>Ga0265320_10001791_pt1 | contig 15216 bp, 11 predicted proteins | sample 4827metaG_FD_202087 | JGI IMG/M metagenome (GOLD analysis project Ga0265320, IMG submission 202087) | Rhizosphere microbial communities from Carex aquatilis grown in University of Washington, Seatle, WA, United States - 4-8-27 metaG | ecosystem: Host-associated > Plants > Roots > Rhizosphere >...
GCCGCCGGACCTGGGCATGCCGCCGGGCGGAAACCAACGCGGGTCAACTCCGGGCGGGCGCGGGCGGGGGACGGGCAGCGGGCGCTCGGCCAGCGGGACTACGGCGAGTGCTCCTGCGACGGGCAGCCGGGCCGACAACTAAACTTATACCCGCAGCGAATTGGTTTACTTCTTCGCGGGGGCGGGCGTGAGAACCTTGGCCATGGCACTCTTGGCGTGGGCCGCCTTATTGGCGTGAATGACGCCGGTCTTGGCCGCTTTGTCCATCGCCGAGACGTAGGCGCGGGCGAGAGCCTTGGCCTGATCGGCATCGCCGCTGACGACAGCAGCGCGCGCCTGCTTGGCAAGCGACTTCAGACGGGTGTGAACCGCCTTGTTGCGTATGGAACGCCGGGCGGTTTTGCGGATGTTCTTCTTGGCAGACTTGGTATTGGCCATGCAGGTATCTTCGTTGGGAAACGTGCCATCGTGCCTGACCGCGCCCAGTTGTCAACGGCAATCACCGGAGGGAAGAATGGTTCAAGGTGCACCCCAGCCGCCACCACCGGGGGTTTCGATGGAGAGAATATCACCCGGAGTCACTTCGAAATGAGCCAGGGAAGGAAGTATTTCCTTCTGGCCGCCGGCATGACAAAGAGTTTGTTTGCCCGGCTCGCCCGCGTGGCCGCCGGAGGCACCGTCCGGCCCCGTGGCGCGGCGCTGGGTGAGCAGCGAAGCACTCTGTGGGGCGAGGAATTCCAGTTCGCGGACCAGACCGTCGCCACCGCGCCACCGCCCCGCCCCACCTGACCCGCGGCGCACGGCAAATCGCCACAGCCGCACCGGATAACGGCGTTCGAGGATTTCCGGGTCGGTGATGGCGGTGTTGGTCATGTGCACCTGCACCGCCGACGCCCCGGCAAAGCCCGGCCCGGCACCTGCGCCACCGCCAATGGTCTCATAATAGCCGCGCGTGGCGTCCCCAAAGACGAAGTTGTTCATCGTGCCCTGGCTACAGGCCGCGCGCCCCAAAGCCAGGAGCAACGTGTCCACGACACGCTGGCTGGTTTCGACATTGCCACCAGCGACCGCGGGGTCGTGCGCGGCATTACCCGTGAAGATGGGATTAAGCAGGCCCGGCGGCAAAATCAACTCGACGGGTTCCAACAGGCCCTCGTTGAGTGGCAAGTCGCCGCCAGCAAGGAGGCGCAGTACGTATAAAACGGCGGCGCGGGCAATGGCCGGGGGCGCATTGAGCCCCAATGGATGCATCCCGGCGGTTCCGGAAAAATCCACGCGCAGGCGACCGGCGCGTACTTCGACCGCGACACGAATTGGCGTGCCATCGTCAAAAAACTGCTCCGCCGGGCGCACCCCTGGCGGCTCGGCGCGAAGTTTTTTGCCCAGCATATCGGCGGCGTGGGCGCGCAAATCGTCCATGGCGGAAGCAATCCGCGCCGCACCGTGGCGGGCGGCAAGCTGGCGCAAAAGGCGCGCGCCGAGGACATTGGCGGCAACTTGCGCACGCACGTCGGCGAGATTGTCGGCCAGACGCCGGGTGGGCCAGGCGCCGGCGCAAAGGCGGTGTTCGAGTGCGGCAAAATCTTCCCGGCCTCCGGTGAATAAGCGAAAGGGTTCGAGTACGACGCCCTCCTCCGCCAAATGATGTGCGCCTGGCGGCATGGAACCGGGTCGGGTGCCACCGATTTCCGCGTGATGCGCCCGGCTGGCGGCGTAACCGAGGCGGCGACCGGTGTCATCAAAAATCGGCGTTATGACAGTGACATCCGGCAAATGCGATCCGCCAAAGGCCGGGTGATTCGTGATGGCCACGTCGCCTGGACCCAACGGCAGGTGTTCCTCGACCAGGCGCACACACAAGCCCAGCGCACCCAGATGCACCGGAATGTTGGGGGCATTGGCGACGAGTCGGCCAGCGGGGTCGAGCAGCCCGCAGGAAAAATCAAGGCGCTCCTTGACGTTGGTCGAAAGCGCCGTGCGCTGCAACTGCGTGCCCATGGCTTCGACCAGCGCGCGAAAGCGCTGCGTAAACAATTCGCGCTCGACCGCCGCGGGCGCCGCCACTTCCCCACGCAAAGGCGGTGGTGCTTTATCCGGCTCCAGTAAAATCGAACCTTGTCCACCCACGACGCCGGACCAGCCGGGCTCGACGACGAGCGTGCAGGAGGCATCGGCGACAAGTGCGGGTCCCGCAATCGTTGCGCCGGCCTGAAGTTCCGCCCGGTCGAAGACGGGGGTTTCATGCCAGGCACCGGCATGCCAAAGGGCTTGGGTACTTGGCGAAAAGGCTTGGGCCGATTTGAAGAATTTCTCCGCCACCACTTTGGGGCCAGCCGCGCCCGCAATCACGCGTAAAGCGGTAACTTCGACCTCGCCCTTCGGAGTGTAGCCAAAGACCTCGCCGAAGCGGGTCGCAAAAGCGGCGCGCAAATCGGTTCCCTGCGGTGCATCCACAGTCAGCGCGGCTTCCTGGCCGGCGAGGCGCAGCCCGGCCTGGCGACGCGGCGGCCCGGATGGGGGCAAATCTTCCTCGCGGCGCAATTGGGCGGCGGCGGCATCTTCCAACTCGTGCCAAACCGGTTCGAGCGACCCACCATCATCCGCCAGAGTTTGCAAGAGCTGGCGTTCGGCGAAGCGTTCAATCGCGGCGTGGCCAAGGCCGCGGGCGCTGAGGTGCCCGGCCTCCGCGGGAAAAAGAATTTGCCGCACACCCAACTGATTCGCGATTGCGCAGGCGTGCTGGCCACCCGCGCCGCCGAAAGCCACGAGCGCGTATTCCGCCGGCGCATATCCCTCGCGCACGCTGATGCGCCGAATGGCGTCGGCCATCCGCTCGTTGGCGATGTCCAGAAAGCCCTGCAACAGGGATTCATTTGGAAAATCCCGATCGCAACCGGATACGAGTTGGCGGCGCAATTCGTCGAGTCGCGCACGGGAATCCTCCGCGCGGGCGGGCAGACCAAAGCGTTGCGGGTCGAGCCTGCCCAGCAGCAAATTCACATCCGTAATCGTCAGCGGCCCGCCGGCGCCATAGCACGCCGGGCCGGGTTGCGCACCCGCGCTTTCCGGCCCGACGAAGAGCTGGCCCCCGCGCCCACCACAAATTGAACCGCCACCCGCGGCCACCGACTCAATTTTTAAAGCTGGCGCGAGCAACACCGCCCGGCCCACCGCATGGGACGATTGGTAATCCCATTCGCCATCCCAGCGCGCGACATCCGTGCTCGTACCGCCCATGTCAAAAGTGAGCACACGGTTGAGGCCCGCCGCGCGGGCCGCAGCCACCGCCCCAACCAGGCCACCCGCCGGGCCGCTCAACAGCATGTCGCATGGCCGGCAGGCGGCGCGGGCCACGAGGCCGCCGGCGCTCGTCATGACCCGGAGGCGCCCATGATCGAGATAACGGGCCACGCCGTCGAAATAAGCGTCCATGATCGGCGCCAGGGCCGCATTAATGACCGCCGTCTGCGCCCGCGGGAGAATTTTGACAAATGGCGCAAGCTGCGCGGACTGACTGACGTGCGCAAAGCCGGCGGCGCGCAGGATTTCCGCCACGCGCCTCTCGTGCGCCGGATTGAGGTCGGAATGCAATAGCGCGACGGCGGCCACGGCATTCGCGGGCCAGGTTCCTTGGGCCGCGGCAAAGCGCGCGCGCAACTCGGCTTCGTCCAAATCCCGGACTGTGGCCCCGCTAGCGTCGAGGCGTCCGGGGACTTCGACCACCCAGCGCGCCAGCGGCGGTGGCTTGACGATATTCAAGGCAAACAAATCGGGCCGGCGCTGGTCACCGATTTCCAACAAATCGCCAAAACCTTCGGTGACAAATAAAACCACCGGCGCGCCCTGGTCTTCGAGGAGCGAATTGGTGCCACGAGTGGTGGCGAGGCGCATGGTAAGTTGCGGCAAGGGCGAATTTCGGGGAGTTCCGGTGAGAACGCGTGCGCCGAGGATCGGCGCTTCTTCGCCGGAATCGAGTGTGAGGAGTTGACCGGGCATCCAATCGTCGGGAACGGGTGCGGCGAGGCGGAGGGAGCGGGTCGCCGCAGAGAATCCGGCCACGTTGACGGTTGGAGATTTGGCCGCAGTGAGTCTGACGGTAAATCCGGTGAAAAATTCGTCCGGCCAGTTTCCCGGCGGCAATTCGAGCGTGATTTCGTCGGGGCCCACGCGAGCCGCGAGTGTCGCACGCACTGCGCCCGTCGAAAGCACTTTGGCGCGGCGCCAGATTCCGTCCGGACCACGTCCGAGGCAGTCCGTAAACGTTCCGCCGGTGTCAATCAACATTTCCCATGCCCCGGATGCCGCGGCCGCGGAGGACTCATGGCCGGAGGGCGGCGATGAATTTTCCGGATTCACGCTCACATCCCCGAATAAGCGATGACTTCAAGAATGGCCTGCTGGATTTCGCCGATGGCGCGGGCGAGGGCTTGGACGATGAAATCCATCCGGCAAATCTGTTTGATGCGCTCGGCGGAGTGGTCGAGTTCCTCGGGAGTGAAGATAAAATCGTCGAGGTCGCAGGCATCCATGAGGCCGATGAGGACGACATCCTGGGGGTCGGGAATGGCGGCGGGGTCGAGGACGACGTTGCGAATACGGGCGCGGACTTCCAATTCCTCCCGATTATCCACGACCGGATAGCGGCGCTCGTGGAGCACCCAAAGATGTCTCTTCTCCTCCTGCTTAAGAATGCCCTTGCGGATTAGTTCGGCGAAGAGGAGTGCCTTGAGGTGGTCGGATTTGAGGGCGATGCGGGCGAGGGCTTTTTGAATGGTGAGCTTGGGCTCGTCCTTGGGCAGAAAGGTCATCGCCTCGTCGAGGATGGGGTCGCCCATGGGGCTGGTATCCTTGAGGTAAATCTGCGTGGCATCGGTGTCGAGACGGTCCACAAACGCCAGTTCAGCGAGCACGGCGCCAGCAAGGGCAAACTCCAGCGCCCGTTCGGGCAACGGGTGCAGGCGCCCGGATTTTTCATCGAGGGCCAACAGGAGAATTTCTTCCGCGAAGCGAAGCACGAAATTGATTTAACAGGTGGAAATCAGAAAGGTAAACTGTAAATTCAAGCCTCCGGCAAACAACCGGCCCGACTTCACATCAGCGCCCGCCCTTTCGCCGCTGAAGCTTCCGGCCAATCCACCGTTCCGCCAACGCCGCGAGAAGAATCCCCACCGCATAGGAAACCAAATCGGGCCAATTAAAGGTCGAGCCCAGAATGTGCGCTCCCAGCCAGGTGGCCCGCAGGCCGTCGATCCACGGTGCATGATAGAGCTGCGAAAACTCAACCGCCCAAGCAAGGCCCAGCGCCAACAATCCGACTCTTCCGCTTGACCAATGCGGAAGAAGAAATCCGCATCCGAGAAATACCACCACTGCCCAAAGCGCGTCCCCGCCGGGTTTGGCCAAAAATACTGGCAACGACCACCACCGGGAGCGACAAAGCAGCCCGGCGGCGATGACACCAAGGATTGCCCAAGCACAGACAATTCGCGAGCGTGAATGAATCATTGGTTCGAAAGATAACGCCAACTGGAGGAATGGCAAATTTCCTGTGGCCATGAGCCACCGTCCTCATTGGTTTTGACAGAGAAGCGGGAGCGCCTTATCCCTCCTTGGTGAACCCGCCAAGCAACCGTCCGGTGGTGGCCCTGTTGGTGGTGATTGTCATTTTGCTGGCTGGGATCATCGGCACCCTGGCCTGGCTGTTGTGGCCGCGGCGGAATACTGCGGGGATGGAGCCCGCGCCAAAGGTTGCCGCCGACCAATCCAAAGTTCGGTCCGAGACCACCGCCAGTTCGAATTCCACTTCTTCGCCATCGAACAGCAGCACGCCCACGACTCTCCTCGGCACCACCCTTTCCCTGCTGGGCCGCTATACCGCGAGCCTGCGCAATGGCCTCACCGACGGCACTCCGGCCGACCGCAAGGCCATCGCCGAAACCGTGCTCAATTTGCTGGATGGATTTGCGACAACCCCGGAGAACCCTTCGTTTCCCCTGACAATTCCCGAGGCCCATCGCGCGATTCTGGAGATGATCGACAAGCCACTGCCGTTGAGCCGTCCCTTGGTGATCGTCGGCGGATATGAGGACCTGCTCATTTCCCAGACCCTGGCGACGCAGTATTTTGGGGCGATGCTGAAGGACCCCAAATTCATCACGGTCTCGCTGCAGGGCTGCGGGAGTTTCGACGACTGCCGGGCCAGGATTCTTGCGGCGGTGAACAATGCCTGCGGCAACACTGATCCCCATTGGACAGCCGAGGTGGACGTGGTGGGCGTCTCGCTGGGCGGAATGGCGGCGCGATTCGCCGCCGCTCCATCCCGCGACCCGCATTTCCCGCAACGCCTGCGCATCGCGCGACTCTTTACGCTGAGCAGCCCGCTGGCGGGGGCCAAAGTGGCCATGCTTGGATTCACCAGTTTTCAGCGCGACATTCAGCCGGGCTCCGAAGTGCAAAAATACCTGGCGGCGGCGGAACCCGATCCACCTTACGATATTTACTCGTACGTGCATCTGGATGACGAAATGGTCGGGCAGGAAAACGCCGCGATTCCCGGCAGAATCCCCTATTGGCTGCCCAACGTGCCCGGCCTGCCGGTTTTGCCGCATGAGGCGATCATGCTCGACGAGCGGGTGTTTGCGGATGTCACCCGGCGGCTGCGCGGGGAAACGCCGTTTACCCTGCCGCAAATGACACCGCTGCCGTCGGCGGCGGGAACGAAATGAACAAGGAGGGAAATGAATGAGGAGGCCGATCCATGGCTCCTGCGCTCTTTCAGAGCGCGAACTCCTTTTATGTCCCCCTATTCCCAGGGTTGCTCCAGCGAAGCGGGAGCAACCCTGGGCTGGGCTCTTGCAGCCTTTCAGGCTGCCGGAAGAAGGGCAGGCCGGCTGATCGCATCGAGATTGCCCATCTACAACTCCCCCGCTCCATACTTGCGCAACAAATCCATCGCTGGACCCAGTCTGGGTTTCAACTCCGCGACATCCTTGCCCGGCGGCGCAATCCAGATAATCCAGATGACGGTGCAGGGGCTGCGGATTCTTGCATTGAAAGATGCGCAGGTCGCAGGAACGCGTTCGTTGAACAAAGGGCTGTACCAGCCCTGGGGGGTGGGCGCGTCCTGGCCGCGAATCAAATCCACTTTCCAGCCACCGGGTGGAGCGGCGACGGCCAGCAGACCGAGGTTGGCTTTGCCGGCGTCCGCAGTGTAGAGCAAATCACCGTCGCGCTTTACGGTGCAGTCGGGATGAAAATGCCAGAGGGCTTCAAGGGTGTGTGGGCCGGCGCAAAGCAGGCGGTCGGCAACGATCCAGTAATGGTCGCGGGAATACAACACGGCGCGGGTGTGGTAGGATGGACCCTGGCCACTCAGCGCGTCGCCGGCAAATGGCGCGGTGGCCGAGAAAAAGTCCGTATCAGCGGTAATTTCATGGCGGATGTTGCCGGGCTCGCCGGCAATGTTCGGTGCCCGCATCGGGCCCCGCCCGTCCAGCAGGAGAACATTGTGCCCTCGCGCGCCGGTAAAATAATCGCGCACCGGACCGGGTTGGTAGTTAAACCGGCCATCATCCACCAAGAATTCACGGCCAGCGCCGCCCAAGCCCAGCTGCAGGCGGTCATCATGCTGGTGCTCGGAGCCACGCGGGCCGGTATTGAAGAAGGCCCACTGCGCCTCGTCGTTCCAGCCGCTGCGCATCAAGGCGAGCCCGGCATCGGGAAAAAATTCTGACGGAAATCCCGCCGGGGCCGTGCCTTCGCGGCCCTGGGTGGCAATAAACAGCCAATCGGGGCGCTGGTAAACAGCCGCCATTTTGCGGACGAGCGCGGCGTCGTCATCCAGGCTGGAATCATTGTTGAGCGGGCCATGGCCGCGCGGGTCGAGGGTGTGGGCGAAATAATTCCAGGCCCGTTCGAGAGTCGCGTGAATTTCTGCCAAGGCGTTGGTCCGGCCTGCGGCCGCCAGCAAGTCGGCCAGACGTTGCATTTCGAGCATCACCACGCGCTGGTAGAGATTGGATAATTCCATCTCCGCGCCATCGGGATAGATTTCGCGCGCGGCCTCGGCCCGCGCCGTGGTCAGCGCATACTCCATCCAGGCGGGGGCGTCCTTATATTCCGGAAACGCCAACGCGAGGGCCGCGAGACCGGTCATTTCCGTGACGAGGTGGTTGCCGGAAAACGAATGGGTGTCGCGCAGCGCGATGGCATGGTCGGGAATATCGGCGAGCATCCCCAGCAGGACGTCGGGGTCGAGGGCATCGCCGGCTTGCGGGGCAAACAGGACGGGCATCCAGGCTTCTTCGAGGCGGCGGGCGACTTCGAGAGCGCGCCAGGACGAGGAGAAACTATAATGCCGAGGCCGCGGATTCTGCCGCAGCCAGTCGCGCAATTCGGCATTCAGCGCGGTGTGGTAGCGGGCGTCGCCCGTTTCACGCCAGGCCACGAACAGGGCCGGAATTTGATGCTGGCGGTTGAGAAACCAGGCGAATTCGGGGTCGTGGTTCGGGCCGCCCCAGGCCCAATCCCAACCGCCATCCACGCGTTGCGGGATGGTGCCGGTCACGCCCTGAAGGGTGAAGGTCCCGGCCAACGCGGCCTCCGCCTCGTGCCGGGTCTCGTCATTCCATGCGGGTAGAGGATACAGGAATCCCGTCTGAAAATGGGCGATTCGGTCTTGAAAGATTTTCAACAAGCCGCGGGCGCCGGCCGCGCCATTACCGTCGCGCAAGGCCGCGATGGCGGGCTGAAGTTGCGCGTCGGCAGGGTCGAGCGCAGCGCGCAATTGCGCTCCCGGCTCGAACGGCGAAGGTTGGGCAAAAAAGTGCCAGCCGAGCGCAATCAACCCGGCGCCCACCACGGCCGCCAGCGCGAGCATCCACCGCTGGGAGCCGGAATTAGGCATCGTTCTTGGGGTCCAGTCCACGCGCCATTAAGCGTCCCAGCACCCGCGCAAAAAGCATCAAGCCAACGCCCATGCCGATTGCGAGAGCCGGCCGCAGCGCTTGGGAATGAAGGTAATAGCCGGTGAAGGTCGGGTCGAATTCGGAGGCGGATTCCGCCACATTCGCGGCGAGCATCCACAACCCGGCGACCAGCCAGGCCAGGCCCAAAATGCGCACCGCCAGGGTGGCGGCAGAGGAGTATTTGCCCATCCGCGCATTCTCGCATGGGGACGACGAGGTTGGCAAGGTTGGGCTTTCCTTTAGTTTCGAGTTTTGCGTTTTGCGTTTCGAGTTCAAACGAACTGCCCAAACCACGGTCGAAAACGACCGCTTTTGGTTTGCGGACGTTTTCGAACAATGTCTTACTCCGGGTTCTTCAACGCGAAACCCAAAACCCGAAACTCGAAACACTAACCGCCCATGGCCTTCATCGTCACTTCCGCCTGCGTGGATTGCAAATACACCGCCTGCGTGCCGGTGTGCCCCGTCGAGGCCTTCCATGAGGCACCCGACCGGCTCTACATCAACCCGGAAACCTGCATTGACTGCAATGCCTGCGTGGCGGAGTGCCCGGTAAACGCGATTTACCCCGAGCGCGAAGTCCCCGACAATTTGCAGGATTGGATTAAATTGAATGCCGACGAAGCGGGGAAGTTTCCGGTGATTACGGGCACGCATGAGCCGCTAAAGGGGCCAAAGTGCGTGGATCCAAATGCCGGGTGAAGGCGACTGAGGCGACTAAGGCGATTGAGGCGACTAAGGGGCGGCGGTACCATTAAATTGGAATCCATGAAAACGATGTCTCCGCATGCGCACTCGCTTTTCGTGGACGTCTGGGATTGGCGCCAAGCAAAAATAATGTGCCGGATTCCGATCCACCATTGACTTTGACCAAGGCGGCGCCTGATCCCTCATTCGCCTCATTCGCCTCATTCGCCTCAGTCGCCTCAGTCGCGTCAGTCGCTCATATCGCCTTCAAGTTCCGCAAGGGATCGCTCAATCGGTCTTCACGACAACTTCCATATAACCCTCGTTATGGGTCACTCCATTAGAACTCGCCTGGGTATCGCCAAAGCTGTCGCTCGAACCCATGCCCGAACGTTCTCCGGATAAAAACTTGAAAACTGGCCCGGTGCCCGAGCTCCCGCCCGAACTGAATGCCATGGATGAGTCGAAATTGCCGGCGGGTCGAATCAAGCCGTTCTTTAAGCGACTAACGCCGATCGGATTGGTTTTTAAAGCCTCGACTTGTGCCGGAGTGAGCACCGCGGCGAGACGATCCTGAATGTTTGCATTCAATTGCTGAAATGAACCATTGACAGGTGCCAGGTCCGAATTCGAACCCCAAAGGATGCTCGCCACCATGGGCTCGGGCATTTGCGCCTTGGCATATTCCTCCGCGAGAATCCGTCCAGCAGCGGCGGATTGCTCCGGAGATAGGGGATCCTTGACCAGCTGGCCAAGGGTACTGAGAGCGCTTTGGACGGAGTCTTTCGTCTGGTAATCCTGGAAGGCGGAAAAATCCTCGTCGTTGGCATAAAGCGGGCGCAGGTTGGACTGGGCCGCTTGCTCAATGCCGCTAACTTCCTGGTTTAGCGCCGCCAGCTTTTCCATGGTTAACTCCCCGCTCGTGGCCACTTGCATCGCCGCCAGCCAAATTTGGGAATTTCGGTCGGCCATGGTGGCTTGAAATTGGGCCCGTTGGTCCGGCGACAACCCGGAGGACTTGAGATAATTATCAAATTCGCGCTGGACCGACTTCTGGGCGGCGCCCGTCAATTGCTGCATCAATTCCGGACTGTTCTTCAAATCATCAACGCTGATGAGCCGCACTTCCTCGCCAATCTTCGCCAGCAGAGTTCCCGTGTTCGCGGGCCGGTGGATGGTGACACTGGGCGGGGTCAGATCCGTTACCGTCACCACCGTGCCATCCGGTAGTGTCAAAGGTTTGCCGGGTTCGGCGGCAGCGCCAGCAAATTCCGGCGCGGGAGATTTTGTAGCTAGGGGCAAAGACTTAAAGGCCGGGCGCACTGCAGCCCCAACCGCATGGTTTATATCGGCCACTAATTCCTCCTCCAGCGTTGCGGTCTGGCAAATTTGCCAAACTTCCGTTGTCAGCGCAGCCAGCACTATCAAGATTCCTACCCGAGTAAATTGGGAAGCCATAGTAAGTGGACGTTACGGTGCCGCAGGGAGGGCCTTTACCGAATAACTTAGATCACTACCCATTCCAAACCCGCTGGTATATGCGGGAATTATTGTCAATTGACCGGAAATTGCCGGTCCGCCGTCAGAATATGGCATGACGGACATGTTAAGAAATTGGGTGGCCTTGGATTGCATTTGAATCGCCATCATGTCGGGCGGTTGTTGCTGAAAAACCGCGAATTGGGCAGGAGAGAGGACTTGGGCGGCGCGGTCCATAACGTGGGCCAGTACTGCCTTCTTCTCATCGGCAAAGGCCGTGGTATCCGTCCCGGTATCCTTCATTTGTTTTGCTTGGAAAATGTCGGGAACGACTGTGGCCATGCCGGTGCCTTGCATGAGGCTGGCCTCGAAAGGATCAGGCAAGTTAGATGCCGCCAATTCATCCTGAATGATGCGCAAAAGAGTATCGTTTTGCTCTGGTGTCAGACTCAGATCTTCACCTGCCGTACTGGCCGAGCGCTTCAAATTCAACGTGAAAGCCTGGAGTGGCTGCTGGCTGGCTTCATACTGATTTACCGACGCCTTGAAGTCGGCGAAATCGTCCGCATTACGAAATAGCGCGCCGATTTTCGTGTCGGCGTCATCATAAATTGACCGCCGCTCGGCGTCAAAAGCGGCGAGGTCATCGGCATCCAAACCTGGATGCAAATAATCGAGATAAAGGAGGTATGTTTTGGCATTTCGATCGCCGATGGCGCTACTTATGCCTTGCACTACTTCTGACGAAAGTCCGTATCCTTTCAACTTGGTGTACATCTGGCCCGGCATGCTTATGACTCGGCTCTTCAATTGCTTCATTAGATCGGGATCGTTTCGGATGTCATCCACCGTGAGTGGGTAAAATTTATTGCCTACTTTGCGCAATTTGGTGGGTATGCCTCGTGCCTGCAGGATGGCAAGGGATATTTCCTCGGTGCCGCCGCCCGGAGTAATCACCGTCCCCGTTTGTGCCACGACTTTGATCGGCGGCTTGGGTGTGGCGGCAATTCTCCCGGCCGCAGCCCTTTGTGCGGCAGCTTTTTGCGCGGCCGAAATTTCCCGTTCCAGCCCGAGGTTGACCTGATACTGATGAAAATTCAACCCGATGACAGACAACAATGCCAACCCCAGCAAGATCTTGGATTTCGAATTCATGGGCGCGGACGCAATGTTAACCCCCACTTGCGGCCCCCGGCAACCCTGAAAGAGCAATTTTTCGCCGTCATGTTTCGAGTTGCCTGGGTTGGTGGACCGGGGTTAATCTTCGGCAACTTTACGTGATAACACTCAAACGGCTGGGAATATGAGTAAATCAACCCCAATCCTCGCGAGCCTCTGCCTCGTCGCCCTGGGTTTGTCCGGCTATGAGGGGTATCGGGCGCGCAATGTGGAACGCCAGCTTGGCGCGGCGAGGGATGCCTCGACCAAAGAGGAGAAAAAGGCGGCGGCGGTGGAAGCGCAGATTCGCGCGCTGCAATTACAATTGGAAATACTCCAGGCCAGGACGGATGGTTTGGGCAGGGTGGTTACTGGTTTTGGCCCGGGTGCGGGCGCAGGCGACCAAGGCGCTAGGGGCGAGGCAACTAGCGCGGAACCGGCTCAGCCCACGACCATGCCCGACGGCACCCCCGTGCCCTCCAGCCAGGTAGTGGCCGTGCGGCCCCTCACCCCGCTTAGCCCCGAAGAATTGGGCCGCCGCGTCGGAATTGCCCTGCAACGAACCCCGGAAACCCTCAGCCCGGTCACCGCGCAGGATTTGGCGGGAATGCCGAGCAGCTATGAATGGGGCTTTGGCGCCGAGCGGCGCATGTGGCGCATGACCGATTCTAGCACTTACGAAGAAGTCTATCCCGATGGGAGTTACAGTGTGTTTCCGATTCTAGGGCGCGCCGTGGTCAACGATATTCCCGGCGTAATCGCCACCAAGGACGACGGCACCCTCGATGTGTTTATTCCTGACAAGGGCGGTCGGATGGTTCATCTGCTCCGCTCGGCGGGTCTCCAGGCGTCTTGGGGAGATTACCAAGTCATGCAAAACGTGGAGTAAACGTGCGCGAATGCGGGGTAAAAGCGACTGAAGCGAATAAGGCGATTGAGGCGATTGAGGGGCGGTCGGCAATGCCGCTTTTTTATTGATATTCCTGCATATTGCGCCTTTATTAGTCCTTTACCACCTATTCTGGTGACCCATCAAGGCTTTGTCCTCGGCCCATCAGTCGCCTCATTCGCCTTTCCAACCATGCTCGCCATCGCCTCCTCCGGAACCCTCCTCGGCATCCACGCCCAAGCCGTGCAAGTTGAGGTCAATACTGGCGAGGAAGGCGAGGTGCGGACGTTTCTGGTGGGACTGCCGGATGCCTCCGTGAAGGAATCAGTGGACCGGGTATGGTCGGCGCTGCACAACAGTGGCTTTCGCACGCCGGGGAAGAAGACGACCATCAACCTCGCCCCTGGGGACTTGCGCAAAGAGGGACCGTTGTTTGACCTGCCGATCGCGCTCTGTCTGTTGGCGGCCACAGGGCAAACCCAGCCGCAGAACTTGGATAAGTATTTGATTGCTGGCGAGTTAAGCCTTTCCGGGGGTACGCGCCCGGTGGCGGGTGGCTTGGCGCTGGCGCTGCTGGCGCGGCAATTGGGCAAAGTGGGTGTTATCCTGCCGGCGGCCACGGCGGAAGAGGCCGCGTTGGTCGAAAAGGTGCCGGTCCACCCGGTGAATTCCCTGGATGAGGCCGTGCGATTCTTGAATGGCGAGAAGTTTATTGAACGGCTGGATCCGTCAAAGAGCCCCTTTCGGCGCCCGCCGGACCAGCGGCATTCGGTGGATTTCTCGGAGGTCAAGGGCCAGCATTCGCTACGCCGGGCAGTCGAGGTGGCGGTGGCGGGGGGACATAATCTACTGATGGTCGGGAGTCCAGGGTCAGGAAAAAGTATGATCGCCAAGCGGATTCCAACGATCATGCCGGAGCCGACGCTCGATGAATATTTGGAATTGCTGGCGATTCAATCGGCGTCGGGGGCGTCGCTGGCGCCCGAGAACCGGTGCTTTCAGCGGCCCTTCCGCTCGCCGCATCACACCATCAGCGATGTCGGCTTGTTGGGCGGCGGCGCGATTCCTGGGCCGGGCGAGATCTCCCTCGCGCACAATGGCGTGTTGTTCATGGACGAACTACCGGAGTTCAAGCGCTCGACGCTCGAAGTTCTGCGCCAACCCTTGGAGGATGGCGAAGTGAGCATCTCGCGCGCGGCAGGGAAAATCAATTTGCCCTCCGCTTTCATGTTGGTGGCGGCCATGAACCCCTGAGGTTGCGTTGCCCTTTTGTCAGTTCTTCAACAGAAGGTAAATACTTGAGGTTGACTGTGATAGTATCCGTGCCGACAACGATGTTGTCGGTTACACTTTCGATGACTCTTCTTTTTACTTCTTTATCTAGCTTGTTCCAGCGACCGTAAAGAGTGGAGGCTTCTTCCAGAATTTGATCGTCGGACAGGTTGTTCACCTTTTGAAAGGCGATGTCGGCTTGGAGGCGAATGACCTCATCCTCTAATTGCTTTTTGCGTTCATCCAAGGGGTTGTAAAGCTCTCCGAATTGGTCAACGGTAATCTTCCCGTCAACATAGGCCCGGTAAACTGAATCGCGTTCCGTCTGAACCTTTTGCTTTTCTTGAATCTTCACTTGAAGGTTTTCATCCAGTTTTGAAAGCGTTTCGTTCGCTTGGGAAAGGGCCTTTTCGATTTGCGGACGGGAAGTGAAGAAGTTTCTCAGTTCGCTAACATAGACCTCTTCTAAATCATCCGCCGGGATTTTGTTTCGGCACTTTTGGCAGGTGTATTTCACGCTGTTTCCAGGGAGATACATCTTTGGCCCACAGTGGCAAAAGGTAAGGCCGGAAAAAAGGGTTGCGGCTCGCTTGGTAGGAGGCTTGCGCTTTCCTTCCATGTCATCAAGAAGCGCATTGCATTTATCCCAAAGCGCGGGAGTAACGATTGGCTCGACTTCGATATACTCCCATTCGCTTTCGGGCTTTAGAGTCCATGCCATTCCATCCCCAAGCGATTTTGTATAATTGAGGCGATGCTTGCCCT
>Ga0265320_10001793_pt1 | contig 15214 bp, 12 predicted proteins | sample 4827metaG_FD_202087 | JGI IMG/M metagenome (GOLD analysis project Ga0265320, IMG submission 202087) | Rhizosphere microbial communities from Carex aquatilis grown in University of Washington, Seatle, WA, United States - 4-8-27 metaG | ecosystem: Host-associated > Plants > Roots > Rhizosphere >...
TACCGGCTTCCACAAGCCGCCGTGCAAATCTGGACGGAATTCACTAAAAATTAGTTGTCAGACGGTTTTCGCTCAATCCTAAAGTGCCGTACGCAACTCAGGCGCGACGGCTGCCCGGCACAAGCGTTGGCCGCATTTGCGCTGGCCTGAATCACTCGGTTGGGTGTGATTCAGTTTCATGTCCAACCGCCTTGCCGCCGAAAAGTCGCCGTATTTGCGCCAGCACGCGGACAACCCGGTGGAATGGCTCCCATGGGGCGCGGAAGCGCTCGCCAAGGCGAAGGCGGAACAGAAGCCGGTTTTCCTTAGCATCGGCTACTCGACCTGTCACTGGTGTCATGTGATGGCCCACGAGTCGTTCGAAAACGCGGCGGTGGCGGAATTGCTGAACAGAAATTTTGTGCCGGTGAAAGTGGACCGCGAAGAGCGGCCCGATCTGGACCGGGTCTACATGACCTATGTGCAGCAAACCACCGGGCATGGCGGCTGGCCGATGAGCGTCTGGCTGACGCCCACGGGCAAGCCGTTTTTTGGCGGCACCTATTTCCCTCCCGAGGACCGGTCCGGCCGGCCGGGTTTTATCACGGTGCTTCGCGCTATCACCCGGCACTGGCAGGAACAAAGAGAGAAAATACTGTCCGGAGCCGACGAGGTTGTCGCGGCGCTGCAACGCCACGCCATCGAGGGCAGGGCGCATGAAATCAAGGACGATCCGGCGTCACTGCCCGAGGCCGCCGGCAGCGCGTTTGCAAAAGGCTACCAATATTTCTATGAGTCTCACGATGTCCGGTGGGGCGGATTTGGCGGCGCGCCAAAATTTCCGCGCGCATCGGTGATCAACTTTCTTTTTCGCCGCGCGGCGCGGCAAGGCTTGCAGTCGGACCTTGGTGCGGACGCCATGAAGATGGCGGCGCATACGCTGCAAAAAATGGCGGAGGGCGGACTGCATGACCATGTGGGCGGCGGTTTCCACCGCTACGCCGTGGATGAGCAGTGGCACGTGCCGCACTTTGAAAAAATGCTTTATGATCAGGCTCAGATCGCACTGAACTACCTGGAGGCGAAACAGGCGACCGGCCGGGCAGTGTTCGCCTGGATCGCCCGCGGCATTTTCGAGTACGTCCGCCGCGAGCTGACCGGTCCGCATGGCGGTTTCTACTCGGCGGAGGATGCGGACAGTGCGCCACCGGAGACGGCGCCAATTGCCAAGGGCAAAGGATCAAATGACAAAAACCCCGAACACTCCGAAGGGGCTTTCTACATCTGGACGAAGGCGGAGATTGAGATGGTGCTCGGAAGCGACGCGAAGTTTTTCTGCGCGCACTTCGGAGTGAAGCCGGACGGAAATGTGGGGCACGACCCGCAAGGGGAGTTCCACGGCAAGAATGTGTTGATGCAGCAGCGGTCGTTGGTACTGACGGCACGGGAGTTTGGTTTGGAGATCGAAGCAGCGAGCGGAAGGCTGCTGGACTGCCTGGAAAAGCTTCGCACAGTACGCGCACGGCGGCCGCGTCCGCTGCTGGACGACAAGGTGATCACCGCGTGGAACGGGCTGATGATTTCGGCGCTGGCCAAAGGCAGCCAGGTGCTGGGCGAAGCGCAGCACCTGGCTGCCGCCACCCGCGCGGCGGAGTTTATCGAGCACGAGCTTTACAATGCGGCGACCGGCACGCTTTACCGCAGCTGGCGTGAGGAGCGGGGCGACATTGCCGGATTCGCCGAGGACTACGCGTTCCTGATTCAGGGATTGCTGGATCTCTACGAGGCGGGCTTCGACTTCCGCTGGTTGCAGTGGGCGGTGAAACTGCAAGCCCGGATGGATGAATTGTTCCGGGATGAAAAACACGGGGGCTATTTCAACTCCCGGGCGGACGATCCGACGGTAATCGTGCGGTTGAAGGAGAATTATGATGGGGCGGAACCGGCCCCGAACTCGGTGGCCGCGGCGAATCTGCTCCGGCTGGACTGGATGTTGGGGCTGCCGGGCGCGCGCAATCAGGCGTTGGAGATTTTCGCGGCGCTGCACAGACAGTGGAGCGCTGCGCCCCACGCGCTGCCACAAATGCTGTGCGCGCTTGAGTTGGCGCTGGCGGAGCCGCGCACCGTGGTGCTCGCGGGCGATCCGGCGACCGAGGATTTCCGCACGCTGGCGGCGGTGTTGTCCGAGCGGCTCGGCCCGCAGCGCGCTGTGGTCTGCGCCGATGGGGGAGCAGGGCAGCGCTGGCTGGCGCAGCACCGGCCTTACCTCGCGGAGATGACGCCTCTGAACGGTCGGGCAACAGCTTATGTGTGCGAAAACTTTGCCTGCCAGCAGCCAGTGACCGACAGAGAAGACTTAAGCCGGCTGCTGCAGTAGTGGCTCGCGGCATCCCGGGACGGACCACGGGATTCATCTGCCCAGCCGGATCGCGACCCGGGTCGGGCCAGGGTCATGACTTACCCTTGCAATAAACCAAACCAAAATAAAAGCTGACCGGCGTGAAAGTCCTGATCGCTGAAGATGATCCCGTCGCCTGTCGCGTGCTGGAGGCAACCTTGGTAAAGTTGGGCTACGAGCCTGTCATCGCCACCGATGGCAAGGATGCATGGACGATCATCAAGGCGGAAAATCTGAGAATTGTGGTCAGCGACTGGCTCATGCCCCGGCTGGACGGGCTGGATTTGTGCCGGCGCATCCGCATCCGGGGCGGCGACTACGTCTATTTCATCCTGGTTACGGGTCAAACGGCTACGGAAGAGAACATGAAAATCGCCGCGGACGCCGGCGTGGACGATTTTCTCAGCAAACCCGTCAGACTGCAGGATCTCTGGGTACGATTGCGCGTGGCGGAGCGCATTCTGGGGTTCACCACCCAGGTGAAAGAGCTGGAGTCGTACCTGCCGATCTGCGGCTATTGCAGGAAAGTGCGCGACGACAAAAACTACTGGCAGCAAATTGAACAATACATCGGCACGCGCACCGGCACCAGCTTCAGCCACGGAATCTGTCCCGAGTGTCTGGAGAAGGTGAGAAAATCCGAGTTCGCCCGAACGGGCATCGCGGGGCCGCCTAACGCCTGAGCACCGCCCGCACGAGGCGTTGGTCGCCGTCGTTCGGGGCTGGTTTCACGCCGAGAATCGCGCAGAGCAGATTGTAGACGTGAATGTTTTCCACGTCGGGGATCTCGGTTCTCCGCCGGAAGGCCGGTCCACTGGCGATAAAGAATGCGCCCATATTTGGCGAAGCCGGGTCGAAGCCGTGCGTGCCCCGCTCAAACGTCAGTCGCTTTACCCGGAGGAAGTCACGGGTGGTGATATACCAGCCCGGATTCGCACTGAGCACGACTGGCGCGATGCGGTCACTCGCGCGGTAGTGCAGCCGTTCGGGCACCTCGTTGCGCAACCAGACGCTGAGCTGGGGATGTTTGCCGCGTAATTTGGCCGCCAATTCCTCCGCGGTGCCGGTTTTCTGGCGGAGACCGGCATTGGCGCCGGCGAAATCGACGTCGATGGAGTTCAGGCTCACATAATCATCAATCAGGATGGTGCGATCAGGGCTGACCGGCTCCATGCCATGGTCGGACACAATGACGAGATTTGCGTGGCTGCGCAGTCCAAGCCCGGTCAGCCCGTCCAGCAGGTGACCAACGGCAGCATCAGCCTCTTTGACGGCGGCGGCCGTTTCCGGCGCATCAGGACCAAAGGTGTGGCCCGCATGGTCCACGATGTCGAAATACAATGTGGCCAGTTTGGGCCGCTGGCTGGGCGGCAGGGCCAGCCATTCGAGCAGACCGTCCACGCGCTGGGTGCAAGTGAGCCGCATGTCAAACGGCTTGCTAAGGGTCGGCTGAGTCCCGTGGTTTTTTGCCTCCGAACCGGGCCAGAAAAAGCACGCACTGCGGACGCCCTGTTTTTCCGCGGTGATCCACACGGGTTCGCCGCCCTCCCACCACCGGCTGTCGACAGAAGACTCGTGGGTCTTGTAGTTAAATCTGGCCTGCAGAACCGGGTCGAAAAAAGTGTTGGCAACGATGCCATGGTGCTCTGGGCGCAGTCCGGTAACGATCGTGTAATGGTTGGGAAAGGTGAGCGACGGAAAGCTCGAAGTCATGCGCGTGGCGTGGACTCCATCGGCCGCCAGCCGCCGGAGCACGGGCGCATCGTATTTTTGCAAATAATCCCAGCGGAAACCGTCAATGGAGATGAGAATGAGCGGACCCGCCGTGGCGGGGCTTTTCGCCGGCGTCGAGCAGGACGAAACCAGGAGACCGGCAACCCCCACCAGCAGGACCAAAACAAGGGAACATCGTTTCATTCTTTGTCTCAAGGTCGCAAAGGTTGTGCAGAAGTTAAAGATTATCTTGGCGTTCTTTGCGACCTTGGTGTGCAATTCCGCCCAATGAGTGAAGCCAAGCGACTGACCGAATTGGAGGAGCGGTATGTGCACTTGCAGCGCCATCTGACCGAGCAGGACAAGGCCGTGCTCGAACTCAGCGAGGAAGTCGCCCGGCTGCGGAAGGAGATTGCCCGGCTGCGTGTCCAGATGACCAGCGCCGCGGCCGATTCCGAAGACGCCGCCGAGGAAAGGCCGCCGCATTACTGATCAAAACAGCGCGGTGACTTCGACGTGCTTGCCGGGTTCGAGGACGACTTCACCGGAGACGGCGGCGGTTTCGTCGTTCTTGTAGAACTTGCAGCGCACGGGGGCGGCGGCGTCATGCGAGGCCCAGCCCCACTTGCCGATGGAAACAAACTGCATGGGGATGCCCTTGTCCCAACTCAGGCCGGGACCGTCACCGCGGATGAAAAGCTTGTTGCCTATGCCGATGTAGGCGGTGGCGAGCAGCCGGGTGGCGCCGTCGGACGAGAAGGAGGCTTCCACCGGGGCGGCTGACTCAGCCGGTTCGTTAGCTGAATCGGGCGGGACAGATTCGCCCTCGCTTGTGCCGCGCTCGGTGGTGGAGGACGAAGGCTCGGACATCGCCGTAAGGATATCCTCGGGTTTCGGCTTGCGCGGGGCCCGGGGTTTTCTGGGCTTGGGCTCCTCCACGACAGGTGCGGCGGCATCGGGACCGCTTGTTTCAACCACGGCGACCGATTCAACGACCGGAGGCGTATCGATCCCTGGTTTTTCCGTTGCATCGGATTGAGCCGATTCCTGTGGTTCCGTCGATGTTCGCGCCAAGAAGGAAGATGCGGGCGCCTGGCCAGTGGAGAGACCGGCTGCAGTCTGCCTCAATGCCTCAAGCTTGGTTTCGAGTGCGGCCAGCGTGGCGGCAAGCTGGCCATCCAGCAGGGCCGTGGTGTCAGCGGTGGCGCTTTGCACTTTGGCGAGGGCGGCCTCGGCGCCCGTGAGCTGCTTGCGGGTGGCGGCTTCGAGGGCGGCCCAGTCCGTGGTGGCTTTTTGGATTTTGTCCGCGACCGCCTTGAGCTGCTGGCTGTTGGCGGCGCGCAATTCGGTGAGCTCCTGCTCGAGGGCCTCGCGATCGCCCTCTTCCTTTCCCGCGAGGGCCTCGTTGAATTCGGCAAGCTTCTCCTGCATGCGGTAGGGCAGGTTTTCCGCGGCATGGGCGGTCTTGTGCACGGCCTCCTCGACGGCTTTGATCTGGGCGGCGGCGCGCGCCAGGCTCTCGCCTGCGACATGAAGGCGCTGCACCTGGTCGCTGACGCGTTCGCGCTCCTGCTGGACATATTCGGCGGAATCGGCGGCGTAATCGACAAGGAAGGGAACCAGGCCGATGATGGCCGCCAGCACGACACAAACCACGGCGCTCACAAAAGGCAGCGGCGCATAGGGATTCTTGGTGTTGAAATAAACGATCAGAAAAGCCGTAAGAAGAAGGACGGCGTCTATGATGAGAAAGGTCGACTTCTTGAGACGGGGGGCGGGTTCGAGATTCATAGGCGGGGCGCGCGCACGATTGTTTTCTGCCGGCACGGGCTCTTTCTCAAGGCTAAAACCGGCCGAGGATGAGGCAGCCAGGAACCGGCCGCCGCTAAAGCGTGGCCATTCAGTCCGCTGATGCCGGAACCGCACTGCAGAAAAGAGCCTTGTGCAGACGGAGACGTTTGGCATGGTCCAGGCACGCCGATGAACCCCACTTCGCCAAGGCTACGAAGGGCGGAAAGTAAGCAGGTCACGCTTCGATCGATGGCGACGATGACTGTCGCAACTGCCGTCCGGAGGATGAAAAAGTGAGTTCGTCCCCCTTTGTCCGGATAGATCGGGAGCGCCGCGGACAAGAACGGCATTATGTGGTCCATCTGCCGGACCCGAAATTCACGCTTGAGTTGATCCCGGATGGCGAGGCTTCCGACCGGATTGGCCGGGGAATAATCAAACGTGTGTGCGTGCCAAACTCGTGGGCGGGAGACTACGGCCAATACGGCAAGCTGCTGGGCGCGGCCCAGGAATTCTTTGCGCAGTCGGGCCGGATCGGGGCGCAACCATCGCGGTTTTGAACCAGGAAGGGAGCGGGCTGGCCGGGCCGGTCACCGCATCAGCTGCCGCCAGGTCATGACAAAAAGGGAGAAGAGCATCCCGATGCGGATGGAGCCTTCGAACGTCAATACCACCAGCACCCACTTGAGGCCGCAGGTGCTGCGGATGGCATAGGCCACCGCCGTGACAGCGAGCAGCACAATGCCTTGGGCCCGGCCGAGCGGATGAAGCAAGAGGGTGATCATCCAGAGATAATAGACGAGCAGTCCGCCCGCCCAGGTAGCGGCCATCCAGCCGGCCATGGGCAATTCGCGCGGGTCGGCGTTTACGCGGATCTGTTTTATGCCCATGTAGCGTTCGCTCAGGAAAAGCTGCCAGAGCTCAAAGACCAGAAACAGCGGCGCGAGCAGGGCAAAAGGATTCATGCGCGGAAAGGCCGGCGACCGGCGGGAGCGAACAAGAAAGCGCAGATAGGACTCATGAAAGCGGGCGTTCAGACCAGCAAACGGCCACCCGGGACCGGGGGCCAGAATTTATTGCCGCTGGCGTCGAAAAACCGGGTGAAAATCCGCCGGGTCACTTCCCGCCATACCAGATGCCCCGGCGCCAGTTGTGGCGGCGGAGGCGCCCCAGCAGATCCGCGGACAGGTCGGGCAAATCGCTGACTCCGCAATTGGCCTCGGCTTGGGCGACATTGCGGATGCCCGGAATGACGGTCGAGACCGCGGGGTGCGCGAGCACAAACTGCAGCGCGGCCTGGGCGAGGGTGAGGTTGGTGCCGGCGAGATCTTTCCGGATCTCGGCGGTGCGGGCGACAGCCCGGCCGAGCCGGTCGCCGGCAAAATACTTGGCGCGGAAATCATCCGGTGCAAACTTCGTATCGGCTGTGAATTTTCCAGTGAGCACACCCTCGTCGAACGCAACCCGGACGATGATGCCGACGCCACATTCCTTCGCGACATCAAGCAGCTCGGCGGCGGGCTCCTGGTCGAAGATGTTATAAATCACCTGCACGGCGTCGACCCAGCCGCCGCGCATGAGGTCGATCACGGAATTCTGGTCGTGCTCGGGGGTGGAAACTCCGATGAGCCCAAGCTGGCCCTCGCGTTGGAGCTGCCTGAGCAGCTTGAAGGGCGTGGGATTGCGATTCCACGCGCGGGTCCAGGTGTGCAGTTGCAGCAGGTCGAGCTTGGTGGTGCCAAGGTTGGCCAGCCGGGTGGCGATATTCGCCCGCAGGTATTTCTCGGGGAAGCGTTCCTCCGCGCGGCAATAGGGCGACGGGGGCCAGATGCCATCGGCCGGTGGTGTTTTGGTGGCGACAAAGATATTCTCCTTTTTTCCGATGGCTGTTCGTTCGCGCAGCACCTGGCCGATAAGGCGCTCGCTGCGGCCGTCGCCATAGCCGGCGGCGGTGTCGACAAGGTTGACGCCGAGGTCGAGGGCGCGGTGCAGCGCGGCGAGGGAATCGGCATCGGCCTGAGCGCCCCAGCCGCCGCCGATGGCCCAGGCGCCAAAGCCGATCTCAGAGCAATTGAAACGGTGTTTGCCGAAAGGACGATATTTCATGGAAAAGTGAGGGTGGGAAAATTTTCTCCGGGACCTGCCTGCAGGGTGGGAGGGAGAGTATCACTCCTGCGCAGGAGTTATTCAGTTTTTTCGCCGGCCGTGAAGTCCACCCATGGCTCGGCAGGCCTGTTCTTGAGCAGTCCGGTCTGCCAGTCGAACTGTGGGTGGTCGGCCAGGAATTTAACCGCGTCAAACGCGGTGCCATCGGCGGAGCCCCACCGCGCGGCAAAGCTCATCTTCTTCGCCATCGCGGTATCGACCACCTTGGCGTCAAACGTGCCGCCGGGACTGAACGGCGTGTGGGTGCTGCCGAGCTGCGGGTCGAGTTCGCCATGGGCGCTGAGGGCCCGGCCATTGAGCTTGTCGGGCACACTGTAGCAGGTGTCGTAGCAGTCGGCTTCAAATTCCTTCGCCTTGGCGAGATCGATCCGGCCGGTATTCTCCTTCATCAGTTGTTTCCAACGGACGCGGCGCGACACGGACGAAAGCCGGATATCCATGTCGTTCAGGTCGGTTTCAAGCCGGAGAATCCGCAGGTCCTCCGCGATGTTGGAACCGAGAAAATACCCGTCCTTGGTCCGCTCGAAGCCGACAAATTTCAGGCCGAGCTCGAGCCGGGCGATTTCCTTGGTGTTCACATCACCGATCAGCCATGCGTTGGCGTAGCCCCCGTTGTTGCCCTTTTTCATGATGGCGCACCATTCGTCGATGCTGCCGGCATCCTGGGTGGCGCGGCGCATCCGGGCGAATTCGGGCAGGCCTTTTTCCGTGAAGCCGTGGAAATTGCCGATCGTGGTTTCAGAACCGACGAGCCCGGCATCGGTGATGAAGAAGTCCGTGCCGCTGTGAATCCAGCCGGCCTGGGTCTGCATCAGGATGCGGTGTCCCTTCGCGGGGACGATATCGATGATGACGTTGGAGATCGCCTCGACATAGCTGAACATGGTGTTGTGACCCAGCACGACCCCACCATCCGTGGTCATCCCCCCGGTGGCGATGAACGAGGAGCACGACTGGTGGGGGGGAGTGACCACTGTGGCGCTGCTGTCCATTTTCTTCTGCACCTCGGGCCACCAATAGTCGTCGAGCTCCGCGCAGGCGTTGTAGGCCACCAGTTCGTCCAGGGTTGTGGCCGGGCCGGCGGCCCGCATGCCATCCACGATTCCCAGAAGTTCCTGCCGGTTCTCCTTGTCGACAGCGGGGGTCATGAAGCGGGCGACTTCCTTGAGCAGCCACGGCCACTCCATCGCAGTGTTATGGTGCCACACGGCCCGGCGCACGCGCAGGCATTCGGCGATTTCCTGCGCCAGCAGGTACCCGTGTTGGAAACCGCGCTCGCGCGGGCCGCCTTCGACATGGAGGTAAATCCATCCGGCCTTCTCGTGCCGCCCGGCGCGGCCGAGCCACTGTTTTTGCTCCACAGTCAGTTCGGTTGCGGTACAGACTTGGGCACAAAAGGCCAGGACAAGGCAAAGCAAGGCGCTGATTTTCATGGAATGCGTCTACCCGCCGAAAATTCGGAGGCCAGACAAAACCCATGGCAGATCAGAGGGTGGGCGGCGGCCGGTAGAGCCATGATCATGGAATCCACGCCGGAAGCGTTTTTTAGCTTCCACCTATATTAAGGTCTTTTGGTCTCTGTCGGCGTCGCGGAGCATCTGCAAGTTTAGGTTATGCAAACCAGTGCAAATCCCATGATTTTAATGCAGACCCACGACAGTGTTCCACGGGCAGAAGTAGGCGCCTTTGTGCAGCAATGCATCAACGAAGGCGCCGTGATCGTCGTGGTGACGCATAATCCCGATGGCCGCACCTGCACGGTGAGCGTGCAGCGCGAGTAAAGTCAGGCCGGCCATGGTGAATCGGGCCCGCCAAAGCGGGTGCCGGCGGGGAAGTGCAGGCCGAAATGTTGGGCGAGCAAGGCGAGCAATTGTTCGGGTGTCGTGATCTCGCAGCGCTGCAGGGCATCGGCACCCTGACGGTGGATGAATTCATTGTTGCGAATAGCGAAACGCGTGCCGGCAGGCCCCGCGCGGCCGACGGAGATCATCTGCCGGAACCTCGATTTGGGGCTCGTGCTGGTCCACCAGTTGGCGAGTTCCCGGTCGATGGCGGGCATCTCCTCGCCGGTGAACTCATAGACATCAGTCCACTCGTCACCCAGCCGTGCTTGGTGAAACAGGCGGCCGTTCTCACGGAGGATGCGGCGCGGCTCATGCGCGGTGGACTGCTCGCCGTCGCGCTCAAGCCGGATGCTGGAAGTGAGGGAAAGGGCGCCGATGCCCGCATCGGCCAGCCACCGCTCGCCACCGAGGTCGACGCGCAGGAAAAGATGCGTACGTGGCGGCGTGAAATCGCGCGGCACTTGCACGCGGACCCGGCCGGAAAGCGGAGTGACGCGGAAGCCGAGTGCAGTCAGCACATGGAGCAGGAGGGTGTTTTGCTCGAAACAATAGCCGCCCCGCCCGTGCTGCACCAGCTTTCGCTCAATGGCGGCGGGAGCGAGGTCGATGGGCCGGCCGAGCAGCACGTCGAGATTCTCGAACGGGATCGTGGCGGTGTGCGCCCCGAGAACGCCGTTTAGCGTGGCGAGGGAAGGCTCGCGCGGACCAGAGTAGCCAATGCGGGTGAAGTAGGCGTCGAGATCAACGTCGGTCGGTGGCGTGGACATGCCGGCAGTCTAGCAAAGAAGCGGACCAGGCGCCATGGGCAGTTGAACTGGAATCACCGGGTTACAGTTTCGCCTGGTTCGCCGTCGGCCAGAAGCCGGACCAGCTCACGGTGGTTCACCTTGCCGGTGCCGAGCTTGGGGATGGTATTGACGAATCTGATTTCGCGTGGGGCGCAAAGGTTGCTCAGGCCCTTCGCCTTGATGACGGCACGCAGGTCGGCGAGCTGCAGCTTGGGCTCGTTGGTCACCGCGATGAGTTTCTCGCCCTTGTCCTCGTCGGGCCGGGCAATCACCGCCACCTGGCAGCGCAGACCGAACTGCGGGAAGGCGCCAGCCAGCGCATCCTCGACGGCAGTGAGACTGACCATTTCCCCGCTGACCTTGGCGAAACGTTTCATCCGGCCGCGGATGTGCAGGTAGCCTTCGGCATCCACCTCCACAATGTCGCCCGTGTCATACCACCCGGCGAGCGCCCGAAATTTTTCGTCGGCCTCGGGATTCAGATAACCCTTCATGACGTTTGGTCCGCGGACGAAGAGCCGGCCGCCTTCCGCAACCCCTTCGACCGGTTCCAGTCGGTGGTCGAGTCCCGGGACAAACCGGCCGGCTGAACCGACGCAGGGTTCCATGCGGGTGTTGAGGCTGATCATCGGGCTGCACTCGGTTGCCCCATAACCTTCGAGGATGCGCACGCCGAACTTGCGCGCCCAGGTATCGAGGGTCGCGGTCTGCACCTTTTCCGCGCCGGCGATGAGGTAGCGCAGGGAATTGAAATCATAGGCGTGCGCCTTGCGGGCGTAGCCGTTGAGAAAAGTGTTCGTCCCCATCAGCACCGTGCAGACCCGGTCGTAGACCAGGGTGGGCACGACACGGTAGTGCAGCGGCGACGGATAAAGGAAGGTGTAGCAGCCGCGCACGAGCGGGAAAAGTGTGCCACCCATCAGGCCGAAACTGTGGAAGAGGGGCAGGGCATTGAAGAACCGGTCGTCATCGGTCAGGTCGATGACGGCAATGGCCTGCCGGACGTTGGCGAGAAGGTTGCGGTGCGTGAGCTCGACTCCCTTGGGCACGCCCTCCGAGCCGCTGGTGAACAGGACCACGGCGGTCTCCTCCGGTCGCAGCGGGATGTCGCGCAAGCCGGTGCCGGTGGACAGCGTGTGCCGGACCAGTGCTGCGAATTTTGCCAGCCTGGAAATCCCCGGGCTGACGTCCTCGAGGTAGATGAGCTTGATGCCGGCCTGTTCCAGCGTCGTGAGGTTGAGCCGCGCCTTCTCCAGAAACTGCCGCGAAGTGATGATGTGCTTCAGCGTGGCCAGTTGTGCGCAAAGCAGCATGACCGGGAGGCCGGTGGAATAGTTCAGCATGGCCGGCACTTTTCGCGCGGCCCACAGGCTGAGCAATGTCACCGGCTGGCTGTTCGCATTGGGGAGCAGGACGCCGACACGTTCACCAGCAATCGGGCCCAACCGCCGCCGCCATTCCGCCGCGAGCAAATCGGCGCCGACCATCAGCCGGCGGTAGGTCAGCTCCTTGAAAGTGACATCCTCCAGCGCGACGCGGCCGGGTATGCTGGCGGCAGTCTCTGCGATCGCGGCCAGCATGTTGTGCGGGCCGTGTTCCATCTCGACCTCGAACTGCTGCAGCGTCATCCGGTCCCGCAGCCACATGGTGATTTTCTGCCGGGCCAGGGTGTGGGAAACATTTTCAAAGGCCGGCGGGGACAACGCCGGGCTGAAGTGGGCCGTGACCCGCGGGAACCACCGGTGCCAACCTTTGTGCCGCACGAAACGCACCCGGCTCGCACCGCGCAGGTAACAGGTGATGATTTTCGCGCCGGTCTTGCGGATGAGGAAGCCCGTGCCGTCGTAAACTTTCATGAGGCTCCCACTCAGGGTAATGCGGCCTTCGGCGAACAACACCAGCCGTCCACCTTTTTCCAGATACTCGGCCATGTCGCGCACGGCATAGGGCGAGGTGGTGTCCACGGGAAAAGTCCGGCGGTTCACCATCACTTTTTTGAAGACCCAATGGGTTTCCGCGGTCGTGCTGGAGGTGACAAATTTCCAGTCGTTGTCCAGCACCACGTAGAGGAAGAGCCAGTCGAGCCATGAGACGTGGTTGGGCACGAGCAGCACCGGACCCGGCGTCGTGAGCGCCCCGGTGTCGTAGGCGCGAAACCGGAAACAGACACGAGCCAGCAGGCGAAACAAAAATTGTATCATGTGCAGTGGGATCAGGCGGCGGATTTTCTCCCGGCCAGCCGCAGCCAGGTGACGAGCAAGGCAACGCCGATGGCCAGGCCGAGGAACACGCCGCTGGGACTGAGCCCGGTCATCACCCCGGCGAAGACATACACGCCGGCGAGCAGCATGCCGAGGTTGTCGCCGAGGTTTTGCACTGCGATGGTCTTGCCAAGTTTGTCCGGATCGGATTCGGACTGCAGTGCGGCGTTGAGCGGAATGAGGAAAAGACCGGCGGTCACGCCCGTGGCAACCAGCAGAAGCACGACGGGCACGACGAGGTGGAGCGGCCCGAGGTGCACAACCGGGTGGCGCCAGAATGGCAGGGCATTGACGGAGTAGAGCAGCGCGAGCATGCCGGCCAGCGCGAAGCCATAGGTCCGGGTGCGGCGGAGGTCACCCACCTGGTGCAACTGTCCGGCCAGGACGCTGCCGGCCATCACGCCGACGCTGAGCCAGAGGCCGAGCAGGGCGATCTGGGTGTTGTCGGGCAGATGCAGCACCTCAAGGCCCCAGGGCTGGAAGTTGATTTTCATCGCGGCGCCGCAGACCCAGAACAGTGCGGTGCCGATGAGCACCCGGCAGAGCCGCGGCGAAGCCAGCAGGTCGCGCAGGTGGCCGCCGAAAGCTGCCACGCTGGCCGCGAGGTGGATGTCTGGCTTGTGCGGCGTGGGCGTCATGAGAAAATTGAACAGCAGCGCCGAGCCGAAGATGCCGAACAGCACGCCAAAGGAAACCAAGACCTGATCCTTGAAAACATCGGCCAGCACGGAGCCGGCGATGGCCCCGCCGAGAATGGCAGTAAGCGTGAGCAACTCAACCATGCCGTTGGCCTTGACGAGGCGTTCCCGCGGGAGGATTTCGGGAAGAATGCCATATTTGGCCGGACCGTAGAAACACGCACCGATACCGACGATGAGATAACCGAAGCCCTGCCACCAAGGTCCGAACCACACGCTCAGGGCACAGACAGCAGTGCCGAGAAGTTTGAGGGCGTTGCCCCCGACGAGCCAGCGGGTCTTTGCGTAACGGTCGTTAAGGTAGCCCGCGAGCGGCGCAAGCAACACGTAGGGCACAAAGAGCAGACTGGTGTAAATCGTGTTGTTTGATCGCAACTCAGTGGCCGTAATGACGCCGGCTTTTTGCAGGTAAGTCAGCTGCCCCACGATGACCGCGAGAATAGCGTTATCGCCCAAGGCGCTGAGAAACTGGCCGACGAGCAGGAGCGGGTAGTTGCGGTTCGATTTCACGTTCTTAATGCTGGTCCGACGGGGCGGCAGCTTTCGGGAGAACGGGACCAGGGGCAAGAACGGGCTGAGTGCAGCCCGGCCGGTTTCAGAAACGGCGGTTGAGTGACAGTTTCAGGTAACCCGCGGTGCGACCATCCATCCGGTAGTTGCGCTCATGGTAGTCGAATCTGCGGTCGACGACGATGCCGGTGTCAGTCGCGAGCGAAATTGTTTTGCTCAGCCGGCACTCGAGTCCGCCGCCGGTGCGGATTTCCCGGTAGTCGAGCAACGAGCCGGCCAGTGCGGGCACCACAGCGGCCGGGGGCTCACGGGTGACGCGATAGCTTCCACCCTGGAATTCCGCACTTATGCGCAGCTTGAGCATCTCGCCGGTTCGCCAGGTGAGGGCGGTGCGGGGGAAGCCGACTTCGAAATCCCAGTCGGGCGCGAACTGCCAGTGCGCCCCAATTACGGGAAGCACCGTATTTTTGGAAAACGTGTTGACGCTGACGGCGAAAGTCCAGGTGAGCTCGCGGCGAGGCGTATAACTGGCGGTGAAAAGCACCGGAACGTTGAAGCTGCGCACCCCGAGCGTTTTAAAGTCGCTGTAGAAACCCGGGCGAACAAACACTGCGGTGTTCCACCTTGCATCAACAGGGTGGATGAGCCCGAAATTCAGCGAAAGCCCGGCCAGCTGATCCGGCAGCGGGGTGGCGGCGCTGGCGTCGAGAAGGTTTACTTCGTACGCGAGACCATAGGCCAGTTGAAGTCCGGGCGTGAGGGTCCGGCGCCCTGAAAGGCTCAATTCGGCGTGATGCACCGATACGCCGCCGATTACCGCGCCACCGCTGGTGAGGTCCGCCGCGGAGGAATAGGAATAACTGGCGGCGGACGTTTCGAGCAGGGCGGAACGGAAAACCGTGGAAGGCGGTTGTTGGGCAAACGCGGCGTTTCCCGCCAGCAGGCCGAACGCGGTGAGGCAGATCTTCAGGCCGAACCGATCCCAATGGACCGGGTGCTGGTTCAAGACGAACCGGGTGGTTTGCATCAGCAGGCGGGTGTTCAGGAGGCATCAACCGGCTCGGTG
>Ga0265320_10001794_pt1 | contig 15210 bp, 10 predicted proteins | sample 4827metaG_FD_202087 | JGI IMG/M metagenome (GOLD analysis project Ga0265320, IMG submission 202087) | Rhizosphere microbial communities from Carex aquatilis grown in University of Washington, Seatle, WA, United States - 4-8-27 metaG | ecosystem: Host-associated > Plants > Roots > Rhizosphere >...
CCCGCCTATGGGCCATGGAACATAGCTCCTCCAATTGTCCTTTATGTCCATCACCCACGCGGCGCCCGAAATGTCCGCCAGCTCTCGCGCCACAATCAGATTGCTGACGCTACCGAACGTCGCCCAGACGACATCCGGCAAAAACGCGTCCGACAGCTCTCGGAGATAGGGGCGAGCCGAAGCCGGCCAGGACGGCTGCAATCCATCGCCGAACAGAAGCCCAGCCGCGATCTTGGCGGTCCGAAGCCCGCGCCAACCATCTCGAAAGCCATCGTCCAGATAGGCGGCGAGGGGCTCGCAGGAGACGTGCAGAGGCTCGCGCCAATCATGCCGCGAAAATGAATTCGACAGGGGCAGACGCGTGGTTTTGTCGCCGCCGCCGAGTGACGGCGTGAGAAGCACGATCTTGTGCCCGCGCTGAGACATTTGCCGTGCAAAATAGGGCACGCGCATGCCGGAAACGTGCGGCACCCGTGGGTGCGAAACGTTTACGAAAGCCGCCCTCAGCCTGCGCGGCCCGTCGGGGGGCGTCACGTCAGCACTCTGGAATGATCGCCGGTCGTCATGGCGCGACCTGTCGCGGTTCCCGCGGCGGTTCGGGTTGGGGCGCAACGCCGCTTTCGATCAAATGCATCGGTCACGCCTGTCTCCGTCAGCCATGCCCGGCAAGCCGCTCAACGAAGTGCGTGCGCCACATTTCGATTATGAACGGCTGCCAGACCGTCCAACCCAATCCAATCTCGCCGGCCTCGATGCGACGCAGGAGGCGATCGATCGATTTCGAGTTCCACCAGGGCGAGTGGCGAAAGCTCGTCGTCGATAACGTGTCGCGGACGAGCGTTTTAAAGCGAGCCGACTTGAACCACAGGTCCTGCGGCGGGCGGAAGCCCTGTTTGTTCCAGCGCGTTCTGATCTCTTCCGGCAGGATTCCCACCATGCTTTCGCGCAACATGCGTTTGGTTTGTATTTCGCCCATGATGAGATGGGCCGGCAGGCCGAGCACGAAGTCGGCGATCCGATGATCGCAAAACGGCAGGCGCACCTCGCGGGAATGCGCCATCGAATTGCGGTCGCCGTAACGCAGCAAGGTCGTCAGGAAACGGCCAAAACTGTCCTGCGCCAGTGCGTTCGAAAGGGGATGAAACTGCGCCAAGCGGTCCATGCCCGCCGTTTGAGTCACGCGACGGGCGACATTGAATTTCATCGCATAGGCGACATTGCTTCCCCCGCCGAATTGCGATGCGATCAGATGGCGTGCGGCAAACGGCAGCCGGTCCTTCAGCGAGCGCGTCGGATTTGCGAGGGCCAGAGGGTAGCGTTCCCTGATGAGCGGAAGTTCGCGCTGCAGCCGCTCGGTGTCGCCGGCGTCCTCAAGGCTTTGGATATATTGGGCAAAGTACTGCTCGTATCCGCCCAGCACTTCGTCCGATCCCTGACCGTCCAGCAGGACCGTAATGCGGTGCTGCTTGGCAAGGCGAAATACGCACCATTGCGCGTATTGGCTCGCGCTGCTGACCGGAAGCTCGTTATGCCACATGAATTCCGGCAGATCGTCGATGAACCCGTCGACAGTCGGTTCGACCTGATGGCTCTGCACGCCGGCGTAATCGACGACCCGCTGCGCATATGCCGACTCATCGGCATAGGTGCCGGGAAAACGTCCGGTAAACGTGTGATACGTCGCCTCAATGCCCAACGATCGGCGCGCGATGCAGACGATGGCGCTCGAATCGAGGCCGCCGGACAGGCAGCTCCCGACCTCGACGTCGCTGCGCATGCGGATTCTGACTGCATCGGTGAGCAGTTCTCGGAATTGGAGAAAAATGTCCGCCTCGCTGCCGAGGTTGGGCGAGCGGTCCGGGCTCGGCGTGTAGTAACGCCAGACGCGCTGCGCCAGCGTGGCCGTATCGACTTCAAGCGCCTCACCGGGGAGGAGTTGCTGGATATCGTCGAACACCGTCTGACGGTCTGTGTCCAGACCGACGCTGGGATTGACTGCTGCCTGCAGCAGACGAAATTCGTCATGGTTCGGGCCAATGCCGGGAATCCGCAGCAGGGCCTTGAATTCGGAGGCAAAGGCGAAAAAGCCGGGCTTGGCCGCGTACAGAAAGGGCTTTTCGCCGTATCTGTCGCGCGCGCAGAACAATTTTTTGCTGCGTTGATCGAAGATGGCGAAGGCGAACATGCCGTTGAGGCGGTCGACGCAGTTGACTCCCCACCGCTTGTAGGCCTCCAGGATAACCTCGCTATCGGAATGGGTCGCGAATGCGACGCCCTGCGACGCAAGCTCATTGCGCACTTCGATGTAGTTGTAGATCTCGCCGTTGAAGATCATGACGCAGCAATGCGCGGCGTCCCACATCGGCTGGTTCGCGGCGTCGCTGAGATCGATGATTGACAACCGGCGATGCGCAAAGGAAATGGCGCCCCCGCTTTCCAACTCACGCCGCCAGAACCCCTCGCCATCGGGTCCGCGATAGGCGATCGTGTCCAGAATTGGCTTCAAGTCCGGAATGCGTTCCGGCGCCAGCGCGACCATTCCCAGAATTCCGCACATCAGGTCGCATCCTCGACACTGGCCGGTGTCGGCATCAGGTTGCCATTGGTGAAGAGAAAGAGGCCGAGGCCAAAGATGGCGTTCACGGCCAGCATCGTCATGGCGTATCCGAGCGGGCCGTATTTCGGCACGAGCACGTAGTAACCCATCGCCAGCGGGACGCCGTTGGCGGCATAGAGCCATAGCTGACGCCACATCTGGCTTCTGGCGACGAGTCCTTGATAGACGGCATAGATGTAGGAGTTCGGTATTGTACTCAGGATGATAAGCCAAAAAACCAGATAGCCGGCGGTGAATTCCGGGCCATAAGCGCGAAGGATGAAGGTGGACAGCAGGCAAATTGCGATGGCAACGCTGGTGCTGATCGAAATGTTCAACAAGACATTGGCGCGGAAAATATGCTGCGCGGCCGCGGTGTCTCCTTCATGGAGCATCCGGCTCATCATGGGGACAGCCACCGATGCGATGAAGGCGGTCGAAAATTGGACAGTGCCTTGCCATTGTTGGCCGGTGGTCACGTAGGCCACACCATGAAATCCAATTTGCGTCTTGGATACGGCCAGCATGCCGTACCAGCCCACGACGCCGAACAGAAGGCTTGCCAGCATGGAAGGCAGGCTAAAATGAAAGATTGCGCCGCGAACGTCCCATAGCGCCCGAATTGTTGCCTTCAATCTGTGCGTTCGCCACTGCTGCTCTTTTATCGCGAACACGGCGAGCATTCGAATTGCCGCTCCGATCGTAATCGCGATGAGGACGCGGTCCAAATTGCCGGGGCGGCCAATGACAAGAAGCACAAGAAATCCAACCAAGGTCGCCCCAACTCTGGCGATCGCGAGCGCTCGAAAGCGCTCGAAGCCCTGCAGAACTCCGTCTTGAATGCCGCTGAAAACGCTCAACAGCACGATGACAGCCGCCACACCCAGGACGTTCGTATAGCTGCGGCCGCCAAGAAGGTGCAACGCAACCCAGTCCGGTGCGCACCATACGAAAAGGACTGCGGCGATGGTCGATACAAGGCCTGCGATCTCGCACAGGCGAATGACGGCCCCCGCCATGAGGGGGGCCGTGCGGACATATTTGGAGACATGGACGGAAGCCGTAAGACCCAACTGAAGGCCCGCGAGCGAGGCGATCAATCCCGTGGTCGCGAATACCAGGCCATACCGGCCGAACTCCTCCGCGCCGAGTTGCCGGGCGACATATACCGATTGACCAAGCGAAATCAGTCGCTCGCAGAACAGCGCGAATGCGGTCCAACCGATGCCGCCCAAGAGACGCTGAATTTGCAGACTTGGAATACGCAGATGATTGTTCTCCGCTGTCCGTGGCGCCCATGGCCATCCGCACTCTCGGCGGTCGAGCTAAGCTTGGCTCCGGTTTTGGCCCGGAAATGCGAAGAGCCCCTGTTTGCAGTGTGCGCCGGTCGGAAAAAAGCCCGTCGCTTCGACGATCACATAGTTCGAGCGCATGGCCCAGGCCCGCAGCTGGCACTCGGCGCGCCGCATCTCCGCGTCGGTTCGGCTGGGCTCGCAATCGGCGTCGGAGTCGTCGAGGTAGACGAAGCCGCCGGGCTTCAGCGTTTCTGGCAATCTGTCGACGCACTTGTCGCGCCACATGCCATCGATGAACACGAAATCGAACGGTTCTCCATTGGCGGTCGCTGGCACGACGTAGGTTTCCGGCGTTTCCGCGAAAGTATAGCTGACTTTGTCCGTAAGCTCTTTTTCGCGCAGCAATTCGGCCACCTTAAGGCGCCACTCGGGATGGTGTTCAACGGACACCACGCTGCGCACCTGTCTTGCAAGCCAGACTGTGGATCGCCCGGATCCGTATTCGAGCACGCGATCGGTACTGCGCAGGCGGGCCCGAATCAGGCGCAACGCCGGATATGATATGATCGGCTGAAGCACAGCGAGCCCAGAGAGCTTTAGAGCGGCGGCCGTCGCGACCCCCCGCGGCAGGTCGACAAGGAGGTCTCCGAACGAAACGCTGTGTCCCTTGGCGTCGCGAAACCGCGATCGCTGCTTGGGCGCGGCCGACTGATGGTTCCGTTCCAAGAGAACAAACTCCCCGCCTGGTCGATCGTCGGCGACATGGACGCTGAAGCCGTCGGAGCGCCGATCTCATTGAAAAATAAGAGAATTTCCGCATGCTGCAGTTGCTCGGTTCATTTGTCAAGTCCGGCCGACCTCGCAGAACCCGCGCGCGGCCCCGTGTGCGCAGGCTGCCGTGGCGCTCGCGCCAAGCTCATCCGCCGGCAGGCCGCGCGCGACCCCACCGGCACCGGAGGGCCGTGTGCCGATCCGATCTGTCTTGCGAGCGTGTACCGGGTTGGGTCTTGGCCCTCGCAAACGCGTGGCGTCTCGCGCCGTTGCGGGCGGGTTGGCAAAATCCCGCGGCCGAAGAGCGCGCGAAGCCTTTGCGATCCGAAGTCCAGCCTGCTGGCGTCATACTTGCAATCACGCGGTCTTCCGGGCGAAACTTCCGGCAGTTCCCGTGGAAGCGCGCCGAACCGTTTCCGATCTCGTAAGCGAGCTTGCCGTGTCTCAGAGTGCCATTGACGATGCGCGCGATATGTTCGTCGCGAATGCAGCGATGGACCCTTGGCGTTTGGGCTATGCGGCAGCCGTTCTGAACGCGACCGTGTTTCTGATCGCGTCCGGCCTCGCCTCTGCGATGGGACCGGTCAGCCTGGCCACGCTGGCGAACATCGATTTGGCGTTTCTTGCCGGCTCGCTTGTCAGCTTCGGCCTGATGATACGCGGCGGTGGGCAGCTCGCTGCCATCTCGTACTTCGTTCTTGGGTCCGGTCTCTTGTTCGGGTTTGGAACGTACTATTCGGCGGTGCTGGCCGATGAAACGATGTACCAGCATTTTTCCTTGGACGATCAATTGAGACTTCTTCCAAAAGTCGATCTCGTGAATGCCGTTGCCGTGACGATCGTACTGCTGGTGGCTTGGCCGCAGTGCCGGAACAACGCGAATGAAGGAGCCGTTGCGAGAAGCCTGGATGAGCTGTCGAGTGTGATTTTGCGCATCCTGCCGCTGCTTCTGGTCCTGTGCGTGCCGGTCGTTGTCCTGCAATTCCTGACGTTTCCGCGCCTTCCCAACGCCACACTTCAATCGCTGCTCGAACACGGAGGGCAAGCCGTGAGTGGCGTGTTGCTTCTAGCCGGCATGCAGTGGTCGAAATTGGGAAACCCGCAGCGCCTCTTTGTGCTGGGCTTGTTGACCGCAACTTCCATGTTGGGCTTCGTCGGCTTCAGCAAGGAAGCGGCATTGATGCCGCTGGCCGCGATGACCGCCGGGATGCTGCTCGATTTGAAATCGAGACGAACCCTGGCGGTTCTGCTGCTGGGTATCGTCCCGTTCTACTTTTTCTTTGCGGCGCCCCTGGTTGGCGTGGCCCGAAGCAATCCGCTCAACAGGCCGGAAAACTCCTTCAGTCAGAATCTGGCGATCCTAGAGACCTCGTCGCAGCTTGGCACGTCGCTCTTGGCGGCGTCCTCGCGTACCGACAGCCCCGTGCTCGGTGGCCTGCAACTTTTCACGCGGTTCGGCGACGCGCCCTTACAGGCTTGGCTGATCGAACAATACGATACGGGCGATCCCGGACATAGTCTGGACACCGCCTGGACGAACGCGATTCCGAGGCTCCTTTGGCCGAACAAGCCGAACAACAATCCCGGTGTCGATTTGGACAACAAGTTCTTCAATCGCGGAGGCATAAGCGCGCTGGCCCCGACTTTCTGCGGGGAAGGTTACTGGAACTATGGGTGGATCGGCGTGATTGCCGTCTCGGTGCTCCTCGGCTTGGAATTCGGCTGGTATACCCGCAAGTGGTTTCGCTTCGGGAAAGAGGGTCTTGCCAGCGCTGGCATTCTCGTGACCTCGCCGTTGATCGCGTTCCAAAGTTTCTGGGTGGAATCATCCGTGGCAGGCGCTTATGTCGGTGGCTTCGTCATGCTGTTCGTCCTGACGATTTTTGCAGATTGGGCACTGCCAAATTTCATTCGGGCGGCACTGCAGTTTCGGTTCGGCGACACGGAACAGGCTTAAATGAAAATCCTGTTCGTGGGCGACAGCTGGCGAGGCGCGTCCGATAGGGCGATGAGGGAGGCGCTTGTCCGCCAGCCGGACATCGAAGTGGACGACGTCGCGCCGGATTTGACCGTGCCGCGCTACAATGCATGGCTGCTCCGTGCCCAAAACCGCCTCGTCTTGCCGCTGCAACTGCGCGAGCTCAAGAAAAAAGTATTGGTCGCCGCGCGGGATTTCCAACCCGACGTCATTGTCGTGTTCAAGGGAGCGTACTTCGACGCGGGCTTCATTCGACAGCTTCGAAGGGAAATCGCGCCGATCGTGAATATGTTTCCAGACCCCTCACCGCACATTTATGGCAAGAAATTGAAGCTGGCCATGCACGAATACGATCTCGTGATCTCCAGAAAGAAGTTTCATCCCGCGCTTTGGAAAAGCCTGTACGGCTACGACAATCGTTGCGTCCATGTCAGCTACGGTTACATGCCGTCGCTGCACGTGCGGTATGAACCGCCCACGGCGTTCGATTATGACGTCGTCTTGATCGCGACCTGCCGCAACGAATACGAGATGATGATGCGAGAGGTCATCGAACGGCTGAAGGCCCGCGATCTGAAATTTGCCATCGCGGGAAATGGGTGGCTGGGCACGGGATTGGACAAGGCCGGCGACGTCACGTTTGCCGGCGAACGTTCCGGAGCCGCTTATGTGGAGTGGCTCCGAAAGGGAAAAATCGTCATCGCACCGGTGTGGACGCAGGTAAAGGCGAACGGAGCAGCCCAACCAGGCGATGAGATGACGGAACGAACGCTGGAGTGTGCCGCAGCTTACACCTTCTTCATCCACCGGCGTACCGATGAGGCAAAATCGCTGTATGACGAGGCGACCGAGGTGCCGATGTTCGACACCGCCGCGGAACTGGCGGACAAAATTGCCTTCTATCTCGATCATGAAGAGGCGAGGAGGGCCATGGCGGCCGCGGCCCATGCGCGCGCCGTACCCGCATATTCGATCGACGCTCGTGCGCGCGAAATTGTTACGCAACTGAAGAGTGTGATACGGTCGTAAAGGATGTCTTATCGCCCGGCGCCGAGTGTGCAAGCCGATGTGCGCGTCCCGATGCCCACCGGTTTTCGATTCGCCTGCGGGTCCGCTGTTCGAATTTGAAAGTGCTCCGATGCAAGGCGCCCGCCGAGCCGAAATTGCAATAGTCATCCCATCGTTTGCAGACACGGGGGGTATCAATTCCGTCGCGGAGTTCGTCATTCGCACCATTCGGAGGCGAGACGATCTCTCATTCCGGGTTGTTTCACTGGCCACCTGGTGGCGTGATCCCGTCAGTACACGGTTGACCGACCCCGCTACGTGGATCAAAGGCGTGACCACGCGCAACGGTTCGGCGCACGGCGTTCCCTTTATCCACGTCGGCGCGACAATGGCCGAATTCGAAACGCAGCGCTTGAAACCGCGAAAGGAGCTTGCCGCACTGCTCGAAGGCTGCGATCTCATTCAGGTGCTTGCAGGAACCCCCGCTTGGATTTTATCGGTCGTGGGGTTGGGAAAGCCGATCATTGCCTCGATCGCGACGACAGTTGAACTGGAACGACGCCGTCCCCTTGCGCAGGCCCGTGGGCTTCTTGGGCTTTGGCGGAAAATTTCCACGCGCCAAGTCGTGAGCCTCGACAAGATTGCATTGGCCAGCGCCGACGCATTGCTGGTGATGAACCCCGACATGATGCGCCTCGGCGAGCGGCTCAATGCGGAACGGGGCGCCCTCGTACGCTATGCCCCCCCGGGAATCGACACGGATCTGTTCAGGCCGCGCGCCGATGGCCAGCCAGCCTCCGACTACATTCTCACCGTGGGGCGGTTGGACGATTCACGAAAGAATATCGGAATGCTGCTCGAGGCGTTCGCCTTGGTTTGTGAAAGATGCCCGCCCTCGTTCAAATTGGTCTTGGCGGGTGCCGGTGCTCCGACCACGGACGATTGGAAACGGATTGACGAGTTGAAGATCACCGATCGCGTCGAGTTCATATCCAAGCCATCGCCTGAGACACTTTCGAAGCTCTATCGGAATGCCGCGGCTTTTGCATTGTCTTCCGATGAGGAGGGATTCGGCATGGTCGTCGTCGAAGCGATGTCGTCGGGAACGCCCGTCGTCGCAACGCGCTGCGGCGGTCCGGAGGCCATTGTGACGGACGGGCTCGACGGCTATCTCGTGGACCGTGGCGATGTTCGCGCCATGGCCGATCGGTTGTTGGCTGTAGTCATGGATAGAGATATGGCGGCTCGTATCGGCCAAGCGGCGCGGCGCACCGTCGAGAATCGCTACGCCGACGACGTCGCAGGGGACGTGTTTCTCGACGTCTACGACCATTTTCTCGCGAAGCGCGCGTGACAGCGGATTGGGCTGATCAGCCTGACGTCGGTCGGAATGTCCCCGAACCGTCAGAATAGCTCGTGACCGTATGCGACGCGGTCAAGATCGGCCGAAACCATTTCTTGCGCCAGTTGTTCGAGTGTCGTGTTGGCCGACCAGCCCAGTTTTTCTCTTGCTTTCTCGGGATTCCCGATCAGGACATCGACTTCCGCAGGGCGAAAGAACTCCTGGCTCACACTGGCAATGATCCTGCCCGACTTCTTGTCGACGGCTTTTTCGTCGATACCTTCGCCATCGAGCACGAGTTCGAAGCCAGCGGCGCGGCCGGCGAGAAGGAGAAAGTCGCGAACGCTCGTCGTTCTGCCCGTCGCCAAGACATAGTCGTCCGCCTCCGGTTGCTCTACGATGCTCAACATGCCGGCGACGTAGTCGCGTGCATGCCCCCAATCCCGCCGTGCACTCAGATTTCCCAATTTGAGCGCGTCGGCTTTGCCATGCTTGATGAGCGCCAATTGCGATGTGATCTTGCGCGTGACGAATTCGCGCCCGCGCAGGGGCGATTCGTGATTGAACAAGATTCCCGACGAGGCATGCAGGCCGAAGGATTCGCGATAGTTCATCGTGATATGGTGCGCGAAGGCTTTGGCAACGCCGTAGGGGCTGCGAGGATGGAACGGCGTGCTTTCGCTCTGGACCGGTTCCTTGATCCGTCCGAACATTTCCGACGTTGACGCCTGGTAGAAGCGAGCTTCGGGCGCCTTATGGCGAATTGCTTCGAGCAGACGCAGACAGCCGATGGCATCGATTTCCGAGGTAAGGATGGGTTGGGTGAAAGAGGTTCCGACAAAACTCTGGGCGCCCAAGTTGAACACGATGGCCGGTGCGAGCTCGGAAATGACGCCGAGAATGTTCGAGTATTCCAGCAAGTCGAACGGAACGAACTTAACTTTGTCGACAATGCCCAGATACGCCAGCCGCCAAAGATTTTCACTTGAGGTGCGCCGCACACCTCCAACGACCTCATAGCCGCGCTCCAGCAGGTGGGCGGCAAGATAAGCCCCGTCCTGACCGGTGATGCCCGTGATGAGTACGCGCTGTTCCTTGCGATGAACGGGCATGCGGTGGCCTTTTTCCCTAGCTTGCAGCGGTGCTTTGATTTATGGTTTAGAGGGACTAGCAGGTCAATTGGTATCGGGGTTTTGAAGTCATTTGGCGAGATTTTCGTGTTATGACCGTCCCCCGATCGATCCAGAAAATTTCGGGTGTTGCGCCGTCGGGCTCGCGAACAGCGATATGCCGGAAGCGTTCGTGAGGACTGCCGAATGTGCGGCATAGCTGGCGCCTTGTTTCCTTCGTCCGGCGATCCGTTTGCTGCGGTCGGGGCCATGTGCCAGAGCATGCGCAAGCGTGGCCCGGACTCTGCCGGAAGCTGGTCTGATCCTGCCGGGGGCGGCGTTCTGGGACATCGGCGGCTTTCCGTCATCGACCTCGACGCGCGCGCCGATCAGCCGATGACGTCGCACGACGGACGGTATGTGATCGTCTTCAACGGCGAGATCTATAACTATCGCCAATTGCGTGCCGCGTTGGAGAAGAGCGGCACCCGGCTGAAAACCGAAGGCGATACCGAGGTCGTCCTGGAGCTTTTCTGCAAACACGGCGCGGATGTGCTGAAGAGCCTTCGTGGAATGTTCGCGTTTGCGATCTGGGATCGGGAACAGCGGAAATTTTTTCTGGCGCGCGATCCCTATGGGATCAAGCCTCTCTACATCGCGATATCGCCCTTCGGCCCGTTGTTTGCGTCCCAGGTCAAGGCACTCGTCGCGACGAACGCGATATCCCGGCAAAGAGACCTTGCGGGCATTGCAGGCTTTTATGTGTGGGGAAGCGTTCCCGAACCGTTTACGACCTATCGCGATATTCAGGCGGTCCCGGCCGGCTCGTTCGTTGTGCTTGACGAGAACGGGCCCGGCACACCCGTGACATATGCGGATTTGAGCGGGGCGTGGAGGCCGACGCGCGAGCCCGAAGGCGATATGGCCGACCTTGTGCGCGGGGCAATGCAGGATTCGGTCCGCGCTCATCTGGTCTCGGACGTCCCCGTGGCGGTGTTGCTCTCGGGCGGAATCGACTCCAGCGCGATCGCTGGTCTGATGGCCGAGCAGGGCACACAAATCGAGGGTATTACCGTCACGTTCGACGAGTTCGAGGGCAAGCGCGAGGACGAGGGACCGCGAGCGCGTACGGTAGCCGAGCACTTTGGCCTTAAGAACACGCTGCGCCGCGTCAATCGAAACGAATTCGAGCAGGATCTTCCGGCGATTTTCGACGCCATGGACCAACCCTCCGTGGACGGGGTGAACACCTGGTTTGCGTCCAAGGCGGTGGCGGAACGCGGCTATAAGGTTGTGCTGTCCGGTGTCGGGGGCGATGAACTCTTTGCCGGATATGACACGTTCCGGTCTGTCCCGCGGCTTCATGGAATAGGAAAAAGGCTTCCCTCTGGCGGCGCCCGTCGCGTCGTTGGCGGATTGGCGTCGCTAGCCTCACGCCTCCTCAATCAGCCGAAGCTTGGCGGAATTCAGGACTACGCAGCCACCGTCGGCGGCGCCTATATGATGCGCCGTTGCATGATGCTGCCGTCGGAGATTGGCCGGCTGATGGGTCCCGAACAGGCAAGAGAAGGCCTGAGACGGTTGCGCGGCATACACCCGCCGGAGGATCTGGCCCACGGCATCGAGGCGTATCCCTTGATCGCGCAGGTCGCGGCGCTCGAGTCGGTTCAGTATTTGCGAAATCAGCTACTGCGCGATTCAGATTGGGCGAGCATGGCGCATTCCTTGGAACTGCGCACGCCGCTCGTCGATTGGAAGTTGGCTCAGACGATCGGGCCGCATATTGCGTCGGTCGCCCTGGCGGGCGGCAAACGGCTGCTCGCAAACGCCCCTTCCAGGCCCATTCCGATCGGGGTGGCGAGCGCCCGCAAGACCGGCTTCGGTCTGCCCCTGGACGCATGGCTAGAACGTCTCGACTTGGACGGAAGGTCTGCAGGAGGCGTGGAAAAGCGCTGGGCCCGCACTTGGTCGCGCACCATCGCGCGGGAGTTCGGCATATCGGCATCGGCTTTGTGATCGGGATTCGGCATGTTAAACAACCCGTCGCTTGACTATTAATTTTTCGACCGGACCAGAGTGATCAATGTCATTCGCGACGAGCCCACTCCTGCTTCGCCTGCGTAGTGCAACGCGAAGCATGGGCATTAACAGCTTCATCGGCGGCCTGCTCAATCGCGATGGTTACGAGGTGAAGCTTTCTGCGGCGATGGAAGGTGCGATCGAGCCGGGTGCCTGCGTCTGGGACATCGGCGCCAATGTCGGTCACTACACCAAGGTGTTTGCCGACAGGGCCGGTGACGGCGGCATGGTCCATGCCTTCGAGCCCAGCAGCCAGAACTATGCTCGATTGCGTGAATTTTTGTCGGGACGCGCAAACGTCCGATTGCATAATTTCGGCTTGTCGGACGCCTCGGGCAGCGCAAGCTTCGCTCAAGGGGGCGACGATTTGGGCGCCTCGTCGCGGATTGTTTCATCGGCCATGAATGGCGCGGTTGTGACGGTTTCACTCCGCCAAGGCGACGAGCTCATAGCCGAGGGCGCGGCCCCGGCGCCGGATGTGATCAAGATCGATGTGGAGGGGCACGAGCTCGAAGTGCTTCGCGGGCTGCGTTCGGAATTGGCCAAGTCGTCAGTCCGGCACGTTTTCGTCGAGGTTCACTTTGCCCTCCTGGCGGAGCGCGGATTTCCCGACGGCCCCGCGGACATTGAGTCGTTTCTTCGCAGATGCGGATTCACGCTCCGATGGATAGATCCGTCCCACCTTCACGCATTCCGCCGCACCTGAATCGCTGAGCGGGGTAGGCGGAGGCGCTATGAAAATTCTCGATGGCGCATCGGCGCCGGCGCTGCCGCAGGCCGATGTCTGCGTTGTCGGCGCGGGACCGGTGGGTCTGTCGCTTGCGATCGGGCTGGTGCGGCGCGGGCTAAAGGTCGTGCTGTTTGAGGCCGGCCCGCGGCGGCCGGCCCGGGAGCCGACGTCTTCGCCAATAACCCTGATCGACTCTCGACAAGCCCACGCGGCGATAGGGCTGGCGACGTGCCGAGCTTTGGGCGGGGCCTCTTGGCTCTGGGGCGGCCGATGCGACCCTCTCGAGCCGAGTGACTTCGAGAACAGGCGTTGGGTCCCGGACGGCAAATGGCCGATCGCCGAAGCCGACGTGGCTCCGTTCTACGTCGAAGCGGCTGGGTTGGTAGGGTGCGGCTCGGCCGATTTTCGAGAGCCCGACGGATCTGCTCGCCCCTGGGAGCAAAGACTTCGCGGCGGACTGCGGATCGATACGCTGGAACGGTGGTGCAATGAGCCGATACTCGTCAATCGGTTGGATGATCTCGCAGGTTCCGGCTCCCTGACGATCGTGCTGAACTCGACCGTGACCGGCCTCGCGCTCAAGCAAGATCTTGTCATCGGCGTCAAACTGGAATTCGTTTCAGGTTCGATGCTTTTCGACAGAGCCGACAATGTCGTCGTGGCTTGCGGCGGGATCGAAACCGCCCGTCTGATGTTGACCGTTCGGCGTGACTATCCCGCGGTTTTCGATGGCTCCGCGTCTCCGCTGGGACGCTGCTACATGGGGCATCTCTCCGGAACGATCGCGAGCATTGCATTCGAAGATCCGGCCGCCGCGACGCTCTTCGACTACCAGTTCGAAGGGCACTCCACATGGCGAAGACGCCTAACGCTCGCTCCAACCGTCCGGGAAGCGGAGGGGCTGCCGAATGTTTCATTCTATCCGGACAACCCCAGGATGTACGATCCGGCGCATCGGAGCGGTGTCCTCTCGGCAATCTTTCTTCTGTTGTCCTTTCCTCCCATTGGGCGACGAATTGTCTCCGAGGCCATCCGCGAGATGCAGATGACCAAGACGCCGCGTTACGGCGCACACGTTCGAAACATCCTCCTGGATTTGCCCAATGTTCTGATCACGATGGCAAATCTGGGGTATCAAAGGATCATTCGGCGTCGTCGCAAGCCTTCCCTGTTCTTAAAGAGCGCCGAAGGCGTGTATCCGCTGCACTATCATGGAGAGCAGCTGCCCGACCCCGACAGCCGTATCTGGCTCGACGATGAGACGCGCGCGGAAGGATTGGGCGGTATCCGGATTGATTTGCGATTTTCCGAACGGGACGCACAAGGCATTCTCAAGGCACATGAAGCGCTCGACACGGCGCTCCAGAAGTCTGGGCTTGGCCGGCTTCGATATAATCAGGACCCCGATCAGCGCCTGGGCGCGGTCATGGCGCAAGCACGGGACGGGTATCATCAAATCGGCGTTGCGCGCATGGGCGCCAATTCGAGCGATGGCGTCGTGGACGGCGACTGCCGCGTATTCGGCTTGCGCAATCTCTACCTGGCCGGGTCTTCTGTCTTTCGGACTTCGGGCGAGGCGAATCCGACGTTTTTCGCCGTTGCGCTTGCGCTGCGGCTCGCCGAGCACCTGACGCGAAACGTCGTGAAGCGAACGGACGCTCCATGACCTATCCTTTTCCCGCCGCATCCCGCCTTGGAGTCGGATGTGCGTCCCTGGGGTCGCGGATCGGACGCCGGGAGGGACTAAACGGCCTGGCGAGCGCGCTCGACAGGGGCGCGAACTGGTTCGACCTGGCACCGTCATATGGGGATGGCCAGTGCGAGGAAATCTTCGCACTATTTGCGAGCGGCCGGCGCGATCGAATTCACGTCTGCACCAAGTGCGGAATCGTCAGCCCACGGATTGGCTCGGTCCGATCGGCAATTCGGCCTGCCGCCCGGCTGGCGGTCAAGCTGTTGCCAAGTCTGCGCCGTATCGCTGCGAGCGGGAGACCACATGCGGAGAAGTTGGTTCTTACGGGCGAGATCATCCGATCCAGCCTGGATGCGAGCCTAAAGCGACTGAGGACGGATCGTGTCGAGGTGTTCGCACTGCACGAGCCGGACGAGGCGGACCTGTCGCGGGAGGATGTGCAGCGAGCCCTGGGCGACGTACTTGCGAGCGGAAAGGCGCGCGCGGTCGGCATTGCGGGAAGCGCTTCCTCCATTCGTGCGGCTATCGGGCTCGGCCTGCCTATCGGTCATATTCAGCTTGCGGACGGACCGGGCCTTTGCGAATTGTCGGACCTGAGAGCCAAACACC
>Ga0265320_10001795_pt1 | contig 15205 bp, 13 predicted proteins | sample 4827metaG_FD_202087 | JGI IMG/M metagenome (GOLD analysis project Ga0265320, IMG submission 202087) | Rhizosphere microbial communities from Carex aquatilis grown in University of Washington, Seatle, WA, United States - 4-8-27 metaG | ecosystem: Host-associated > Plants > Roots > Rhizosphere >...
GCGAGATGGTGGTGGTCAAGGACATCCCGTTCTACTCGCTCTGCGAGCACCACCTGCTGCCGTTCTTCGGCACCGCGGCGGTGGCCTACATCCCCCGCGGGCGGGTCATCGGGCTGTCCAAGATCCCGCGCATCGTGGAGATGTACGCCCGCCGCCTGCAGGTCCAGGAGCGCCTGACCCAGGAGATCGCCGAGTTCCTGCAGGAGCACCTCGCCCCGCAGGGCGTGGGCGTGGTCGTGGAGGCGACCCACCTCTGCGCGGTGATGCGCGGCGTGCGCAAGCCGGGCACGATCATGACCACCGCCTCGGTCCTGGGCCTCTTCCGCACCCGCGACCGGACCCGCGCCGAGTTCTACGCCCACCTGGCCCGCACAGCGCCGACGCCCTGACCGAGGGCGCGCGCACGCGATGGATCGTGACGATCCTGCGTGCTGGGGTCAGCGTGACTACACCCGGCCGCTGCTCACGCTGTACGACCCGGTGGTCCTCGGCGCCTTCGCCAGCGTGGTCTGGCGCTGTCCGACGAGCCGGCTGATCGCGGGCTACCGCGAGCACATCCGCGACCGGCATCTCGATGTCGGGCCGGGCACGGGCTACTTCCTGGAACGGTCCGGCCTGCCCGATGGCAGCCGGGTCACGATCGTGGACCCCAACGCCAACGTCCTCGAGCATGCCTCCCGGCGCCTGCGCCGCCTGGACGTCACCGGCGTCCAGGCCGATGTCCTCAAGCCACTCCCGGTCGAGGGACCCTTCGACTCGGCCGTGCTGCACCTGGTGATCCACTGTCTGCCGGGACCGATGACGCGTAAGGCCGCGGCCGTCGCTCACGTCGCCGCCGTCATGGCCCCGACCGGCGTGCTCTTCGGTGCGTCCGTCCTGGGAACCTCGGCGCCGCATACCTGGCTGTCACGGCGGGTGCTTGACCTCTTCAACCGACGCCACGCCTTCGACAACCTCGCCGACTCCGAGCAGGGTCTCCGGGACATCCTGGGCGCCTCATTCCACCAGGTGGAACTCGAGACCGTCGGCTCCATCGCCATCTTTGCCGCCACGGGTCCGATCCGGGCGAGCGTGCCCGGATAGCGCGACCGGCACGTCACGGCCGCTCGATCTGGCCGCCCCATCAGTCACCAACGGGGCTGGTGGTATGTGCCTCCAGGTTTGGCCGCGACCGTATGCGGACGCCTGGCGGAGGCCAGCATCACGCTCGGCCCGAGCCGCCAACCCTTGGGCGGGGCCGGATGCAGTCCTCCGCATGCGCGTAGCACCACGCGGGCTGGTGCGCGAGGGGACGGCTGTCTAGCCAGCTCCCGGGCGGCCCGGCCAGGTCATGCCGGCCCAGGGGTCATAGTCGGGGTCCAGGGCTTCCTGAGGCGGCCGGATCTCCGCCGGGACGTGCTCCAGGTTGAGGCGGATGCGCGTCCAGGTCGTGTACCGGCCGCGCATGGCGTCGACCAGGACGTCGGCCGGCTCCAGGTGCGGCCAGACGTCGGGGTGGCGCGCCTTCCAGCGCTTGAGGCCCTCCATCGCTTCCGCCTGCTTGGCCGCGCGGCCGATCTCGATGAGCGGCTTACTCGACATGCGGCGCTTCGACGGCTGGACGCGCGGCGGCTCGTCCAGGGTGCGGGCGTAGTTGGGCGGCCAGGGGGCGTCACCGAGCCCTTCCGTCTCGTGCCGCGCCGACAGCTCCAGCAGCGACTCCAGGGACCCGACGGCGTCGTCGATGCCCGCCCCGGGATCGCCGATGGCGGCGAAGCGGGCCGGCACGGTGGCCAGCGTGAAGTCCGCCAGTTCGGCCACCGGCACCTCGTCCCAGGTGAGGGGCGCCGAGACGCGCGCATCAGGGGTGGGGCGCACGGAATAGGCGGACGCGACCGTGCGGTCCTTGGCGTTCTGGTTGTAGTCCAGGAAGACGCCGTGCCGTTCCTCCTTCCACCACTTGCTGGTGGCCAGGGTGGGCACGCGGCGCTCCACGTCCCGGGCCAGCGCCAGCGCCGCGCGGCGCACCTCGGGGAACGTCCACTCGGGCCTGATGCGGACGTTGATGTGGATGCCGCGCGAGCCGGAGGTCTTGGGCCAGCCGACCAGCCCCAGGTCGGCCAGCGCCTCGCGGGTCACCAGGGCCACCTGCCGGATGTGGTCCCAGGGCACGCCGGGCACCGGGTCAAGGTCGACCCGCAGCTCGTCGGGGTGATCCAGGTCCTCCGCGCGGACGGGGTGGGGATTGAGGTCGATGCAGCCCAGGTTGACCACCCACAGCAGCTGCGCCGCGTCCCGGACCACGACCTCATCGGCCGTGCGGCCCGAGGGGAACGACAGCTCCACGGTCTCGATCCACTCCGGCCGGGACGTGGGCGCCCGCTTCTGGAAGAAGAAGTCGCCCGCGGCGCCCTCCACGAATCGCTTGAGGGCCATGGGCCGCCCGGCCACGCCACGCAGGGCCCCATCGGCCACGGCCAGGTAGTAGCTGACGAGGTCGCGCTTGGTGTAGCCGGCCTCGGGGAAGTAGACCTTGTCGGGGTTGCTGATCGTCACCTCGCGTCCCGCGACGGTGATCAGCTCCTTACGGGTGGCCATGGCCGCCCCGCGTCAGACCCGCTTGCGCAGGTAGGTGGCCACGTTGGGGTCGTAGCCCAGCGCCTCGTATAGCTGGAGGGCGTCAGCCCGATGGCGCCCGGCGGTCACCTCGATGAAGGCACAGCCGGTCTCGCGCGCGACCTGCTCGGCCTCGGTCATCAAGGCGTGCCCGACCCCCCGCTCACGGGCGCCGGCATCCACGACGAGGGCCAGGACACGCGCGATGCGATCGCTGTGCTCGAAGCGCGGCAGGACGTGCACGGCCACGAAGCCCACGATGTCCGGGCCGATGACGGCCACCCGCACGGCCGAATAGGGCGAGTCGAAGCGCTCCAGGCGCTCGACGATGTCGCTCGTGCCGGCCGGGTAGCCCTCCTCGGTGAAGAGGCTGGCGATGGTCTCGGCGTCGGCCGATGTGGCGGGGCGGACGCGCAGCTGGGTATCGGTCTCGGTCATGGACGGATGGTACCGGCCGCCACCGCCGGCGACGCGACGAGCACGATCACGGGTTCATCGGCCGCTTCGCCGTGGGCGAGCCGGGCAGCGCCGCCCCGGGCATGGTTCGCGACGTAGAGGGCCGCCAGGCCCTCGCCGTGGCGGGCCAGGAAGGCCGTCAGGCGGCCCTCGCGGCTGGGCTCCAGGAGCAGCAGCGTGCGGCCAGAAGGCAGGGGCGCGGTGAGGACGTAGGCGCCGAGCAGCTCATCGTCGGACACCGCCCGGAAGGCGAGCCCGGGCAGCTCCGCGGCGGCCCGCTCGCGGTCCACCGTGGCGACGCCGAGGGCGATCACGTCGGCCTCGGCGAGCGGGCCCAGACGCGGCTCGTACCGCTCGAGGACGGCCCGCATCGGCGCGCCCTCCCAGGGCAGATGGTCGGTCGTCGGCGGCAGCGTCAGGTGCGCAGGCGGCCCGGGCCCCGGGCGCCGGCCAGGAACCACGGGCGGATCGAGATCAGGAGGGCCAGCACGAGCGCGGGCCCGGCGACGTCGATCAGGAAGAGGACCCACGCGCCGGCCGGGACCGTGGCCACCGCGTCGAAGAGCGCCGCGTCACCCAGGCCCATCACGAGGTATGCCGCACAGGCGCCGGCTGCGAGCACCCAGCCGATCGCCTGGCGCCGCACGAGCAGCACCGCCGCGGCAAGGCAGACGGCCGCCCATAGGCCGGCCCACACGGGCGAGCCACCCACGATGGCGCCGGCGCCGACCGGCACGAAGCGGATGCCGGAGCGAGCGAGCGTCCACATGTCGAGCAGACCCAACACCCCCCGCGCGAGCAGCAGCCCGCCGAGGGTGAGGAGCAGCGTCTCGTGGGAGCGTGTCGTGGCCTCCCCGGCGACGGGTCGAGTCACGCGCGGACGCTACCACCCGGCGTCAAGCATCGTGGTGCGCCGCGTCACCACCTCGGGGGCATAGCCCGCGCCGGCCGGGACCGCCCGTGCGGTCTGCACGGCATGACAGACCCGACGGACGAGGGCGAGCTCCGGCGTCGGTCGCGACGTCCCATGCAACGATCGAGGTGCGAGCCTCCCGCCAGCGGCGCTTCCGACGTCGGATGCGTCATGGCATGCAAGTGCCCGGCCACGGGGCCGATCGGACAGACCCGGCCTGGTCCCAGGCGGCTTATGTGCTACTATCTGTTAGCAAGCAACAGCGGCCCGCACGCCTGGACCATCCGCTCGCCACGGGGTCTGCGTAGGTAGTTCGAGGGGTCGCCCGGAAAGGAACGAGAAGATGGAACGGTTCGCGCGGCGCGTCGGCCTGGGGGTGGCCGCCAGGGGCGAGGTCGCGGACGTGGTCGGCTGGGCCGTCGAGGCCCGCGAGCGGGGCCTGGATTCGCTGTGGATCCACGACTCGTACTTCGAGCGGGACGCGGTCAGCTTCGGCAGCGCCGTGGCCGCCCGGCTGGGCGAGCCAGGACCGGGCGACGGGTTCCGCCTGGCCCTGGGCGCGGTCAACCCCAACACGCGCCACCCCGTGGTCCTCGCCATGACCGGTTCGGCCCTGGACGAGATGGCGCCCGGGCGCATCGTCATGGGCCTTGGCACGGGGCTGCCGCTCCGCCTGAAGCAGATGGGCCTGCCCTACATGCCGGACGCCGCGCTCGAGGGCGTCAGCCGGGCGATGGACCAGATGCGCCTCCTGTGGGCTGGCGAGCGCCTGCCATCCGCGACGCCGGGGCTGCCGCCGATCCAGCCGATGTTCGCCCCGCCCCACCGCATCCCCCTCTTCATCGCCGCCTACCGGCGCGAATTCGTGGCCCTCGCCGGCCAGAAGGCCGATGGCTACCTGGCCCGTCCCGCCGAGTCGATCCCCTCCCTCAAGGGCATCCTGGAGCGGCTCTCCGCCGCCGCCGTCGCGGCTGGGCGGGACCCGGCGGCCATCGAGCGAGCCGGCTACCTCCTGACGCTCGTCGACGACACCCGCCGCGAGGCGCTCAACCGCGCCAAGCGCGAGCCGTTCGTCATCTACATGATGTCGATCCTGGGCGACGTCTCCCTCCAGCGGGCCGGCTTCGAGGCCGACCTGCGCGACCGCATCGCCGCGGCCTGGCGCGCGGAGGAGTTCCACGAGGCCGGCAAGCTCATCCCCGACGACCTGCTCGACGCGTTCATGCTGTGCGGCACGCGCGAGGATGTGGCGGCCGGCGCGCAGCGCTTCCACGACGAGGCCGGCCTGGACCTGCCGCTGCTCCAGCCGGTCGTGCAGGAGGCGGAACAGGTGGAGGCGATCCTGGACGCGGCCACGCTGTACGGCACCGGGCGGGCCACGGCCGGGGCCCGTCGCGTCGCCACGACGCTGGCGAGCGATCGTGAGCTGGGGCCGATCGGCCGGTCCCGGCGCGCGGTCGGCGCGGCGTGGGAGGTCCTGCGCCCGTTTGCCTTCACGGCCACGGTCGTGCCCATCGCGGCGGGCGGGGCGTTGGCCGCCACCGACGGGCGTTTCAGCTGGCCGCTCTTCCTGCTGGCCCTGGCCGGCGGCGTGCTGCTGCACTCCGGCACGAACGTGGTCAACGAGGTCTACGACGTGCGCAAGGGCATCGACACGATCACCTCGCCGCGGGCCAGCCACGCGGTGCTCAAGGGCCGCCTGACCGAGCGGGGTGCGCTGTGGCTGGCCTACGCCGCGTTCGCCATCGCCATCGCCATCGGCGTGGTCCTCGTCGCGGTGCGCGGGTGGCCCATCGTGGCCCTTGGCCTCGTCGGCCTGGCGAGCGGCTACTTCTACACCGCTCCGCCGTTCGCCTTCAAGTACCGCGCCCTCGGCGTGCCGCTCGTCTTCGTCATGTTCGGGCCGCTCATGCTCGAGGGCGCCTACTTTGCCGTGACCGGGACGTGGAGCCTGACCGCGCTGGCCCTGGCGGTGCCGGTCGGCCTGCTGGTGACGGCCATCGTCCACGGCAACGAGTGGCGCGACATCAGCGAGGATGCCCGCGCCGGCATCGTCACGCTCTCCTCGCGGTTCGGCAAGGACGCCGCCTACCTGGGCTACATGAGCCTGATCCTCGGCGCGTACGTGACCCTCGGGGTGGGGGTCGCGGTCGGCTGGCTGCCGGCGACGACGATGCTGGCCGTGCTGGCCCTCCCGTTCCTGGCCCAGGTGCTGCATGACGCCGACCTGGGGGCGACCGGGCAGGTCCGGGCCATCGCCATGATCGATCTCGAGACCGCTCGGCTGCACTTCGTCTTCGGGCTGCTGCTGGTGGCCGGCGTCCTGCTCGCCGGCTGGCGGCTGTAGCCGGCGTGGCCGTCTCCGGTCCTCGCCTGGCCCTCGGCCTGGGGCTCGCCCAGGCCGCCTTCGCGGCCACGTTCCGCGGCCCGCGCCAGCGGTTCTGGTCGCGCATGACGATGACCGGCCTTGGCCTGGGGGCGTATGCGCTCGCCGCGCGACCGGATCTGCCGCGACGGATCCGCGTGGGGCCGCGCGAGGCCGTCCTGGGGTTGGCCGCGGCGGGCAGCCTCTACGCCACGTTCGCCATCGGCGACCGGTTCGCCCGCCGCTTCGTGCCGTCCGGGGAGCGCGACATCGCCGACATCTACGAGCTGCGCGGCCTGCGGCCGGCGTCGGAGATCGCGGCCCGCCTGGCGACGGTCATCGGGCCGGCGGAGGAGGTGTTCTGGCGGGGCTTCATCCAGGACGCCCTCATGGCGCGGCTGGGCCGTTGGCCGGGCGCCGCGGCCGCGGCGATGGCCTACGGCGGCGTCCACCTCGTGACCGGCAACTTCACCCTGTTCGGCGCCGCGACCGTGGCGGGGGCGGAGTGGTGCGCGCTGTACGCAGCGGGCATGCCGCTCGGCGCCCTGCTCGTGAGCCACGTGACGTGGGACATCTGGATCTTCCTGGTCCAGCCCACCGGTCCCACCCAGCAGGCCCTTGCCCCGACCAGGGTGGAGTCCGCGGCGACCGATTGACGCGCCCCCGGCAGGGGCCCCACCATCGGCCCGTGCAGACCCCAACCGGGCGTGATGCCCCGGCCGCGGGCGCGGCGCTCCCGACCGGCACCGTCACCTTCCTGTTCACCGATATCGAGGGCTCGACCAAGCTGGTGGAGCGTCTCGGCACGGCCGCCTGGACGGCCCTGCTGGAGGCCCACCAGTCGATCATCCGGGGAGCACTCGCGGCGGCGACAGGGGTCGAGGTCAAGACCGAGGGCGATTCGTTCTTCGCCGTCTTCACCAGTGCCGAGACGGCGGTCAGCGCCGCGGTGGCCATGCAGCGGGGGCTCTACGCGCACGACTGGCCCGCCGATGCGGCCGTGCGGGTGCGCATGGGCCTGCACACGGGCGAGGGCGTCGTCGCCCCCGACGCCGACTACGTGGGCCTGGACGTCCACCGCGCGGCGCGGGTGGCCAGCGCGGCCCACGGCGGCCAGGTCGTGCTGTCCGACACGACGCGCGCCCTGGTGGCCGGGGCCCTGCCCGACGGGGCTACCCTGCGCGACCTCGGCGAGCACCGCCTGAAGGACCTCTCGCGGCCCGAACGCATCAGCCAGCTCGTCATCAGCGGCGTGCCCGACGCGTTCCCGCCGCTGCGCACCCTTGATGCGACGCCCAACAACCTGCCGCTCATGCTGACCGACTTCATCGGGCGCGAGGCGGTGCTGGCCGAGGCCCACCGCCTGCTGGAGGGCACCCGCCTGCTGACCCTGACCGGGCCCGGCGGCACGGGCAAGACGCGCCTCTCGCTGCAGCTGGCGGCTGACGTCGCGGAGCGCTTCCCCGACGGCCTGTACTTCGTGGCCCTGGAGCCCATCAGCGATCCGGCCCTCGTGCCCTCCACGATCGCCATGGCCGTGGGCGTGCAGGACGTGGGCGGCTCCTCGGTGGAGGACCGCCTGCGCGATCACCTGCGCAACCGCACGGTGCTCCTCGTGCTCGACAACATGGAACAGGTCACGGGCGCGGCGCCGTTCCTGGGCGACCTGCTGCGGGCCGCGCCGGGCCTGACCTGCATCGTCACCTCGCGAGCCGCCCTCCACGTCTACGGGGAGCAGGAGTACCCGGTGCCGACCCTGGGGGTCCCCGACCCGGCCCATCTGCCGCCGCTGGAGGCCCTGATCCAGGTCGACGGCGTGGCCCTGTTCGTGGAGCGGGCCCGCACGGCCCGCCCCGACTTTCGCCTGACGGAGGCCAATGCGCCGGCGGTGGCCCGGCTCGTGGCCGCCCTGGACGGCCTGCCCCTGGCCATCGAGCTGGCGGCCGCCCGCATCAAGGTCCTCTCGCCGGACGGCATCCTGGAGCGGCTGCAGGGCCGGCTCGACCTGCTGGGTGGCGGGGCCCGCGACCTCCCCGCCCGACAGCAGACGCTGCGCGGCGCGATCGCCTGGAGCTACGACCTCCTGGACCCGGCCATCCAGCGCCTCTTCGCGACGATCGCCGTGTTCGTGGGCGGCTTCGAGCTCGAGGCCGCCGAGGCGATCTGCCGGTCGGAGCCGGGTGGTGGCGCATCTCTCGACGTGCTCGACGGTCTGTCGAGCCTCGTCGACCAGAGCCTCCTGCGCCAGGACCCGCAGCACACCCACCCGCGGTTCGTGATGCTGGAGACGATCCGCTCGTTCGCCTTCGAGCGGCTGGAAGCCGACGGCCAGGCGCTGGAGATCCGGCGACGGCATGCCGAGTACTTCGCGGACTTCGCCGAGACGGCGATGCCCCATCTCACGGCCAAGGATCGCCCCGCCTGGCTCGACCGCGTCCAGGACGACCATGACAACCTGCGCGCCGCCATCACGTTCGCCATCGAAACGGGCGACGCCCACCTGGGCATGCGCCTGGTCTACGCCCTGTGGCGATTCTGGCAGAGCCGCGCGCACCTGCAGGAAGGCGCGGAGCGCACCGCCACCGTGCTGGCCATCCCGACCGACGAGCTGCACACGGAGCTGCGGGCGCGGGCCCTGGAGGCCGGCGGCGGCATCGCCTACTGGCGCGGCGACCTGGACGCCGGGCGCCGCTACTACGACGAGGCCCTGGGCCTCGCCAGGGAGATCGGCGACCAGCACCTCATCGCCGACGGGCTCTACAACGCGGCGATGGTGCGCAACGTGCTGGAGGTCAACCCGCCCGAGATCGTGGAGCAGAGCATGGAGATGCTCAACCAGGCCATCCGGCTCTACCGGGAGACCGACGACCCGCTGGGCGCGGCGCGCGCCCTGTGGGGCCTGGGGACGGCCCAGTACTTCAGCGAGGACTGGCCCGTCGCGGTCGATACGTTCAGGGCCGCCGAGGAAGCGCTGAGCGCCGGCGATGACGACTTCATGCAGGGCTGGGTACTCCACCAGCTGGGCACGACGGAGATCCGCCTCGGCCAACTGGAGTCGGCCCTGGGCCATATCCGGGGAGCCCTCGTCAACATGCGGGCGGCCGGCGAGACGACGGGGTTGGTGCTGGTGCTGGACGACTTCGCCGACCATGCCGCCGCGACCGGCGACATCCCGCGGGCACTTCGCCTCATCGGGGCGGGCAGAGCCCTCGAGGATGCGACCGGCACCGGCCTGGCGGCCGCCACCGAGGAAGTCATGCGTCGTGAGCGCTACCGCGCAGCCTTGAGCTCGGATGACGCGGATCGGCTCGTCGCTGAAGGACGGGCGATGAGCCTGGACGAGGCGGTCGAATACGCCCTGCAGGCCGCGCCGCAGGGGACCTGAGTCAGGCCTCGGCGAGCACCGTACGGGCGGTCCGCGCCGCGAGCTGCATCGCGCTGACCATGGGGTTGACGCCCGCGGCGGTGGGGAAGAGCGACGTGTCGGCGACGTAGCAGCCGCCGGTCAGGCCGCCGGTCGTGTCGGCCCGCACCCGGCCGCGCGGGTCGCAGGCCGTCGTCCGCGGATCGCGCCCGGCGCGGGCCGTCCCCATCTGGTGGGCGGAGAAGAGCGAGCCGCGGTTGGGCCGGAAGTCAAAATCTGTCAGCCGCTCGAGGAAGGCCCTGAACGCGCCCTCGTCGGCGCCCTCGCGCAGCCAGGCCGGCGGGGTGCCGACCGCCAGGAGTTCAGCGGCGCCCCCGGCACGTGCCAACCGGGCCATCTCGACCAGGGCCCGCCGGCACGTCGAGGCGTCCTCTGGGGCGAGGCGGTAGCGGATGAGCGGCACCCCGTGGCGGCTCAGGCGCACCCGTCCGTGGCCGCGGTCCGCGGTGATGCCGATGAGCGGCGCGTGGTGGCCGATGCCGGCCAGCAGGGCATCACTGGCCGCGCGGCCCTCCCAGGGGAAGGCCAGGGCGATGAGGCCGGGGTGGGCCGGCGCCGACTCGATGAGGAAGCCGCCGTGCGCCGGCCCGAGGCCGTCCGGGGAGGCCGGCCCAGGCTCGGCGAACTCGATCGAGCGCGCCGCCTGGAGGACGCCGCGCCACATCTGCACCGGCTCGGCCATGCGGGCGCTCAGGACCGGCACGGGATGCAGGCGCAGATAGTCGCCGACCGCCGGGTGAGCCACCCCGCTGCGGGCGAGGATGGCCGGCGTTCGCAGGGCTCCGGCCGCCACCACGATCTGCCGGGCTCGCGCGGTGAAGGGGCGCCGCGTGCCGTCCGGCCGCGTGATGTGCCCGGTCGCGCCGACCGCGCGGCCGCCCTCCAGGATCAGTCGTTCCACGGGCGCGTCGACCAGGATGCGGGCGCCTGCCGCCGCGGCGGCGGCGAGGTGCAACCGCGGCCCGGACCGCTTGGCGGCGCGCGGACAGCCGAAGCCGCACGCGCCGCAGTCGCCGCAGGCCCATGCGTCGCGCTCGGTAGGGGCCGCCTCCCAGCCCAGGGCATGGGCGCCGTCCAGGATCAGCTGGTCCTTGGGCGGCGTGTTCACGGGGGCCACGAAACCCAGCTCGGTCCGCAGGCGGGCCAGGTCGGCATCCGCCTCGGCCCCGTCCAGGCCGTCGAGACCGAACTCGACCGCCCAGCGATGGCGGACGCGATCGGGCAGCGCGATCGACGTCATCCAGTTGACCGTCGTGCCGCCGCCGAGCGTGCCTCCCGCCAGGATCGCGATCGACAGGTCGGCCGTGGCGACCAGCCCGTGGTCCAGGTACAGGCGGTCGAAGCCATCCAGCTCGTTGGCCGACAGCTCCGGCTCGGGCACGTAGGACCCGGCCTCGACGACCAGGACCGCCCGCCCGGCCTCGGCCAGACGGGCCGCCACGACCCCCCCGCCGGCGCCGCTGCCCACCACCACCACGTCCGCGTCCAGCTCGAGCGGCTGGGACCCGCCGTCATCGGCCAGCGGCACGACGGTCGGCGGATCCGTGGTCACCGGCTCGCGCACCAGCTCGTAGCCCATGAGCGGCCACGTGGGGTTGGTGCCGTCGGCGCCGGCGTCGGCGTAGGCGAAGAAGGCGCCAAGCCGCTTGAAAGCCTGGAACGCCGTGCGACGCATGGCGACGGGACTGCGGGCCCAGCGGCGCAGGATGGCCTCGCGCGCGGCGGGGTCGGCGGACCGGAACGGGTGGGGAACACCGGCCGTCAGCGTGTTGACCACAGCCGAATCCAGGGCCCGCAGCACGAGCCGCAGCTGGGTCAGGGCGGCCGGGTCCGTGGCCTGCGAGAGGGCGGCGGCGGCCAGGTTGGCCTGCCGCGGCGCGTCACCCGGCGCGACGGTGGCGAAGACCGCGGCCAGCGTGGCCAGCTCACCGGCCGACCAACCCGGAGGTGGCAGGGCGGGCCGCACCACGAGTGGCACGGGGCCCTCAGGCGGCTTCGAAGCCGGGGGCCGGGGGCTGGGGGCAGCGGAGCGGGCGGTCCTCGCGGTAGCCCAGCAGGTAGTCGGCCTGGATCAGCGTGTGGAGCTGGCTGGTGCCCTCGTAGATGACCGACGCCTTGGCGTTGCGCAGGTAGCGCTCCACGGGGTACTCGGTCGAGTAGCCGTACGCGCCGTGGACCTGGATGGCGTCGAGGGCGGACTGCACGGCATGCTCGGTGCAGAACCACTTGGCGAGGCTGGTCTCGCGCGTGTTGCGCAGGCCGTGGTTCTTGCGCCAGGCCGCCTGGAGGCACAGGAGGCGGCCGGCCTCGATACCTCGCCCCATCTGGGCGATGAGCTGCTTGACCAGCTGGTGCTGGCCGATCTCCCGGCCGAAGGTGGAGCGCTCGTGGGCGTACCTGACGCTCGACTCCAGGCAGGCCCGCGCCAGGCCCACGGCGCCGGTGGCCACGGTGTAGCGCCCCTGGTCGATGGCGCTCATGGCGACGATGAAGCCCTCCCCTTCCTCGCCCACCCGGTTGGTCGCCGGCACGCGCACCCCGTCGAAGAAGAGCGTGCCGGTGTTGCCGGCCCGGATGCCCAGCTTGCCCTCGAGCGTGCCGGTGCTCAGGCCGTCCATGCCGCGCTCGACGATGAAGGCCGTGATAGCCCGGTGGCCCTTGGAGCGGTCGAGCGTGGCGAAGACCAGGAAGTGGTCGGCCACGTCGGCCAGGCTGATCCAGATCTTGCTGCCGTTGAGGATGTACGCGTCGCCGTCGCGGCGGGCGGTGGTGGCCAGGTTGGCCGCGTCGGTGCCCACGCCGGGCTCGGTCAGGGCGAAGGTCGCGAACCGCTCGCCGCGCGCCTGCGGCACCAGGAAGCGCTGCTTCTGGTCCTCCGTGCCCCACTGCAGGAGCGTCAGGCTGTTGAGGCCGACATGGACGCTCATGATCACGCGGAAGGCGCTGTCGACGCGCTCCAGCTCCTCGCACACGAGGCCCAGGCTGACGTAGTCCATGCCCGACCCGCCGTAGGCCTCGGGGATCGGCGCGCCCAGGAAGCCCAGCTCGCCCATCCGGCGGAACGTGGGCAGGTCGACGTGGTGGGCCTCGTCCCACTCACGGATGTGAGGGGCGATCTCGCCTTCGGCGAAGGACCGCGCGGCGTCCTGGACGAGGCGGTTCTCCTGGGTCAGCTCAAGATCCACGCGTCCATTCTGGCAGCGTGGCGACGACCCGGATACGCGGACGCCGTCGGGAGGAGGGCCCCGGCGGCGTCAGCGTTGAGGAGCGTTCGAGGTCGGGGCAGATGCGCGGAGCGGGCGCTACCTGTTGCGGGCGAGGAAGGCCAGGACGTCGTCGTAGCGGAAGCGTCGGTCGCCCCGCTTGCAGACGCGGTAGAAGGGCAGCTCGCCTCGGTCGCCGAGGCGTTTGACCGTATTGACGTGGAGATGCAGCAACTCGGCCACTTCACTGGCCGTCATCATCGGGCCGATCTCCTGAACCGCCATGGAGGCCATCTGCTCGTCATCCCTCGCGCTATGGTGTGGCGATCCGCTTCGACCTGCTGGCCAGACCCATCCACGACCGGATGGGTGTGGTGTGGTGAGCAGGACTACCGGGGCGAATGCTGACGTTCCGCGAGGGACGCGCCAAGCCGTACTTTGGTCCGGCCCGTCATCAGGAGGAAGCGCGTGGCGCGACACAGCCGCCTGGAGGTGCTGTCGGCGGCCCTCGAGCAACGGATCCTGCCCATCTTCAACGCCGCCGATGCGGCCAGCGCCATCGCCGTGGTGGAGGCATGTGCGCAGGCCGGCGCACGGGTCGTCGAGTACACCAACCGCGGCCCGGGTGCGTACGAAGTCTTCCGGGCCCTGTCGGCCCACGTGGCGACCGCGCGGCCCGACGTCATGCTCGGCGCCGGCACGATCCTGGACGGTCCCACGGCGGCCCTGTTCATCGCCGCCGACAGCGACTTCATCGTGGCCCCCACGCTGTCCGGGGAGGTCGCCGCGATCTGCAACCGGCGGGCCGTGCCCTACCTGCCGGGCTGCTTCACGCCCACCGAGGTGTCGGAGGCCCAGGCGCTGGGCTGTGAGCTGATCAAGCTCTTCCCGCAGGCGGCGATCGATGGCCCGGCGTGGCTGGAATCCGTCCTGCGACCGATGCCCTGGTCCCGCCTGGTGCCCACCGGCTGCCCCTCCGACGCGGCGACGCTGCGCCGCTGGTTCGCCGCCGGGGCGGCCGCCGTGGGCGTGGGTCCCGACATCTTCACCCCCGCCCGACTCGCCGGCCGGGACATCCCCGGCATGGTCCAGGCCCTGCGTGCCGTGCTCGAGGTCGCCCGCGACCCTGCCGTTTGACCCGTACCCCTATGCTGTGCGGGACCGGCAGCGAGGCCCGTCCGTCCCACCCCTTTGGGACTTTCGGCCCTGCGGAGAGCGCGTGGCGTACCCCAGTCTGACGGCCAACGGGACAAGGCGGCCGGCTCCAGCCGGGCGACCCGTACGGCAACGAAGGATGGTGTCGCATGCTTGCTCGCTATCGCAGCTTGGCTGTGCCCTTGGCCGTGGTGGCGGCCGTGGTGCTGTTCTACCTGGTCAATCCGTGGTTCTTCCCAGCCGCGGGCTCGACCGAACGAGGCATCGCCTCGGTCGCGTTCTGGGTCCTCATGATCGTCGTGCTGGTACTGCTCTTCACCGACCGCAACGCGCCCGAGGCGCAGACGGTCGACGTGGAGGGCCCGGCCTTCGCGCGGTACCTGTTCAGCAATACGCGGGCCGGCCTGATCTGGCTGCCCATCCGCCTCTTCCTGGGTTTCGAGTGGGCGACGGCCGGCTATGAGAAGCTGACCGGCACCGGCTGGACCGACGGCGGTTCGGCGCTGCTTGGCTACTGGAAGGGCGCTGTGGCGATCCCCACCACGGGCCATGCGGCCATCACCTTCGAGTGGTACCGCAGCTTCCTGCAGCTCCTCATCGACAACGGCGCCCAGAGCTGGTTCGGCTGGCTGATCGCCCTCGGCGAGTTGGCGGTCGGGATCGGGCTCATCCTGGGCATCCTCACCGGTATCGCCGCGTTCTTCGGTGTGACCATGAACATGTCCTACCTGCTGGCCGGCTCGTCGTCGGTCAACCCGGTCATGTTCGCCCTCAGCGTCGGCGTGATGCTGGCGTGGAAGGTCGCCGGGTACTACGGCGTCGATCGCTACCTCCTGCCGAGGCTCGGTGTCCCGTGGGGCGCCAAGATCCCCGGCGCGCACCAGACGACGACGCGCGTGGCGACTCCCGCCTAGTCGCCGCCCGTCGAATCCCAAGCGGCCGTCGCAACGAGCGACGGCCGCTTTCGTATGTCCGGCCGACGTCAGGCCCCGACGCGGCGGAGGCGGGGTCGCGCGATGTCGATGAGCAGATGGTCGGCCGCCTCGCGGACGAGGGGATGGACCGTGGTCAGGGGCTCGACAGCCACGACGCGC
>Ga0265320_10001796_pt1 | contig 15203 bp, 7 predicted proteins | sample 4827metaG_FD_202087 | JGI IMG/M metagenome (GOLD analysis project Ga0265320, IMG submission 202087) | Rhizosphere microbial communities from Carex aquatilis grown in University of Washington, Seatle, WA, United States - 4-8-27 metaG | ecosystem: Host-associated > Plants > Roots > Rhizosphere >...
ACCCAATATCCAAGTTCATAGTCGAGGTTTGGAAGTTGGAAGCATTGAAACGAGACAAATTATGCGTGAAGACACATCGCTATCCCACCAGTGATAACCCACCTGGTGGATGGATCAGCTTGATTTCCTTGCGGTGGCAACCGCCATGACGGCCCACAAGGCAATAAAGCCGGCCAGTGACAGCCCGATCCGGCCCAGCCAGTTGCCCGTGCCGGTCTTCACGGCAGCAAGCTGGATGGTCATCGGTTTGTGGACCCCGGTCTGGAGCACCTGGGTGAAAGCGTAACGCAGACCGCGCGTGGGCAGGTTTACATGCAACGGTTGCACCGTCGCCAACGCCACCTCCTGGGCATGCTCCAACTTGACCCATTGCTGTTCGGCCGCGGCGTTGTCGTACAGTGCCGCCGCCGGTTGCTGGACCCCGCTGGCAACGGACGACGAGCCGGCCAATTGCCCTGAATTGCGCGTGGCAAATTCGTTTTGCGCCATGATCAGGTTGCTGGCCTGGGCCTGGTTCAGGTCTTTTTGAAGTTGCTTCACATCGGTGTCCCGGAATTTGTCCACGTAGTTGCCATTCGCGGCCCGGTTGTAATTGGCCATGGCTTCGCGCACGTTGCCCGACTGCAACAGTTGTTGCGCCTTGCTGACGTCCTCCTTTGCCTGCTTTTTGGCGACAGCCTTGCTCTCGCTTTCCATCCGCGAATATTCGGACAACGTGAAACTCCAGGACGAGGGATTGGCCGTGGCCACCTCCCGCGACATCGTCCCGCCAAAACCGTCGTAATCGTAATTCGGCGGCAGATACAATTCCCAGCGCGCATTTTTCAAGGGCACGTCAAATTGGGGCGAGACAAAACCCACCGGCCCGTGCGTTCTCGGAAAAAGGTTCGTCCCGACATAGGTCAGCGTCACCGGCACCGTTGCATCCTCACTGGATTGTTCCAGCGGCAGCAGGAGCTTGGCTCCATTCTGGCTGGGCCGCACCGGCTGGCCGGCCACAAACGCCGACCAGACCGTCGCGCCCGCCGGCAATTCCACTTCGAGAAACTGCCGCCCGTTGTTGCGCAAATCCAGCGACATCTCGGTCATGGTCTGGCCGTCGTCAGCCACCACCGTCGTGAAACGCGCACTGTCCACGAGCGCCTGCAACACCTCCGCCTCGGCATAGCGCCGGGCCTCCACCACGAGCGAGTAACCCGGACGAAGATAGCGATAGGACAGCACCGGGGCGTCAGCGGCCCGGTCCAGCCATTCCGGAAAATCGCCCGCCTCCACGCGGTTTAAATCCGTGGCGGTGCGTTCGGAAACCTGTAATGGCGGCTTCGCAACAATGGCCAGCAGACCGGTTTCGCGTTCGACCCCGGCGGCGGACACCCCGGCCAGTTCCACCCGGTTGGTCCCGGCCACGCGGGGTTCCTCCCACGTCACCGTCAGCATGCAAAACCCGCTGGTCTTGGCCTGCAATTCCACGCGCCATTCGTCACCGCTTTGATCGCGCCGGCGGATGTTGGGCCCGGAAATTTCCACATTCCTGAAGGCCGCGGGAATTTTCAGGCGCAGTTCCTTCACCGGCGCGTTGGCGATTTCATAGCGCACCTGTGCCCGGCCGCTGACCAGCGTCTCCGAAATGGTGAGGGTATTCGCCACCTCGGCGCGCAGCCAGGCCTCGACGGTCTCGGTGGTCACGGACAGTTTCCAACCCCGCGCGGTTTCCGGTTCCCGGCTGATGCATTTGTAAGCCAGCACGCCCGCCGCTCCGCGCAAGGCTTTGTAGTCGGGCAACGAAACCACCGGTACCTCGGCCAGCCCGTCGAAGGCCTCGGTTTTTGCCGCGACGCCCGGTTCAGCCGAAACGGAAACGAAACCCGTCAGTTTCTCCGTGTCCAACGGGTGCACTCCCTCGATCACCAGTGATTTCGGCAATTCCTTCAGGCTTCGCGTCAATTCGAGGCGCAGCGAATAATTGCCGCCGGTCCGCTCTTTCAAAGCCACCTCCAGCAGCCGCGCGTGGCCCTCGGTGCGTTCGGACCATTGGGAAACCTTGTCGCCGGTGACCGATTCGACGCGATAGCCGCCGGGCAGGGCCAGCCGGAGCGTGAACACGCCGGCGCGTTTGATGGTGTAATCCACCACGGCGGAAAGATTCAGTTGGTCCGAGCCGATGCGGACGTTGTTACGGACCACCGCTTCGATCTGGGGTTGGATGGTCTCGGCGCGGACCTGCAGATTGAATTCCGGTTTCAGGAAGCGGAACACGCTGGTCACGCCTTCGTCCGCCGGTGGCAACACGCGGGCAAATTCCTCCGCGTCCACACGCTGTAAATCGGACGCGTCCGTGACCGACAGGTCCAGTTCCTCCGCGCTGCGCAATGCCACCAGGCCGGTTTCGCGTTTCACGTCCAGCGCGTGCGGGATTTCCACCGTCACCGTCTCCGGCGGCGGTTCCAGGATTTTTTCCGTTTCCACGGTCAGGCGATAAGCCGGGGAAACCCCCTTGAGCAGGTCCGCCACCAGGGTTTGCCCTCCATTCTCGTTCCGGATTTCCCAGGTGCGAATCGCCTCGCCTTCCACGCGCAACAGACGCTGGCCGGCAGGCAACTGCACCCGCACCTGGCGCAATTCGCCCTGCGTGATTTGATAATCCAGCACGGCGCGCACGTTGACGGCGCCGCCGCCGAACGTCACCCGCGCCGCCTCCTGACAAAATACCGTGGCGGCGGTTTCCGCGGCGCGCTTCATGCGCGGTGTCCACAACAATTCCACGGCGCCGCTCGAACCGATGACGGCCTCGACGCGCGTCCGGTCTTTCACGGTGGCGCGTTTGAAGGAAATGGCCGTCGGAAAATCCACGTCCGCGTCCGGCTGGTCCAACGTGAAAACAAACCGGCTGGACAACGCCGGCGGAATGCCGAACGCCAGCCGCCGTTTGGTCACGTCACCACCGGGTTTGACGAGCAACCGGACCTGGAGGGTCGCCGCGCCGCGCCGACCGAGCTGCACGACCACGCCGTTGCCGTCGCGGATCAACCGGGCTTCGCCGGATTTTACGGAGAATTGTTGCACGGCTACATCCCCGCCGAACAGGGTGATCTTCTGGTCCGGTCTGGCCGAAGACAATTGCAACGTGGCATCGAGTTGCGCAACGCGATCGTTCACCGACCCGGTATAACTGGCGGACAGGATGGAAACGGCATCAATTGCCGGTTGCCGATTGCCGATTGCCGATTCCGTAGCCCGCACGTTGGCCAAACCCAGCGTCAACATCAATACGATGGCGGCGACAATGGGAGGCGGTACACCTATGGACGGAGCGGGCGGCGTATCATTATCCGAGCCGGCACGGCGGGGCCAGTATTTCCACACCAGCCAGGCAACCGCCGCCAGCGTCACCAGCGGAAACCCGATGATGAGCACGTCATGCAATGCGCGCCAGGCAATCAACAGGCTGCAGACCGACGCGAGGACCAGCACCAGCGCGAGGGTGAGAACAAAGGTGTTGGGGCGTTCCCGCCGCCATTGCCAGCCAAAGATGAGCAAGCCGAGAACGAACGCACCCACCTGCCCAATCATCTGCAGCATCTGGAAGGCATGCAGCGACATGACCTTGGCACGGATGGAAAGCGGTTCGCCACCGTCGCGCACGTTCAGGACCTTGGTGAACAGGAACGAATTGCCGGTGTGCGGAATCTCGATGCGGATGGAGCGAATGCCGGAAACGACCGGCATCGGAGAATTGACCGGCTCTTCGTCCGCAACCAGTACGCCGCCAGCCGAAACCGGGGGAGCCGCCGCCACTGGCAATCCCGTGGCCGAGTCTATACTTGCGACACCCGACGGATTCATGGCGTTTGTAACAGCAACAGTGGCGGTTGCGTCTGAGGCCCCTCCACCACCGCCGCCCATGCCATGACCCGCCCAGCTCAGCGTTCCTGCCGGCGACGCCGTCGCGGGTGCGGCCCCGAGCTGCCTCTCCAACACCGCCTGATCCTGTCTTCTCCGGTCCAGTTCGTCCTGCCGCACCAGCTTGAGGAAACCGCGCTGCTGAATTTCCGCGAATTGCCCTCCGCTCAATTGCTGCACGCTGCCATCGGCATACAGCACGGCACAATGGTCATTGTTCACCGGCGAGAACGCGATCACCGAATCCGGTTGCAAGGCCGCCTCCGAATAGCCCCCGCCCACATAGACGAACCGTTGCTGGCTTTCCGGATCAATCGTGATCTTGTCCGAACCGAGTTCGTTCTTCATCTCCTCGAACGACGCCGGCAGGCGGTCGCCGTTGTCGCCGGAAAAAAGCCGCACCGCAATGCCGATCTGCTTGAGGTTGCTGACCGCGTTGATGCGTTGCGCCTTGCGCTTGGCGCTGGCGAGCGCCGGCAGCAACATGGCGCCCAGCACGGCCAGAATCATGAACACCACCAGCACGGTGATGATCCCGTTCCAGCCGCGGCGCACGGCGGAAATCACCAGGGCCAGCACCAGGAACGCCAGCACTCCCATGATGAAAAGGCCCGCGCCGGCTTCCCGCAACACCGCGCCATAAAACGCCAGAAACCGCTGCCAGCCGTCCAGCAATCCGTAGTTCGTCCCCTGCGCCACGCTCATGCTGCCGTCAAAACCGGAGAGCCGCCTGGAAGCCGGCACGTAAAGTTCCCACTCGGCATACGTGTTCGGCACATCGGTCCGGGGCGCGGCGAGTTCGAGCCGCCCCGGCCAGCTGGAGTTCAGCGCCCGGTTGGTCTGGGCGTACACGATGTCCACGGCAAACGTCTGGTCGCGGTTGACATTGCGCGGCAAGGGCACCAGCACCCAGTCGCCATCGCGCTCCGGCTTGGCCGGCGAGTTGTTGACGTAGCAGCCCCACAAATCCGCGTTCCGGGGCAGCAGAAACTTTTGTGATTGTTTCTCGTTGTTTTTCACCATGAACGAGGCCTGGGTCAGCATCTCTCCCGCCTCCGTAAGCACGGAGGTGATTTCCGTGCGGTCCGCCACCGCCTCCAGCACCGGCACCTCCCCGTGCCGCTGCACCTCCAGCGAAAGATCGTATTGGTCGCCGGTGTATTGATAGGCCAGCAGGACGTTGCGGGTGATCAAGGCGCGGTCGGCCGCGGCCAGTTCCGCCTCGTCCACGCGATGCAATGAATCGCTGATGGATTTCGGATTGAGCTTCAGGCTGGCGGCCGTGGTGATGGCAATCGAACCCGTTTCGCGCTCCACTTCGAGCGCATGGATGCCGCCCACCGGCAACGTCGCGCCTTTCGGATCGAACTGGTAGTCATAGGTGACCACCAGCGTGTAGCCGCCCCAGACCTTGTCCTGCAAACCGACGATCCAGACATCGCCCGCCTCCGCTCCACTTTGGCGCGGCAAGCTGGACAGTTCCTTGCGCCGGATGTTTGGGCCGGTGAATTCGACATTCTTGCAATACGACGGCAGTTTCACCTTGAATTCCTGCACGCCCTGGTTGATGAGACCGTAACGGATCGTGGCGCTGCCACCTGCCAGCCCGTCGCCAATGGTCACCAGATTGAAAACATCCGCGACCACCCGGGCGGCCAGCCGTTCGCTGGCCAGGGTCAATTTCCAATCCGGCTGTTCCGCCGTGAATGCCAGCAATTCGTCCGAATGATTGGGCAGGCGGTTGACGGAGATTTCGCGGAGGCCGGCCAGTTCGGCGGTTTTCAAACGGATGCCCGCGGCCGGGGCCGCGCCGATCTGCGTGGTTTCCTTGGCCGCGCCGGTGACGCGCAGCGGTGCGACGGTGATCCGGTCCGGAAACGTCTTCAAAGCCTGTTCCAGTAGCACCTGCAAGGTGCGCGCACCGAGAACCCGGCTCGAAAAATTCACCGTGAGCCGGCCATTGGCCACATTCCAATCCTCCACCCCCTCGCCACGCACATCGGCCACGACCATTCCCGCCGGCGGGGCAAGTTCGAGCGCGTAAAGACCGGTCTTCTCGATACTGAGCGCCAGATTGTGGGTGATGAGCAAACGCGCCTCTTCGAGCCGCAGCCCGACGCGGTCGGCGACGTTGATGACCGGCTCGATGCGTTTGATTTTCAGGGTCAGATGGAAGGGGCGGGCGTTGAAACGATAGGCCGCGAGTTCATTGCTGGCGGCGTTGACCTGCCGCAGGCCCCCGAGTGATTCCACTTCGACGAGCGTATCCTCGGCAATCAGCGTCAGCGCGCCGGATTCACGATCCAGATCGAGCGGTTGCGGCGGATTCAACGTGGCCGTCGCCGGTGTGGCCTCAATGGTCTGCTCGGAAAAGACGGTGAGGTTGTATTCCTGTTCAATGGGTTTGATGAATTCGACGGTGAGAACCTGCCGGTCGCCGTCCGGTTTGATCTGCCAGTCGCGGATCTGCTCCCCGGCCAGCCGGGTCAGCGATTGGCCGGCCGGCAGGGCGAGCGTGAGGCCCGGGGCATTGCCCTGAACGATTTCGTAATGGAACTGGGTGGTGTATTTGATGACGGTGGGTGTGATCTGCGCCATCGCCACGGTATCCACGGTGAGCAACGCCTTGCGCGCCACCTCGGCAACCTTGCCCTGCCAGCGCAAGGCCACGTTCTGGTCCGCGCCCAGAAATCCGCGCACGCGCGAGACACCGTTGGTCCGGACGGATTCGAGCAGCGTGCCGTTGAGCAGTTGGATTTCCACGCCCGCGCTGGCAGCCTGGGCGGTCACCGAGACGATGGCGGCGCCGGGGCCGGTGAAGGAAATCTGGTTCCACGGTTCGGCCCGCTGAATTTTGGCAACGAGGTCAAGTTTGAACCGGTACGAACCGGGACGGGCCGCGGCGAGGAGATACCGGTTGCCGTCGCGGGTGATTTGCAGATCGGACGGCAACTTCGCCGGCAATAACGCAACGTCGCCTTCAAACAACTGTGCCGTCGCTCCCCCCTTGCCGGAAACCTCGACCGCCAGGTCCACGGTGAAACGCGCTTCGTCATCGGACAATTTCGCGTCGTAGCGGACTTCGTTGAGGGACAACACAGCGGGCGGGGCCACGACCGGTTCCGGCAGGGCCGCCATGGCCGGCAGCAGACCCATGAACAGCACAAGGATGATTTTGGATTTCATAAACTGCTCCAGGTTGGAAGTTGAACGGCGGAAGAAAGATTCGGCTTCATGGAAAAACTTTTAGCATCGGTTGGGCCATGCGTGTGTCAGTTGCCGGTAAAGGATTTGTAAAAGAATTGTATGCAAGACTCCGGCAAAGATGCGTGGGCTTCGCGCAAAGTGCGTGAGCTTCACACCAAAGGGCAACACGTTCATGGCTGTTGGACGGGGTATAAGGCAAAATGCTCCCACATGGAACGGAAACCCCGTAAAGGGGCGAGGCAACCTGATGACCTGAGTTCTTTGATTTACACTTCGGCGCGGCAAGGGTTAGCTTTGCCACCAATGACGGCCAAGGACACACGCCAGCCACTTGCACCGGCCTGGATTCTGTTCATCCTCACCGGCCTCAACCTGTTCAATTATCTCGATCGCTTCGTGCTTTCGGCCGTGTTGACGCCGTTGCAAAAGGATCTCGCCATCAACGACGAGCAGGCCGGGCGGCTCGTGACGGCGTTCATGATCGGCTACTTCCTCACCTCGCCCATCTTCGGCTGGCTGGGTGACCGCTGGGCGCGCAAATGGCTCATCGCCGCCGGCATTCTGGTTTGGAGCCTGGGCACCATCCTGACGGGGTTCGCAGCGACGTTCGCAATGATGCTTGCGTTTCGTGTCCTCGTCGGCCTGGGCGAAGCGAGTTATGCCACCATCAGCCCGAGTCTGATTTCCGACAGCTACGCCCCCGCGAAACGGAACAATGCGCTGACGATTTTCTACGTCGCGATTCCCGTCGGCGCGGCACTGGGTACGATCCTGGGCGGGGTCATCGCGGCGCACTGGGGCTGGCGGCATGCGTTCATCTGGGCGGGTGCGCCGGGGTTGATCCTGGCGCTGGTGCTGCTACCGTTTGCCGAACTCAAACGCGGCCAGGCCGAGGGCAAAACGGCGGAAGCGGCCAAAAGACCTTCCGTCCGCGACATCGTGAATCTCATCCGCATCCCGGACTACGTGTTGGTGGTGCTGGGCTACACGGCCTACACCTTTGCGCTGGGCGCGTTCGGACATTGGGGGCCGACGTTCCTGCATCGCGCCCATGGCGTGGCCGTGGACCAGGCCGACGAATTTTTCGGCGCGGTGCTCGTGGTCGCCGGACTCGTGGGCACATTGATCGGGGGATTCGCCGCGACCGCGTGGCAGAAGCGCAATCACGCCGGCTATGCCTGGACGCTGGGACTCTCGGTGCTGGTGGCCGTACCGCTGGCGTTCGGGGCGTTCCTCGCCGTCTCCACCTTTTGGTCCATGACATTTCTGGCGGCGGCGATGTTCTTCCTGTTCCTGTCCACCGGCCCGGTCAACACGCTCATCCTGGAGACCGCGCCGGTGAATCTTCGCGCCAGCGCCATGGCCGTTTCCATTTTCACGATTCATCTCTTCGGCGACATGTGGTCACCGGAGATTGTCGGCCGGCTGGCGGATTCCTTCGGCGGCAATTTGCAGAAGGCGGTGTTGATTTTGCCGGTGGCCTTGATCGTGGCTGCCGGGCTCTGGCTGGTGCTGGCGTTGAAAACGAAGCGGGGCAAAGGCGGAACCAATTGACAATTTGGACGCGGTCTGTGAACGAAAGCCGTTTGACGGAGATTGCAATTGAGCCGTAAGAATTTCCGAGCAGCGTGCCAACGCGATTCCTTCTCCCCGGGGGAGAAGGCCAGGATGAGGGCGAGCCAACAACCAACTTTTCAATCTCTTTTCCATTCCCTAAATTAAGATACGAGGCTAATGAAACCTGTGGCTGAAAAGAAAAGTTAGTTAAAACACCCGACCTCACCCCGACCCTCTCCTGCGAGGAGAGGGAGAATAATTCTCCGTTTCCTTGAAAATTCGCGCTATTGAATTTGCCTGAACAAAAAAAACAGCCTTCGTTTCCAGCGGCAGCTTGCATTATTTGCCTGTCGTTGCAGGCGGTGCGGGTGGATTCGGTGGTTTTTCCATCGCCGCCTGAAGCTCGCGATGGTTGACCTTGCCGGTGCCGAGCTTGGGAATCTCCTTCACGACCTTTACCTCGCGGGGCGTGCTCAGATTTGTCAATCCCTTGGCCTTGATGGCGTCGCGGATTTCGTCGAGGGTCAGCTTGGGTTCGTTGGTCACGGCGATGAGCGCTTCGCCTTTGCCCTCGTCGGGGCGCGTGATGACGGCGATCTGGCAGTGCAGGCCGTATTGCGGAAACGCTCCGGCCAGCGCGTCTTCCACCGCCGTGAGGCTCACCATCTCGCCGCTCACCTTGGCGAAGCGTTTCATCCGCCCGAGGATGTGCAGGTAGCCTTCGGTATCCAGGCCAACGATATCGCCGGTATCGTACCAGCCGCCGAGGGCCTGAAACTTTTTGTTCGCTTCCGCGTTCAAGTAGCCTTTCATCACGTTGGGTCCGCGCACGAAGAGCCGCCCGCCATCGGTCACCCCTTCGACCGGCTCCAGCTTGCATTCCATGCCCGGCAGGAGGCGGCCCACGGAGCCGTAGCGGGGTTCGAGCGGCGTGTTGACGCTTACGCACGGAGCGCATTCCGTCGCGCCATAACCTTCGAGGATGCGCACGCCGTATTTCTGCGACCAGGCGAGCGCGGTGGCTTCCTGCAGTTTCTCCGCGGCAGCAAACAGGTACCGGATGCTGCGGAAGTCGTAGGGATGCGCCTTGCGCGCGTAGCCGTTCAAGAAGGTGTTGGTGCTGATAAACACCGTGCAGTCATGTTCGTAGAGCGCGGCTGGCACGGTGCGGTAATGCAGGGGCGAAGGATAGAGGAAGACGTAGATCCCGCGCACCAGCGGCAGGAACGTCCCCACCGTGAGACCAAAGCTGTGGAAGAGCGGCAGGCAGTTGAAGAGCCGGTCGCCGTTGGTGATGTCGGTCACGGCCAGCATCTGGCGGATGTTGGCGAGGAGATTGCGGTGCGTCAGTTCGACACCCTTGGGCACGCCTTCGGAGCCACTGGTGAAAACAATCACCGCCGTGGAGTCACCGGACGGTGAACTGCGGATGGTGGATTCTGGGATTAAAACATGCCGAAGCAGTGCGAGGAATTTTTTGGGGCCGGTGATGCCGGCGCGCACGTCTTCGAGATAGATCAAGCCAACATCCGCTTTGACAAAATCGTCCTCCTTGAGCCGGGCGCGTTCAAAAAAGGCGCGCGAGGTGACGATATGCTTCAGTCCGGCCAGTTCTGCGCATGCGAGTAAAGTGGGCGTGCCCGAGGAAAAATTCAGCACGGCGGGCACCTTGCCCAGGCTCCACAACGCGAGAATGGCCACCGGTGTGGCATTGACATTGGGCATCAACAGGCCAACCCGGTCACCGCCCGCAACCCGTTCACGCAAGGCGTGCGCCAGCAGATCCGCTCCCACCATCAGCTTGCGATAGGTCAAAGTTTGCTGCGTCGCATCTTCGAGGATGATGTGGCCGGGATGTCTGCCGGCGATTTCTGCCACGGCGGAGAGGACATTCGGCGCGCCGAAAGTCATCTCGACCTCGAACTGCTGCCGCACCATCTGGTCGCGGAGCCAGCTGGTCAACAATGCCCGCGCATGGCCGGTGCTGATGTCGTCCAATTCGGGCGCCGTCAGCGTGCCGCTAAAATGCGCGGTGACATGGGGAAACCATTTTTTCCAGCCGGGATTGGGGGAAAACGGCAGGCAGCCGGCGCCTCGCAGGCAGGCCGTGATGACCTTTGCCCTGGTTTTGAAAATCAAGAAGCCGGTGCCATCGAAGAGTTTCATCAAGGTGCCGGTGCGAGAGAGGCGGCCTTCGGCAAAGAGCACAAGCCGTCCGCCGCCCTTGAGAAACTCCGCCATGCGCTTCACCGCATAAGGCGAATTGGTGTCAATGGGCAGGGTGTAATGATTGACCATTATTTTCCGATGCAGCCAGCTCGTTTGCGCCGAGACACTCGACGTGACAAACCGCCAGTCCTCCTCCAGGCAGACCCAGAGAAACAGCCAGTCGATCCAGGAGAGATGATTTGGAACCAACAGCACCGGGCCCGGCGTTTTCAGCGCGTCCAGATTGTACGCCCGGAAGCGGAACAGGATCCGGAGCAAAAAGCGGAACAAAGTTTTCATGGCGTTGGGAGTCCATCATTGCGGAGCGCGCACTTCAAACAAAATTTGCGCCCGATGAATGGGGCTAGAATTTGAGGCTGATGCCGAAACCGGGGTCCAGGCCCGTTGGGATCGCCGCCTCCGGCCGGGGATAGGCTGGCGTCAGGTTCAGCTTCAAGGCAAAGTCTCCCGAGCCGAAGATTTTGTAGTTCAGTTGCCGGTTCGTCACCGTGAACACGGATTTCGTCGGATCTCCAAGCCGGGCCGGCAACTGGTCAAAACTTCCCGCGGGGAGGTCGCTTTGAAACGTGAGACTTGCGCGATCGGGGTCGGGATCACGGATTACCACCGGTGGATCGAGCGACATATTTATGCCGTCCAGGAAACTGCCTTTCGTCGCCAGCGGTGGGACGTCCATCCGGGCATATGTCAATGCCGGCACGGTGAGGTGGCTGTTGCTTCTGGCTGCCGGAGGTTGCGTTTTATGCAGCACGGCTCCCGTCAGAAAAATAATTCCGACGAGGGCCAGGCCTGGTTTCAGGTTGTTCGGCTTAAATCCCATTTCAATCAATTGGGTTTCTCAGGCTGTCATCGGGCGACATCCGACGAGAGACGTTCCGTTCGCGGATCAAGGTCGCTTTCGGGATTGAACCTTACCGGGGTGGAGCGTCTTCGCTTTGGAAGTTCCACCAGCTGTTTGTAGAGATATTCGGACTCGTTTATTTTTTGCAGGAACCGGATATCCATCTCCATCCGCTCCTGGCCGGCAACCTCCTTCGCATCCGGGAGTTCATTTTCAAAAATCACCGCAAATGCCCGCTGGCATTCGATCTCCAACCTGGCCGAAATAAATTTATCCTGGGTCCGAAACACCACTTTGATGCCATCTAAATTCATTGATCACCTTGAAATTTTTGCGACCTGAACCCCCGCGACGGTTCCGGCCGGGACAACCGCCGGCCCGTTCGACGCCGCAACTGGAGGGCGGTTCTGGTTGTGGAAAGGGTTGACCGCTTGACCGGTTCATCGAACATCAGCTCCTCCTTGGTTCAATCTTCATGCAGAATAGCATAGCCCCGCAAGCCTTCCAGTCGCCATGGGGTATTAACCCCAGTTCGCTCACGGAAAGGAATCGCCCCTGGTGCTGACACCTTGAATCTGTGTTGGGGCACTTTACGGCCAACCTGGTTTGAACGGCGCCAGCATGAATCGGTGTTGATTCAGGACCGCCGCCGGTTAAACATGGCGCGATGATTCCGGCGGAGGAAAGCGGATTGATCGCGCGCTGTCGTCGCGGTGAGGCGGCGGCCTGGGACGAATTGTTTGACCGGAATTACGATGCGACCGCGCGGTTTGTCTTCCAGCTCGGACACGACCTGACGCGCGAAGACGCGGAGGAAATCTGCCAGGAGGTTTTTCTTTCGGTCATCAAGAACCTCGACTCCTTTCAGGGCGAAAGCCGGTTTCAGACCTGGCTTTTTCGCATCGCCGTCAACCGGACGCGCGATTATCGAGAACATCGCGCGGCCGCCAAGCGCGGCGGAGGAATGACCCCGGTTTCCCTGGACGCCGGAGATGATGACCACCCGCCAGTGAATCCGCCAGCTTCGGCGCCCACCCCGGATGCGAGCCTGCTGGCCGCCGAACGTAGCGTGCTTGTCCGACAGGCGGTGGATCGGTTGGCGGCGCCCTGCCGCGAGATCATTGAATTGCGATATTTCGGCGATTTGAGTTACGAAGAAATCGGCGGCACCCTGCAGTTGAACCTGAAAACGGTCAGTTCGCGCCTGAGCAAATGCCTGGACCGGCTGGAAATCATCGCCCGGACGATTTTTGCGGAGGGCCCGGGCGGCCCAATTCCGTCCAACCCTTGACGACATGGCTGAAGAACGCGACATCGAAAAACAATTGCGCGCCGCCGCCGAACAACGGCGTCGCGAAGCGGGTGCGCCCTTTGAACTGCACCCGGCCACGCGCCGGCTGTTACAGGACGAGGTCCGGCGGGCCCATCAAAGACCGGCCGCAGCCGCCGAAAGAACCTCCCTCTTCGCGAATTGGTGGTTTCGAATGGCAGCAGGTGCCTGCGTGGTGCTCCTCGCGACGTCAATTTTTCTCCCGGTCCTGTCGAAGAGCAAATTTAAAGGCAGGCAGCTCGCACAGAATTCGGAACTGCGCGAAAAGGAAATCGCTGAATCAGTCCAAAACCGGCCGTTATCACCACCCCCGGGAAGCGCCCCGGCTCCGGCCGTGTCGCCGCCGTCGGACCGGGACGACACAGACAAAGAACGGTTGGGTACAACCCGGGAAATCGTTTTGAGCGGCGCCGCAGCAGGACCGTCAGCCATGGTTGCCACCAATGCCATCGCGCCCGGCATGGCCACCGGCGTTCCGACATTGGCATTGGCTTCGCATTCCGCGCAACCGGGTTTTTACTTTCGAAATGCGGGCGTCCCGGCCGGCACGGTTTGGGCCGCCGGGGGCCAGATTGAAGACAGACTGGCCAAATCGGACTTGAAGCGGTCGTCGAACGACGGCGCAAAAACGGCCGTCGGCAAAGGTCCGCTGGCCATCTTTCAAATGGAGCAAACCGGCAGCCAAATCCGCATCACCGACAGTGACGGTTCGATTTACAATGGTGCTTTGATCGTCGCCAACCCGGAAACGCGAGCAACCCCGGCGGAGGAGGCGACGGCAGCGCCGGGAGCCATAACTGCCGGAGAACTGGATAAGCAGCCCGAACAACCTGCCCGCCGAAACGAAATGCTTGCCTATAAAAGCCTGGCCTGGCCACAAAACCAGAATTTTCGGTTCAGCGCCACCGGCACCAATTTGACTTTGAACCAACGGATCGCCATCAGCGGCGAATTCATCGTCGCGACCAACCCGGTGGCGGTTTGGGAAACCGCGCCGGGCAGTGGCGGTGGTGGCGGCGGTGGTGGGTCTTTCGCCGGGTCAGCGGCCACTAATTCCCAGCCGTTATCCGGCGGCCGCATCACCGGCAAGGCGGTCTTGGGCAACGGCCAGGAAATCCCGCTTAACGCCGTGCCCACAACACCCTGAACGGCTGCAGGTTTTCCGGAACGCCAGAGGAACAACTATCGGGAAAAAGCGGTGGAGGGCTGGCGCACTCCAGGACGCGAAGCGTTTCCCGACGACTGACAAACCGCGCAAAGCGTCATGGAGTGCGCCAGCCCTCTGGCGCTTTCAGCTGAAAACACGAAGCAGGCAAATGATTTTCAAGCAGCCCAAACAAATCGTTCAACCAACGTCTCGTTTCACACCGGTTTTCTACAAGAATTGCAGCCGGGATTCCTTGAGGTAACGCGTCTCCAGGAGCGAGGCGATTTTGCGGATGATGTTCCGCCGCAAGTCCAGTTCCACGGGAACATTCGGATCCTGATGCGCTTCGTTGATGCGCGTGCCCACGACAAATTCAACAATGTCGCTCTCCAGCATCAACGCCACCAGATCGCGGGCCGGGTTTTTACGCTGACCATCGCACTGGGGACCGTTTTCCAAAATCTCCGCCACCTTGGCCAGGGTCACTGTGCCCTCGGTCACCAGGTCCACGCCCTCCATTTCCGCGGCGGGCGGGATATCCGGCGTGAGTTGTGCCAGCGACATGGTGACCGGACGGTTCAGCAACCGGGACACGATGTTGGCGGTGGTGCCGCCGCAGATAACTTTTCGTCCGTTGAAAGTCCGCACTTTTTCGGCCAGTTCGCCGTCACGCTCTTTGCAAAAGGGCGGGCCGGTGATGATCAGCAGCCGGCGCGGACGCCGATAATAGACCACACCACACGTGATGTCGTCCTTCGGGCCCCGGCCATCGAGCGTGGCCGCTTCGGCCACCAGCCGGCGTGAAAGTTCGCGCGAGGAAATTTCATTTTCCTGTCCGATCTGTCCGCTGAGGAAACCAACCACGTTGGCCTGTCCCCAGCCCAGCGCCATTCCGGTACAGCCCAGGCCGGACTGGCTGACGCCATCGGAAAAATAAACAATCCGGTCACCGAGGTGGGTGTCGAACTCGCTGTAATGGATCACGCGATCCT
>Ga0265320_10001797_pt1 | contig 15201 bp, 11 predicted proteins | sample 4827metaG_FD_202087 | JGI IMG/M metagenome (GOLD analysis project Ga0265320, IMG submission 202087) | Rhizosphere microbial communities from Carex aquatilis grown in University of Washington, Seatle, WA, United States - 4-8-27 metaG | ecosystem: Host-associated > Plants > Roots > Rhizosphere >...
CGCTATCGGTGCGGATCTGTGTGCGCGCTCCGATCGTCCCATAGATCGACACCGGCCCGAGAGCCACCGCTGCCTGGGCCTGTCCGGCGATCGGATACGCCGGTGCCGATGGACTGGCGTTCTCGACGGCCTGCGAGACCAAGCCGCCGCTTCCGTCCGCGCCCAGCGCCAGCCAAGCCGGCAGCTTCGCCGCGCCGTGCAGGAAGGCGCCGTCGCCCGCGAACGTCGAGAGCCGCTCGCCGTCGATCCGTCTCCCATATTCGGAGAGCAGACCTCCGCCGCTCGGCGACACGTGACACTGGTCGCAACGGCTCATGCCGGTGCTCAGTTGCCACTGCGGATACGCGCGCGCAATCGAGGGCCAGAGCGCGATCGCGCTCACCAGGCACCAACCTCGTACAATCCCGCCCCAGCTCATGGCCGATGGGCGCCATCACTACTTCAACTGTCTTGCCGTCTACCGTGACGAAAGCGCAAATCCTTGGCGACCGTTACGCAATCAACCGCGGAGCAGGGTGCTGAGATGGCGGTTATGCTTCAATTTCCTCAGCGCGCGTTGCTCGATCTGACGTACGCGATGAACGTGCAGCTCCAGGCGTGCCGCAACTTCTTGCAAGTTGCAGGGATCGCCGTCGATTCCAAATCGCAGCGACAGCACCTCCCGCTCGCGCGCGCGCAGCTGGGCGAGCGCTTCGCGGATGGCTCCCGTCAGCGAGCGCGCGTCGAGCAGGTCCTCGGGCGACCGCCCGGCCTGCTCGTCAGACAGGCGATCGACCAGCGGAAGCTCGTCTCCGGCGCGCGAGCCGGGCGAATCCAGTGATACTGGCAGACCGCGCAGGTCGAGCAGTCGTTCGATGCGTGCCGGCGTCGACGCGAGGCGGGCCGCGATCTCGGCGGGGGCGGGCGCCCGTCCGAGCCGCTGCACCAGATCGTGCGTGGTCTGCGCAACCTCGCGCAGCGCGCCGCGCACGTGGCTGGGCAACCGGATCGTGCGGCCTTGCTCGGCGATGGCACGGCCCATCCCCTGTCGAATCCACCACGCGGCATAGGTCGTGAACCGGACCCCGCGGCTCTCGTCGAAGCGACGCGACGCCTTGATGAGGCCGATGCTCCCTTCCTGCAGCAAATCGGTCGTCTCGACGCCACGGTTCGCGTATTGCCGGCCGATCAGCGCGACCAGGCGCAGATTTTCTTGCACCAGCGCCGAGCGTCGCTCGTCGGCCGCGTTCGAAGGCGACGATGGCATACCGGCGTCAAACGATATACCTGGACCAAGGGGCGGTACGTCACAGCTTGGCGCCAATCCCGAGACGGCGAATTCATCGTGGAATCCCGGGCATTACCTTTCGGCGGGTGCCTCACCTCGCAAGGTCTGCCCTCGGAGTTACAACGTCACGGCTCCCGCATCCCGTCCGAACTGCGTGATCCAACCGCACCCGCGCAATGCGCGCGTCGATATGCGCGTTCACCAGTTTCAGTTGCGCGCGTGCCAGCTCGCTCTCGGCGTCGTTGCCCTCGACCAGGGTCGCGTTCCCATTGCGGAACAGATCACGCCGCGCGCGCGTCCCCTCCTCGGCGGCTCGCAGTGCGTCGCCGCCGCGGTCGCTCGCGACACGCGGAACACGTAGTCCGACAGCGGAACCTTCAGCGACGCCTGTAGCAGGTATTGATTCACCGGCACGGAGAACGGCGGCAACGACGCTGCAATCAGCGTGTCGGGGTTTGTTCGATAAGATCCAGCGTGCGTACCGTGGTGGCGTCGCCGGGCTCGGCGAACTCGTCGACAGCAGGCCGACCAAGCCGCGATTCTGCCAGATGAAGTCGAGCATCGCCGCGTCCTGCGCCACCCAGAATTCAAGGAACTGGTCGACCCTCGGGTAGCGGTGGGCTCGGTGCGTCGTCGTGACGACAATCGCCGCGAAAAAAACACACCTGGACGCGAGAGAAACCGCTCTGGCCCGACTCTAAGTCAGCAAACGGGCCGATTCCGTTCGGGCCGTCAGCTTCGCTTCAAAGCCGGATTCTCGAAACTGCCGTGAAAGCTTCGTTGCAGCCTCTGTTGACGGACGACGGAAATACAGGGGGGCGATCGCGCGCAGTCGCCTACCCGCGCGCGGGCGCATCCGTTAGGCTAGCCGCCCGATGGGCAGCCGTAACCACCGCCTCCACCCCCCTGCAGGGGGGCCATGACGGGCCTGGCGACCGGCGGGGCGCTGCTGCTGTGGGCGATGGTCGGCGCCAGCGGACTGAGGGTCGACACCAGCACGCCCGATGCGCTCTGCCCGGATCTGGGACAGGTGCGGGCGGCGGCGCGCGCGCGCCTCGGCGACATCGAGGGCGACGGAGACTGGAACGCCTCGTACGCGCTGATTCACCGACCGGACGGCGCGGAGGCGGGCGACATCGTGCGCCTGGAGCTGCACGACCCGACCGGCCGGTTGCGCCTGCGCCGGGAGCTGCCGCGCGCGGGGGAATCGTGCGCGTCGCTGGCCCAGGCACTGGTCGTGATCCTGGATGCCTACTTCCGGCATCCGAGCGATACCGACGACGTCGTGGCGGCGGCGGCGGCGCCGGTGGCCCCGATTGCGCCACTCGCCGCGGCGCCCGTGAGCCCGCCACCCGATCGATTCGTCGCGGATCTGTCCGCGGGGTGGTCGAGCGGTTGGGGTGGCGCCGATCACATGAGCCCTGTGCTCGCATTGGGTGCGCGGGTGGCGCTGCTGCCGCCGATCTGGTGGGCGGGGGTCGAGGGGACCTGGCTGACGTCGGCGCAAAGCCAGACCGTCGGGGTCAGGTCGGCGAGCGCGCGCAGCTTCGGCCTGCGTGGCTTCGTCGCGCGCGATTTCGTGCAGCGGCCGGGCGCCGGCTTGTTGATCGGCCCCGAAGTGCTGGTAGCGCTCGATCGCGCGGACGCGGCGATGTTGCTGGACGGCGAGCGCCAGACGCGCGCCCGGTTCGGCGCCGGCCTGCGCGCACAGCTGCAACTGCGGCTGGCGCGGCCGCTGTGGCTGTCGGTGCTCGCCACGTTCGACTACGCGCCCGCCGGTTGGGGCGGGACCTTCCTGATTGCCGACGGTTCTCCGTCGGGCGGAACCGAGATCTTTCCGCCGTCGCGCGTGCGCTTGATGGTGGGGGCGGGGCTTAGCTGGGCGGTCTTCTGATGACCACGTCGGGAGCGCGATCGCAAGAAGCACGGTCCTCCGCGGCCGCGCGTGCGCAGGCGGCGTCGTCTTCGCCGGAGCTGATCCACCGCGACGACGAGGGAACGCCGGAGCCATTCGAGAGCTCCGACCTCGTAGCGCGGTGCCTGAGCGGCGAGGGCGCCGCAGCTCACGCGCTCCACGAAAAATACTATCCGGCGGCCGCCGCCTTCCTGCGCAAGCTGGGTGCGCGGCCTGACGAGATGGAAGACGCCTGCCAGGACGTCTTCCTGCAGTTCTTTCGCTACCTGCCGTCGTTCCGCGGCGAGGCGCAGATCAAGACCTGGCTCTTTCGCCTGTGCATCAGCGAGGCGCGACGCGCGCGACGCCGGCGCCGCGTGCGCGCGACGCTGGCGACGCTGCTTGGACGCGAGCTGCCCCAAGAGGCGGTCGTGCCGCCCGCGACCGCGAGCGAGGCGACACTGAGGCGCCGGGTCGAGAGCGGGCTCGATCGCCTGTCGGAAGGCCACCGCCTGGTGTTCGTTCTTCTGGAGATGGAAGGGCTGCCCGCGAACCAGGTGGCCGAGCTCGCGCGTTGCTCGGAGGCGACGGTCTGGCGGCGCGTGGGCGAGGTGCGCCGCCGCTGCCGCGAGATGCTGGGGCTCGGCAGCGATCGCCTGCCCGACGAGGAATCGGCGTGAGGTCGCTGCGCGACGAGAGCGACGCAGCTGCCGATCGGATCGCCGACGCGAATCGTGCGTTCGAGCCGGCGCCGGGCGAGCAGACGGTGGCGTGGGTGCGTTTGCAGCGCGCGATGCAGTCGCGCTGGGCTGCTGATCGCGCGCGCGCCGAGGGGCGCCGCGCTCGGCGCGTGGGCTGGGGGGTGCTCGTCGGCGCGGGGGCGCTGGCCTCGCTGGCGCTGAGCATCTGGCTCGTGGTTCGACCGCGCCCGCGCACAACGGTCGGGACGAGCGTGCCGGTGGCGCTGGCAGTTCCTCGGGCTGCCGTCGCGCCCGCGCGCCAGGTCACTTCGTCGGCGCGCGCACCCGGCGAACGTCTCCCAGAGCTTGCACCACCGCCCCCTGGGCCAGCGGCGGTCGCGCTCGCGCCCGGACGCTCGTGGCTGGCCGCGGGGGTACGCGCGCGGCTGGCGCCGCGGGGCGCGGCGGTGGTGCGTTTGGGCTCCGCTGCCGCGCGTGTGGTGTCGCTGTTGCGCGGCCGGATCGACATCGACATGGGCGTCGTTTCGGCGGGCCCGGACGCCGCCCCGTCGGGGGGCGGAGCGACGGTCTCGCCCGCGCTCGAGCCTTTCACGTCGGCGCCGCCCGCGCGGGTCGAGGTGCAAGTGGCCTCGTACCGGCTCGAACCCGATTCAGGGCGATTCAGCGTCAGCGCGCGCGGCGAGAAGGTCGACGTCGTGGTGCACAGCGGGAAGCTCGCCGTCTGGTCGTCGCGCCGGCTGCTCGCGACCGTCGTGGCGGGCCAGCGCTGGACCAATCTCTCGGCGCGGGCGGGCGCGCCGGCGGCGGTCAGCGCCGCCGGTTCCACGGAAGTCGAGGTCGCGGCGGGCCCTGCGCCTGCGCCGATCGAAGCGCCTTCGCTGGAGCCGGGCGCCGATAATCGAGCGATGACCGCGGAAGGCCCAGATTGCGCGCGCCTCACCCGTGGCGGCGATATCGACGGCGCGCTCGCCTGCTTGACGCGTGCGTCCGAGCGGCCCGGACTGGTGGGCGAGCTCGCGTTGATGGAGCTGGCGCGCATCCGCCGCGACGTCAAAGGCGATCTGGCCGGCGCCGAGCGCGCGCTGGCCGAGCACCGCCGCCGCTTTCCGCGCGGCGCGCTCTCCGACGAGGCGGCCGGCGCGCGCGTCGAGCTGCTGGTCCGCCTGGCGCGGCCGGCGGAGGCGCTGGCCGAGGCGGCGCACCTGGGCGGTGGCGACGCGATCTTCTGGCGTGCGGTCTGTCTCGCGAAGCTCGGCCGCGGCCCCGAGGCGGCGCGCGCCTTCGACGAATATCTCGCGCGGCCCGCGGGAAAACGTCACGCCGAGGCGGAGCGCATGCGCCGGGAGCTCGCGCCGTGACAGCGCGGTGGATGGCCGCGCCGGCGGCGGGCCTGGCGTTCGCGCTGGCGGTGCTTGCGCTCGTCGGCGCCGGCGGATGCCAGCGCATGATCATCGGCCGCTTGGCGGCGGACTTCGACGGTGATGCCGACGCTTCGTTCGACGCGTCGGTGGAAGCCGCGCACGACGCGCGGGACTCTGCCGTTGGACTCCCGGACAGCCACGCCGGGGATGGCGCGCCCGCAGGCGATGGCCCGACGGTGCCCGACAGTACGACCGCGATGGATGGCCCGGCCGCGCGCGACGCCGAAGCGGGCACCGACGCCGGCGATGGCCCCGCCGACAGACCGTCCGGCGATGGCGCGCCCACCGACGCATCGGCCGACGCCGATGCCGCGCGTGACGCCGTTGCCGAGACCGGCCCGCCGCCGATCGGCGTGCTCGCCGGGCGTATCACCATGTCGGATCTGACGAACTTCACCTCGCGCGGCTCGGGCGTCGCGGGTGTGCTGGTGACGCTGACCGGACCGTCGGCGCGCACCGCGATCAGCGACGCGAACGGCGGATTCCAGTTCCCGAGCATCGCGCCCGGTGCGTACACCGTCGCGGTGACCAAGGACGGCGCGACGCTGACGCCACCGAGCGCGACCGGCGTCGCCGTGGCGGCCGGCAGCGGCGGTACCGTGGTCAACTTCGACTGCGCGCCTCCGTGCGGCACCGGGCCCACCGTCGATCCGGCGCGCGAGCTCTTCATCGAGGATCCGAGCGTTCTCACCGACGCGCGGGCCTCCAACGGCGGCGACGGCGCCTGGAGCTTTCGCTACCTCATCGAGCAGATGGCGACGACGTCGCCCAACAACTACGTCAACGACTTCATCAACAACATCGTCGCCTCCGGGCGCGACATGTCGCGGCTGCGCCTGCAATGGCCGACGGTGATCGAGAACAGCGTCGTGCTGCCCGACATCACGCGCGCGCCGTTCGAGCTGCTGGCGATCGTCAACCGTATCGACGCGCATGCGGCGGGGCAGGGCGAGCTGCGGTTCGTGTACGGCATCTACGACGTTCCGGGCGCGCCCACGTTCAATCCGCAGAATCGACTGTTCACGCTGATGCTCACCTACGCGCTGCCGGCGACCACGGCTTACCCGAATCGCCAGGCGTGGGCCGCGCGTTTTCACGCGCTGGGCGCGATCCCGTTCGGCGCCGACTACAACGCTGCGTTGCAGGCGATCACCGACTCGGTGGTGCGCACGGGCACGTTGCTCGATTCCGCGGAGAACCCGCGCGGCAGCACCCTGGTTGCCCTCAGTATCAACGAAGCGTGGGGCACGCCCGGGCCTTTCCAGCTGCGCCAGTTGCGGCCGCTGCCCGATCCGGTGCACGGGCAACGCGAGCTGATCGTCGGCACCGTCGACCAGACTCCGGATCCGACGCTGAACATGATGAACGGCGCGCTGCCCGACTTTCTCAACGCCAACGCGGCGCTGGTTCAGGCGGGCTTCGCCACGATCCCGACCGCGCTGCTCGGCATGCAGTCGCCGGCGGCCAACGCGCCGGTCCCGTGGGCTTTCCCCAGCGTGACCAGCGAGTCGTTGCGCCACGCGTTCGCCGGCCAGACCTGCGCCGGCTGCCACTCGTCGGAGGTGCCCGCCGGTGCGCCCTTCACGATCTTCCACGTGATCCCGTACAACGGCCCGACCGCGCCCAGCACGTCGGGTTGGGTCACGATCGTCGACATCCCGCGCCGGGTGTCGTTCCTGCAGAATCAGCTCACCTGCAGCGGCGCCACCTGCGCGCCCGGCGCTGAGCCGATGATGGGCCCGACGCGCTAGAATTGCCGCATGCGTGCGGTGACCCTGCGAGCGTTCGGTGGTCCAGACGTGTTGAAGCTGGAGGATCTGCCGATGCCGGTCGCCGGCAAGAACCAGCTGCTGGTCGCCGTTCATGCGACGTCGGTGAACCCCGTCGACACCAAGGTGCGCCAGCGCTCGGGCGCGGCGCGTGCGCTTCCGATTGTTCTCGGCTACGACGCGAGCGGCGTGGTCGCGGGCTTGGGTCCCGAGGTGGTGGGCTGGAACGCAGGTGACCTGGTCTTCGGTTGTCCGAATCTGTTCGGCCCGGGCGCCAACGCCGACTACGTGCTGCTCGACGCGCGCGCCGCCGCGCTCAAGCCGGCGTCAGTCGATCACGCGACGGCAGCGGCGGTGCCGCTGGTGGCGCTCACCGCCTGGGAGGCGCTGCACGATCGCGCGCGCATCCAGCCCGGCCAGACCGTCCTGATTCATGCGGGCGCGGGCGGTGTTGGCCACATCGCGGTCCAGCTCGCGCGCCTGCAAGGATGCCGGGTGATCACGACCGCCGGACGACCGGAGTCGATCGCGTTCTGCCGCGACGTCCTGGGCGCCGACGAGGTCATCGACTACACGACGGTCGACTTTCGCACGCGCGTGCGCGAGCTCACCGGCGGTCGCGGCGCCGAGGTCGTGCTCGACACCGTGGGCGACGAAACGTTCCGCCGCAGCATCGAGTGCGTCGCGCCGCGCGGCCAGCTGGTGACGATTCTCCCCTCCAACCCGGCAGAGCAGGCGCCGACGCTGCTCTACCGGGGCATCACCGTCCACTACGAATTCATGGGTGTGGCCGTGGCCAACGAGATCGATCCAGCGCACCAGGGCGCGATCTTGAGGTCGGTCGCACGCCTGGTGGACCGCGGTCTCCTTCGCGTTCACGTCAGCCGGCGCGTGCCACTGGCCGAGGTCGGCGAGGCGCACCGCCTGATCGAAACCGGCCACACCATCGGCAAGATCGCCGTGGTGGTCGTGGCCGCGGCGTAGGCGCCGCGGCCGTTTCGAGCGGACGCTACGGGGACTCCAGATCGGCGAGCACGTCGCCGAGGTAGGACGGGACGCTGTCCCACGGGTTCGGCAACACGTCGCTGTTGACGTAGATGTAGCCGACGTACGCTCGCGCTTGCTTGATCAGCGCGTGGTTCGGCGCCGTGACGCCGTAGGCGAAGAGGCCGAAGCTCATGCGCGGATAGCTGGTGTGCCAGCCGGAGAGCGCGGTCGTCGCCGGGAGCCCTGAGCCTTCGTAGATCATCACGACGTCGGTGGTGCCGACGAACGTCGGCTTGGTGTCCACGCCGGGGTTGCCGACGGTGAACGTCATCCCTTTCGATTTCGCGTACTGCGAGACGGTCTTGTAGATCGTCTCGTCGCCGAGGCGGATCGACATCTCGTCGAAGAAGATCCCCTGCATCGCCGGGTAGAACGACTTCCAGCGATCGATGTTGGCTTCGATGTCCGCGACGGTGCGCCCGCCGTAACCGGTCGGCACGTAGCCGAGCACGGTAACTCCGGCGAGCTGGAGCTTGCCGATGCCGGCCGCGTATCCCGCGTCGGCGGCCGCACCGGGTCCGCTGGCGGGATCGACGATCGCGTAGACCGGCACCTTGGGGTGCGCCATCTTGGCCGTTGCGACCGCCGCCCATGAGCTGTCGCTCGGGACCGTGTACAGCGGAACGATCGCTGCGGTGGGAGGGGTCGCTGTGGCGCCGGCCGCGCCGCCGGTCGCGCTGATGCCGCCGGTGCCGATGCCGCCGGTGCCCCCGGTGCCGGCGCCCCCGGTGCCGATGCCAGCGCTACCGTTGCCGCCGCTGCTGGTCGTCGCGACGCCGGCTGTGCCGCCGAGTCCGGGCGCACCACCACCGCCCACACCACCAGTGATTCCACCGGCGCTGGTGGTCGGGGTTCCATTTCCTGCGCTTCCGCCCATGCCGCCTTCCGTTTCGCCTCCGGTTCCGGTGGCCATACCCACTCCGCTACCACCACATCCAGCGATCAGAATGCACACGATTCCTGCGTGTGTGAGGACTGCTCTCATCCGTACCTCCGTAGGGCAGTTACGGAGGCCGCCCGGATTTGGACGTGAAGCGCGACGCCACGAATCTCGTCGGCGATTGAGGCTCAACCGTTTCCCGCGTGCTCCGTGCGGGTGCGTCCGCTAGACTCGCGCCCCGTGAGAAACACCCCGCCGACCGCGAGCTCGACCGACAAGATTCGCCGGGGCGCGGATGAGCCGGAGTTCATAATCGTGCGCGGCGCGCGCGAGCACAATCTGAACATCGATGAGCTTCGCCTGCCCAAGCGGCAGCTGGTGGTCTTCACCGGCGTGTCGGGCTCGGGAAAGTCGTCGCTGGCGTTCGACACGCTGTACGCCGAGGGGCAGCGCCGCTACGTCGAGTCGCTGTCGTCGTACGCGCGCCAGTTCCTGGGCCAGATGGAGAAGCCCAAGTACGAGCAGCTGCGCGGCCTGTCCCCGACGATCGCCATCGAGCAGAAGTCGGCGTCGTCGAACCCGCGCTCGACGGTGGGCACGGTCACCGAGATCTACGATTACCTGCGCGTGCTCTACGCGCGCGCGGGCGAGCAGCGCTGCCACTTGTGCGGCGGCGAGGTCACGGCGCGCTCGGCGGCGGAGATCGTCGAGGAGCTGCTGACGCTGCCGGCGCGCACCAAGGCGGTGCTGATGGCGCGCAAGGCGGAGAACCGCAAGGGCGAGTTCCGCGAGGTCTTCGAGGAGGCGCGCAAGGCCGGGTTCGTGCGCGTGCGCATCAACGGTCTGATCCAGCGGCTCGAGGACGTCACCGCGCTCGACAAGAAAAAGAAGCACACCATCGAGATCGTGATCGACCGCGTGACCATCGATCCGTCGGATCGCGCGCGGCTGACCGACTCGGTCGAGGCGGCGGTGAAGGCGGGCGGCGGATCCATTCTGGTCGCTGTCGACGGCGAGGCGCGCGAGCGCGCGTACAGCCAGGCGCGCGCCTGCCCGAGCTGCGGCGTCGGCCTGCCCGAGCTGTCGCCGCAATCGTTCTCGTTCAACAGCCCGCTCGGCATGTGCGTCGATTGCAACGGCCTGGGTTCGAGCCTGGAGGTCGACCCCGACCTGATCGTGCCCAACCCGGATCTGACGATCCGCGCCGGCGCGATTGAACCGTGGGGCGACCGCACCGGACGCGACCACGGCTGGACCGCGAACGTTGCCGCCGCGGTGTCGCGCGAGTTCGGCATCCCGCTCGACAAACCGTGGAAGAGCCTGACGCCGCGGCAGCGCGAGGTGTTGCTGTTCGGAACCGGCGAGCGGCGCATGGAGGTGACCTGGGCTGGCAAGCATGGCCGCGGGTCGTGGGCGATGAAGTTCGCGGGCGTGGTCAACACGATCAAGAAGCGGATGCAGGAGACCAGCTCGGAGGTCACGCGCCAGTGGTACGGCCGCTACTTCCGCGAGTCGCTGTGCCGCGCGTGCGAGGGGCGCCGGCTGCGGCCGGAGTCGCGCGCGGTGCTGCTCGCCGGCAAGAGCATCGTCGACGTCAGCGCGATGACCGTCGGTGAAGCGAGCCGTTACTTCGGGAACCTGGGCCTCAAGGGCGCGCGCGCGCAGATCGCCGGCGAGATCTTGAAAGAAGTGAACGCGCGACTCGGCTTCCTGCTCGATGTCGGGCTCGAGTACCTGACCCTGGATCGCGCGGCGGCGTCGCTGTCGGGCGGCGAGGCGCAGCGCATCCGGCTGGCGTCGCAGCTGGGGTCCGAGCTGTCGGGAGTGATGTATGTGCTCGACGAGCCGTCGATCGGCTTGCACCAGCGCGACAACTTGCGGTTGATCGCGACGCTGAGGCGGCTGCGCGATCTCGGCAACAGCGTGATCGTCGTCGAGCACGACGCGGAGACGATCGAGTCGGCCGACTACGTCGTGGACTTCGGACCAGGCGCGGGGCGCGGCGGTGGCCGCGTCGTCGCCGAGGGGACGCCCGCGGAGCTCAAGGCCAACCCGGCGTCGCCGACCGGCCGCTTCCTGTCGGGCGTCGAGCGCATCGAGATCCCGCGCGAGCGGCGCAAGCCGACCGGCTTCATCACGGTCAAGGGCGCGCGCGAGCACAATCTGAAGAACATCGACGTGCAGTTTCCGCTGGGCGTGGTCGTCGCGGTGACCGGCGTGTCGGGCGCGGGCAAGTCGTCGCTGATCAACGGCATCCTGCACCCCGCGCTCAAGCGCGCGCTGCTGGGCAGCCACGAGCGTGTCGGCCTGCACCGCGGGCTGACCGGCATCGAGGCGATCGACAAGGTGATCGACATCGATCAGAAGCCGATCGGGCGCACGCCGCGCTCGAACCCGGCGACGTACACCAAGGCGTTCGATGCCATCCGCGAGATCTTCGCGGGCACGCAAGAGGCGCGCGCCTACGGTTACCTGCCGGGGCGGTTCTCGTTCAACGTCGCGGGCGGGCGTTGCGAGGCGTGCGAGGGCGACGGCGTGCGGCAGGTCGAGATGCACTTTCTGCCCGACGTCTACGTCACCTGCGAGGTGTGCCGCGGCAAGCGCTACAACGAGGCCACGCTGCGGGTGAAGTGGAAGGACCGCTCGATCGCCGAGGTCCTGGACACGTCGGTGTCGGACGCGTTCGGGCTCTTCGAGCACCACCGCGGGCTCGTGAGTGTGCTGAAGACGCTCGAGGACGTCGGGCTCGGCTACATCGCGCTCGGCCAGTCGGCGACCACGCTGTCGGGTGGCGAGGCGCAGCGGATAAAGCTGTCGCGCGAGCTGGCCAAGCGCGACACGGGGAAGACGCTGTACCTGCTCGACGAGCCGACGACTGGGCTGCACTTCGAGGATGTGCGCAAGCTGCTCGTGGTGCTGCGACGGCTGAGCGACGCGGGCAACACCGTGCTGGTGATCGAGCACAACCTCGATGTGATCAAGACGGCGGACTACGTGATCGATCTCGGCCCGGAAGGCGGCTCAGGTGGCGGTCAGGTGATCGCGGCGGGCACGCCGGAAGAGGTCGCGCGGGTGCCGGCGTCCTACACCGGGCGTTTCCTCGCGCCGTTGCTCGGCATCCGCGTCGCGAGGGCGACGACCGCGGCGTAGGGGGCGGTGTCGCGGCGTGCTCAATCGCCGGACCCCTCTCCCTAACCCTCCCCCCGCAGACGGGGGGAGGGGATAGGATCCAGATCCGGTTCCCTCCCCCGTCTGCGGGGGAGGGTTAGGGAGAGGGCAGGCCTTGCGAGAGCCGACGCCGCTACGCCCCGCCCCGCGCCCGCGTGGCCGCGGCCACGAGCGCGTCGATCGCCTCGTCGCTCGTGTCCCAGCTGGTCACCAATCGTGCGCCGCCGTCGCCGATGCCGGGCCAGTCGTAGAACAAGAAGCCGGCAGAACGCAGCGCCATCGCGACCGGCGCGCCGAGCGCGATGAAGATCTCGTTGGCCTCGACCCTTTCCGCCGGCGCGATTCCGAGGACGCGTTCCAACCCGGCCGCCAATCGCTGAGCGGCAGCGTTGGCGTGGCGGGCGTTGCGCAGCCACAGTTCGTTGGCGAGGTAGACCTCGAGCTGCGCGCCGAGGAAGCGCGACTTCGAGAGCAGATGCCCGCCGCGCTTGCGACGGTACGCGAGCTCGCCGCCGCGCTCGTCACCGAACAGCACGACCGCGTCCGCGCCCATGCAGCCGTTCTTGGTCGCACCGAACGACAGCACGTCGACGCCCGCCTTCCAGGTTAGCTCGGCCGCGCTCTTGCCGGAGCTGACCAGCGCGTTCGCAAAGCGCGCGCCGTCGGCGTGCAGGACCATACGATGCCGGCGCGCCGCCTCGCCGAGCGCCGCGATCTCGTCCGTGCGATAGACGGTGCCAATCTCGGTCGCCTGGCTGATCGAGATCGCCGCCGGCTGGTTGGCGTGCACGTCGCCCTCGCGCTGGATCGCGTTCTCGACCGCCGCCGGCGACAGCTTGCCCTGCGCGCCGTCCAGCGCGCAGAGACGCGCGCCGCCGCTGTAAAAATCGGGCGCCCCGCACTCGGCGACGTTGATGTGCGCGCCCGCGTGGCAATAGATCGAGCCCCAGGGCGGCGTGAATGTCGCCAGCGCGAGGGCGTTGGCGGCGGTGCCCGTCGCGACCGGCATCACGGTCACAGGACGTTCGAAGATCTCGGCGAAGCGCTGCCCGAGCCGCTGCGTCCACTCGTCGTGGCCGTACCCCGCGGCCGCGCCGTGATTCGCGGCGGCGATCGCTTCGATGACGGCTGGGTGTGCGCCACTGACGTTGTCGGAACGGAAATCCATGGCCCATTCCTACCCTGTCTCAAGGTCCCCTGCCCACCGGCCGATACCGGGGCGATGGCGACCCCCAGCGACACCGATCCAGTCTTTTACGAGGACATCGACGGTGCGCTCGCGGCCGCGAGCGACGCGGTCCGCTATCCGATGCTGGCGGCGGCGCTGGCCGGCGCGATGGGCGCCGAGCTGCGCCGCGAGCTCGTGAGGCTGGTTGGGCCGCAGCTGCGTCTGCGCGCGCCTCGCCGCTACGTCCGTGTGATGGGTCGCCTCGAAGGCGCCAACTACGAGGAGCCGGTGCTGCTGACCGACATCTCGGCGACCGGCGCGCGCTTCCTGGTTTCGACAGACGTGCCGCTCGACGTCACGCAGGCCGGCGACATGCGGCTGCACCTGCGCACCAAGGCTGGCCCACGCACGCTGCCGGTCGCGCTGGTGCGCTGCTGTGGCGGCGACGACCGCCACACCGACGTCGCCTGCCGCTTCTTGACGATCGAAGCCGATCACCCGCAGATCGTCGCTGAAGTGCGCAGCACCATCTTCGGCGAGCTCTCGATGTCGCACGCCTAGCGGATATCGACTTCGTCGACGAGGAGCGTACCGGCGTAGGTGTCGCCCTGGCCGATCACCTGGACGCTGATGGCCGTGCTGGCGGTTGCGGTCGAGTTGGCGGGTAAGGTTACGGTGCTGTTGGTCCACGCGGTCGGGATGGGGGCCGAGAACGTCGTGATGATCACGTAGCTCGGCACGGCGAACACGATCACGTAGGCATTGGGCGACTCCTGCGGCGTCATCTTCACCGAAATTGCCACGGTCTTTCCGGCGAGGTTTTCGGTGTCGCCGAGCGGCAGGATCAGCTCGCCTTTTGTCGATGAAGTCGACAGTGCGACCGCTGTACTGAGCGATCCGGTGCCGCAGGCGCCGTCGCTGGAGTGACTCAGGTTCGAGAACGCGGTTTGAAACCCGGTGTTGATGAACGCGCCATAGAGATTTCCGTTCTCGAAGTTGAAGCGTGTCGTGCAAACGCGCCCGACGTCCCCGGGCCCGGCGTCGGCAATGGCGCCGCCCGCGCCGTTGCCGCCAGCGCCGGTCTTGCCACCAGCGCCGCTGCCGCCGGCACCGGTCTTCCCTCCGCTGCCGCTGCCGCCGGCGCCGCTGCCGCCGGCACCGGTCTTCCCTCCGCTGCCGCTGCCGCCCGCGCCGGCCGCATCGGTGCCGCCCCGATCGAGGCCGCTGTCGAACGCCGCGTCGGCAGGCGCGCCGCCCGCTCCCCCGCGATCGATGCGCGCGTCGGAGACATGCAGTCGATCGATCGCAGCGTCGCCGATATCTTCATGCTCGCCGCGGTTGACGCAAGCGAGTAGCAGGCAACCGCCGATCGCGGCCACCTTCACTCGGCTCCACCCACTCGACACCGCGCGGAACGACATACGACCTACCCCTCAATCGTAAGGTCGCTACCCTCCAATGGGCAAGTAGAGTCGCAATGGCCCTCTGCACCAAATCACTGAAAGCAGGGCAGCTCGACAATTTGTTGGCGTTCGCTCGCAGACCTGGAGACAGACGGCGCTGGTCGTGTATGGTCCGGTCATGGCGAAGCTCACCGCGGCAGCAACGTGGTTGGCGGCGGGTCTTGCGATTTCGTGCAGTATTTCGTGCAGCATGGGCGCCGATCCCAGCGAGCTCTACGAGCGTGGCGTCAAGGAGAGTCGCGCGGAGCAGTGGGAGCCGGCGATCAATGATCTCGAGTCGTTCGTGCACAAGGCTTGCGAAGGGACGCGCGCCGACAAGCGCTGCCGCAAAGCCGACATGACGCTGGGCGCGGCCTACGAGCGGCGCGGCACGCCCGCGCGCGCGTGGGTTGCGTTCGACGCGGCGCTGACGCTGCCGCCCCA
>Ga0265320_10001798_pt1 | contig 15196 bp, 9 predicted proteins | sample 4827metaG_FD_202087 | JGI IMG/M metagenome (GOLD analysis project Ga0265320, IMG submission 202087) | Rhizosphere microbial communities from Carex aquatilis grown in University of Washington, Seatle, WA, United States - 4-8-27 metaG | ecosystem: Host-associated > Plants > Roots > Rhizosphere >...
GTCGTCGGCGAGATCGTGGACATCGTGGAAGACACGGTGCAACTCCAGGAAACCGGCGGCCGCCCGGGAATCGCCGGCTCCGCCGTCATCCGCGGCCGGGTCACGGAACTGATCGATGTGCCCGCGGTCGTTCGCGGCGCCATTCCCAGTTTTGGGGCCGCCTTGGCCGCTTAATCAACCATTACCCATTCAGGAGAACTTATGCCCAACAAAAGCCATCAATACTGCACTTTCACCGTCGAACGCTTCTTTTTCGGCGTGCGCGTCACCCAAGTGCAGGAAGTCGTGCGACATCAACCGCTGACCCGCGTGCCGCTCGCCGCGCCCGAAGTGCGCGGGCTGATCAATTTGCGCGGCCAGATCATCACCGCGATCGACCTGCGCCGCCGCCTGCAACTGGCGGAGCGGCCAGCCGGCCAGGCGCCGATGAACGTGCTGCTCCACACCTCCGACGGCGCGGTCAGCCTTCTGGTTGACCAAATCGAAGACGTGCTGGAAGTCGGCGAAGACACCATCGAGCGGCCACCCGAGACGGTGCGTGGTTCGGCGCGCCAACTCATCTCCGGCGCGAGCAAGCAGAAGAATCGCCTGCTCCTGATCCTCGACACCGTCAAAACGCTCGATCTGACCGCCAACTAAGCGAGTCAGCAGGCGCAACCCCTTGCGCCGAGCCGTAAAACTCCACCCCCAAACACTCCATTCAGCCAACCGCAGAAACACCAATCAAACCAATGAAGAATCTAAAAATAGGCAGACGCATCACGCTGGGCTTCAGCGCCGTAATCTTAATCGTCGTCGGCCTCGGAGCCATCACCTTTACCCGCCTGGCCGCCATCAATGGTCAAGCCGACCGGATCGCCCTGGACGCCCTGCCCGGACTCTACCGGACCGCGCAATGGAAGATCAGCGCCGCCGGTTCCAAGCCGCTCATCCTCGAGCATCTGATGGCCGACACGCTCGTCAAAAAGGCGGCCATCGAGGTCATCCAGAAAGAGAACTCCCGCCACACCGACGAGATTTTCAAGGAAGTCGAGGAGACGATGACCAGCCCGGACGGCAAAGCGCTGCTCGCGGCCGTCAATGCCCCGCGCGACCAGTTCCGGAACATTCGCAATAATGTCGTGCTGGCGTTAAGTCACGAATTGAAAACCGAAGCCGCCCTCGAGGCGTATAAGAACCAGCTCGAACCGGCCTTTGATAAATACATGGACGCCGTCGAGGCCGTCGTCAAGTTCAACCAGGTCAACGGTGACGTCGCAAGTCACGCCATCAAGGCGGCGGTCGGTGGGGCCAAACTCGGTCTCGCGGTCGGCTTCAGTCTGGCGCTCGTCGGCGCCATCTTGATCGGCTACGTGGTCTCGCGCAGCATCACACGCCCGCTCGGCCAGGCGGTGAAGGTCATCGAACGAGTCGCTCAGGAGGACCTTTCCGCCACCCTGAAGATCGATTCCAAAGACGAGATCGGCCAAATGGGCGTCGCGCTCAACGGCATGGTCGCGCAATTCCAACGCATCGTCGGCGTAATCGAAAAAGTCGGGCACGGCGATCTGACGACCAAGCTCGCGGCGCCGGCCGGCGCCGAGTTGGGGCTGGTCTCCGCCTCGGTCAATCAAATGGTGGACAACCTGCGGCACACGATCGCGGCCGTCAACCAGACCTCGGAGGCGCTCGCCAAGTCCGCCGGGAACGTGAGCGACGCCGGCGCCCAGGTCAGCTCCACCGCCGAGGAAACCTCACGGCAGAGCACGGTCGTCGCCGCCGCTGCCGAGCAGGTCAGCCGCAGCATTCAGACGGTGGCCAGTTCGTCCGAGGAGATGACCATTTGCGTCAACGAAATCTCCAAGAACGCCACGGAAGCCTCCCGCGTCGCGGCGCACGCCGCCAGCGTCGCGGAGCAGACCAATCTGACCGTGGCCAAGCTGGGCGAAAGCAGCGTCGAAATCGGCAACGTCATCAAGGTGATCACCTCGATCGCCGAGCAGACCAACCTCCTGGCGCTGAACGCCACCATCGAAGCGGCGCGCGCCGGTGAGGCCGGCAAGGGCTTCGCCGTCGTGGCCAACGAGGTCAAGGAGTTGGCCAAGCAAACCGCCCGGGCGACCGAGGACATCAGCAAGAAAATCAGCACGGTCCAGGCCGACACCCAAGGGGCCGTCTCCGCGATCAAGGAGATCGGCGGGATCATCGCGCAAATCAACGAGATTCAGACGGTGATCGCCGGCGCGGTTGAAGAGCAGGCGGCGACCACGCGCGAAATCTCCAAGAGCGCGTCCGAAGCCGCCCAAGGCGGGACCGAGATCGCCCAGAACATCGGGAGCGTCTCCGAAGCGGCGAAGAATACCGCCACCGGGGCCGAGAACACCGTGGCGGCCGGAACCGAACTGACCCGCCTGTCGGCAGAATTGCAGAGTGTGTTGCAACAATTCTCGACGCGGGACGACGGCTTGGAGACCGCGACCGCGCCGGCGAGTTTCGCCGAGCGCTTGCCGAGCGGCGACGCGGCCACGGGGAGGGTGAACGGCTCCGGCGCCCGCCAGGCGTTCAAATCCCGCTCCGTCCTGCGACCGGCCCACGCGCGCGCCTAAGCGGCGTCACGGCCGCGCGTCCAGCGCGGCTCAACTCAACTCACGGCCCCGGTGGAGAAGTCTCCACCGGGGCTTTCTCTTTTGGTTGGATCGCCTCTCATTCAAAATTGGAGCGCAGTTGACGCGCCTTCGTACCGCGCGCCCGGTGTGTCCAGGGCCCAGGCGCCGCGACGGCGGCAGCCAGGCGGAACGCCGAGCCAACGGAATGCCAAGAAAGTTTCGACGATGCCAATTATTCTTATACTTTCCGGCGCTCGATCGCTTTCGAGATAATTGTGTAAGTAGTTTATCTACAACATGTTGTGAGTATATTAACCGCTTGGCACGGCCGTTGCTATATGCCCAACCGTGCGCGAACAATCAAATAACAATTAATCAAAAACAACGTAGTTCAACCTCAACCTCATAATACACACAACCACATGAAAAACCTCAAGATTGGCAAAAGAATCGTCCTCGGCTTCTCGGGCGTGATCGTCATCGTCGCCGCCCTCGGCGCCGTCACGTTCGGCCGGCTGGCGACCATCCACACGCAGGCTTCCCGCATCACCGTGGACAGCATGCCGGGAACCTACCTGGTCTCCCAAATCCACATCACCGCCGTCGAGAATCAAGGCTTGGCGCTGAAACACATTCTCGCCGACAGCAAGGCGAAACAGGAGGCCATCGACGCCGCGATCAAGGATAACGCGGGCGCATCCGAGCGTTTGCTGGCGGACTACGAAGGCACGATCACGACCCCCAAGGATCGTGAGTTGTTCAACGCGATCAAGACCGCCCGGCAGCCCTACGTTGAAGCCCGCGAAGCGGCGCTGGCGTTGAGCCGCGACGGCAAGGCGAAAGAGGCGAATGAGGCCTTGCAACATCGGGTCGAGCCGCTGCTGGCCAAGTACCTCGACGCCGTCAAAGCCGAGGTGAAATTCAACAAGGAAAACGGCGACGACGCCAGCGTGCTCATCAACTCCGCCATTCGCACCGCCAATCTCGGCATCGCCATCGGCATCGGCCTGGCCATCGCCGCGGCCTTGGGCATCACGCTCTGGGTCACCCGCAGCATCACCCGTCCGTTGAACCAGGCCGTTGACGTCATCGCCAAAGTGGCGCGGGAAGACCTGTCCGCCAAACTCGAGGTCACCTCCCGCGACGAGATCGGCCAGATGGGAACCGCCGTCAACGTCATGGTCGAACAACTCCGGCGGATCGTGGGCGTCGTCGAAAAGGTCGCCCACGGCGACCTCACCTCGCGCCTGCACGCCGCCCCCGGCGAGTCGTTGGGTTCGATTTCCACCTCCGTCAATCAAATGGTGGACAGTCTTCGGCGCACCATCCAGACCGTGACCGAAAGCTCGCACTCGCTCGCCGGCTCAGCGCAGGAATTGAGCGCGGTCGGAACGCAAGTCAGCGCGACGGCCGAGGAGACCTCCTCGCAGGCCAACGTGGTGGCCGCCGCCGCCGAACAAGTCAGCCGTAACATCCAGACCGTCGCCACCGCGGCCGAGCAGATGAGCGCCACGGTGAACGAAATCTCCAAAAACACCTCCGAGGCCTCCAAAGTCGCGACGCACGCCGCCACGGTCGCCGACCAGACGAACCTGACGGTCGCCAAGCTCGGCGAAAGCAGCGTCGAGATCGGCAACGTCATCAAGGTCATTACCTCGATCGCCGAACAGACCAACCTGCTCGCCCTGAACGCGACCATCGAAGCGGCCCGCGCCGGTGAAGCCGGCAAGGGTTTCGCCGTCGTGGCCAACGAGGTCAAGGAGTTGGCCAAGCAGACCGCCAAGGCGACCGAGGAAATCGGCGCCCGCATCAATACCGTCCAGGCCGACACCCAGGGCGCGGTCTCCGCGATCAAGGAAATCGGCGTCATTATCAAGCAGATCAATGGCATCCAGACTGTGATCGCCGGCGCCGTCGAAGAGCAGGCGGCGACGACCCGCGAAATCGCCAAGAACGCCTCCGAGGCCGCGCAAGGCAGCACGGAGATCGCCAAGAACATCGTCAGCGTCTCGGAAGCGGCCAAGAGCACGTCGGAAGGCGCGAACAACACCGCCGCCGCGGGCAGCGAATTGTCCCGGTTGTCCGATGAACTGCAGAGCGTTTTGCAACAATTCAACATGGACGCCGGCGCGGGCGAAGGCGCGGGCGCAACCTCGACTCACAACGGCCACGCGGCCGCCCGCGATAACGCGACGGCGACGGCTAACGGCTCCGCCAAACGCCCGGCGTTCAAAGGCCTCGCCGCGCTCGAGCCGGTCTGCGCCCGGAACTAACGAACCGGCCCGACCTTGCTCAAATCGCTCATGACCTGAACCCCAAGCCCCCCGCGGATGATCTCCGCGGGGGGCCTTTTCGCCCGCCAACCCGACTGTTCTGCCCCGCTCCGCGATGAAACTTGAAAGCTTCCCCGAATCCCGCCCTCTGCCGCCCGGTCTCGCGACCAATGGGTCGGCGGCCACGGCCGGACGCGGCCGGCGGAAGGTTGGAAGCGCCGCCGGTGGCGACCGCCCGCTGACCTGGCTTCGACGACCGGCCCAAGCATGGGCGACTAGTTGGCTCGCAGCCGGCCGTTCGATCCTCGCCCTTATTCTCTGGCTCGGTCCCGTATGCTTGACGGCCCGTTCCGCCTCCCTTTCTCCCTTGGCCACGACGGAAATCGCTTTCATCGATGAAGGCATCCAGGACTACCGCGCGCTCGCGACCGCGCTGCGGCCCGGCATCGAGGTGGTCATCCTTGATCGCGCTCAGGATGGCGTTCAGCGGATGGCCCGGTCCCTGGCCGGCCGGCGCAACCTGCGGGCGATCCACTTGTTCGGCCACGGCGGCGTCGCGCAGATCAGCGTCGGCGCCACCTGGCTGCACGAGCGAAACCTGGACCAATACCGCGCGGAACTGCAGGTCATAGGCGGAGCCCTGCGCCCTGGCGGTGACCTGCTGGTTTTCGGCTGTTTCGTCGGCCAGGGAGAAGACGGCCGAGGGTTTCTAGCCCGGCTCGCCCAGGCCACCGGCGCCACGGTGTCCGGTTCGACGCGCGCGACCGGCGCGCCCGAAAAGGGCGGCAGTTGGCAACTCGACGTCAGCTCGGGTACGCCCACGATTACCAACCCGTTCACCGCCGGAGTCGCCGGCGGTTTCGGCGGGTTGCTCCCGCTGACCGAACTCGCCGCTCGCGATCCCGTCGGCCCAGCGGTCCGCCCTGGCGACTGCTCGCCCCGGACCGCGCCCGCGAGTCACGGGGCCCGACCGTCGGGCGGCTCAGAAAACAGCGAACCATTTCCCGCGCTGATCGCGTTCCCCGCGCGCCCCAGCCGGCCAGTCTGCATCCCTTAACCCCAATTTACGGAGACCCCTATGATTCCTACGGCGCCGCAACTTCAAACGACAAACGGCTGGGCCTCGGGCCACGACCTGACCACGCCCGGTTACGGTTGGCTGGCGCTGACCAGCGCCGCCGGCCTGGGCCACGATCTACCGTCACCCACCCGCGGTCCCTCCACTGGTTCTAGCCCGTCGCAACCGCCGGTCGCGCCGCAACCGGTGCGTGACTCGGTGCTTTTAGTGGAAGACGAATCGTCGTTGCGCTCCGTATTCGCCCGCACCCTCACCCGGTTGGGTTACCAGGTGCTCACGGCGGCCGACGGCCCGGAAGCGCTGGCTCTGACCGGCGCAGCGCCCACGCGGGTTCGACTCCTCATCACGGACATGGTCATGCCGCGGGGGATCAACGGCTACGAACTGGCCACGCGCCTGCGCGAGAGAATTCCCGGCCTCAAAGTAATTCTGATGAGCGGCTATACCACCGAATGGCTTAGCCGCGACGTTCCTCCGTGGGCAACTTTCCTGCCGAAACCCTTCACTGGTTCCGTGCTCACGGAAACCGTCGCCGCCGCCCTTGCGCAGCGCTCAGACGACCGCGCAAACCCGTAGCGCCAGTCAAGCCACTCGGAGACACAAGCAGACCGAAACGACGGGCGCAACGTCGCACGCTCGGTTTCGAGCGGATTCCGCGCGCATTCGCCTTCAGCGCGGCCTGGTCCGTTTGCCTCTCGCACAGCGGGACAAAGTCCGACCAGCCATTCGTGGTCCCGACGAGTTTCGGCGGTGAGCGTGAGCTCCCGATGACAATCACACCGCGCGATCCAGAGTGTCTCAAGTCCGTCTCGAAGGCCCAGAATCGGCCCGCCGAAATGAAAAGAAACCTTCGATCATGCCAAGAATTCTTCGATGATTCGGCCTCTCAATAAACGCACTACAAATGCATAAGCATGTTAATATAAACAGGTTACAACTTGTTCGATTAACTGGCACGGCCATTGCTAATGGTTCAGCGTGCGAATCAATCAATATTCCGTCCCTCGAATTGTGAAAACCAAGCCGGCGCGCCGGGCAAAGCGACGCAACCGGATCTCTACTTGGGCGCAGTTCCGCGAACTCTTCATTGCCGCGGAGCGTGACGCGAACGCGGCGGCGGCGTAAGACCGCGCCTCCAGTAAACCGAAACCTCGCGGGAAGCTAATGCCTATGACGCGTAAATTGCGAATCCTTGTCGTGGACGACTCGGTCGTTGTCCGCCGGCTCCTGAGCGATGCCTTATCGAGCGACCCAAATCTCACGGTCGTTGGCACGGCGCCCAACGGCAAGGTCGCCTTGGCGAAAATACCCCAAGTCAACCCCGACTTGATCAGCCTCGACGTCGATATGCCGGAAATGGGCGGGTTGGAAACGCTGGTGGCCATTCGGAAGCTGTCCGCAAAGCTGCCGGTGATCATGTTCAGTTCGCTGACCGAGTATGGCGCCGCCGCGACGATGAACGCCCTGTCATTGGGAGCCAACGATTACGTCACCAAACCGGCGGGGATTGACGGCGGCGTGGGGGCGCTCCAGAAGATAAAGGGAGAACTCATTCCCAAGGTCAAAGCGCTTTGCGGCCGCGCCGCCACGGCCAGCCCGGCCACCGGACCGGAGCTGGGGAACCGGGGCGGTCGCGACGCGGTCGCCGGAGAAGTCAGGCCGAAGGATCAACTGGTCACCGCGGTGGTCATCGGGATTTCGACCGGCGGGCCGAACGCGCTGGCCGCGTTGACCCCCGGTTTTCCCGCCGATTTTCCGGCGCCGATCTTGATTGTGCAGCATATGCCGCCCGTGTTTACCAAAACGCTGGCGCAGCGTCTGGCCAGCCTCTCGGCGCTCCCCGTCTCCGAAGCGGTGGCCGGTGAGACGGTGACGCCGGGACGCATTTGGATAGCGCCGGGCAACTTTCACATGGAACTTGCCCGCGACGGGCGCGTCGTGCGGATTCAGTTGCATCAAGGCCCCGCCGAAAACTCCTGCCGCCCGGCGGTCGATGTGCTCTTCCGCTCCGCCGCCGAGGCCTACGGGGAGGGAACGCTCGCGGTCATCATGACCGGCATGGGACAGGACGGCCTGATCGGCTGCCGGCACATCCGCGCCGCGGGCGGGCGCATCATCATCCAAGACGAGGCCAGCTCGGTGGTTTGGGGCATGCCCGGCGCCGTCGCGAAGGCCGGCCTGGCCGACCAGGTGTTCCCCCTGGCAAAACTCACCCACGAAATCAACCGCGCGGTTTCGCGTCATCGGCATCATCCGAGTGGCGTCCGTGTCAACTCCCTTCAGTCAAGTCTGTAACCAATACATCTATGTCTATTACCGCCACCGAGTTCGCCTACATCCGCAAGCTGGTCTATGACCTGTCCGCGATCACCCTGGAAGATGGCAAGGAATGGATGATCGAGTCCCGGCTGCTTCCCGTCGCCCGCCGACTGGGCTTCAGTTCCCTCAATCAACTCATCCACCGTTTGCAATGCAGCCGCGTCGGCGGCGAACACCAGGCCGCCGTGGACGCGATGACCACGAACGAGACCTTCTTTTTCCGGGACGTCCATCCCTTCACCGCCCTCCAAAAGCAGGTCATTCCCGACCTGCTCAAGCGGCGCGCGAGTCAGCGCAAACTGACGATTTGGTGCGCCGCCAGTTCGACCGGCCAGGAGCCTTACTCCATCGCGATGTTGCTCCAGGAGCATTTTCCGCAGCTCGCCTCCTGGCAGTTGGAATTCCTGGCGACCGACATCAACGCGGAAGTTTTGCAACGCGCGCGCGACGCTCGCTACACCGAACTGGAAGTCCGGCGCGGGCTGCCGGCGCCGTACTTGAACAAGTACTTTACCCGGCACGGAGCCGATTGGGTGGTCCAGGACCGGATCCGACATTTGGTCGAGTTCCGCCAAATGAACCTCGCTGGCTTTTGGCCCGTCCTCCCGCCGATGGACCTCATCTTCATCCGCAATGTCCTGATCTATTTCGGCCTCGAAACCAAGCGCGAGATCTTCCGCCGCCTGGCCAAGGCGTTGCGGCCCGATGGTTATCTGTTCCTCGGCGGCGCGGAATCGACCTTGAACGTGGACGATTCGTTCCGGCGCGTCCAACTGGATAAGGCGGTCAGCTACCAATTGATCGGCCGAACCGAGAGCGTGGCGTCTCAGCCGCCCTATGCGCTGAGCCAGACCATCGCCCCTCATTTCATCCCCATTCCGCGCCCGGCGCTGCCGGCGTTTTGCCATCCGGCCGCCGCGTGCGCCGCCTGAGTCATCGCTCGCCCGGGAAGCAGTGAAAGGAACGCATGAGAGGTGGCGCGGCACGGGCGGTGGTAAGCGGCCGTCGAGGCTCGCCAAACTCAGGGTTGGCGGCTGACGACGCCCCATTTATTCTTGCCGACCACGCCGCAAGGCATACGGTTGCTCCCGATGCGCGAGTTCCTTAAAGCGCCCGTCTTTCCCGAGCCTGAGCAAACCCGGGAGGCGGGCATGGTTCATGCCGTCCTGGGAATCCTGATGGTCGTCGTGGCGATCATGATCCCCTGCGAAATCTTTGCTTTTCCCGAAAACACGCGCCGCAATCTCCTGGCCTTCGGCGTCGTGGAGCTCGGCGGGTTGGGCTTGCTGGGACTCAACCGCCGCGGCCGTCCCCGTGACGCGAGTATCCTGTTGGTTGCCGGATTGGTGACGCTCATCACCGGGTTGGCGTGGACGGCGGGCGGCATGCGCGCGCCCGTGATCGTCGCCTTTCTGCCGGTGGTCTTCTTTTCTGGAGTCCTGTTGGGCGGGCGCGCGGGCTTCCTCACCGGCGCCATTTGCGTCTTACTGGAGCTGGGCCTGGTTTACGCCAAACAGAAGAATCTTCTGCCCTTCAATACCGTCAGTCACGACGCCGTGGCGCTCTGGCTGTCCAATCTGCTCGCCATCGCCGTGGTCGGCGGCACGCAAAACATCTTCGCCCGGTCACTGCGGGACGCCTTGCGGCGCTCGCGCGACGAGTTGACGGAGCGGGGCCGAATCGAAAGCGCTCTCCGGGTCAGTGAGGAACGCTACCGCCTGCTGGTCGAAAACTCGAGCGACCTGGTCGCGGAGATCGGGGTTGACGGAACCTACTTCTACGTCAGCCCCAATCACGAGGCCGTGCTCGGCTACGCCGCCGAGCAATTGATGAACACCGTTAGCTTCCACCTCGTCCACCCCAATGATCTGCGGAGATTACAACAATTACTGGCGCAAAAGGAAGGGGCCGCCAGCTACCGGATGCGCCACCGGGGCGGCTCATGGCGTTGGTTCGAATCGTTTGGCCGGCAGTTCCAGACCTCCCGGGGCGACCAGCGTTGCGTCATCGTCTCGCGTGATATCACCGAGTTCAAGGCGTCGGACGGGCGCATCCGGAGACTCAACCGACTCTACGCCGTCTCCAGCGGCATCAATGAGGCGATTGTCCGGACCCGCGATCCGCGAACGTTGTACGAGCAGGCGTGCCGGATCGCCGTCGAGCAGGGGCAGTTCCGCCTGGCCTGGGTCGCCCTCCACGATCCGGCCACCAGCACGCTGCGACCCGCCGTTCGTTGGGGAGTGGACGACGGCTACCTCGATCTCATTACGATTTCCACGCGGAACGTGCCCGAAGGCCGCGGGCCGGCGGGCGTCGCCTTTCGGACCGGAGAGTTCGCCTTTTCCAACGACATTGAGAACGATCCCTCGTTTCCGTGGCGCGAACAAGCGCTGGCGCGCGACTACCGCTCCTGCGCCGCCTTTCCCCTGAATACCGCCGCGGGATGCCTGGGGATCGTGGTGGTTTACGCCGACCAAGTGGGCTACTTCAACGAGGAAGAGCTGCGCCTGCTCAACGCGCTGGCGGACAACCTGGGGCTGGCGACCGAGTCAGCCGAACGGGAATCCCGGCGCCGTCAGGCGGAAGCGGCGATCGAGTATCGGCTTAAGGTTGAGTCGCTGATTACGTCGATTTCCACGCGCCTGATCCATTTGCGGGCCGATCAGGCGGCGACGGAGATATTTCAAACCTTGAAATCAGCGAGCGAGTTCGTCGGCGTCGATCGCGCCTGGGTCTCAAGCTACGTCAATGAACGTGAGCCGTGCCAGTCCATCGTTCACGAGTGGTGCGCCGAAGGGATCATTCCAGTCAAGCCAAGGTACCAGCGGGTGCCCGTGTCACGGTTTCCCTTCCTAACCGGAGCTCTCCTGAGAGGTGAACTGATCCACGTCGCCCGGGTGAACGAGCTGGCGGCCGAAGCCGACGCCGAGCGCGCGGCGATGGAGGCCGGCGGCGTCAAATCGATGCTGATCATTCCCCGCGTCATCGGCGGAACGGTGGTTGGCGGCGTCGGTTTCGATTCGTTGCGCGCGGAGAAGACCTGGACGCCGGACGCGATCGCGCTGTTGAAAATCGTCGGCGAAATCATCACCTCGGCGTTGCAACGATTGGAAGCCGAACAAGCGCTGCGCCAAAGCGAAGAACGCTACGAACTGGCCGTGCGCGGCTCGATGGACGGCCTGTTCGATTGGAACATTCTGACCAATGAAGTCTATTACTCGCCCCGGTGGAAGGAGCAGCTCGGTTATTCCGAGCACGAGCTGCCCAACCACCTTTTCACTTTCAGCGAGCATCTCCATCCAGACGACGCGGAATCGACTTGGTCGCGAATCAAGGCCCATTTGGAAAAGCGCGATCGCTACGACACCGAGTTTCGACTGCGCACGAAATTGGGTGACTACCGCTGGTTCCGGTCGCGCGCGCAGGCGATTTGGGACGACGATGCAAAACCGGTTCGTCTGGCCGGTTCGAACACGGACATCACCGAGCAGAAAAACGCGGAATTGGCGATTCTCAAGTCGGAAGAAAAATTCTCCAAAGCCTTCCACGCCAGCCCGGACACCATCGTGATCACTTCTCTGGCGGAGGGCCGGTTGATCGAGGTTAATGAAGGCTTCGTCCGCAACACCGGTTACCAGCGCGATGAGGCGATTGGCAAAACCGTGTTTGAGCTTCGCGTCTGGCCGCGCGAGGTGGATCGAGAGTCGCTGATCGAGTCGCTGCGGCGCGATGGTTACGTGCGCGATTTACCCCACGATTTCCGAACCAAGAGCGGTGAAATCCGTTCCGGCGTCCTCACCGCTGAAAAAGTCGAGGTGGAGGGCGAGGAATGCCTTTTGTCGGTGATCCGCGACATCACCGAGGCCAAGCGGTCCGAGCTTGACCTGCGCAAAAGCGAAGAGCGTTACCGCCTGCTGGTCGAGAACTCGAACGATCTCGTATGCGAAATGACCCCGGACGGCCGCGCCCTTTACGTCAGTCCGAACCACGTCAAACTCAGCGGGCACCAGCCGGAGGCCCTGGTCGGCACGAACCTTCTGGACTTGGTGCATCCGGATGACCTGGCCAAGGTCGCCGCCGTTCTGGCCCAAGAGGCCACCATCTTTGTTTACCGCGCCCGTCACGGCAATGGTTCCTGGCGCAGCCTGGAATCCTCCACCCACACCTTCCGCACTTCCGCCGGGGAACGCCGCTTCGTGGTCATCTCCCGTGATATCACCGAGCGGCGCGAGGCCGACGAGCGACTCCGGCAACAAGCCGATTTGCTCGACTTGGCCAATGACGCGATCTTCGTCCGAGACCTGGAGGATCGAATTTCCTTTTGGAACCGCGGCGCCCAGGACCTTTACGGCTGGGCGGCGCACGAGGCGCGCGGTCAGAAGTTGGCGGACCTGGCGCGCGGCATCCCTGCGGCGCTCGCCGACGCGAAGGCGCGGCTGCTGGAGAACGGGAACTGGCGTGGGGACCTGCGGATTTTAAATCGGCAGGGAAAGGAAGTGATCGTTGACAGCCATTGGACTTTGCTGCGCGACGCCGAGGGCCGCCCCGCGGCGATCCTATCCATCGATTCCGACGTGACGGAAAAGAAATCGCTGGAGACGCAGTTTTACCATGCCCAACGAATGGAGGCGATCGGCACGCTGGCCGGCGGCATGGCCCACGATTTCAACAATATCGTCGGCGCCATCCTCGGGTACGTCGGCCTGGCGAAGGACGACGCGCCCGACAACGGCGAACTGCAGGCCGACCTGGCCGAAATCAGCAAGGCCGCGCACCGCGCGAAAGAGGTGATTAAACAGATATTGACCTTCAGCCGGCTCCAGGAGCACTCCCGCAAGCCCGTGCAATTGCACCTCATCGCGCAGGAAGCGTTCAAGCTGATCCGGGCCACGTTGCCCAGCACGATTGAAATCCGCCTCAAGGTCGAGGGCGCGATCCCGGTCGTCCTCGCCGACGCCACCCAAATGCACCAGGTGCTGATGAACCTGGCGACGAACGCGGGACACGCGATGCAGGAACGCGGAGGCTCGCTCGAGGCCCGGGTCGCTTGTGAGGTCATCGATATCGAGACCGCGCAGGCGCTGTCCGGGCTGGCGGCCGGCCGTTGCGTCGTCCTGTCGGTCGCCGACACCGGCCACGGAATGAGCGAGACCGTGCGGCGGCGGATTTTTGACCCGTTCTTCACCACGAAGGCGCCGGGCGAAGGCACCGGTCTTGGATTGTCGGTCGTTCATGGCATTGTGAAAAACCACGGGGGCGCGATCACGGTGACCAGTGAGGTCGGCCGGGGAACGACCTTTAAGATCTACCTGCCCTGCGTTCAAGACGCGCCAGACGAAGAGGCTCGACCGACGGCGGCGCCAAGCCCGGGCGCGGGCCAGCGCGTGCTGTTCGTTGATGACGAAAAATCGCTGGCCGACGCCGGCGGGCGCTACCTGACGCGCCTGGGCTACCGCGTGACGACCAGCCTCAGCGGCCACGACGCCTTGGAGCGCTTCGCGGAGCGACCCGAACAATTTGACCTCGTGGTCACGGATTTGACCATGCCCCGCATGACGGGCCTGCAATTGGCCACCAAACTGTGGGAGATTCGCCCGACGACGCCGATCGTCATCACGACCGGTTACAACGCGCGCATGACGGCCGAGTCCGTCCAACGGATCGGAATCCGGGAATTGCTCATGAAACCCTACTCGCCGGCCACGCTCGCCGAGACCATCGCCCGCGTCCTGCGACCCACGCCGAACGCGTCGGCGCCCGGAAGCGGCGCCCGCGCCTGACGCGCCGCTCCGCCCCAAGCGCGCCTCGACCACGCCCGGGCCTCCGGTTGGCGCTTGCTTGATCGGCCAGCCCGACGACGGAAGCGACAATCTTCCGAGGTATAGCAAATCGTTTCTTGAGGCCGACCAAATCCCAGCTAAGAATCACGCTCGTGAGTCCGAACGAAATCGCCACCGAAATCCTGAATGTCTTTCGCGAGCGCGGCCATCGCGCGTACGGCGAGGGCGTCTCGGAGCAAGAACACGCCCTCCAGTGCGCCACGCTCGCCCAGCGCGCCGGCGAGGAATCAGCGCTGGTCGCCGCCTGCTTCCTGCACGACTACGGGCATCTGCTGCATGACTTGGGCGAAGACATCGCTGACCGCGGCGTGGACGCCCGCCATGAACAAATCGGAGCCAACCGGCTCTCCGCGTGGTTTCCCGCGGAGGTCATCGAACCAATCCGTCTCCATGCGGCGGCGAAGCGTTACCTTTGCGGGAAGGAGCCGGACTATTTGGGTGGCCTCTCGGAATCCTCCCGCAAGAGTCTGGCGCTGCAAGGCGGGGCGATGACCGACGGGGAAGCACGGGAGTTCGAGCGCCATCCGCACTTCGACCGCAGCGTCCGGCTGCGCCGCTACGATGACCGCGGGAAACAACCCGAGATGGCGACGCTCGGCCTCGAGGATTTAAGGCCGCTGCTCGAGCGCCTCGCGCGAACGTGAGCGGCGCTACGGTTTATCGACCTCGCCAATCGGGCGCACCCAAATGTTTCGGTAGCGCACGGGGTTATTGTGGTCCTGCAATTCGATGAAGACTTCGGGCGAGTGCGGCCCGACATACTTCGCGAGCGTTTTCCAAGGCACCGCAGCGCTGATGCCATCGGTGCTGCCGGTGAACTCGTAATGATTCTGCACCAGCACCCCGTTGTGCAAGACCGTGACGTAGGCCTTCTTGACCAATTCGCCTTTTTCGTTCCAGCGCGGCGATTCGAACACAATATCGTAAGACTGCCACTCGCCGGGCGGTTTGCTGGCGTTGACCAGCGGTGGTGATTGTCCGTAGATCGAGCCGGCCTGCCCATCGGGATAGGTCTTGGCCTGATAAGAATCGAGGACCTGCACTTCATACATGCCATTGATGAGCACGCCACTGTTCCCGCGGCCCTGGCCGGTGCCGCGT
>Ga0265320_10001800_pt1 | contig 15191 bp, 8 predicted proteins | sample 4827metaG_FD_202087 | JGI IMG/M metagenome (GOLD analysis project Ga0265320, IMG submission 202087) | Rhizosphere microbial communities from Carex aquatilis grown in University of Washington, Seatle, WA, United States - 4-8-27 metaG | ecosystem: Host-associated > Plants > Roots > Rhizosphere >...
CGGAGGCGTCGATGTCCCTCTCGGTGATCAGTCCCTCCTTCACAGCGGCCATGAGATAGGCGTAGGTCCCCCCGCAGTTGAGGTCGCAGGAGTTGCGGACCGCGAGTGCCGCCGACTCGGCCTCGTTCCTCGTGACCTTGTGGTGGAGGTGGATGTCGTCCAGGGCGCCGCAGTCGCTGACGACGTGCCCCTTGAATCCCCAGCGGCCCCGGAGGATGTCCAGGAGCAGGTACGAGCTGGCGCAGCAGGGCTCGCCGAGCGTGCGGTTGTAGGCCCCCATGACGGCCTCGACGCCCCCGCGCACGAGTTTCTCGAAGGCGGGCAGGTAGGTCTCGAAAAGGTCCTTCTGGGTGGGCCTCGCGTCGAAGCCGTGCCGCTCGGCCTCGGGGCCGCTGTGGACGGCGAAGTGCTTCGCGCAGGCCGCCGCCTTCATGTAGCGCGGGTCGTCCCCCTGGAGACCCCGCACCATGGCGAGACCCAGCTCGCCCATCAGGAACGGGTCCTCGCCGAACGTCTCCTGGCCGCGGCCCCACCTCGGGTCCCGGAACAGGTTGATGTTGGGCGTCCAGAACGTGAGGCCCTGGTACTGCCCCCTGCGCCCGGCGGCGACCGCGGCGTGGTGCTTCGCGCGGGCCTCGTCGGAGATGATGCCGGCGACCCTCTCGACGAGCGCCCGGTTCCAGGTCGCGCCGAGGCCGATCACCTGCGGGAAGACGGTGGCGCGCCCGTTGCGGCCGACGCCGTGGCAGGCCTCGTTCCACCAGTTGTAGGCGGGGATCCCGAGGCGCTCGACGGCTCGGCTCTCGTGGAGCATCTGTCCCACCTTCTCCTCGAGGGTGAGCCTGCCGATGAGGTCGCTTATGCGCCGGTCGGCGGGAAGTTCGGGATCGAGGAAGGGGTAGGGCGCTGCCATGGGGATTGAGGGGAGGGGTGTAGCTCGCGGGTCCTGACGGGGGCCGCGGGCCATGAGGCGCCGCGAGCGGGGGTGGGGGAAGGATCGGAAATCCCCGCGGCGCCGCGCAAGGGGAGTTCTGCTCTAATTATAGACTTGAGGCGGCGGCGCGCGGGTCTAGGACCCATGCCGATGAACCAGCGCAGGGTCACCATGGCGGAGGTCGCGAGGAACGCCGGGGTCCACGTGACGACGGTCTCCCTCGCCCTCCGCAACCATCCCAGGCTCCCGGAGGCGACGCGGCGGCGGATCCAGCGCCTCGCGGTGAGGCTGGGCTACCGGCCCGACCCGGTCCTGCGCGCCCTGATCGCCTACAGGGGCCGCTCGGTGGCGCGTCGCCATGCGCCCACCCTCGCCTACGTGACGAACTGGAACACCCGCCTGGGCTGGAAGCATGTCACGGCGCACCCGGACTTCCACTCGGGGGCCCGGGCGAGGGCGGACGAGCTGGGGTACACGCTCGAGCATTTCTGGATGCGCGAGCCCGGCCTGAGCCAGGGCCGGCTGGGCGCGGTCCTCTTCGCGCGCGGGATCACCGGCCTCATCATCGCCTCCCACGGGCGCGAGATGGGCGACGCCCTGCAGTTCGACTGGCGCAACTTCAGCGCCGTGAAGATCGACTACTTCCCCCACCAGCCCCTGCTTCACAACGTCACCAACAACCAGTGCGACATCGTCCGTCTCGCGATGCAGAAGGTGCTGGGCGCCGGCTACCGCCGGATCGGATTCGTCATGCACCGCGGCTGGGACCACGCCGTCGACCACCTCTGGACGGCCGGCTACCTCTGCGAGCAGCAGCATCTTCCCGAGCGGGAGAGGCTGCCGGCCCACATCTTCCCGGGGCCGGAGCCCATCGCGCGCTGGCTCAACGAGGGCAACGCCCCCGTCGAGCCCGACTTCGAGCCCTTCAGGGAGTGGATGCAGAGGAGCCGCCCCGATGTGATCATCAGCAAGGGCTCGTTCGTGCTCCCGCTGCTGCGGAGGATGGGGCTGCGCGCGCCCCGCGACATCGCCTTTGTGGACGTCTTCCTGGAGAAGACCGACGGCGCGACGGCCGGCGTGCGCCAGAACCACGAGACCGTGGGCGCCGTCGCCGTGGAGATCCTGGCCGGACAGCTCCAGCACAACACATTCGGCGTGCCCGACATCCCGACCACGACGTTTGTGGAGGGGACCTGGTTCGACGGCGCCACGTGCCCCGCGCGGACCGAGGACCGCGGCCTGTCGGGAGCGCCGGCCGTCAAGCGGCGCACCTGAACGGCGCTAGTGCCGGTCCTGGGTCATCTCGGGCCAGTCGTCCGTCCGGAACGGGACCATCGGCAGCCCGGCCTGGTTGTACAGGGTCGCCGCCGGGTTGGATTGCCAGGCGTAGCGGACCGCCACGGGCTTTGGCACCGAGGGCGAGGAGACGATGACCGCGTCGTCGTTGAGCCTCGCATCGGCCCAGTGCCACTTTCGATCCTCCCCGGCGATCGAGAATTCCCCGGGGTCGCCGCCCTTGGAGACGAGCCCGCCGTCGGCGTTGCCGAAGCGCACCCACATCGCGCCCGGCAGGGGCTTCGCCACCAGGAGCGTCGGCCCCGCGGAGGCGACCCTTTCCCCGTAGGTGCCCGCGAGCGCGCAGAGGGCGAGGCGCTCCCCCACGACCCTCTTGTCCCTGGGGTGGATGTTGTCGGGATCGCCCGTGTCGATCGTGACGGCCAACCCCGAATTCCCGACGGACGCCGCGGTCATCGCCTGGGCCTCGCGCAGCTCGGCCCAGGTGTCGTCGCCGGGCGCGTCCTTGCGGTGCATGAACGCGGGCAGGCTGACGATGTAGAAGGGGAAGTCGCCCTGGCCGAACAGCCGGCGCCAGTCGGCGATCATGGCCGGGAGCAGCGTGCGGTACTGGTACGCCCTCTCGGCGTTCGCCTCGCCCTGGTACCAGATCGCGCCCCGGATCGCCAGCGGGGCGACCGGCTCGATCATCCCCTGGTAGAGGACGGTGGGCATCGTCGGGTAGTTCTCGTAGCCGAGCGGGAGCGGGTGGGGCGGCCGGGCGTCGACGCTCACGGCGCCCCTCCACTCGCCCGCGAGGGGGATCACCGACCTGTCACCCAGCTCGAGGCGCAGGGCCTCCGGCTTCACGAGGAACCCGCCGTCGGGCTTCACCTTGAACACCCTAAGGGTCAGCAGGTTCCTGCCGGGCCTGAGCAGGCCGCCCGCGATCCCGTAGACCCTCGGGTTCTCGACCCAGGAGCTGGCGCCCACCCATTTCCCGTTGATGTAGGCCGTGTCCATCTTCTCGATGACGCCGAGGTAGAGGGTGGCCTTCCCCGCGGGCAGCGGGTCGGGCAGGGTGAACTCCCTGCGAAACCAGCAGACGGCCGGGGTGTCGGGCACGCCGAGCTCCGCGAATCCGCCCGGCAGGCGGACGCTCTTCCACGCCGCGTCGTCGAATCCCTCCGCGGCCCAGGCGTCGCCCCTCGAGCCCGCGTCGTACTCGTCGTACCAGTGCATGATGAAGTTGCCGTACTCGGGTCCGCCGAGGGCCTTGAGCCGCATCATCTCCCTCGTGGCCTCCGAGAAATCCTTCATTCCCGCGAGGGTCTCCGGGCTCATCCACGTCTCCGCCGGGGTCCCGCCGACGCAGTCCTGGATCAGGCCTATCGGCACGTGCACGGTTTCCTGGAGCCTCCTGGCGAAGAAATAGGCCGTCGCCGAGAATCCGCCAAAGCCGTTCTTGGCGACGTTCTGCGGCGTGCACACGAGCCACTCCCCCTCGGGCGTCGCCGTCCGCGAATAAGACGGATGCTGGGCGACCGTGAAGAGCCGTATCTCCGGGTGGTTCGCCGCCTTGACCTCCTCGGCGCCGTCGCGCGCGAGGCCCAGGCCCAGGGCCATGTTGGACTGTCCGCCGCAGAGCCAGATATCGCCCACCATGACCCCGTGCAGCTCGGCCCTCTGCGGCCCCGAGATCGAGACCGTGTAGGGCCCGCCGGCGGCGGGGGGCTTGATCTGCGCCTCCCAGCGCCCGTCCGCGCCCGCCACCGCGGTAGCGCCCTGGCCGGCGAAGTCCACGCGCACCGTCTTCCCGGGCTCGGCCCATCCCCAGATCCGGTCGGGCTTGTCGCGCTGCAGGACCATGTTGTCCCCGAACATGGGACTGACGAAGGGCCGCGGCTGCGGAGCCGACTCGGCTGCGGGGCAGGGGGGCGGGAACCCGGCGAAGGCTGACGCGCCAAGTGCGGCCAGGAGGCGCGGAAAAGGGAAACGCATGGCTTCTGTTGGGGGCGGGGGTACGGCCGGCCGCCGGGCGTCGGCGACGACGGGGAACACCCAATGAATCCGGGGCGCGCGGCACAACAGAAAACAAGCCTGCGGCCGCCTCCGCGTAGGACGGACACCGACGCCGTTCTTCCGTTCAGTCCTGCGCCATTCTCAGACAGACACCGGTATTTTCGGCACGGGAAATGCACTAGGATGAACCCATGACGAGATGCATCGGCGCCGTGTTCGGCGCGGTGATTGTCCTTGTCGCCTCAACAGCGATCGCCGGAGGTGCCCGCGGCGCCGAGGCCCCCGATGACAGTCCCTTCGAGCAGCTGTGCCGGGATGCCCGGAACGGAAACGCGAAGGCCCAGTATGTCCTGGGCTGCTGCTACAACGGCGACCACGGCGTCCAGAAGGACCCCGCAAAGGCGGCGATATGGTGGGAGAGGGCGGCCGCCCAGGGACTGGCCGACGCGCAGTATTACATCGGCCTCAGCTATTACGCGGGGATCGGCGTCCCCAAGGACGCCGCCGTGGCGACAAGCTGGTGGAAGAAGGCGGCCGCACAGGACCACGCTGACGCCGAGTATTTCCTGGGAATCAGCTACAACTCGGGCGTCGGCGTGCCGCAGAGCACGAAGCTCGCGGTCTACTGGCTGCAGCGGTCCGCAAGCCGCGGCAACAGCGAGGCCGTGGAGGTTCTCCGGAGGATCGGGCCGTCGCCCGGATGACGCCCCGGCGCGGGTGAAACCAGGCCGGCACGGAGTGCGCCGCCCAGCCTAGGTCATGTACGGGCTCGCGGGGCCGGAGGCCATCGCCAAGCTCGGGCCCGACGCAAGGCCCAGATGGACGGCGGTCCCCAGCACGTGCAGGGAATGGGGCTTCAGGAGGACCTGGGCGACACCCGCCTCCGCGAGCTTCTCAGGGGTGACCGCGATGTTGTTGCCCGTCATGAGGATGACGGGCAGCCCCGGCTGGATTTCCCTCAGGCGCCGCGCGAGGACGAGGCCCGTCATCCCCGGCATGGTCTGGTCGGTCAGCACCAGGGCAAAGCGCCCGGGTGTCGCCAGTGCCATCTCGATCGCGTCCTCCGGCCGCGTCGCCGTCTCGACCTCGTAGCCGAGGCCTGTGAGGGCCAGTTGGCCCAAGGTGGTCAGAAGCTCCTCGTCGTCCACCAGCAGGATGCATTCGCCGTGACCGCGGGGCACCGTCTTCTCGCCGGCCGCGGCCTCCACCTCCTTGCCCAGGTATTCGGGGAAGTAGAGCCGGAAGATCGTGCCCTCGCCCGGCGAGCTGTAGGCGGTGATGACACCGTCGTGGGTGTCCATTATCCCGTGGACGACCGCCAGCCCGAGGCCGGTTCCCTCCCCGACGGGCTTCGTGGTGAAGAAGGGCTCGAAGATGCGTCCGAGGGTCGCCTGGTCCATCCCGCTTCCCGTGTCGCTTACCGACAGGCGCGCATAGATTCCTTGCCGCAGCCGCGGCTGCATCGCCACGAAGGCGGCGTCGACCACGCACCGGTCCAGCGTCACCTCGATGCATCCCGCCTGGTCCTTCATCGACTGCCAGGCGTTCGTCCCGAGGTTCATGACGATCTGGTGTATCTGGGTGGAGTCGGCCAGGACCGTGGGCACGTCCGACGCGAACTCGGTCCTGAACTCGATCGTCGAGGGAATTGAGGCGCGCAGCAGCTTGAGCGTCTCGCGCACGGTCGGGACCATGTCGATCGGACGCCGCTCAAACGGCTGCTGCCGGCTGAACGTGAGGATCTGGCGGACCAGGTCCGTGGCGCGGCCCGTGGCCAGGCGCACGGCCCTCAGGTGCTCGCTCGCCTCCGCGTTGTCCGGCACCTCGAGCTCCGCGAGCTCGGTGTAGCCGTTGATGATCGTGAGGATGTTGTTGAAGTCATGGGCGATGCCGCCGGCGAGCGTGCCGATGGCGTCCATCTTCTGGGATTGGCGAAGCTGGTCCTCCAGCCGCTTCCTCCCGGAGACATCCTGGGCCACGGCGATGACGTAGTCCGCCGGTTCGCCCTGCCTCCACATCGCCGAGACGGTCATGTTCACCCAGATGACGGATCCGTCCTTGCGCAGGAACTGCCCCTCGCGGGTGGACTCGCGGACCTCGCCGGACCGCAGGCGCCTCATCTTCTCAAGTTGGACGTCATTATCCCGGGGTGCGAGGATTGCGGACATCGAGAGCCCCTCCATCTCCTCTCGGGTGCGCCCCATCATCTCGCAGAAATGCTGGTTGATCTGCGCGAACCGGCCCGTCGCGACGTCGATCTGCGCGACGCCGACCGCGGCCTGCTCGAACATGGCCTTGAAGCGCCGCTCGCTCGCCCCCAGCAGGGAAAGGGAGCGGTTCAGCTCGTCGGTGCGAAGCGCGACCTTGGACTCCAGCTGGCTGTTCTGCGCCTGGAGTTCCTTCTGGCGCGCGCGCAGGCTGCGCGCCTTCCAGCCGTACACGCGGTACACTACGAAGGGGATCAGGATGGCAACGAGCGCATAGAACCAGAGCCTCCTGTAGAACGGCGGCATCAGCTCGATCCCAAAGGCGGCGCCCGTGGTGTTCCAGACACCGTCCTCATTGGCCGCCTGGACGCGGAAGGAGTACGAGCCGGGCTTCAGGTGGTCGTAGGTGGCGGTCCTCCCGTTGCCGGCTTCGATCCAATTCTCGTCGGAGTGCTCGAGCTGGTAGCGCACCCGCACCCTGCCCGGGGCGAGAAGGCTGATCGCCGAGAAGTAGAATTTTATGCCACGGTCCCCGGCCTGGGCCTTGGCGCCCACCGGGTTCGTGTAGTCCCGCCCAGCGATGGCGACCCTGCCGATCGTGACGGTGGGCGGCACGCGGTTGCGGAAATAGTTCACCGGGTCCACCATGATGACGCCGTGCGGGCTCGGAAACCAGACGAGGCCGTCGGTGCTCTTGCACCCCTGGTACGCCTGATTGCCCCGGTCCACGAACTTGACCGACTCGGCGCCCTCGAAGGTCTCGCAGTCGACCCGCTTTGTCCTGCCCGCGGCAAGGTCATTCACGCTCTTGCGGGTTACCCGCTGCAGCCCCCTCCCTGAATCCAGCCACACGTTTCCCTGGTCGTCCGGGACGACCGCATACACCCGGTCGTCGCTGAGGCCCTCGGCCTCGCCGATCAGCGTCAGCGCGTCGTCGTGGACCCGCAGGATGCCCCATGTCGTCGTGGCCCAGATGTCGCCCTGGTCGTCTTCCGCGATGCTGTCGACCTGGTTCGTCATGAGCCCGTCCCGCGATGTCCATTGCCGCAGGTTTCCATCCTTGACCCTCGCGATGCCGTGGTTTGTGCCCACCCAGACGGTCCCATCGCGCGCGGCGAACACCGAGAAGATCCAGTCGAAGGCGGTGGGTTCCCCGTTGAAGCGATAGGGCTGCAGCTTTCCACCCACGATCCTCATGAGACGCGGCCCCAGGCTGACGATGACACTGGTGCGATCCTCGCCAAAGGCCTCCACATGTCCGTCGATCGGGTACGATACCGCAGGGGGACTGCCCGAGAGCACGGCCATGCTTTTCGAGAATCCGGAGAGATAGAGGTCGCCGTTCCGCGCCTCGAACACCCAGCGCAGGTTGCCCTCGGGCAGGATGGTTGAATTCTGGAAGTTGGTGGCGACTCGCCCGTCGATGTGGGAGGCCCCGATCTCGGTGGCCACCCACAGTCCGCCCTTTGCGGAGGCCGACACGGAGCGCGTGGGGCCGTCCGGGAGACCCTCCTTGGACGAGTATATGGGAAACCTGACGTCCGTCACCTGGCTGAGGCCCTCGTTCGTGCCCGCCCACACGCTCCCCTCGGCGTCCTCGTAGAGCGCCGTGACGGCGTCGCCCCCGAGACCGTCGCTCTTGCGGAGCATGGAGAGCTTTCCGTCCCTGTAACGCCCGAGGCCCAGCGTGTCGGTGCCGGCCCACAGGAGGCCGTGGTCGTCGACCAGGAGCGTGGTCACGCGCGAGGAGGCGAGCAGGATCTCTTTCCTCCGGAATCCTGAGTCGTAGTGGTACAGTCCGTTGGAGGTCGCGACCCACACGTCGCCGCCCGCGTCCGTGATGGCACCCAGGACGTTGGTCGTCCTCAGGTCCGGGTCGGGAAAGGGCGCGGTCGTCCCGGCCTGCTCGACCCAAAGGCCGCCCCCCATTGTCCCTATCCAGACCCTCCCGGCCGGATTCTCCGAAAGGCTTGAGACCGGCGTCGCCTTGCCGAGCGAAACCGCGCCCACGGGCTTGCCGTCCACCAGGTGCTCGACGCCGTCCATCGAGGCCGTCCACACGGAGCCGTCGCTGGCGACCATGACCGCGTTGGAGGGGGAGCTTTGGGCCCCCCCTGGGAGGGCGTCCGTCAGCGTGAGCTTCTGCCCGTCGAAGGTCCCGAACCCGCCTGTTGAAAAGGAGAGCCAGAGCCTTCCGTCGGCCCCGACGGATACGCTGTCGACCGCCCGCTCCTGGTTCCCGGCCTTCGCGATCGGAAAGGCCCTGAACTCGGTCCCGTCAAACCGGATGAGCCCGTTCTGGGTGCCCAGCCAGAGGTAGCCGTCGCGCCCCTGCGCGATGCAGTTGATCTTGCCGCGCCTGAGGCCGTCGGCGTCGGACCAGCTCCTGCAGTTGTACTGGAAGACGGATTGGGTGGGGTTGAGCGCATGAAGCGCGGCGCACGGCGCCAGGCTCAGGATCGACCAGGCCAGGGCCCGGATTTTCCCCGTCATTGCGAGCCGTGCGCCTCCAGCGCGAAGCCGACCACGCTGCCTTGCCGCACCGTGCTCGCCCTCCCGGGTACTGGACGTTTTCTTTTCGGACGCAGCCATGAAGGCAACCTAGCTGTCCGAGTGTAGCGGAAAGGTACGGGTGATTCATATAGGGTGTCCAAGGTATGGACGCGGGGGGGGGGCCCATTGCCGGCGCCCGTTTAGCCGGCTGTTCATCAACGTATTGCTCCGGAGCCCGTGGGCCGCGTTCTCCACCGTCGCTCTTGGCCCGGAGGCCGCTCCCAAGTGCGACAACGAAACGCCGCACGAATCACTCCGTGCGGCGTTCTGAATCCTAGAATACGGAATCCCGGGTCAGCGGTAGTCCTCGCCGGTGTTCGCGTTGATGATCTTGAAATTCTCGATGTGGTAGTTCGGGTCGGCGCGGAACGCCAGCTGCACCCCGAAGCTCTTCTCCATACGCACGAGCAGGTCGGCGTCCTCGCTGCGCAGGCGCTCGAGCACGGCGGGGTGCACGAGGACGCGAAGCGAGTAGACCTTCCCGTCCTTGCGGGCCTGGAGGCGCCGGACGACCGAGGAGAGGCGCCGCTGGAGCTCGACCGACATGGTGGTGTCGGACTTGACGATGCCGCGGCCGCGGCAGTACGGGCAGTCGGTGTAGAGGTTGGAGGACAGCGACTCCTGCTGGCGCTGGCGGGTCATCTGCATGATCCCGAGCTGCGAGATCGGCAGGATGTGGTTCTTCGCCTTGTCGCCCGCCATGAGCTCCACCATCTTCTCGTAGACGGCGTTGCGATGGCGCCTCTCCTTCATGTCGATGAAGTCGAGGATGATGAGGCCGCCGAGGTTGCGCAGCTTGATCTGGCGCGCGGACTCCTGCGCGGCCTCGAGGTTCACCGCGTAGAGCGTGTTCTTCTCCTCGCCCGAGCGGTTCTTGTGGGAGCCCGTGTTGACGTCGATGGCGATCAGGGCCTCGGTCTCGTCGATGACGATCTCGCCGCCGCTCGGCAGGGGCACCTTGCGCTGGCCCGTCTGCTCGATCTGGCGCTCGATGTTGAAGCGTTCGAAGATCGGTATGCTGTCCTGGTAGAAGGCGATCTTCGAGCGCGAGCGCTTGGAGATGAGGCCGACGAGGTCCTGGGTCCGGTCGTAGTCCGCCTTGTTGTCGATGAGGACGCGGTCCACGTCCTCGGTCAGGAAGTCGCGCACGGTGCGCTCAACCAGGTCGGGCTCCATGTACAGGTTGCAGGGCGAGCGGTCGTTCTGCATCTTGCGGCTGATCTCCTCCCACTTCTTCAGGAGCAGGTGGAGGTCGCGCACGAAGTACCGGGGCTTCTTGCCCTCTCCGGCCGTGCGCACGATGACGCCCATCCCCTCGGGGATCGTGAGTTCGTTGATCAGCTGCTTCAGGCGCTTGCGCTCCTGGATGTCCTCGATCTTGCGGGAGATGCCGCAGCCGTCGCTGTAGGGCGTGAGGATGAGGTACCGTCCCGGTATGGAGAGGTTGGTCGTGGTGCGCGGGCCCTTGGTGCCGATAGGCCCCTTCGTCACCTGGATCACGATGTCGGAGCCCGGGGGGTAGAGGCCGGGGATGTCCTTGACGGTCACCTCGCCCTTCGGGCTCTGGTCGCGCTTCTTGTTGACGCGGACCACCTCGACCGAGGAGTCGGTGGCGGCGGGGAGCATGTCCCAGTAGTGCAGGAAGGCGTTCTTGGCGTAGCCGATGTCGACGAATGCGGCCTTCAGGCCGGGGTCGAGGTTCTTGATCCTTCCCTTGTAGATGCCGCCGACCATGCGGTCGTCGGACTCGCGCTCGATCTCATACTTCTCGAGCCGGCCGTCGACGAGGAGCGCGACGCGCTTCTCGAGGGGCTCTGAGTTGATGATGAGCTCGCGGTAGGAGCCCTTCTCCTTCTTGAACGCCGCGACTATCTTCTGGAGAAGCGGCCTCTGCTGGGCGCGCTCGGAGGCGCCGGCCTTGAGTTCTCCCGCGCTTAGGGAAGCGACCTCGCGCTGGATCGGCGGGCTGGCGAGCTCGGCGTCATACTTGTGAGCGACGTCCTGCGTGACGTCGGGGTTGGGCTGGGATGTTTCGCTCATGGGGGGACCTGTCTTGGTTGGATTCGGGGTCCCTCCGGGCGCGGGTTGCGGCGCAGGAAATTCCGGCAGGGCGGTCGTTATCGCGGGTCGGACGCATGGTCATGCGAAGTCCTTCCGGAAGCGATAGACGCTCTGGACCAGTCCTTGCAACAAGCAGCAACTGAGCACGAAGGTGCCACCGTAGCTAATAAAGGGAAGCGGTATGCCCGTTATGGGCACGAGCCCGATGGTCATGGCGATGTTTACGAACACATGCACCAGGAACAGCACGGTGACGCCGAGGGCGATCAGGGTGCCGAAGCGGTCCCGTGAGAGACCGGCGATGCGGATGCCGTTGAACAGCAGCAGACCAAACAGGCTGAGAACCGTAATGCTTCCCAGAAATCCTTTTTCCTCGGCGATGACCGAGAATATGAAGTCGTTGTGCGCCACGGCCCTCGGCAGGTAGCCGAGGCGCGCCTGCGTGCCCTCGGTCCAGCCCTTGCCCGTGAGGCCCCCGCTTCCGACAGAGATCATGGACTGGCGCTCATTCCAGCCGATGCCCATCGGGTCGACCTTGTCCGGGTCGACGAAGGAGAGGATGCGCTCGCGCTCGTAGTCATGGAGGGGGAACCAGCTCTGCTTCTGGTAGGCTCCCCGCTCGGTGCGGAACCTGTTGGCATAGGCCAGGTTGTCGTTCTTGTACACGCTCGCCCGGGCGTCCACGTACCGCTCGTAGCGCCACGTGTCCAGGGCCACCAGGCCGACGATGAGGAGAAAGGCCGTCAGCGCGCCGGCGAAAAAACGCCCGGAAAGCCGCGACACGTAGAGCATGGAGAACACCATCGGGGGGAGCACAATCGCGGACTTCAGGTCCGGTTGTAGCAGAATCAAGAGCACGGGGGCACCCACCGCAAGGGCCAATTTCCCGAGGACGCCGAGCGACTGGCGCACCGTGCCTATTTCGCTGCGCACGAGGAGGCTGGCCGTGATGAGGAGGACGGCGACGACCGCCATGTCCGAGGGCTGGAACTGGAAGGAGCCGAGGCGAAGCCATCGGCGGGAACCGAAGACCTCCGTGCCGATCCCCGGCACGAGGACGAGGACCAGGGGGACGATGCAGGCGGCGTACACCCAGTGCGCGAAGCCGAGCCAGACCTGGTAGTCGATCAGGGAGACCGTGACGTAGACCCCGGCCCCCAGGAGGAGCCAGACCACCTGGTGTATCCAGTCGCGGCCCTGCAGGGGCAGCTGGGCGGAGTAGATGAAGGCGATGCCGAAAGCGCCCAGGCCCGCCATGGCGATCGGCGTCCACGGGTCCCACCGTTCCCGGGTGGTCGTCTTGAAGACGCTGAAGCTGTCGACGGGAAGGCGGAGGTTCAACGCGCTCCTGCGTTTGCAGTCATCGCGTGGCGGCGGGCGTGCACGATTTTCACGATGTTGTGGTCCTCTCTCTTTGCATGCTTTCTCGCGGCGAGTCGACTGTTCTCGTCGCGGTGTAGGGGGTGGGATCCGGCCCCGAGTCGAGGGTCCGCACCGTCTTGTACTGGGCCACGCCGAGGCAGACCCAGAACACCACGGCCCCCATGGGGCCCTCGAGGACCACCCCGAAGCAGGCGCTTGCACCCACGGTGATGACGACGCTCCACCAGGCCATGCTCTCGATGTCGGCCGCGCGGAACGCCCTGAACGCCGAGCGCGCTATCATCGAGGCGGCCACGAGGAACAGGCCCAGCCCCACGAAGCCCAGCCTCCCAAGGTTCGTGACGATGATGGAGTGGGGGCTCCTCGTGTTGAACTCCTCCTCGACCGAGAGCCAGTTGTAGTCCGCGAGGAAGCGGGCCGCGAGGTCGTGGCCGAAGCCGAGGCCGAAGAGGGGGCTCGTCGCGACGGTCTCGTCGTAGACCGCCCGCCACCAGACCCGCCGGAACTCGTTGTTGTCGGTCGTGCCCGCGCTGCTCGAGTTGCGGTAGGCATGGCTGCCGCCCCAGTCGACGAGGGAGACCGCCCGCTCGTACATCTCGAAGCTCTTGGTCTCGATGAGCGGCTTCCCGAGCGACAGCTCAACGGGAAGCGAGACCGCGATCCCGACGACGACGACGGCGACCTGGAAGCCGAGCAGCCTGAACCGGCGGGCGAACATCCAGGCGAGGGTCGTCACGGCCGCCGCGACCAGGGCGGCGCGGGGCGATTCCTCGGCCCCGACCAGGAGGAGCGAGACCGCCGAGGGAACAAGCCACCACCGGTTGCGGCTGAGCTCATACCGCGACCAGAGCCAGAAGCTCCCGCAGGCGAGCGACGCCGAAAGCAGGTCGCTCTTGTAGTAGACGAGCGGGATCCCGTTCCACGTGAGGTGCTGGCCGTAGAAGCCGGGCGCGGCCTTGTCGATGATGTCGGCCGCGGGAAGCGCCAGGAAAGCCGTGGTGAGCGTGACGCCGAGCAGGCGCTCCGACGACGGGTCGCGGCAGAGGTACTGGCTCAGGAAGAAGAAGACGGCGTAGTAGACGAGGGCGTAGTCGCGCAGCGCCATGACACCGTAGTCCCTCATGTCCATGGGCAGCCTCGCGGAGGCGTACGCGGCCCAGACGAGGATCGAGAGGTTCACGCCGTTGAAGGCGATCACGGACGTCTTCGACATGGCCGCCCGGATGCCGAGGCCCAGGGTGCACGCGAAGAGCGCCGCCTCCGCCGGCAGGAGGGGGATGCTGGGGGTGAGCTGCAGCTGCGCGAAGCCCCGGCTTCCGACGATGTAGCCGAAGAGGATCGCCGACAGGATCCAGGCCTCGGGGCGCGAGCCGCCCCGCCACTCGACCGCAATCCAAAGGACCGCGACGGCGACCATCGAGGCCAGGCCGTAGCTCTCGTCCGCGATGCTGTTTGCGGCGAAGACGGCCAGGAGGGCCCCGATCGAGCCCGCGATGAGGAGCCGAAGCCTGGGATTCATCGAAATGGTCCCCCTCCCTTTTCGATGCGGGAGCGGCACTCCTGCTCGACCCGCTGCGCCGTCCAAAAGTCCAGGCACTCCATCGGCCTCGCCAGATTCACGCACCCGGCCAGCCTCTCCTGGATCCTCTCGCACGGGCAGCAGCTTAGGTTTGGGTGCCGGAGCACACTCCACCTGTCGCGGTTCCAGCAGGGGTCCCAGCCCCGCGCGGACGGGCCGGTCACGGCGACGCCCGGGCACCCCAGGGCGCTGGCGAGGTGCATCGGCCCGGAGTTGTTTCCGAGGAACAGGTCCGCCCCCGCGACCCACTCTGCGAGCTCGGATATCGAGCTGACGGGGGCGTCCAGGGCGCCGGGCGGCGGCGGCCCGCCCCCGGCGCCGTGCGATATCCAAACCACCTCGAAGTCCCGGGAGAGCGAGGTCGCGACCGACGCGAAGCGGACCGTGGGCCACTTGTTGAGGGCCGAGCTGGCCCCGGCGTGGACGACGACGCGGCGGCGCCTGCCGGCCGGTCTGGGCCCGCCGGGCAGGAGGTGCCGCAGGTCGGGCGCGGGTGGCTCATCCGTCCATCCGGATCCGCTGCCCGCCGCGCGCGCGAGCGCGCGGGCCGAGTTCCAGTTCCAGGTCGCCGGCCGCCCGTCCGCGGGGATCGGCACCTCCTCGGTGAGCGAGCCCGCGAGCCGCGCCGGCTCAAGCTTCGCTCCCACGCGGATGCCCGCGCCGCTCAGCCCGGCCAGCGCGTGGGCCGCGGTTCCCTGGTCGAAGGGGACAAGGCATGCGCCCGGGCGCCTGTTCCTCACGCGCCAGAGCCAGCGGGCGAAGGCCCACGGCCGCCTGTAGGACGTGCTGAAGGCCCGCCCCTCGCAGGCGACGATCTCCTCCGGCGCGAGCGGGCCCCGGTAGAGCTCGGCCTCGCGGGGCGTCGTCAGGAGCGTGATCCTGGACTTGGGGAACCGCCTGCGGATCTCCTGGTACGCGGGAAGAAAGACGATGCTGTCGCCCAGGTTGTTGAACTTGAACAGCAGGATGTTCATGTCGGCGCGCCCGCGGCCTCGTGGCTTCGGAGCGTGCGCGCCGTCGCCCAGAGCACGGGGGGAAGGAGGAAAAGCACCATCGCCGCGGATCCCGCCTCGAGGACCCCGTCGACGGTGCCCTTCCCAAATCCCCAGAAGAGCCCGAGGCTCGAGAGCACGAGGCCCGGGGTGGCCGCCCAAGCCAGCCGGCGGAGCTGGCCAAC
>Ga0265320_10001803_pt1 | contig 15181 bp, 15 predicted proteins | sample 4827metaG_FD_202087 | JGI IMG/M metagenome (GOLD analysis project Ga0265320, IMG submission 202087) | Rhizosphere microbial communities from Carex aquatilis grown in University of Washington, Seatle, WA, United States - 4-8-27 metaG | ecosystem: Host-associated > Plants > Roots > Rhizosphere >...
TTTCACCAGCATCGGCAGAACGAAGCTACATCAGCTAATATATGAAGGGCGTCTCGCGACAACAACAGTTGGGCAGCGGAGACTCATTGTTGTTTCGTCGCTTAAGACACTCTTTGGCGCATATACCACCATCGCAGTTCGTGGATAGCTTTCTTCGTACTACTTTACGGAAGCTGTTCGAGTCCCAATCCCGGACTCCAACTCAATTTGGTCAACTGGTAAGAGGTTGAGTTTGTTAGACGATTTAAGACACTTTCGTCCGTGTACTGTTTTTTATTTTCTATAAGTGCTTGATATAATTGAGTTTTTCCTGGTGCCCAGAAGAGGACTCGAACCTCCACGCCTTGCAGCGCTAGTACCTGAAACTAGTGCGTCTACCAATTCCGCCATCTGGGCCGATGGAAGGGCGGGATGTTTAGGGGCGCGGCCCGGTCCTGTCAACGAAGGCCGCGCCCGCGCGATGCGCGGTTCGGCGGCCTTCCCCTGCCGCCGCGCCTTGGCTAAGAAGCAGGCATGAGCAGCTCCCTCGTCACCGTCTTCGGCGGCACCGGATTTCTGGGCCGCCACACCGTGCGCGCCCTCGCCAAGGCGGGCATGCGCATCCGCGTCGCCGTGCGCCATCCCAACAAAGGCTTCTTCCTGCCGCCGATGGGGACCGTGGGGCAGATCGCACTGGTCAAATGCAATGTGTGCGAGCCCGAGCAGGTGGCGACAGCCGTGGCCGGCGCCGACGCCGTCGTCAATCTCACCGGCATCCTCTATCAAAGGGGCGAGCAAAGCTTCGAGGCATTGCATGTCGAGGCCGCCGAGGCGATCGCCAAGGCCGCGGCGGCGGCCGGCGCCAAGACGCTGGTCCATGTCTCCGCCATCGGCGCCGACAAGGATGCCGAAAGCGTCTATGCCGCCAGCAAGGGCGAGGGCGAAGAGCGCGTGCGCGCCGCCTTCCCGGGGGCCGCGATCGTGCGGCCGTCGCTGGTCTTCGGCCCGGAGGACGATTTCTTCAACCGCTTCGCGGCGCTGGCGCGCGTGCTGCCCGCCCTACCCCTGATCGGCGGCGGCCACACCCGGTTCCAGCCGGTGTTCGTGGGCGACGTCGCGGCGGCGATCGCGCGGCTTGGCGCCGACCCGGCGCTCGGCGGACGGGTCTACGAGCTCGGCGGGCCCACGATCTACACGTTCAAGGAGCTGATGCAGATCGTACTGCGCGAGACCGAGCGCAAGCGCCTTCTGGTGCCGGTACCCTTCGCGCTGGTGACGCTGAAGGCGCTCTTCCTGCAGCTTCTGCCCAGGCCGCTGCTGACGCCCGACCAGGTGACGCTGCTGAAGTCGGACAATGTGGTGACGGGCGGCGACGCGCTCGCCAGCCTCGCCATCGCGCCGGCCTCGGTGGAGGTGGAGGTGCCGGCCTATCTGTGGCGCTTCCGTCCCAAGGGTCAGTACGAGGAATTCGTCCGCGACCGCGTCAGTACAGCGCCAGCACCGCGATAAGGGCGAGGCCCGTCGCGATCCGGTACCAGCCGAAGGGCTTCAAGCCATAGCGGCTGATGAAGGCGATGAAGCCGCGCACCACGAACAGCGCCACGATGAAAGACACGACGAAGCCGATGGCGATGTCGAGACCTTGCCCGGCATCCAACCCGGCCCGGTTCTTCCACAGATCGTAGACCGAGGCGCCCAGCATGGTCGGCACCGCGAGATAGAAGGTGAAGGCCGCGGCGGCGGCGCGGTCGACGCCGATCAACTCCCCGCCCAGGATGGTGGCGCCCGAGCGCGAGGTCCCCGGAAAGACGATCGCCAGGATCTGCAGGCAGCCGATCTGGAATGCGGTCCAGAACGGCAGGCGGTCGCCATCCAGATGGCGCGGCTTGGGCGCGATGCGCTCCAGGACCAGGATCAACACGCCGCCGACGATCCACGACACGGCGATGACCGGCAAGGCGATGGCGGGGCTGTCGAGAACCTTGTCGATCCAATGCTTGAGCAGGACTCCCGCCACGACCGACGGCAGGAAGGCGACGAGGATGGTGGCCGCGAAGCGTCGCGCCTCGGCCGAACGCGGCAGCCCGATCAGGACGTTCCAGAATTTGTGCCAATAGACCCACACCACCGCCAGGACGGCGCCGAACTGGATCACGATGGTGAACACGTCCCATTTCTGGGCCGGAAGCTGCAGCATGCGCTCGGCGACGAGCAGATGGGCGGTCGACGACACCGGCAGGAACTCGGTGAGACCTTCGACGATGCCCAGGATCACCGAATTGACTATATCCGTCATGGATGGTTTTCGCCCCCTGTGCGCCGGCGTCGCGAACCGCGGCGGCGCGCCGCGACCATTGCATTCCATTCTCACCGAATTCAATTCGAATTCGCCCGGCCCGTGTAAATTCGCCGCAAGATTTTCGCGCCATGCTGACGGTCATGCCGGACCCGCGTCGGGCCGGCGGATTTGGAACGGACCTCGACATGACCAAGCAGGTCGCAACCTTCCTGAACGACAATTCGGGCGCCACAGCCATCGAATACGGACTGATCGCCGCGCTGATCGCGGTGGTCATCATCGGCGCGGTGGAGCTTGTCGGCACCAACCTGTCCGGCACGTTCAACACGGTCGCGGGCAAGATCAAGTAGCCGCCCGGCTTGCGCGGGCGTGGCAAAGCTTTGCTATGCTCGCGCCCATGTATGGGGACGACGACCGGAAGGGGGCCGAGCGGTTGCGGGATTTCTTCCGCTGGCTTTGGCACGGACATGAGGGCCGCAAGACACCCTGGGTGCGGCGCATCCTGTCCGTGCTTTTCTTCTTTGCCCTGCCCGCCCCGGTGCTTGCGCTGCTGATCTTCCGCTTCGCTCCGATCCCGTTCACGCCGCAGATGGTCCTCGACCTCGCGACCTTCCACGAGGTGCATTACCATTGGCGCGGGGCCGACGCGATTTCGCCCTATCTGGGCCGTGCCGTGATCGGCGCGGAGGACCAGGGGTTCTGCGACCATAACGGCTTCGACTGGAAGGAGATGCAGGACGCCTGGCGGGATTATCGCTATCGCCACAAGCCGCTGCGCGGCGCCAGCACGCTCAGCCAGCAGGCGGCGCGCGAAGTGTTCCTGACGTCGTGGCGCAGCTTCGTGCGCAAGGGCGCGGAGGCCTGGCTGACCGTCCTGATGGAAGCCCTTTGGCCCAAGAAGCGCATTCTGACCGTCTATCTGAATGTGGTCGATTGGGGTCACGGCAATTACGGCGCCGAAGCCGCCTCGCAGAGCTATTTCGGCATCGCGGCGTCGCAGCTCAATCAGGCGCAGGCGGCGCGGCTGGCGGCGATCCTGCCCAATCCCGGCAAGTGGAAGGCGGTGCATCCGGGCCGCTACGTCCGCCACCGCACCGGCACGCTGCTGTCGCGCCAGAACGACGTGGTGCGCGATGCGCTCGACTGGTGCCTCAAATGATGCATTGCCGCACCGAAATGCTTTAGATTGGCGCGCCATGCGCAAACTGATTCATCTTCCCCTCGCCCCCAGCTCGCGCCTGGCGCGGCTTCTGGTGGGCGAAAAGCGGCTGACCTGCGATCCGGTCCTGTCCGACGAGGCCTTGGCGCACCTGCCGGCGCTGGTGGAGCGCGACGGCACGACGCTGCGCGGCCTATGGGCGATCGTCGATCATCTGGAAGGAAACTATCCCGAACATCCGCTGATGCCCGAAGAGCCGGCGGCGCGCGGCGAGGCGCTGCGCTGGCTCGACTGGGCGCTGGGGCCGCTGCACGACCAGGTCACGCGCCGCATCCTGTTCGAGAAGGGCGCGCAACGCTATACCGGCGCGCCGCAGCGGGTGGCGCCGGATATGAACGTGATCCGCCAGGGGCGCGAGGCCTTGCGCGCGGCGCTCGCGCTGATCGGCGCCGCGGCGGAAGCGGGCGGAAATCTGGCGACGCGCGAATGCACCATCGCCGATCTGGGCGTCGCGGCGCATCTGTCCAGTCTCGACTATTTCGGCGAAATCCCTTGGGCCGAGTTTCCGCCGGCGCAGGAATGGTATGTGCGCATCAAATCGCGGCCTTCGTTCCGCACCCTGCTGGGCGACCGCGTGCCCGGCCAGCCGCCGACCGCGAGCTATGCCGAGCTCGATTTCTGACGCCGGCCTCGGCGAGGCCATCCGCGCGCAGGCCTTGGCCGAGGGCTTCGACGTCGTGCGCTTCGCGCGCGCCGATGCGCCGCCCGCCGCCTCTCAGCGGCTGACCACCTTTCTGGGCGAAGGCCGCCACGGCACGATGGAGTGGATGGCGCGCAACGCCGAACGCCGTGCCGATCCGGCCGTGCTGTGGCCCGCGGCGAGGAGCGTCATCGTGCTCGGCCTCAACTACGGTCCCGATGGCGATCCGCTCGCGATGCTCGAACGGCGCGAGGTGGGTGCGATCTCGGTCTATGCGCGCGGCGAGGACTATCACGACGTCATCAAGGCCAAGCTCAAGCGCCTAGCCGGTGAGATGGTCCGCCGCTTCGACTGCGAGATGAAGGTGTTCGTCGACACCGCGCCGGTGATGGAAAAGCCCTTGGCACAGGCCGCCGGCGTCGGCTGGCAAGGCAAGCATACCAATCTGGTGAGCCGAGAGTTCGGCTCCTGGCTGTTCCTCGCCTCGATCTTCACCACGCTGGACATCGCGCCCGACGCGCCCGAGTCCGATCATTGCGGCCAGTGCACGCGCTGTCTCGACGTCTGTCCGACCGCCGCGTTCCCCGCGCCGTATCAGCTCGATGCGCGCCGCTGCATCTCTTATCTCACCATAGAGCACAAGGGTCACATCCCGCGCGAATTCCGCGTCGCAATCGGCAATCGCATCTATGGCTGCGACGATTGCCTGGCGGTGTGCCCCTGGAACAAGTTCGCGCAAGCGGGGCACGAACAACGCCTCGCCGCACGCGCCGAGTTGGAAGCGCCGCCGCTCCGCGCGCTGGCGGCGCTGGACGATGCGGGATTTCGTGCCATGTTCCGCAAATCGCCCGTCAAGCGCATCGGCCGCGACCGTTTCGTTCGCAATGTCCTGATCGCCATCGGCAATTCCGGCGACACCGCTTTGGCAGCCGACGCGGAACGCCTGCTGGGCGATGCCTCACCGCTGGTGAGGGCGATGGCCGTGTGGGCGCTGCGACGATTGGGCATAACCCCGCCACGACCAAGACCGGATGAGGACTTTGAAGTATTGTCGGAATGGAACTCAAATAATGTGACGCATGAAACGAAGAATGTTGATCTGCCTGATGCTCACCGCGAGCACGCAGGTTAGTGCCGCGCAGAGCCCCGCGGTCAACTCTTACATTTGCGACAATTCTTGCCGATTTGTAGCGTCCGCGCCTGCCAGGCCCGTAAAACCATTTATTCCAAGCTACCCAACCGACTGGCGGTCGCGCGGTGTCGAAAGTCTCGTGGCTCTCACTTTCGACATCGGCGCCGACGGCCACACCTCGAACATCGCCCTCGAGACGCTATTTGGGCCGAAGGACTTCGCCGACGCAACAATTGAAATTGTCCGGGGGGTTCTTTACGTGCCACGTTCCGAAGACGGAGTCCCAGTCGTCACGCACCGGCAATTAAGGCTAGATACCTTCCAATTGCGCCCTAGAGTTGCCCATCCAGATTTCGTAGCAGCCGTCCAATATGGACAGCATCTCCTGGCAGCGAGACGGCTTCAAGAGGCTGCAGAGGCATTTAAGAAAGCGCTGGAAATTCCCGCGAACTTGGAGGAGTACGCGTCTGCTACGCGCGACCTGGCCGATATCTACATGCAGATGCACCAGTCCGACCTCGCCTTGCGCACGTTGCAGTCGGCTGAGTTGATCGCGCGCACAGGAGCCCTTGGCGATGCTTTGAAGGCGGAGATTGCACGCGAGCATATGATGGCCGCCGCTGCCGAGCACTATTATTCGGAAGCCGCCGACTCTTATGCCGAGATTCAGAGTCTCTGGTTATCGACGCCGGACGACAACAAAGCGTTCGTTGATATCAAATCGGAGCTTGAAGGCGCCGAGCCGATAACGATCCACGTGAACGGACCAGGCGCGGCATGGCAATATAGTATCATTCGAAATCGGTTCTCCATTGGAGGCGTCCATGGGTCAATCAACTACTTGACCGTATACTGCAAAGAGTATTCGGCCTCACTTCCGAGTGGCAACATGTTGCAGCTTCAATTACCGGCCGGATGGCATGGGTGTCGGGTCCACGTCGATGCCGCTCCGGGTACCACATTCGACCTGATCGACGGTTGAATTGCCTTCCGTCTTGGTTGCACTGCAAAGCCCCTAGCGGTCACAATGCAAGCGATCGAAGTGTGCGCCGTTCCTCAGAACCTGCGCGCAAATCACATGCGCGCAGGTTGCAAAACTAATGACCCGTGCCGTCGGTCAGATGCTGCCGCGCGCTGTCGGCGGCGGGGCTGGACGGTGCCGCGGCGATCGCGGCCTGCCAATCGGCGCGCGCCCCGGCTGCGTCGCCGGCCTCGAACTTCATTGTGCCGCGCTCCACCAGCGCATCGGCGTTGCCGGGCTGGAGCTTTAAGGCATGGTCGAAATCGGCGCGCGCGTCGGCCTTGCGCCCCAGAGCGTGACGGGCACTGCCGCGCAGCACATAGAGATCGGCGCGATCCGGATTGACCAGCAAGGCGACGCCAAGATCGGACTCCGCCTTGGCCCAATTTTGCTTCATCGCCAGCGCACGCGCGCGATCGGACAGAAGATCGGCATCGAAGGCGTCGGCCGCCAGACCGGCCGAGAACGACGCGATCGCGTTGTCCGCGCGGCCGGCCAGCAGCCAGGCATTGCCGGCCTGGTCGAACAACGACTTCTTGCGGAAGGAGTCGGAGGCGAACGGGCTCTTGGCCAGCGCGTCGAGCTTGACCGCGGCTTCCGCGAAGCGGCGCAGCCCCGTAAGCGCGACGGCGGCACAATGCTCCGCCGCCTCACCGCCACTCGTTCTCGCCCAGCCGGTCGCCAATTGCAGCGCCGTCGCCGGGTCGGATTGCGCGAGCTCCAGACAGCCATCGTAGGTCACCGCCGGCGCGCCGCGCGCGGCCGGGCCGATCGCGGCGGCGAACAGCGCCGTCAGGAAAAGGCGGGTGGGCGGGCGAAGCATCATGCCCCCGGTTAGCACGATCCACGGCGACGGAAGATGTTCTTTTTTCCATCCGGCAGCATCGCGTCCAGCGTTTGCAGGACGACCGCCAGTTCGTGCGGCCTGGACAGGCGATGATCGCCATCCTTGAGGAGCGCGATCTGCGTCGCGGGACCAAGCGCCTCGACCAGGCGCAGCGCGTGCGGCCAGGGAACATCGGGATCGGCCATGCCCTGGACGATCCGCACCGGGCAGCCGATCCCGATCGGGCCGCCCAGCAACAGGTGTTTGCGGCCGTCCTCGATCAGGGTTCGGGTGACCGGATAGGGCTCGGCGTCGTATTGCGACGGCCAGAGATATTCCCCGGTCTCGACAATCTGCCGCTTCACGTTTTCGGGATAGGATTTCCACAGAAGCGCCTCGGTGAAGTCGGTCGCCGGCGCCAACAACAGCAAGCCCAGAACCCGGTCGGGCCGCGCCAGCGTCGCGAGCAGCGCCAGCCAGGCACCCATGCTGGAGCCCACCAGGATCTGGGGGCCGTCGGTCAGCCCGTCGAGCACCCGCAACGCATCGTCCCGCCAGCGTGTGACGGTTCCGGCGCGAAAATCGCCGCTGGACTGGCCGTGCCCGAAATAATCGAAACGGACGAAGGCCTGGCCGCGCCGCCGCGCCCAGGCATCGAGAGCCTGCGCCTTGGTGCCCGCCATGTCGGATTTGAAGCCGCCGAGCCACACCACGCCCGGCCCGCGACCATCGCGCTTCGCATAGGCCAGACGTTCGCCGTCGGGGCACGTCAATTCGGTTTTCGCGGTCATCGCGCCGTCGCATAGCCGACCCGTCCCGCGCGCGCAAACTGGCATGGCCGGCGCCTTCTGCTAGTCTCCCGGCGGGAGGAATTCATGGCAAAACGTTTGGTGATCGCGGCGCTCCTGGCGCTGGCGTGTTTTCTGTGGAGTGAGGCGGCTTTCGCGCAGTCGGGCGGCCCCGCGGCGGCGCCGACCAGCGTGATCGACACGCGGACCCTTCCGCCGATCGCGGCGGGCGCGGCCTTCGATCCGGTCAAGGCCACCAATGCCTATCTCGCGCGCGTGAGCGGTGCGGCGCGGAGCCGCTCCGATTCCTATGCCGAGGGCGGCTATGTGCTGATTCTCGTCGATGCGCTGTACGCGGTGGCGGTGGCGGCACTGCTTTTGTGGGGGCGCATCTCGGCCAGCCTGCGCGATTTCGCGGAACGCCAGACGCGCACGCGTCTGTGGCAGGTCCCGCTCTATGCCGGGCCCTATATTCTCCTCACCATCGCGCTGAGCTTTCCGCTCACGCTGTATGAGGAGTTCTTCCGCGAGAAGGCCTATGGCCTGATGAACCAGAGCTTCTTCGCCTGGTTCGGCGATTTCCTCACCTCGACCGGCCTCACGCTGATCGCCGGCACGATCGTGCTGACGGTGCTCTATGCGGCGATCCGCGCGGCGGGCCGCGATTGGTGGATGTGGGCGACGGTCGTGTTCGCCGCCTTCGCCACCATCCTGATCGTGATCTCGCCGGTGTTCGTGGAGCCGCTGTTCAACCGCTACACGCCGATGCCGCAGAGCACGCTGAAACAGGACGTGCTGTCGCTGGCCCGCGCCAACGGCATACCCGCGACCAACGTCTACGTCGTCGACGCCTCGCGGCAATCCGACCGCATCTCCGCCAACGTCGCCGGCCTGTTCGGCACGACGCGCATCGCCATGAACGACAACCTGCTCAAGCACGGCACGCACGACGAGGTGCTGGCGGTGCTCGGCCACGAGATGGGCCACTACGTTCTGGACCATGCCATTCGCCTTCTGTTGTTCATGTCGCTTGTCGCGCTGGTGGGCTTTGCCTTCCTGAACGGCGGCTTCCAGTTCCTGACCGGGCTGTTCGGGGGCAATTGGGACGTCCGGCGGATCGACGATCCCGCGGGCCTGCCCGTGCTCGCGGCGCTGGGCGCGGTGTTCCTGCTGCTGGCGACACCGGTCACCAACACGATCAGCCGCACGACGGAAATCCAGGCCGACATGTTCGGCATCAATGCCGCGCGCAAGCCCGATGCCTTCGCGACCGTGGTGCTCAAACTGGCCAACTACCGAAAACTCGATCCGGCGCCGTGGGAGGAAGCGATCTTCTACGATCACCCGTCCGGGCGCACCCGCATCTGGGAGATGATGCGCTGGAAGGCCGAGCATCTGAACGATCCCGACATCAAGGCCGGACCGGTCTCGCCGCAGTGAAGGGATTTGCGCGCAGCGTCGGCGAGGACGACGCGCCGCTGCATGTCGCGGCGCACAGCCATCATCCCTGGCCGGACGTGACCTATGACGCCCAGATCGCGGCGTGGAACGATGCCGCGCGGCTGCTCGACCGCAAATGGGAGCATGTGTTCGGCGCCGTGATCCCGGCGGCGCAAGCGCATGTCGCACGCCAGCTTGCCCTGCCCGATCCGACAACCGTCGCGTTCGGACCCAACACCCATTCCTTCGTGCTGCGCATCCTTTCCTGCCTGCCGCAGGGCCGCCCGTTGCGCATCCTCACCACATCGTCGGAGTTCATGAGTTTCGCGCGGCAATTGGCGCGGCTGGAAGAGGACGGGGCGGCCGTGACCCGTATCGCCACCGAACCGTTCGACAGCTTCGAAGCGCGCTTCGCGGCGGAAGCGACCAAGAGCGGCTGGGATCTCGTCTATGTCAGCCAGGTGTTCTTCGACTCCGGCTATGCCGTGCGCGATCCGGCGGCGCTGGTCCGCGCCGTCGCTGACGCCGCGAGCTATGTCGTGGTCGACGGCTATCACGGCTTCATGGCGGTACCGACGGATTTCAGCGCCGTGGCGGACCGCGCCTTCTATCTCGCCGGCGGCTACAAATACGCGATGGCGGGCGAAGGCGCCTGCTTCTTGCATGCGCCGCCGGGCTATGGCCTGCGCCCGCGCGACACCGGCTGGTACGCCGGCTTCACCGCGCTCGAGACCGGCGCCGCCGGCGTGGCCTATGCCCGCGACGGCAGCCGCTTTCTCGGCGCCACGTTCGATGTCAGCGCGCTCTATCGCTTCAATGCGGTGCAAGACTGGTTGGCCCACGAGGGTTGGACCGTCGCCAAGATGCTGGCGCATGTGCGCGGGATCGAACGCCGCTTCCTGGCCGAGAGCCGCGCATCCGATGTGAACACCGACACGCTTGTGGTGGCGGACGAGGCGCGGCGCGGCCGTTTCCTCGCCTTCCGCACGCCGCGCGCCGGGGCCATCGTCGAGCGGCTGGCGGGGCAGGAGATCATCGCCGATCATCGCGGCGACCGCCTGCGCATCGGGTTCGGGATCTATCACGCGGAAGACGACGCATTGCGTCTGGCGCGGGCCCTGGCCTGACGGAACTATCGGAACTCCCGCGCATTCTCTATTCGAACCGGCACGGGAAGAGCCATGACCCTGATCATCATCATATTGCTCGTGCTGCTGCTGGGCGGCGGCGGCTTCGGCTACAGTCGCTATGGTTATGGCGGCGCCGGCGGCATCGTCGGCACCATCCTCATCATTTTCCTGGTGCTGTGGCTTCTCGGAGCCGTACACGTCTAGGCCAACGCCGCCGACAGCGCCGCATAGAGCGGGTTGGCGGTGTCGAAGACGTAGTCCGCGTCCTGCGTGGTCGCGGGCGCGTCGCAGCCTTGCGCGCGCAGGGACGCGATCGCGTCCATCAGCTTGGGCCGCGGGCACAGGATGACGTATTCGCCGCCGGCATCGGCCGGGCGCGACATCAGCGAGGCGCCCGCGTCGCGTTCGAGCCGCGCCAAGACCTGATCGGCATTGGCGCCGAGGCGCACGCGCAGCACCTGCGATTTGCGCGCCCGGTCGCGCGCGTTCATCCGGTCGAGCAGCGCCGCGACGGCCTTGCGCGCGCCGTCCGTCCATTCCGCGCGCAGCGCGGCGGCGAGCTGCGCCTCGCTCTTCAGGATCGGTCCGTCGTCCAGCACTTTGAGGCCGTTGGCCTTGAGCGTGGCGCCGGTGGTGGTGATGTCGACGATGATCTCCGCCGTGCCGGCCGCCGGCGCGGCCTCGGTGGCGCCCGCGCTTTCCACGATGCGATAATCCGAGATGCCCATCTGCGCGAAGTAGCTGCGCGTCAGATGGACGTATTTCGTCGCCACGCGCAGGCGGCGGCGATGGTTGTGCGCGAAGCCGGCGCAGACATCGTCGAGATCGGCCATGGTCGTCACGTCGATCCAATATTGCGGCACCGCGACCACGACGTCGGCATTGCCGAAGCCGAGCGGTTTGATCAGATGAATGCGACCCGCCAATTCCGGCGCCTGTTCCAGCAGCAGATCGTGGCCGGTGATGCCCAGATGCACGTCGCCGGCGATCAGCGAGGACGCGATCTCCGACGCGGACAGAAGCATGACTTCGATATCGGGGAACCCGTTCAGCGTGGCGCGATAGCCGCGCGCGCCGCTGGTCTGCACCAGCGCGGCGCCGGCATCGGCGAAAAACGTGTCCACGTTTTCCTTCAGGCGGCCTTTCGAGGGCACGGCGAGCGTGAGCGCGGCCATCACGCACCCGCCTTCGCGCGGCGCGCCGCGAGCAGGGCCTCGGTCGACAAGGCGACGCCGACCGCCGGGACCGGCCGTCCCGCGCCCAGCGCCTCCAGCAGCGTGTCGTAGCGACCACCGCCCGCGACCACGACGTTTTCGTCGCGCGCGCGCAATTCGAACACGAAGCCGGTGTAATATTCCAGATTGCGTCCGAAATGCGCCGCGAAGGTCACGCGCGCCGGATCGATGCCGAGCGCCTGGAGCGCGTCCAGCCGCACCTCCATCGCGCGCACCGGCGCGTTCAAATCGATGCCGGCCTTGGCGGTGAGATCGCGGATTTGCGCCAGCGCCTCGTTCGCCGGGCCGGACACGTCGAGCAATCCGGTGATGACGCGCACCACGTCCTCGTCCAGATGCGAGGCTTCCTCGTCGGCCGCCTGCTCCATCAGCCGCTCGACGACCTCATCGAGCGAACGAACGCCCTGCGGCGTATAGCCGGCGGTGGCGAGGCGCTCTTCCACGACGCGGCGCGCGTCCGCATGGCCAAGACCGCTCAGCGATGCCAGCAGGCTCTTGCGGTCCGCGGGGCCGCCATGCGTCAGCCTTCCGAGCAATTCCTCGAAATAGCCGGCGCGCCAGAAATGCCGCTTCAGCCGCGCGCGCCAATGCGCCGGCACGTTCAGCGCGTCGACCAGCGCGCCGAAGAAGGCGAGATCGCCGACCGTCACGTCGAGCGCATCCAGCCCCGCGGCGCGCACCGCCTCGACCGCGACGGTGAGGATTTCGATATCGCCCTTGGCGCGGTCGTCGAAGCCGAGGAGTTCGGCGCCGGCCTGGAAGAACTGCGTCGGGCGATCGGGCGCGAGCGGCTGATGGCGGAATGCCAGGCCGTTGTAGCAAAGCCGCGCCGGCAGCGCGGCGCCGGCATCGACCGCATGCTTGCAGATCGGGATGGTGAGATCGGGGCGCAGGCAGAGCTCGCGCCCGGTCGGATCGGTGAGCGTGAAGGTGCGGCGGCGGATTTCCTCGCCCGAGCGGTCGAGGAAGATGTCGGCCGGCTGCAGCACGCTGGGTTCGTGGCGCACATAGCCGTGGCGCGCGAAGGCGCCGAGGATGGCCTGGGCCTGGGCATCCAACGCCGCGATGGCCGGCGTATCGAGATAGGGAAACGCCGTCATCGTCAGTGCTCGCGGACAAGCGCGCGGCGCACGGCGTCGATCAGATCGGCGCGCGGCACGGTGATCTGCGCCTGGCGCGCGCCGACCCAGGCGGCGCGGCTTTCGACCGATTTGGCGAGTTCGGCGCCGAGCGCCAGGTCCTTGATCGTCACCTCGCCCTTGGCGCGCTCGTCGGAGCCTTCGATGATCGCGAGCGCGGCGCCGCGCTTGTCGGCGTATTTGAACTGATCGCCCATCTTGCCCGTGCCGACATAGGCCTCGGCGCGGATGCCGGCGGCGCGCAGCTCGCGCACCATGGCGAAGGCGGCGGCGGCTTCCGCCTTGTCCATCACGGTGACGACGACCAGCGGCGCGACGGCGGCGACGGCGGCCTTGCGCATCTGCAGCGCGCTGAGCAGGCGGCTGACGCCAAGCGAGAAGCCGACCGCCGGCGCCTTCTGGCCGGTGAAGCGCGCGACGAGATCGTCATAGCGTCCGCCACCGCCGACCGAGCCGAACACCACGGTCTGGCCCTTCTCGTTCTGGACCGGGAAGGTGAGCTGCGCCTCGAACACCGCGCCGGTGTAGTAGTCGAGGCCGCGCACGATGCTGGAATCGACGTGGACGCGATCGGGTTGGTAGCCGCAGGCTTCGACGATGGTGCCGATCGCCAGCAGGTCGGCGATGCCTTGTTCGCCGGTCGCGCTTCCCTCCACCGCTTGCGCGGCGGCGGCCAAGGCCTGCGCGAAGGTGGGCCGGTCCAGCGGCGACATGAAACCGAGAATGCGCGTGGCCTGCGCCGACGTAAGTCCGGCGCCTTTCGTGAAGTCGCCGCTTTCGTCCTTCCGGCCGCCGGTGAGCAGATCGTGCACGCCGGGATTTCCCAGCCGGTCGAACTTGTCCATCGCGCGCAGAACCGTGCCGCGGCGTTCGAGATCGTCGAGGCCGACGCCGGCCGCTTCCAGCACGCCGTCGAGCAGTTTGCGGCTGTTGACCTTGATCGCGTATTCGCCGCGCTTGAGGCCCAGCGCCTCCAGCGTGTCGGCGAACATCATCACCATTTCGGCGTCGGCCGACGGCGAGGCGGTGCCGACCGTGTCGGCGTCGCACTGGATGAACTCGCGGTAGCGGCCCGGGCCCGGCTTGTCGTTGCGGAAGACGGTGCCGATCTGATAGCGGCGGAAGGGGCGCGGCAGGAATTGCTGGTTCTCGGCGACATAGCGCGCCAGGGGCGCCGTCAGGTCGTAGCGCAGAGAGACCCATTGCTCGTCCTCGTCGCGGAACGAGAACACGCCGGCATTGGGCCGGTCGACGTCGGGCAGGAATTTGCCCAGCGCGTCGGTGTATTCGACGAAGGGCGTCTCCAGCGCATCGAAGCCGTAGGACTCGTAAGTGCGGCGGATGGTGTCCAGCATCGCCCGCTCGGCCGCCAGTTCGCCGGCGGCCCGGTCGCGGAAGCCGCGCACGGTCCGGGCTTTCGGCCTCGATTGCTTGTCGCTCGCCATGACACGCCCTGGGTGGAGCGGGTTTGTAATGGCTGGGGCCGGAGCGGGCAAGGAACGGTGGGGTGCACCGGGCGCGCGGCTTCAATGGCGAATATTCCAGGGTGTCATTCCCGCGTAGGCGGGAATCCAGAGCCGACCCGCATCTCACCAGGCCGCTGGATGCCCGTTCATACGCTGCCGCTATGAACTCGCGGGCATGACAAGGCCCTTTCCGTGTTGGCCCAACCCCTAAAGAAATAAGGCGGGAATGACCCGGATGCACCCGGCCAAAACCCGCCCCAGCCACAGCGACAGGCCACAACCGAAAGGCCTCTATCCAAGGCCGATCGAGAGGCACCTTCGCTCCACCACCATCGGTCTTAACGATTCCCGCGGGCGCCCCCCGGCAGGCGCGGAAACCGAGCGGGTGCGCGCGAACAGAACACCCTTACCCGTATGTGCCCGCGCTCTCGCTACAGCGTCATGGCGGCGTGATCCCTGCGTTGCCCGGGAGATGTGGGGTGGCGAGACGGGTGTTCAAGTCCTGGTTGTAGGATTTAATGTCTAGGAAAGAGAAAGTGTCAGATCGGTTTGCACTTCATCTCTCGCCTCCGCGAAGGAGGGCAAGGAATAGAGTGCGGGGGTAGTGACGCCGGACGAGATCGGTTGGTGTCGCCAAACAACCCTCGTCATGGCCCGCGAATGCGGGCCACCCAGGTGACGCTCGCTCCTTCTTTGCAAGAAGAAAAAATCGTCCCGCTCTTCGATGCCACGCAGAACCCAACTGGGTGGCCCGCATTCGCGGGCCATGACACCTTTATTTGGATCCGACGTCTGTGCCCGGCGGACGAATTGGCGCGATACGGCTCCTCCCCCGATTTATCGGGGGAGGGGGACCATGCGCCGAAG
>Ga0265320_10001806_pt1 | contig 15172 bp, 14 predicted proteins | sample 4827metaG_FD_202087 | JGI IMG/M metagenome (GOLD analysis project Ga0265320, IMG submission 202087) | Rhizosphere microbial communities from Carex aquatilis grown in University of Washington, Seatle, WA, United States - 4-8-27 metaG | ecosystem: Host-associated > Plants > Roots > Rhizosphere >...
CACGCCGGAACAACGTGACCAGCGCCGGATACTTCGTCGCCGACTGCTCCAGCAACTGGTGAATGACGAGATTGTTGTTGCCCACCACGGTGTCCACAAACCCGACCGCCGGGCTGATTTCCGTGACGTTCGATTTGCTCCATTCAAAGCCGAGCGGATTCTCGACGCGCCGCTTGACGGCCATGACTTCGAGCAGTGGATGGTCGATCAATTTTTCAAGGTTCCCGCCGATCAAGGTGTGGAGGTTCCAAAACTGGTAAATCTTGACGAGGTTCGCATAATCGCCGGCGATCTCGAAGTCGGGATCATCCTCCAAAAACAAATCGGCGACGTTGTTGTAATGCACGAGCCGGTCCAGGGCGGGCGAACTGATGCCGTGCCGCCGGCAGAGTTCGTAGCAAAGCAGGCCGGCGGATTTGTTGACATCGTGGATGAGCCGCGCGTTTTTCGGCGCGGTTTCGGTGACGTGATGATCGATGACCACCCAATCCGGCTTGTCGAGACGCGGTTCGAAGGTGAAATCCGCGACCCAGGCTGATCTTTCGCGCAATTCGCGCTGTTTCCAGAAATTGAAGTGGTACGCCTGCAGCGGGACGTCCATGCCGAACAGATGTTTGGCCAGCCGCTGCAGCAATGCTCCGGAGAGCAACCCGTCCAGGTCACTTTCGTGGGTGATAATCACTTCGGGTTGCGGCAGTGGCGTCATGGCGGGAAGAATAACCCGGCCAACGAGGCATGGCGAGCGGGGAATGTGTAATTAGCCTTGAAAAAGCAGGTCATGCCTGGCGGAAAAAACCTGGCAAACCAGCGCGGCTTCCAGTAGTGTTTGCTACATGGCCCGCATTGACGGTCATGGCGGCTTGAATCAGAAATGCTTGAAGTCACACCTGGTTGATTGCCTGAAACTTCTGCTCTGTGGTTGTGTGCTGATGGCAAACCTGGTGCTGGCAGGCGCCACGCCGCCCCTCAACACCGAAAGTCCCGTCGGCTTTTTTACCAATGTTGCCTCGCGGCTGCTGTTGGCTGAATTGAATCTCGATTTGACGCGGATTCAGATTTATCCGACCAACCAATACACGCCGGCCGTCCACCGGCTGCTTCAGGTCACGGCGAATGTCTATGATGCCACCACGACCAACTTTTATCCTTCGGTTTTTCGCCCGGTCTTTTCGCGGGACGCCGATGGATTCGGCACGAATGTTTTTGTCAGCGGTTATACGAATGTCGCGTTGATTTCGGGATTGAACGACGGGCAATTGGCACAACCGGTTGACGCTCCAACTCTGGCAACGATGAACGGGGTTGTCGTTAACCAGGCGGTGAATGTTTATGGCGTCCCGTGGGTCATTGGCGCCAAAAAGGGTTTTCCCAACTTCAACCAGTTTACCATGCAAAATGTGGTGGTGGTGGAACGCAAATTGCAGGTGACCCGCCAGACTCTTGCCGGACCCATCGCCACCAATCAACTGTACGTTTTTTGCGTCAGCAATTCTGTGGGCGCTGAACTGTGGAACTCGTATGACTCCAATTATATTGGTTCGATCCAGTGTTTGGCCCGTGACAATATTTCGATGGTGTTGACAAATGATGCTCCAATGGTTTCCCCGCCGAAGATCATCAACGGAGGTTTCACCAATACCTTTTCGGTTTCCAGTTGGCCGGGTTCCGCTCCGTGGAATTCAGATCAGTACACCGGCCAGCCCCAAGCGAACTCATTCTTCATTCCGTTGAATCCAACGATAACGACGGTCGTCTTGCTTACCAACTCCGTCTATTATTATGGGCCAGGCACTTATACCCCTCCTGTCGGTGGTGGCTCGTTTACTGGTCCTTGTTTCATCCCCCGATCCTTGTATCCTTCCAACTATTTGGATGCCGGCATTTCGCAATTGCCGCACTTTGGTTTGCTGACCACGAATCGTCTGCAGGTGGTCATCCTGGATGGCAATCACGTCATTGATTATGCCCACTTCTCCGGCCCGAACAGCAGCCGCGATCTAAATGCGGAACTGAGGGATCCAGATTCCCACGGTGATGCAAACTCGGCGTACATGTGGAGCACAAATGGTTTCATGAACGGTCCGGTGCCGTTTGGGGTTGTGAATCAACTTAATTATTCGCGCGGAATATTTGCCTTGGGACCGACTGTTCTGGCTGTAACTGAACCTCCGTGGAACGACGCCAACAAAGCGTTGGAACAAGCATTCTTCAACGCATTTTGGTTCAAGGGACAACCCTATAACTTGCCAACAGGAGGGACCATAGTTAATACCAACCTCAGCATGCAGGCACCCTTCACGCCGGTGCGAACCTTTTATGAATATATTTCATGGCAGGCGAACGATCCGCTGGTCCATTCTCTGGCGAGCGACTTGAATTATACCGGACAAGACACCACTCCGCCTACTGGAATACACGTATGGTACAGCGATGCACCTTTGCCGCGACCGGTGTTCGGCATTTTAAACAACCGTTACAAACCGTGGGGAAGAATGCTCTCGTTTCCGAACTCAGACCCGAATCCCTACAATCTTGCGCTCAAGGACCCATTGGTGTGGCATTCCGATGACTGGAATTTTCCAACAAACGAAACATTGAGCAGTGACTGGTTGGGCAGAGTGCATCGCGGCACACCGTGGCAGACCATGTATCTCAAATCATCGGATATTCTAGGTGAAGTTCAGGGTGGTGTTTACGTTGGTACCAACACCTGGATGAACTGGACGGGAGATTTGGATGCAAACGATGCCGCGGCCATGGTGCCTGTGCAGGATCGGCATCTGGCAAGCCTGCTGGCGTCCACGTTCAACACCAACGACCTTCGGTCTTTATTTTCCATCAACAATCCCAATCCCAATGCGTGGCAGGTTCTGTTCGATGGGTTGACGGCGTTGACCAACACTCTTGATGTATTCATCATTTCATCCAACTCACCGCAGGCATCGACAGTCGCCAATGCAGTTCAGTCCACGCGAACCGGTCGGCCAGGACAGTTATTCCGTGATGTCGGAGACATCCTGGCGACGCCACAATTCACCGAACAATCACCGTTCCTGAACTGGAACAACAGCGGGCAACAACAATTTGGCATCACCGACGAAGCCTACGAATCAATTCCGAGCCAGTTGCTTTCGCTGCTGCATGCGGATTCAATCGGTTCGATTGCATCGCTGAATGGCCAAGCCATTGTGCAGTTTACCGGGTATGATGATCATGCCTACGCAGTGCAGGTTTCCTCAAACCTCTTGGACTGGACAGACTTCTGCACCAATTATCCTTCGAACGGGATGTTCAGCTTCACGAACTCGGCGGGGCTGGATATAAATCGGCAGTTTTACCGTTCCGTGTTGTTGCAGTGACGATGGGTGGGGCGCATCGCGAGGGCGTGTTGGCCAAATCGAACCGGAGCGCGGACAGCCATGTCCGCATGTTGTGAACATCTTTGAAAACTCCAAATGACTGGTAAAAGGGAAGGCGCGGACTCAGAGGTCCGCGCTCCGGGTCTTTGGGCAGCATGCCTCTGACACTTCCCCCATTTTCGCCCTCGTCTTGCCCAAGGGAGGAAAGGGAATTGGGGCAGTGCGCGGATGCGCCCAGCGGCGACTCGGCGGCTTGGGGCGTCACAATCCTGGTTTGACAGGCGCGGGCCGAATCTGGCATATCTCCCCGCACAGAAAAGGAAAAGTTAAACACAAAACATAAAAAGATTATGCCAATTCCCATCGGATCCAAAGCTCCCGACTTCACTCTCAAATCCAAGCAGGCCTCCGGCCTGGTGGATGTGAAGCTCAGCAACAACTTCGGCAAGCAGAATACCGTGCTGCTGTTCTTCCCGCTGGCGTTCACCAGCATCTGCACCAAGGAGATGTGCGACCTCACTGCCGGCCTCGGCGCCTACACCGGCCTCAACGCCGAGGTCATCGGGGTGAGCGTGGACAGCCCGTTTACGCAGGAGGTCTGGGCGCAGAAGGAAAAAATCGGCATCACCCTCGCCAGCGACCTGAACAAGACCACCGCCAAGGCCTACGACGTGGTGTTCCCGATGCTGGCCGGCGTGGGCGACACGGCGGCGCGCGCGGCCTTCGTCATTGATAAAAACGGCCTGGTGCAATACAGCGAACAGACGCCAACGCCGAAGGATCTGCCCAACTTTGAGGCCGTGAAGGCGGCGCTGGCCAAGTTGAAGTAATTTTCCTTCAAAACGGGAACTGTTCAGGCCGTCCACGAGGGCGGCCTGATTTTTTTGGCTGGAAAATGTTTAACCACGGATGGACACGGATAAATAAACAAAACTGGCATGGTAGGGCGGGCAGTCCTTCCACCTTCGCGGCGCGCCAAAACGCCACTGCGGCTGCTTCCCGCCGCTCGGCCGCACATCCAGAACGGCACGCACGGAGTGACACGCCCTGCCTGACCTTATCCGTGTCCACCCGTGGTTGAACTTTCCGCTTGGGAACCCTGCTTACAACTTTGACGGGAGGTTGGCCGTTGTACCCCACTCACTCATCGGCCGCAGGTTGCCGCATTCGGGACAGAAAGTGACGTTGTATTGAGCCGCGCAGTTGGGGCAGATTCCCCCGCTGGCAAAGGTATCGAAGGGCTTCCGGCATTTGCCACAGACCCAGAAAGCGCCTTGCGGCGGCGCGGTTTTGCAGATCGGGCAGGCAAAACCTTCATGCCGCGGCGCGGCGGCGACGCGAGCCATGGCGCGGGCCTGGGTCAAACCACCCCAGCAATTGATCAAAATAAAAGTGGCCATAATTCCAATCCAAATGGAATGCGCCCAAATGGCAAACAGGATCAGGCCCGCGACGCCCACAAAGCCAATGCTGCTGGCAATGAGCAGACTGCGCGCCCGGCCAAACACAAACCACAGCAACGAGCGCAAAATCTGGCCGCCATCCAGCGGATAGACCGGCATCAGGTTGAAAACCAGCAAAATAGTATTGATGTACCAGAGGGTGATGACGAAACGATAAAGATCCGGCATGGTTTCCGCCCAACCCGCGGTGTGGCCCAACCACCAGTTGAATGAAAAAATTGGAAAGAGCGCCACATTCACCAGGGGGCCTGCCGCTATGCTCCACAACATGGCGCCCGGTCGTTGGGGTGGGGAGACATACGCCACTCCGCCGAGCGGCCAGAGCACGATCTGGTCCGCCCGGCCGCCCACCGAACGGCAGGCGAGCGAATGGCCGAACTCGTGCATGAGCACGATCAAGAAAAGTGTAAGATATTCCAGCACGTTCCAGCCGATGGAATGATACTGGTGCGCCCGGCTTTGAATGCCATACACCGCGACAATGAACCAGGACCAATGCAAATAGACATTAATTCCGAAAAGCTGAAATAACCGGATGGATCCTTGGCGCGTTGGCATGTCGCGCAAACTTATCACACACCTGACCAAGGGAAACAAGGTTTTTGGCACGGCCGGGGCCGCTTTTGAAGCTGTCGCCGCCGAGGTGAGGAGGCATTCAATTTTCGATTTCCGATATGACACCTCTGCAAAACAGGCGTAGCGGCTTTCGGCCGAAAGCCGGATTATTCAATTTCTTGGAGTTTGCGGCGCTCTGCCGAGACGCCGCTACGGTCAATAGGGAGTTTTGCATCCGTAAATCGCCAATCGTAAATCCGCCCGTTTCCATTTCGTGACCTGGCTTTAACCGGACCGCCATTGTGATTGGCCCGGGATAGGGTAAGTTATTCACAATGGCGCCGCGGATTTTGATAGTGGACGACGAGCAGGATTTTGTCGAATTGGTGCAATATCGTCTCGCCGGGCTGGGCTGTGAATTCATCGTGGCCAACGACGGTGTGCAGGCGCTCAGCCAGACGCGCTTGTTCAAGCCGGATTTGATCCTGCTCGACATCCTGCTCCCGGATCTCGACGGCCTGTCGGTTTGCGAGATTTTGCGCCGCCAGCCGGCCACCAAAAAAATCCCCATCATCATCATGAGCGCGCTTTCCGGTGACGTCACCAAACGCACCGCGACCATCCAGGCTGAGGATTTCTTCACCAAACCGCTGGACCTCCCGCGGCTGGAACGCCGCATCAACGAATTGCTGCACCCCGAACCGGTCGTGAAATAATCCGGGACGCGGTGTGGCAGCGCGGTAGGCCGCCGGCAGGAAACAGCGATTCAGCACGATTTCGTTCGCACCTCCCAACCGCTGGCAGCATTAAAGTCATCGGCCGGCCAAAAAATTGTTTCGCAACGCGCCGCCGTTGGGCTTAAACTGGGAGCAGATCATCGGAAAGTGGATGTCCACATGACGTGGAGCGAACATTTGCAGTCTGCGAACTGGGTACAAGCGGCCGGGTGTGTGCTGGGCGCTTATTTCCTGGGTTGCCTTGCCACCGGCTATTATCTGGTCCGCACCCGCACGGGCAAGGACATCCGTGAAACCGACAGCGGGAGCACCGGTGCGCGCAACGTCGGCCGGTTGCTGGGCAAATCCGGTTTTGGGCTGACGGTCCTCGCTGATTTTGGCAAGGGCGCCCTAGCGGTCTGGGGCGCGCAGGAATGGACGAACCACCATCACCTCGCTGCGCTGTCCATGCTGGCCGTCGTTGCCGGTCACATCTGGCCCGCGCAATTGCGCTTTCACGGCGGCAAGGGTGTGGCCACTTCTCTTGGCGCCCTGCTCGTGTTTGATTACCGGATGGCCCTCACCTTTGCTGCCTTGTTTCTGGCCGGTTTCGCGCTGACGCGAAAAAGTGTTTTGCCGGGAATGTTCGCCTTCGCTGCCCTGCCGCTGGCCGGCTTGTGGTTTGACCCGGACGGTTTGACGGTCACACTGATCGCCGTCTTGTCGGCCATGATTTTATTTGCGCATCGGAAGAATTTTGCCGAAGAATTTGCCATGTTGTCGGCGCGGCGCCATGCCGAGCCCAAACCGGAGTCAACTGAGTTATGAACGCATCGGAACCGCTGGTATTCAAACTGGCGACGGAAGACTGGGAGTTCGAGCAGATTCACCGCTTGAACTACCGGACTTTCGTCGAGGAAATCCCGCAACATCAGCCGTCCGCCCATCAGCGGCTCGTGGATAAATTTCATGCGGAGAACACGTATTTGATCTGTCTCAGTAACCAGAAGCTCGTCGGCATGCTGGCCGTGCGCAGCCGACGGCCGTTTTCGCTCGACCACAAGGTTCCGCAGCTTGATTCATTTCTTCCGCCGGGACGCACCATCTGTGAGATCCGGCTGCTCGCCATCGAAAAAAAATTCCGCGGGGCCCGCGGCGGCCAGGTATTGCAGGGCATTCTCGCGTTGCTCTGGCAGCTCGGCGTCGAAAAGGGCTACGACCTGGCAATCATTTCCGGCACCACGCGGCAGACGAAGTTTTATCAGCACCTCGGCTTCGTTCCGTTCGGGCCGCTCGTCGGCAGCGGCGACGCGCAGTTTCAGCCGATGTACGTGACGCTGGAAACCTTCGAGGTCACGGCCCGCGAATTTCTGCGCTCCTCGCCCGCCCGCTCGTTCCATCCCAGCGCGGTGAACTTTCTGCCCGGGCCGGTGGCCGTGCGTCGCGAAGTACGCCGCGCCTTCGAACAGGCGCCTGAATCGCACCGCGGCAATGATTTTAAAAAGGATTTCCAGGCCACCAAACAGATCCTTGCCCACCTCGTCCGGGCCCGAAACATGGAGTTATTGATGGGTTCGGGCACGCTGGCCAACGACGTGATCGCCGGGCAATTGTCACTGTTGGACCGGTCCGGCCTCGTGCTGAGCAACGGCGAATTCGGCGACCGGCTGGTGGACCAGGCGCGGCGGTTCAATCTGAAATTTGAGGTGCTGAAATTTGCGGAGGACGGACCGCTGGACCTGGTTGAAGTGGAAAAGAAGCTTTCGGCCCGCCCGGCCTGGCTTTGGTGCGCGCATTGCGAAACGTCCAGCGGGGTGCTCAATGATCTGGCTGCGCTCCAGTCGCTTTGCGCCGCGCGCGGGACCAGGCTGTGCCTGGATTGCATCAGCACCATCGGCACCATGCCGGTGGATTTGAGCGGCGTTTATCTGGCGTCGGGTTCCAGCGGCAAGGGATTGCGTGCGTATCCCGGCCTGGCGATGGTTTTCTATCAGCACGATGCCGTCCCCGCGCCGGAACGGTTGCCGCGTTACCTGGATCTCGGTTATTTCGCCCAGCAGGAGGGAATTCCGTTCACATTTTCATCGAATTTGCTGCACGCGTTGCACGCCGCCGTCCGGCGGCTGGACCTGGAAAAACGATTGGTTGAGACGGCTGAAATGTCCGCCGGGTTGCGCCTGCGCCTCGCGGAAACGGGTTTTACCGTGATTGGCAATGGCGCCCGGACTTCGCCGGCGGTGATCACCATCGCTTTGCCGCCGGAATTGAATTCAGTCCGGGTGGGGGAGGCCATGCATGAAGCCGGATATCTGTTGAGTTACAACAGCGGTTACCTGTGCCGCAAAAACTGGATCCAAATCTGCCTGATGGGCGAATGTTCGCGTGAAAAAATAACTCCAGTTGCCAATGCTCTTCACCGGGTTTGCTCCCGTGAACGGGTGGCTTCCCGGGTTGCGCAACCGATCAAAGGTTAGTTGGCGCACTTCGCTTCCCCTGGGAGCGCTGGCGTCCCGCCGGCGTGCTGCGTTGTGAGGACATTCAACTCGCCGACGAGACGTCGGCGCACCCAGGAATCGCCATCCAGTTAATTGCCGCTTTTCATCGGCCAGCTGGCCGCCACCATTCCTTTGTAACCGCCGATGAGTGAGTGGACGCTGCGATAACCCATTTTTTGCGCCGCGTCACAGGTGAGCGCCGACCGGAACCCGCCACCGCAGTACATGATGATTTCCGTCTGCGGGTCGGGAAACATCTTCTCCAAATCTCGTTCCAGGACGCCCTTGCCCAGGTGCACCGCTTCGGCGGCGTGGCCCGCCTGCCATTCGGCATCTTCGCGCACGTCCAGCAAGACCACCTTGGGATTTTGCCGGAGCCACGCGCGGGCCTGGTCAATGGAGATTTCGCGGACGCGCGTTTTGGCGTCGGTCACAATATTGAGAAAACCGGGTGAATGATCCATGCCGGCAAGTTAGACCGCCGCTGCGGGTGGTCAACAAATTTCATTGGCAACCGGCGCGCGCATTGGCTTACTCGCCGCGTGCCGCAACCAAAAAACAATGCCGCCATCGCCGGAAGCCTGGTGCTCGTCTCCATCATGTGGGGCGGCAACAACGCCGGTACCAAATGGCTGGTCGCCCTCTGGCCGCCCATCTGGACCGGGGCCGTCCGCTTCGTGCTGGCCGGATTGCTGCTGCTGGCGGTGTTGCGTTTCACGTCGTGGCTCGGCGAATACCGGCCTTTGACGGCCGGTCTGCGCCGGGAATTGTGGCTGCGTGGCGGGTTGAGCCTCGCGGTGTACGTTGTCGCTTTCAACTGGGCCCTCCGTCTGACCGCGGCTTCGCACGTGGCCCTGTATCTCGGCGCGTCGCCAGTTTGGACGTTGCTCTGGGAGGAGCGACCCCGACGCACGTGGGCCAGCGCCCGTCGTTACGGAGCGGCATTGCTGGCGCTTGCCGGTGTGCTGGTCCTGTTCTGGCCGGCGCTTCAATTGCGAAAAATGGACTTGGTTGGGGAATTTTTCGGGCTGGCCGCGAGCATTTTGTGGGCGAATTTCAGCCATCAAATCCGCATTTTAAGCGCAAACTTGAACGGCGTGGAAGTTGCCGCGCATACCATGTGGATGTCCGGAATCGGGTTGTTGCCGTTCGGACTAGCCGAAATTGCCAGGTCCCGCCTGACCGTCAATGTCACCTCCCTGGGCATACTCTCCCTCTGCGTCCTGTTCGGCGGCGTGTTTCCCTACGCCCTCTGGAACAATGCGCTCCGCCATTGGCGCACCAGCCAGGTTGTGTTGTTCAACAATCTGTTGCCGTTGAGCACCATGACCTGGGCCCACTTCTTTTTGCATGAACCGATCACCTCCACGTTCTGGACGGCCATGGTTTTGATTGTCACCGGTGTGGTGCTGGGACAGGCCAACTGGACGAAAATATTTGGCATGCCCGAAGGTTTTTGATCAAATGACTCCCTCTCCGCCACAAAGTGGGGGAGAGGGTCGGGGAGGTGGAGCTTAAGTCAGAAACCCCTCTCTCCCCACTCGGAGCTCGCGGGGCGAGAGAGATGTTTTACTAAGCAATCATGGACATAAAGAATCTCGGCGAAGTGGCGCCTTTCATCACCAAAGACGGCTCGGAAATCCGTGAGTTGCTGGCGCACCGCAATTCCATCATTCGCCACCAAAGCCTGGCGGAGGCGCGTTTGCCGGCGGGTACGAGCACACAGGAACATTACCACGTCCGGACCGAGGAAATATATTACATCACCCACGGCGCGGGACGGATCCGCATCGACGGTGAAACCCGCGAGGTGCAGCCGGGCGACGCCATCGCCATCCTGCCCGGCTGCAAACACAAACTGTGGAACACCGGCTCCGGACCGTTGCGATTGTTGTGTTGTTGCGCGCCGGCTTACGAACATAGCGATACGATCATCACGGAAACAATGCCTTGAGTTTTTGACCACAAATGGACACAGATAAACACGGATAGGGAATTGATTTTGGCGGGCAGACAAGTTCAACAGTAAGCGAGGCCCCCAAGTTTGCGGAAGAGGCGCTTTGCCTCGTCCTAATCTGTACTACAATTATGCAAATCTTTGATTTCCTGGCAAAGAATTGGCCGCGAGAGAACGCAAGGAACACAAAGAAAAGAAGTTTTGTCTCTGCGTTCTTTTGCGGCCTTCATCTGTGGTTGCGGCGCAAGCCGCGTTAGGTTTATCCGTGTCCATCCGTGGTTGAATTGGCGGATACACCGAATCGTGAATTGACCTGCGTGACGCTGCGCGGTTAACTTTCGCCATGAAGATTTCCGTTCTTGGAACTTTGCTGTTGATGGCCGCGCTGGTAAACGGGTGCGGCATTTTTCATCACCAGCCGAAGGCGGCAAAAACGTCACCGGCAACCGGGGAAACCGTGCCGGCGATCGTGACGCCGGATAATTCGCTCACCGCCCGGGTCGTTTCCTACAATTCAGCCGGGCGCTTTGTCGTGTTGGGTTTTCCCGTCGGCCAGATGCCGAAACTGGAGCAGGGCCTTTTCCTGTATCGCAACGGCATGAAAGTCGGCGAAGTCAAAGTCACCGGTCCGCAACGCGACAGCAACATCGTGGCGGATCTGGTCACCGGCGAGGCCCAGGTGGGTGACGAAGTGCGCGACCAATAGAGCGGCGGGCTCAGCCTTCCTTCTTGTGCGACTTTTCGGTGAAGGACTTGACGGTTTTGGGCAGTTTATCCTTCTGGTAGGGCGAATGGAGATTGAAATAGATTCCGCATAGTGGCTGTTCGCCGTCGCCCTGGCTCAAAATAATCGTCACCTGATTGTCCAGCGCGATGCCGTGGCGCAAACCCACGCCGCGATTCTCATAAGCCTGGATCGCCTTGCCCATCAACGAGACGAGTGCCGTCTCGAAATCCTCAGGTGTCTTTTCCAGGCAAACGACGAATTTGTCGTAGGCTTTGACGGCGGCGGTGATTTCGCGTTTGAACGATTCAACTGTCATAGATGCAAACTATACCAGATTGGCCAAAATGCATTAAAATTTGGCAATGTTCTGAGGGGGTAATAACGGCGCGGGCGCAGCCCCTGCCATTTGAAATTGAAACCCTGCCTGAAATTTAGTCCGTCTCCGCACGTGGTCGGGCCTTTGCCCGCGGCCCGAACAAGGCCGTGCCGACGCGGACAATGGTCGCGCCTTCTGCAATCGCAATTTCAAAATCGCCGCTCATGCCCATGCTCAAATCGGGCAGGGAGGCCCCCAGAATTTGTTCGGCTTCCGTTTTCAATTCCTGCAACATGCGAAAATGCGGCCGCGTCTTTTCCGGTTCTGCCGTCCACGGTGGCACGGTCATCAAACCCCGGATTTCCAGCCGCGGCAGCGCATTGAGTTCCTGAAGTTCCGACAACAGCTTTTCCGGCGCATAACCAAATTTGCTCGCTTCGCCGGCATCGTTGACCTCCAGCAGCACCGGCATCGTCCGGGCCGCCGCTTCCGCGCGTTTGCTGATTTCCTGCGCCAGCGACAGGCTGTCCACACTCTGGATCATCGCAAACAGTTCGACCGCGTCGCGGCATTTGTTCGATTGCAGGTGGCCGATGAAATGCCACCGCAGTTTGGCCGGACAGAGCGGGATTTTTGCCCTGGCTTCCTGCACCTTGTTTTCGCCGTACAATACCTGGCCGAGCTGGGCCGCGGCGGATACGACTTCCGGCGGCTGGCCCTTGGTCACTGCCAGCAAGGTGACGGAACCGGGATCGCGTCCGGCACGTTCGCAGGCCGCTTTGATCCGCAGTTGAATTTTTTCGAGGTTGTCGGCTAAACTCATGCGCCATCGTAAGGCGTAAATTGTAAATCGTAAATTCTTTCCATGAACTATTGGCTGGTGAAATCAGAGCCCGGCACCTACTCGTGGCGGAGGCTGGCGGAGGAGCGCCGTACCGCCTGGACCGGGGTGCGCAATTATACGGCGCGAAACAACCTGCGCGCGATGAAAACCGGCGATCCGGTTTTCTTCTATCACAGCGGCGACGAAAAATCTGTCGTCGGTGTCGCACGCGTGGTGAAGGAATTCTATCCCGACCCCACGGCGAACGAAGGTGACTGGTCAGCGGTGGATCTGGTGCCGGTCAAACCCGTGGACCGGACGGTTGCGCTTTCGCAAATCAAGGGGGACAAAATTCTTCGGGAGATGAAGCTGGTCAAACTGTCGCGCCTGTCCGTATCGCCGGTTACGCGTGAACAATTCTCGCGCTTGCTCGAACTCGCGGAAACAAAGGCCTGAGGGGAACCGCGGGAGACAATTCCGCGGAGAGGCTGCCGCCGCGCAAGGACAACCGGCGGGCTGGAATCGGGACCACCACCACCGGGAACGGCGGACGGGAATTGCGTTCCAGCCAGGTTGCCCAGGGGAAAAGCGCCGCCATTACCAAGACACCAACCAGGGTTTGTTCCGCCGGCGACAAGGCAAGCACTTGCACGACCGTGCTGGCGGCAATCACCAGCGGCAGATGGAAGGAAAACACGGCCAGGGAATTCCGTCCCAAAAGGGCAAGCGGTGCCAGCGGGAGTGCCGGCACGCGCGGGTTCCAAGCCAGCAGCAGACCAACCCAGGCTGCAAAATTGAGCAGCCGCAACGGCCCGAGCGTCCATTTATCCATCCAGAGATAACAGTCGGGATTGACGGAGAAAAATCCATGTCGCGCCACCAGGCCAGCCAAAACGACGGAAGCAGAGATGACGGCCACCCCGGGCCGCCATTTGCCGGCGAGCAGGGGCCCGTGCATGGCCTTTTCACCGAACGCCAGCCCGCTCACCCAGATCAGTTGCCAGGCCAGAACATTGAAGGAACCCCAACGGAAGGGAGGATTGCTGGTGAGATGGCCGTCGAGGTGGAATTGTGCGGCCAGCCATCCGAACGCCGAAAACAGCATCACGATTCCCCAGCCACGCCGCCGGCCAATTGCCAGCAGCCATGGGGTGGCGACCAGAAAAACAATGTACAGCGGCAAAATGTCGAACAGGGGAGGTTGATGCAGCAAAAGCGGTATCAGGACCAGCCCGCAACGTGGATGAACGAGAAAGTCATGAAAGTGATTGGCCAGAGGTGTCAACCAGGCGGCGAACAGCCACGCGATCAAAACCATCGGCACGACCACGGCCAGATGAATGAAATAAATTTTCCCCGCGCGATTCCAGACCCGGTGGGACATTGCGGTCCAATCCGCTTGCCAGTAAGTTTTTCCATAGGCGAAACCCGCCAGACAGGCGCTGAGGAAAATAAAACCTTCGGCTTCGCTCATGAAACCGAACGGTTCCTGCAGAAAGTGTGAAACCGGTGTGGGGACATGAACCCCGGCCATTAAGATCAACAACAGACCTCGAATAGCATCAAGCCGCACGTCACGCGACCGGGTTCCTGATTTCATCTACCTCCTTGGTTAAAACTTTGCTGGCCCTGTCTGAGCGCCAGACCGACAACACGGCTTTTTTACAGGTAGTCGCTCAAATAGTCAAAATATATTTTTCTACTCCTTCCGGAATAGACACGCATCTGGATCCATGCATTCATCATTCTCCGCCTCCTCCGCCGGGGGAGGAAAGGGCCGGGGTGAGATTTCCCAAAAAAATTCGCGCTTTGAACCTTTGAACCAAGGCACAGTTCCTGGGAGCGCTGGCGTCTCGCCGGCGGGTTTCAGTTTTTGGTTCCCAACTGGCCGGCGGGACGCCGGTGCTCCCAGGAGGATCATGGGGAGGGAGGCCAGTGTGTGAAACCCCTCACCCCGACCCTCTCCCCGCTTGGGCGGGGGGAGGGAGTTGTTTCATTCGGCGTAGGTATTCAGATGCGTTCTACCGGAAAGTTTTGGTGATCGCGGTCTGCAAAACGTCAACGATGGTTTTCACCTGTCGCGGGGTGGTGCAATAGGGCGGCATCAGGACAATGACGTTGCCGACGGGCCGGGTGAGCACTCCATTTCGTGCCATGGCCTCGCAGACACGGGTGCCCGCCCGATCGCGCAAGGCCAGCGGCGCGCGCGTCCGCCAGTCACGGACCAGTTCAATGCCGGCCACCAAACCAACCTGTCGAACGTCGCCAACCTGGGGGAGGGACCAGAGCGCCTGCAATTCAGCGTGCAGAGTCTTTTCAAGGTTTTCCCGCGCCCGCAGCGATTGCTGACTCTGCAAAATGTCCAGGCTGGCCAGCGCCGCGGCTGCTCCCAGTTGATTGGCCGTGTAGCTGTGGCCGTGAAAAAATGTTTTGAATTCCTCGTATTCGCCCAGGAACGCATTGAACACCTGCCGGGTTGTGAGCGTTGCCGCCATGGGCAGATAACCGCCGGTCAGGCCCTTGGCCAGGCACAGAAAATCCGGCTGTACGCCTTCATGATGGCAGGCGAAAAAAGTCGAAAGTCGAGGGTCGAGGGTCGATAGGTGGTGTTGGTTGGCTGTCTGGCCCTCGACTCTCGACTTTCGGCTTTCGACTCCGCAGCGCCCAAATCCCGTCATGACTTCGTCCGCGATCAGCAATGCACCGTGGCGGCGCGCAATTTCGGCCACCCGTCGCAGCCAGCCCTCAGGCTGGGGAATCA
>Ga0265320_10001807_pt1 | contig 15170 bp, 11 predicted proteins | sample 4827metaG_FD_202087 | JGI IMG/M metagenome (GOLD analysis project Ga0265320, IMG submission 202087) | Rhizosphere microbial communities from Carex aquatilis grown in University of Washington, Seatle, WA, United States - 4-8-27 metaG | ecosystem: Host-associated > Plants > Roots > Rhizosphere >...
ATTCCCTGCGGGCCACCGCCCGTTCGATCGCCCCGCGCAGATAGGCTGCGTTGAGCGCCGCCCGTTCGCGGCTGAAGCGGCGCCACACGATCTGCGACCGCGAATTGTAGATTCCCGTGCCGAGGAATCGGTCCGCGCGGTCACGGCACTCGACGACCTCGCCGTCATTCTCGGCCGGCAGCAACGTCTCAATCTCGTTGGCAAACACCCATGGGTGTCCCGCGAGCACGCGCGGCTTGGCATTGGGTTTCAGCTTGAGCGTCGGAACAGCCATCCCGCCACCTTGGCCGTCCACCTCCCGGCGCCAAATCCTAAATCAAGAATTCGGGCGGAGAGGTACCTGGATCCTCCGCTTGGCGACCGCGCTTCCGTCACCGCAGTCCGGTGGACACAGGCGGCAGGGTGTGGAGAAACCGCCAGATGGCCTTCAACTCGACATCGTCCATCTGCCCGAAATTGCGAGGCATAACCGGATTGATCTCCGTGCCGTCCGGGCGCCGCGCCGTGCGGATCGCCTTGAGGAAGTCGTCCTCCGTCCATTTTGCCAGCCGGCCCTCGGCATGCGGCGTAAGGTTGGCCGCAAGCGGCCAGTCCGGCGGACCGATGTCGATCTTGCCTCCGGAAAAATTCGGGCCGTGGCAACCGGTGCACCCCACGGCGAGATAGCGCCCGTACTCGACGGTTACGCCCGGCTGGACCGTCGCCGGCTTCAGGTTGGCGTGGTCGATCTCCTCGGCTGCCAGCTTCAGCTTGCCAGCCACCATGAGCACCCGCGCAACCGGCCCCACCTGAAGGGGCACGCGCTCCCGGTCGACGGGCGGCACGGATTTCAGGTAAGCGATAAGCGCACCGAGGTCGTCGTCGCCGAGATGGGAATACTCCGCTGACGGCATCAGGAAGAGCGCATGCCCGTCCCGCGCCACGCCGTGGCGGATCGCCGTCACATAGTCGCCGTCCGAGTACGATGCCCGCAGGCCGCCCCGGCCTTTTGTGAGGTTCGAGCCGTACAGCCGGCCCATCGCCGCATCCTCGATCACCTTGGCACCGCCCAGGTCGGGACCATGGCAATCCAGGCACCCGCGGGTCGCGGCGATGTGCCTCCCGCGTTCAACCGCCACGGGATCGCCGGGAATATGCACGGGGCGGGCCACCACCAGATAGGTCCGCCGCAGCCGTGAGCCGCTCGCCTGATACACCACCACGGCGCCCACCAGCAGAACCGCCAAAATCGCCACCAATGCATAGCCGCTGACCTTGATAAAACGACGCATGATCCTGTCTCGACTAAGCATCGGCGAATCCGCGCCAAGAATTAATTCATGAAGATCGTGAAAGGGAGTCCCCCGCCGTGTCCTATTTCCTCATCCGATCGTACGGTTTTCGTTCTGCGTTCTCGGCCGCTTTTCATTCTGCTCCCGGAACGCCAACCTGAGCCCCCGGAACCGGCGCGATTTTCAACCGAGACCCGCGTAATCAGGACGCCACCAAATAGTCTTCCCCTTTGCCCTTTTGCACCTTTGCGTGAGGCTCCTATTTCCATGTCGCCCGCCGCTGAAATCGCCCGTCGTCGCACCTTCGCGATCATCTCCCATCCGGATGCGGGCAAGACCACGCTCACCGAGAAGTTCCTGCTCTATGGCAACGCCATCCACCTCGCCGGCGCCGTCACCGCCCGCAAGAACCAGCGGGCCACAGCCTCGGACTGGATGGAACTCGAGAAGCAGCGCGGCATCTCCATCAGCTCGACCGTCCTCCAGTTCGACTACGCGGGGTATGCCGTCAACCTGCTCGACACCCCCGGCCACAAGGACTTCTCCGAGGACACCTACCGCGTGCTTACCGCGGTCGACGCCGTAGTGATGGTCATCGACGCCGCCAAGGGCGTCGAGGCGCAGACCCGCAAGCTCTTCGAGATCTGCCGCCGCCGCGGCGTCCCGATCTTCACGTTCATGAACAAGTGCGACCGGCCGACGCTCAATGCGTTCGCGCTGCTCGACGAGTTGGAGAGCGTGCTCGGCCTCCAGTCCTCGCCGGTGATCTGGCCGCTCGGCAACGGCCCTTCGTTCCGCGGCGTGTTCGACCGGCGCACCCGCGAGGTGCATCTCTTCGAACGCGTCCCGGGCGGAAAGTACCAGGCCCCGGTCACCGTCAGTTCGCTCGAGGATCCGCTCGTGCGGGACAAGCTCGACGAGTACACCTACCGCGAAGTCACCGAGCAGATCGCGATGCTGGATGGCGCCGGTCATCCCTTCGACCTCGCCGCCGTCCGCGCCGGCCAGCAGACGCCCGTCTACTTCGGCAGTGCCGTGAACAACTTCGGCATCCAGCTCCTGCTCGACGGCTTCCTCCACGACTCCGTCCCGCCCCAGCCCCACCGCAATGCGGCGGTCGCGGTTGGAGCCGCAGACGCCCCCCGCCCCTCGACCCTCGCCCTCGACCTTCCGCTGGTGCCCGTCACGTACGAGCGGTTTTCCGCCTTCGTCTTCAAGATCCAGGCCAACATGGACCCGAAGCACCGCGACCGCATCGCCTTTGTGCGCATCTGCTCCGGCAAGTTCACGCGCGATATGATGGTCACCCACCAGCGCACGGGCAAAACGGTCCGTCTCTCCTCTTCCCACAAGCTCTTCGGCCAGGAGCGCGAAACGGTCGACGAGGCCTGGCCGGGCGACGTCATTGGGCTGGTCGGCCACAGCGAGTTCGGCATCGGCGACACGCTCACCGAGGACAAGGCGATCGTTTACGACGAGATCCCCCGGTTCCCGCCCGAGGTCTTCACCTTCATCAGCAACCCGAATCCGTCCGACGCGAAAAAATTCCGGGCCGGGCTGGAGCAGCTCCTGCAGGAGGGCGTGGTGCAGTCCATCACCCTGCGCGCGGGCATGACAACTTCCACCCTTCTCGCCGCCGTCGGCACACTGCAGTTCGAGGTCGTGCAGTTCCGGCTGGAAAGCGAATACGGGGCCGCCTCCCGGCTCGATCCGGTCAACTGGACGATCATGAAGTGGCTGGCCCCCGCCGACCCCGCGACCAAGCTGCCCGACCCGGCGCGCTTCATCATCGCGAGCGGCGTCGCCTTCGGCACCGACAAACTCGGCCAGCCCGTCGGCCTGTTCCCGAACGACTGGACCATGCGCTACTTCGTGGAAAAAAATCCCGACGTGAAATTGCACGACCTGCCGCTGGAGCAAACGGATCGCTGATGCCGCTGGCGTCTTGGCGTCAGTCGTCGTGGTTTCGGTCATAATTCCAAAGGCGGAATTAGGCGCTGATTGCACAAATATCGGCCTCCAATCTGGGCCGATCGGCGTAATCAGTGGCCAGAATGGTGGGTCTGCTGCGCACAGTTCGGAAAACCTTGCCCGTACCCCCGCGCCTTTCTGCTCGCGCCGCGGACGAATTTTTTCCTCCTTGGCGGATGATTTTCTCCCGCCTTACAAGCGTTATCCTCCCTGTCCTGGCTGTGCTGACACTGGCGGCCCAGGCCGCGGGCGCCGACCAAATCCGCGCCAAGCCAACCCGGCCGGGGTCGACCATCGTCGGCGCCTACAAGGGTGCCATTATCGTCGATGCCGCCACCGGCAATGTGCTGTTCGAGGACAACGCCGACCTCGTCAGCCCGCCTGCCAGCATGACGAAGCTGATGACCTTCGCCGTCCTCACCGACAAGCTCAACGCCGGCTCGATCACGCTGCAAACCCCGGTGCGCATCACGCCGGCTGACGCCGCCATCGGCGGCACGCAGGTCTATCTTGACCCGCGGGAGACCTTTCCAGTCGAGGAGCTGATCTACGCGATGATGATCCAGTCCGCCAACGACGCGGCCCACGCGCTCGCAGGCGCCGCGGCCGGCTCGACCGAGGCATTCGTCGACCTCATGAACGCCAAGGCCCGTGAAATCGGCATGCTGCACACCACGTTTCGCTCGCCCCATGGATTGCCGCCCGACGATCGCAAGCTGGCCGACAGCGACCTGACGACCCCGCGCGACTTCGCCCTGCTTTGCCGCTACCTGCTGCTCAAGACGGACGTGCTGAAATACACGTCGGTGCGCGAGCGACCCTTCGGCAGTCCGCCCCGCGCCAAGCCGATCGACATGGTCAATCACGACCACCTGCTCGGCAAGGTCGCCGGGGTCGATGGGCTCAAGACCGGATATACCAGGGGCGCCGGTTATTGCTTGTCGGCCACGGCCCAGCGCAACGGACGCCGAATCATCGTTGTGACCATGAACGGCGAAACCACGATCGCGCGCGACCGCAAGGTCATTGAGTTGCTGGAGCGGGGTTTCGCGCTGCTTCCCCCCGGCGGCCCGGCCTTCGCCGCCACGATCCCGCCGGCCAGGCCGGTTACCCCCTCGCCCATCTCCCTCGCGCCGACCCAACCCACCGAGAAGGCCACCGCAGGTGCCGCCCCTGCCAGCCCCCGTGGCGACATTCCAATCAGGATCATCGTACCCGGGGCAAAGTAGTTTCGAGTTCATGCGCTGCGTCGCAGACCATTTTCCCCCGGCACCCTGCACGTTTTCCGCCTGCGCCTGCAAATGCAGGTGCCGGGTCCGTTTGACCCCTCGGCCGCCTGCTTGCAGCCGCCATGAGAGCGCGCGCAATCTCGCGGCCTGCCGAGGTTCCTCAAACTGATTCAATGCCGAAATGCCGCTGGGATTGCCCGTTTCCTCCCAGCCTGCCAAGCGTCATAGCCTGTGATGCGCCCGATCCGCCTTTTCCTCCTCGCCCTGGCGCTGGGTGTGCCGGCTCTGGCCCAGCCCCTGGTTCTCACCTCCAACCCCATACTTCAGGACCTCGTTCGGCAGGTCGGGGGTGACAACTTTCGCGTCGAGTGCCTGGTGCCACCCGGAACCCGGTCGCCGGATTTCGAGCCCACGCCGGCCGATGGCCAGCGCCTTCGCGACGCCGCGCTCCTGGTCGTCAACGGCGCGGGTTACGAACCGTGGCTCGGCGGCGTGTTGAAGCAATCCAACTACGATGCACCGGTCTCGATCGCGAGCCAGGGGCTCGCGTTGCTCGACTACGATGGCAACTGGCTCGAACCCGGCGAGGACGGGATGGTGAATGCTTCCCCGACGGATCTCGACCCATACGCCTGGCACGATCCGCGCAACGTCGTCCACTACGTCGAGAACATCCGCGGTGCCCTGACCAGTCTGATGCCTGCGCGTGTCGGCGAGTTCCGCAACCGCGCTGCAGCCTACATCCGGCAGCTGCAGGCTCTGCACACCTACGCGCTGGAACAGCTTGGCGCCATCCCGCCCGCCCGCAGGCGCCTGGTCACTCCGATGAACAATTTCCAGTATCTCGCGGCCGCCTATGGCCTGAAGATCGTTCCCATCCCCGGCTTGGCTTCCGGTCAGGAACTGCGCCCGGCGGTGTTGGAGCACATGGTCAACGGCATCGCTCAGCTGCACGTTCCCGCGGTCTTCTTCGAGGCCACGGCCAATCCCCGCACGCTCAAGCGGATTTCCGACGAAACCGGAACGAAGACGATCGCTTCGCTTTATCCGGAAGGCCTCGGTCCGCCCGGATCCCCTGCAGCCAGCTGCCTGGGGATGTTGCGCGCCAACATCGATACGATCGCCCGGGCGTTGAAATAGCTGCCTCAGACCGTATCCGCTGACATAAGAGGTCGATCCGGGACATGGCCCCATTCTCCTGGAACGGTCCCATCACTCATCGTAGCCGAAGCGATGAGGCACCCTGGTGACTTGTTTGGCGTCTCGTTTTGAGCACGCGCGGCCCAAAATCGTTCTCGTTCTCGTTCTCGTTCCTCGTTCTCCTTGCCGGCCTGGAACGATTCAATGTCCCCCGCACCCGACGTCTCCGCCGTAAAAAACTACCTCCTGGCCCTGCAGGACGGCATCTGCGCCGCGCTTGAGGCCGAGGAAAATGGCATGCGCTTCAAAGAGGACGCCTGGGAGCGTTCCGAGGGTGGTGGCGGCCGCACCCGGGTGCTGGCGGGCGGCGAAGTTTTCGAAAAGGCCGGCGTCGCCTTCTCGCACGTCCACGGCACCAAGCTGCCGCCCTCCGCCACCGCCCATCGCCCGGAACTCGCCGGCCGGGCCTGGCAGGCCCTTGGGGTCTCCCTCGTCATCCATCCGCGGAACCCCAATGTCCCCACCGCCCACGCCAACGTCCGCTTCTTCATCGCCGGCCTCGCCGATCCCTCGACCCTCGCCCCCGCCACTCCCCACACCACGTCGGCTGCGCCGACATGGTGGTTCGGAGGCGGTTTCGACCTCACCCCCTATTACGGTTTCGAGGAGGACGCCGTCCATTGGCACCGCACGGCGCGCGCCGCCGTGGCCCCGTTCGGCGTAACCCTTCATGCGCGGATGAAGAAGGCCTGCGATGAGTATTTTTTCCTGAAGCACCGTGACGAGCCCCGTGGGGTCGGAGGGCTGTTCTACGACGATTTCAACGAACTCGGGTTCGACCAGAGTTTCGCGCTGACGCGCAGTGTCGGCAACGCCTTCATCCCCGCCTACCAGCCCATCGTCGCGCGCCGCAAGGCGACACCCCACGGCGACCGCGAACGCCAGTTCCAGCTCTATCGCCGCGGCCGTTACGTCGAGTTCAACCTCGTCTGGGACCGCGGCACGCATTTCGGCCTCCAAAGCGGCGGACGCACCGAGTCGATTCTCATGTCTCTCCCGCCGCTAGTTCGTTGGGATTACGACTGGCACCCCGAGCCCGGCTCGGCGGAAGCCAGGCTCCACGAGGTGTTCCTGAAGCCTCGCGACTGGGCCAACGAAAATTTATGATTTACGAGATGTGAATTGCGAACGTCGGAATCCGCGCCAATCCCCGCCTTGCAAATGGCAATTCGTAATTCCTACCTCGTAATTCCCCCATGACTTCCCGCGAACGCTTTCTCGCCGCCTGCGCGTGCACTCCGCTTGACCGCCCGCCGCTCTGGGTCATGCGCCAGGCCGGGCGCTACCTGCCCGAGTACCGTGCGCTCAAGGCCAAGTCCTCGTTCCTCGAGATGGTGCGCACCCCCGCGCTCGCCGCGGAGGTCACCCTCCAGCCCTTGCGCCGGTTTGCACTCGATGCCGCGATCCTGTTTTCCGACATCCTGGTCATCCCCGAGGCCCTCGGGCAGGGCTACCGTTTCCGCGAGGAGGGCGGCATCGCGATGGAGTTCCGGCTGGACACGCGCGCCCAGGTCGACGCCCTGGCGCCTGCCGCCGCCGTGCCGGAACGCCTCCGCTACGTTGCCGACACGCTGGCGCTTTTGAAACGGGAGCTGGCCGGCCAGAAAATGCTGCTCGGCTTCGGCGGCTCGCCCTGGACCCTCGCCACCTACATGGTCGAGGGCGGCAGCTCCGACGAGTTTGAGCGCATCAAGCAGCTCTTCTACACGGACCGCGCCACGTTCGACGCGTTGCTCGAAAAGCTCACCGCCGCGCTGGTCGCCTATTTTCAGATGCAGATCCGCGCCGGCGCCGATGCCATCCAGATCTTCGACTCCTGGGGCGGCATCATCGCCGGCCCGGATTACGAGGCCGCATCGCTGCAGTGGATCCGGCAGATCATTGCCGCACTGCCGAAGGATTTTCCGGTCATCCTCTACGCCAAGGGCACCGCGCCCCACCTCGCCGACCAAGCCTTCAGTGGCGCCAAGGTGCTGAGCGTCGACTGGACCAACGACCTCGCCATCGTCCGCCGCACGCTGCCAGCCAACGTCGCGGTGCAGGGCAACCTCGACCCCGTGCTGCTCAACACCACGCCGGACATCGTGCGCCGCGAGACCGCCCGGTTGCTCGAGTCCATGCGCGGCGCCGCTGGGCACATTTTCAACCTGGGCCACGGCATCATGCCTCAGGCGAAGATCGAGTGCATGGAGGCCCTCGTGGACACGGTGGTTGCCTGGCGGTGACGCAACCGGTCCGCCGAAAAGCAAACATGACCCGGCCTGCGCTGCATCCGCTCCTGCCGCAACGCTGGATCCCGGCCCCGGTGAAGGAGACGCGTGGTCGCCTCTAGCCCAAAATCCATCGCCGTCCTCGGCGGCGGCGTCACCGGCCTGACCGCCGCCTACCGGCTCGCCAAGCTCGGGCATTTCGTGCGTTTGTTCGAGCAAGGACCCCGCCCGGGCGGTGTCATCCGCACCGAGATCGCCGGCGGCTGGCTCATCGAAGCGGGACCCAATTCATTTCAGGAAAATTCCCCGGAAATCACCGCCTTCCTGGACGAGCTTGGGCTCAGCCGGGATCGCGTCGAGGCCGGCCCGGCCGCCAAAAATCGCTACCTCGTCCGCCACGGCCGGCTCCAGCCGCTGCCGATGTCACCCCCGGCGTTCCTGACGTCCCGGCTTTTCTCCCTGCCGGGAAAGGTCCGCGTGCTCGCCGAGATCTTCCGCCGCCCGCGCGTCCGACCCGGTGACATCAGCTTCGCGGCCTTCATGCGCGAGCATTTCGGGCGGGAACTGGTTGACTACGCCATCCAGCCGTTCGTCAGCGGGATCTATGCGGGCGATCCCGAGCAGCTCTCCACCCGTCACGCCTTTCCCAAACTCTGGGAGCTCGATGAAACCCATGGCTCCTTGCTGCGCGGTCAACTCGCGCGCGCCCGCTGTTCACCCGGCCCGCGGGGCGGCCCGAAGGTGATTTCTTTCCGACGCGGCCTGCAGATGCTGCCCGACGCCCTGGCGGCCGGCCTGCCGGCCGGTTCCATCGCCCTCAACGCCCGCGTCGAATCCGTGACGCCAGGAGCCTATTGGGCCGTCACATGGCACGACGGGCAGGTTTCACACACCGAGGAATTCGCCGCGGTCGTCGCCGCCCTTCCCGCCGCGGCCCTTGCGCGGCTCGTGATCGGGACGGACGGAATCAGGCCGCTGGGTGCGTTGGATGCGGTGCCGGCCCCGCCGGTGGCGTCCCTGTTTCTCGGATTCCGACGCGAACAGGTGACGCATCCGTTGGACGGCTTCGGTGTGCTGGTGCCGGCGTTGGAAAAGCGCGCCATGCTGGGCGTGCTGTTCTCGTCCACGCTCTTTCCCGGACGCGCGCCCGACGGCCACGTGGCCCTGACCGTGATGATCGGTGGCACATTGCAGCCCGACCTTGCCGGCCAGCCACCGGGCAAGCTCTGGGACTCCGTCCGCGGCGACCTGCGGGATTTGCTCGGCGTGACCGGAGAACCGGTTTTCCAACGCCAGGCCTTCTGGCCTCACGCGATCCCACAGTACAATCTCGGCCATCACCGGCACCTCGCCGCCATCGCCGCCTGCGAACAGGCCAACCCCGGTCTCTTCATCGGCGGCAACGTCCGCAACGGCATCGCCCTTCCGGACTGCCTCCGCGCCGGCCTCGCCCTCGCCGAAAAAGCCGTGCAATAGGCCGCAAACCCGGCCTCGCCGCGCGTGTTTTCGAGCCGGCTGCGGCCCGGCCACCCGCCCCTCGCCCTCGCCCCTTCTCCCGCCCCTCCACGCCGCGTCCGCGGCGTGGTCTCCCCCCTTGACTCACCGTGGGCGAGGCATAGCCTCGCCCACTTTTCTCCGGCATGGCGCAAGACTTGAAAGACACCCTGCAGCTCCCGAAGACCGATTTTCCGATGCGCGCGGGGCTGGCGCAACGCGAGCCGGTGCGGGTCGCCCATTGGGAAAAAGCCGGGCTTTACGACGCCATCCAGCGCAAGCGCGCGACGAGCGACCGGGTCTTTGTCCTCCATGACGGCCCGCCCTTCACCAACGGCGACGTCCACATCGGCACCGCGCTCAACAAGGTGCTGAAGGACGTCACCAACCGCTACAAGTCGATGCGCGGCTTCCGCACGCCCTATGTGCCGGGCTGGGACTGCCACGGCCTGCCGATCGAGCAGAAGGTCTCGAACGAGCTCCGGGAGAAAAACCAGACGGTCACCACCGCCGAGTTGCGGGCCCGCTGCGATGCCTTTTCCGAGGCTTGGATCGCGAAACAGACCGCCCAGTTCAAGCGGCTCGGCGTCCTCGCCGACTGGAAGCACGAGTACAAGACCAAGGCGCCGGCCTTCGAGGCCGATATTCTGCGCACCTTCGCGTCCTTCGTCGAACAGGGCCTCGTCTATCGGAGCAAGAAGCCGGTTTACTGGTCGATCCCCTTCGAGACCGCTCTCGCCGAGGCCGAGATCGAATACAAGGACCACACCTCGATCGCCATTTGGGTGAAGTTCCTCGTGCCCGCCGCTGAGGCGAATAAGGCCGGCCTGCCCACCGACAAGCCACTCTTCATCGTTATCTGGACGACGACCCCGTGGACCATCCCCGCCAACGTGGCCATAGCCCTGAATCCCAAATTTAAGTATGTAATCGCCGAAATGCTCAGCGGTGAGCATGTCGGTGAAAGATACATCGTAGCCGAAGGCTGCTACTTATCCTTCTTGATGACGACGGCGCCAAAGTTGGCCACTTCTCCAGAATTTCCTAAAAATACTGCCATTGTAATTCAGGACTTTGAAGGCACCAAACTGGAAGGCCTTGAAGCTCGTCATCCTTTCATTGATCGCGCGTCACGGGTCGTGCTTGCCGATTACGTCACACTTGATAGCGGCACAGGTGCCGTACATACAGCGCCCGGGCATGGTGCAGACGACTATGTCACAGGTCGGAAATATGGCTTGCCGATCTACTGCCCAGTCAATGGCAACGGGCAGTATGAAGACGACACTGATTATCCCGACCTCAAAGTTCCTATTGACCTCCTGGGAGTCACTACGTTGGAAAGCATTGAGGACCTTGCCGCCAAGAAGCCTGCGCCTGCCAATCTTGCCGTGCTCAGAAAGCTCACCGAAGCCAATGCGCTGCTGTGGAAGGCTAAGTATCTGCACAACTATCCGCATTGCTGGCGATCAAAGACCCCAATCATATTCCGAGCCACTTATCAGTGGTTTGTTTCTCTTGATCGAGGTGGATCCCGAACGACCGCATTAGCAGAAATCACCAGAATCGCGCAGAACCAAGGATGGATTCCCGCATGGGGAGAAGGCCGTATCCGTGGAGCGGTAGAAGTCCGACCCGATTGGTGCATCAGTCGCCAACGCAAGTGGGGTGTACCCATTCCGGCGTTCTATTATACGAAGGCGGGGGAGCCGCTGCTTGATGCAAGCGTCGTGCGTAGCGTTGCCGATAAGATCGAGAAGGTAGGATCTAATTTTTGGTATGAATCTGGAACTGAAAAGATTCTCGAAGGAATCAATTTGCCAAGCAAGTGGCCTTCCATTGCGGAAATCGATTCTGGTCAAGATACGTTAGACGTTTGGATGGACTCTGGCAGTTCACACGCGGCCGTCCTCAAACGCGGCCAGGGCGGCACCTCGTGGCCCGCCGACCTCTATCTCGAGGGCAGCGACCAGCATCGCGGCTGGTTCCAGTCCTCGCTCTGGACCAGTGTCATCGCCTTCGGCGCGGCTCCCTACAAGGCGGTGCTCACGCACGGCTTCATCGTCGACCAGGAGCGCAACAAGATCTCCAAGAGCAGCACCTACGAGAAGCCCCAGACGAGCGACGCCTACGTGGCCGAATATGGCGCCGACGTCATCCGCCTCTGGATCGCCTCGCAGGATTTCCGCGACGACATTCCGATCTCCAAGGAAATCCTCTCGCATGTCAGCGAGACCTACCGGCTGATCCGAAATACCTTCCGCTACCAGCTCTCCGTCCTGCACGACTTCGCTCCCGCGAAGCATGCCGTGCCCGCCGGGCAGATGGACACGCTCGACCGCTGGGCCCTGCACCAGACCGCGGCACTGCTCCGGGAATGCGAAAAGGCTTACGAAGCCTACGAGTTCCACCGCGTCTACCAGCTCTGCAACCAGTTCTGCGCGGTCACCCTCTCGGCGACCTACCATGACATCCTCAAGGACCGGCTCTACACGCTCGGCAGCGGCTCGCCCCTCCGCCGTTCGTCGCAGACCGCGATCCATCATATTTTCCAGGCTTTGGTCAGGATGCTCGCGCCCATCCTGACGTTCACCGCCGACGAGGCCTGGGCCTTCGCGACCACCGGGACCGAGTACGCCGCCGATTCCATCCACCTGCAGGACTGGCCCGTGGCTCCCGCCGCGTGGACCAATGCCGAGGTTGATGGGGATGTCGCCTCGCTGCTCAAGGTCCGCGCGCAGGTCAACGAGGCCATCGAGCCCCTCCGCGCCGCCGGGAAACTGGGCAAGTCGCTCGATGCCTCGGTGACGCTGACGGCACCCGCCGACGATGCCGTCTTCCGCGTGCTGGAAAAACACCGGGATTTCCTGCCCGAACTTTTCATCGTCTCGCATGTCACTCTCATGCCCGCGACCGGCACCGCGCTCTCCGCGGGCGTGCGTCCGTGCAGCGAACTCAATTACGTCCGCTGCCCGCGCTGCTGGCGCTGGGTGCCGGCTTTGCAGGCCACGAGCCACGGCGAGGTCTGCCCGCGCTGCGCCGAGGCCCTGACATCCGCCTGATTTTTCTTATTACCGCCATGCCCACCAAAAAGAAACCCGCCCCCGCGAAGAAGCCTGCCGCGCCTGCAGGCAAAACCGTTTCCAAAAAGCTCCCGCCGGCAAAACCGGCCGCTGTTCCCGTGAAGAAAACCAAAAGCGATTCCACCAGCAAGGCCGCCGCCTCCCGCGACGCCCTGCGCACCCGCATCCTCGGCGCCAAGAAAAAGCCGGCCAAACCCATCGCCTTCAGCCTCGACGAGGTCCGCGCCATCGCGAAGACCGTCACCGCCAAGGAGGCCAAGGCCGCCAAGTCCGCCCAGCCCGGCGTGCCGGCCAAGAAGGCCGACCTCGCCGCCAAGGTGCTCAAGCCCGCCGCGCCCACCCACGTGAAGGCCGCATCGCTCGCGGACATCCTCGGGTTCAACCCCAAGAAGGCCAAGTCCGCCGAGGCCTCCGAGGAGAAGGACGTGCCCGAGAAGTTCAAGCGGTACTACCGCCTCCTCTTCGACCTCCGCAAGCACCTCACCGCCGGGATCGAGCTGCACTCGGAGGAGACCCTCAAGCGCTCCTCCAAGGACGACGCCGGCGACCTCTCCGCCTACGGTCAGCACATGGCGGACGCGGGCACCGACACGTTCGACCGCGACTTTGCCCTCAGCCTCGTGTCGAGCGAGCAGGAGGCCCTCTCCGAGATCGATGCCGCCATCAAGCGCATCCACGACGGCACCTACGGGATCTGCGAGATCACCCAGAAGCCCATCGCCAAGGAGCGCCTGCTCGCCGTGCCCTTCACCCGTTACTCGGCCAGCGCCCAGAAGGAACTCGAGCGCAACCGTCACCGTTCCCGCACGCAAGCCGGCCTGTTCGGCGAACTCGGCGAGGAGGGGGCAAAGATCGAGGAGGACAGCGGCGGGGGCGGCGACGAGTAAGCGCCACCCACGCACCTTGCCGCGCGGGCTTCCTCCGAAGCCGCGCGACGCCTTCCATGGAAACGACGCCTGCGTCGACGACCGCCTCGCCCTGGCAACGGCTGCATGCCTATCGCGTGCTGCTGGTGATCGCGGTCGCGCTCTTCGCGCTGGACCAGGCCACCAAAGCCTGGATCGCCAGCCGCCTGCCCTACGGCACGTTCGGCGAACCCGGCGCACTCGCGGTCGTTCCGGGATTTTTCTATCTCGTCCACGTCGGCAACACCGGCGCCGCCTGGAGCCTGCTCACCGGCCGGAGCGCGTTCCTCGCCATCCTCGCGGTCGCCACGCTCGGCGCCATCTTCCTCTGGCGGCGGGCGCTCGGCCTGCGCACGCTCATCGTCCAGGTCAGCTTCGGCCTGCTGTGCGGCGGCATCGCCGGCAACCTCTCCGACCGGATCGTGCACGGCCATGTAATCGACTTCATCGACCTGCACTTCGGCAGTTACATCTACCCCACCTTCAACGTCGCCGACTCCGGCATCTGCGTCGGCGTGGTGATCTACCTCTGGCACTCGCTCCGCGCGCCGGATTAGGCCGCTTCCCAGGATCTGGCCGATGGATCCGCTTGATCGGGCAGGCCGGCGCCCTGAAAGCACGAGCACGCTCGCGGCCTGCGAAATTTGAAGCTTCCGCGCCAGCGGCGCGGATCATTCCACATTTGCGATCTGCTCCCGCACGCGTTCCAGCTCGTTCTTGAGCTCGATGACCGCGCGCGAGATCGTGAGGTCGTTGGCCTTGCTGCCGATGGTGTTCACCTCGCGGCCGATTTCCTGGAGGATGAACTCGGACTTGCGGCCGATCTCGGCGTCCGACCGCAGCAACGCGGCAAACTGCTCGAAATGGCTGCGTAGACGCGTCAGTTCCTCGGTGACGTCGCACCGGTCCGCAAACAGCGCGATTTCCTTCAGCACGCGCTCATCATTCAGGTCGAGCTCCAGCTCCGCCTGCCGCAGGCGCTGCAGGAACTGCTCGCGATAAGCCGCGGGCACTGCGGGAGCGCGGGCCGCAACCGCGTCCACCTGCCGGCGGAGAGTCTCCAGCCGGGCCAGAAAATCGACCAGCAAGGCCTCGCCTTCGCGCGCTCGCATCGCCGCGAAGCCGCGCAGCGCCTCGCCCAGCGTCGCCAGCACGGTCGTGGTCGCGGCCTCCGCGGCCGGCAGTTCCGCCGCCTTGCGTTGGGAATTGGCAATGGACCAGAGCAGCTCCGGGGTCGGCTCGAACCGCACGCCGCGCGCCTCCGCCAGCGATTCCAGCCGGTCGAGCGCGGCCCCGACCTCGGCCTCGTCCCAGACGATCTCGCTCGCGCCCTTGGTCCCGGTCAGCTCAATCACCACGCTCACGCGCCCGCGGGCGGCCACCTTGCGCACCTGCTCACCGACAAGGGCCTCCAGGCTCTCCCACTCGTCCGGCAGCTTCACGGCCAGATCCAACGTCTTGCGGTTCACCGCGCTCACCTGAACCGTCAGCGTGTAGCCCGCGATCGTGGAGGTCGCGCGGCCGTAACCGGTCATGCTCTTCATAGTTTCACCCCGAGTATTTTGGCCACCTGCTGCACGTCTTTGTCGCCACGCCCGCTAAGATTTATGATCAAAATCTCATCCTTCCGCATCGCTTTCGCGCGCTTGAAGCCATGGACGAGTGCGTGCGTGCTTTCCAACGCCGGGATGATTCCTTCCAGGCGGGAGCACAGCTGGAACGCCTCCATCACCTCGTCGTCCGTCGCGTAGGCGTAGTCGATCCGTTTCTGGTCGCGGTAGAAGGCATGCTCCGGCCCGATGGCCGC
>Ga0265320_10001808_pt1 | contig 15168 bp, 12 predicted proteins | sample 4827metaG_FD_202087 | JGI IMG/M metagenome (GOLD analysis project Ga0265320, IMG submission 202087) | Rhizosphere microbial communities from Carex aquatilis grown in University of Washington, Seatle, WA, United States - 4-8-27 metaG | ecosystem: Host-associated > Plants > Roots > Rhizosphere >...
CCTCGCAGTGCTTCGGCACCTGCCCGTTGCCGGCGCCCTTGCTCACCTCCGTATCTCCCAATAGCGCGCTGGCGGGCGGCAGCGGCTTCGCGTTGACCGTGAGCGGATCGAATTTCGTGAGCGGATCGGCGGTGAACTGGAACGGAAGCGCCCGGACCACGACCTTCGTCAGCTCAACCCAACTCACGGCGGCGATCACACAGGCCGATATCGCCACGGCAGGCAGTTTTCCGGTCACCGTGCTGAACCCGACGCCCCTGGCCGGCCCGTCCAAGGCGATTCCATTCGCTGTGAACAACCCGGCGCCCGCCATCACCTCGCTGTCGCCCAGCAGCGCCACAGCGGGCAGCGGCGGTTTCACCCTGACGGTAAACGGAGCCGGTTTCGTCGGCAGCTCGGTAGTGAATTGGAACGGGAGTGCCCGCACGACGACCTACGTCAGCGCCACACAACTGAACGCGGCGATCAATTCTGCCGACATCAATAGCCCCGGCTCTGTTCCCGTGACGGTCGCCAACCCCAGCCCCGGCGGCGGCCTTTCGAGCGGTGCCAGCTTCACGATCAATCCGATCGGAAGCTCGCTTCAGATCAGCTCTGTCAGCCAGATCTTGGCTCAACAGGCTCAGACCATCACAATCACAGGCAGCGGTTTCGGCACTCAGGCTCCGTATAGCGGGGATTCCCTCTACATCGCTATCTTCGATGTGACCGTGGGGAACTGGTCGGCCGGCTATGCGGGCCCCTGCTTCCAAGGCGCGTGCAACGACGGCGTGGGTCTTGTCGTGACCTCTTGGACGGACACGCAGATCGTTCTGGGGGGATTCACCGGCGAATGGGGAGCTAACAATTGGAAGCTCAACAATGGCGATCAGGTGCGGATCTACGTCTGGAGCGCCCCTTCTGGAAACGGCCCGGCATCCTTCACCACGACCGTAGGACCTAGCGTGAACAACCCGGTGCCCGCCATCACCTCGCTTTCGCCCACCAGCGCCACGGCGGGAGGCGCCGCCTTCACACTGACAGTGAATGGAACCGGCTTCGTCGGTGGTTCGGTGGTTGACTGGAACGGGAGTGCCCGTGCGACGACCTACGTCAGCGCCACACAACTGACGGCGGCACTCAGTGCAGGCGACATCACTACAGCCAGTTCCGTGTCCGTGACTGCCGTCAATCCCGGCCCGGGCGGCGGACCGTCGGCCGCGTTCCCATTCGCGATCAACGCGGCTGTAATAAGCCAGACCATCACCTTCGGTTCGCTAGTCAGCGAGCCGCTCGGAACGGCCCCCTTCACGGTGAGCGGAACGGCTTCATCCGGTCTGCCGGTGAGCTTCAACTCTCTGACGGCTGCGGTGTGCACAGTGTCGGGTTCGACCGTTACTCTTGTCGCCGTTGGCACCTGCACGATTCAGGCGACGCAGGCCGGCAATGCGACGTATGCTGCCGCATCGCCCGTGAACCAGAGCTTTCAGGTGACCCATCCGACTCAGGCCAGCCAGACCATCACCTTCGGTCCGCTGACCAACGAATCGCTCGGCACAGCCCCCTTCACGGTGAGCGCGACAGCCTCGTCCGGATTGCCAGTGAGCTTCAACTCTTTGACGACAACGGTGTGCAGTGTGTCGGGTGCGACTGTCACCCTGATCGGCGTTGGCACCTGTACAATCCAGGCGACACAAGCTGGCAACACGACCTATGCCGCGGCGTCACCTGTCAATCAGGGATTCCAGGCAACGCCGATCGGCATCCAGATCACCTCGATCAGTCAGGTTCTGGCTCAACAGAACCAGACCATCACGATCACCGGCAGCGGCTTCGGCACCCAGGCTCCTTACACAGGCGACTCCAGCCATATCGTCCTCTTTGACGTGACGGTTGGGAACTGGTCGGCTGGCTATGCGGGTTCGTGCTTCCAAGGCGCGTGCAACGACGAGGTGGGTCTTGTCGTGACCTCTTGGACGGACACACAGATCGTTCTCGGAGGGTTTACCGGCGCCTGGGGAGTGAACAACTGGAACCTCAACCGGGGAGACATCGTGAGGCTATATATATGGAACGCCAACTCGGGGAATGGGCCCGCGACGATTACCACAACCGTCGGGCCCGGCCTGCACTTCGTTCCCGTCACGCCCTGCCGACTGGCCGATACGCGTGACGGGCAGACGATCAGCGGCGGCACCTCCCGCGATTTCGCCGTTCCTCAACTCGGCTGCGGCATCCCGGCTACAGCGCTGGCCTACTCGCTCAACGTGACGGCCGTGCCGCCTGGCTACCTCGGCTACTTGACCATCTGGCCAACTGGCCAGGCACGGCCGAATGCCTCCACGTTGAACTCCTGGGAGGGCATTGTAGTGGCCAACGCTTCCATCGTCCCGGCCGGGGCGAACGGTGCCGTCAGCGTCTTCGTCTCAAACGAGAGCAACGTCATCCTCGACATCGACGGATATTTCGACACCTCGGACGGCTCGGACTCCTATTCGTTCTATCCAGCCACGCCCTGCCGCGTGGCCGACACGCGCAACCCGGCAGGCCCGTTCGGCGGACCATCAATCACGAGCACCACGCCTCGCGCTTTCCAGGTTCCGCTGAGCAACTGCTCGATCCCGGCCACGGCCGCCGGCTATTCGCTGAACTTCACCGTCGTTCCCTCGGGGTATCTCGGATATCTCAGCACTTGGCCCACGGGCCAGGCGCAGCCGAACGTTTCGACCCTGAATTCTTGGACTGGGAAGGTGGTGGCCAACGCGGCCATCGTTCCTGCCGGAACGAACGAATCAATTTCAGTCTACGCAAGCAATCCGACCGACGTGGTCATGGACATCAACGGGTTTTTCGGGGCGCCCGGCAGTGCCGGCGCGCTGACGTTCTACCCCGTGACGCCGTGCCGGGTAGCCGACACGCGCAATCCGTCTGGGACCTTTGGGGGGCCCGAGATGGAAGGGCCCACGACGCGGACGTTCCCGATTCCCGCCAGTGTGTGCAACATCCCAACGACTGCGGCGGCCTACTCGCTCAACATGACGGTGGTGCCAGACGGGCTGCTGTCGTACCTGACGATCTGGCCCGCCGGTTCGGCGCAGCCGAACGTGTCGACCTTGAACTCGTTTGACGGCAGCGTGGTGGCGAACGCGGCGATCGTGCCAGCGGGGACCAACGGGGCGATCGACGTGTTTGTGACGAACCCGACGCAGGTGATCATCGACATCAACGGCTACTTCGCGCCATAAGGGCCGGCTTACCTGCGATTTGCGTCGCCGATGGGATGAGGTTGGTGCGGGCCTAGGGCGGCTGCCCGCGGGATTGGCTGCCGATATCAGGTCATAACGCCGACGCCCCCCGCTGCGCTCGCTGAAGGTCAAGCGGGTCAGCGGAACCAGGCGGTCATCGGCTTTATCGACCCCAACGCCGACCGCATCGCGCACGTGAACAACCTGCGCGAGAAGGCGTTCGGCGTTTCGCCCAAGGACAGGAAGGCACTGGGAGCGATCGTTGTTAGGGTGCTGAAACGGTCGAGGGCGGTTCGCGTAACGAAAGCCGCCTAGCCTTCGCTGGAGTTTACTGTTTTGATTTGACTCCAATCGTCTCTGCCCGACCCCCGACGTGCTCAAGGGCGGCTTGACGGAGAGCGCCGCGCGTATGGGCGAGCACATGATGCGGCAGATGCGGAAGTGGCCGGGGCGGATCGCCTCGATGGGCGATGTGCGGGGGCTGGCATCGATGATCGGGATCGAGCTGGTTCGAGACCGCGCGACCAAGGAGCGGGCGCCGGAACTGAGGGGCCGGATGGTTGAGCGGGACTTCGAGTGCGGGCTGTTAGTGCTGGGGGCGGGCGAGAACACGGTGCGGCTCTGCCCGCCGCTGATTGTTTCGCGCGACCAGGCGGATCTTGCGAGGGACGTGATCGAGGCGGCTTGCCAGGAGCAGAGGACATGAAATACAATCGGGTCGAGTTTGAGGCTGCTGAAGGAGGAAACGCCGTGCAGTGCACAAGATCCGTGGCTTTTGGAGCGACCATGGGGCTCGTTGCCGCTTCTGCTCTGTGCGCGCAGGAGCGCATGAACCAGCAGGAACTCACGGTTCACGCGGCATACGCCGGCGTTGTTATCTCATCGCGAGTCAGCTCGATTGTGAACTCCCAGTCCCGGGAGTTAGGTGAGCCTGAAGTAGCCATACGCATCGAGGATTTTCGAAGCGGGCGGGTGGCCGAACTGCTACCAGATAAGCCCATGGCGGACCTCGTGACAATCCCTTCAGAGCCTATCCTGCTAACTATGCAAGGCGCGTGGGACGTAGGCGAAACCATGGTCCAGGTGGGCGATTGGGGCCCCGTGAAGGCAAGATACGATGAAACGGGACAGGCGATTTGGACCAATACGTTTCGGGGGTTCCTTCAGGTAACTGGATGGAAGCCCGCTTCTTGGGCAAGCTTCTCGGTCTTGCTTTCAGCTCATGGCCGCGAACGCCGGTATCGCGCGATGTTTCTGTTCGAAGACGGGAAGGCCGGGGAACCTCGGAAAGTAAGAGTCATCGACGCCATTCTGGGTGCTTCCGCTTTGGACCAGGTGATGCTGCGGAATCTGGGTCAGGATCTTCCCAAACTCCCCGACCACATCCGGGACGTGTGTGCAGCAAATCTCGCGAATTCCGTTCGCTGCCCCCCAACGATGAGCGTTGGCGCCGACAAGCTCCTAGAGTCGCTGAGAGTCGCACCAGATTGCGAGGTTGATTCAGTGACTGGACTATGTTGCGATCCCAGAACCGGCGAGTGTGGTTTAAGGCGCTGAGTTGGGGCGGCTGCGCTCTCAGGAGCGCCTTGCCCGCCTGAAAACAAGCGCGATCCACCAACGTTTCCGCCCCACCGTATCGCAAACAGGGCTCGAGGCGGCCAAAAATCCAGTCGGCCTGCACGTGGCTGTAACTAGTGAAGATCTTCTGGCGCACGAGGGCGTTCTCCTGGCTTGTTGAGCCCGAGCCTAGAGTTTACAGCCACGTCCAGCGCTATCCAAGAAGAAGGCCCACGCCAGAGCCGTGGGTTTGGCCACGTCTCCAGGCTGGAAGCCGGCCGGACGCGCCGCGCGGGTTTGCCGAAGGGGCCTCTAAGTCAGTGGCTTGCGGACTCTCTAGTCGTGCGCACTAACTCCAACTTCTTGCGATGTCGCGCTCGGGGAGCCAATTCTTTAGGCTACGTTCGATGGCCCCCATCTCCTGGAGAACCGCGTCGTGTACCAAGCTCGCGAAAGCCCTTCCCGCGCAGGCAGAATAGACCCGCGAGATCGGGCTCGTCGGATCGCCGCGAGCTGATCGGCGGGAGAGGCCGAAAGTTGAAGTGGGGTTACAGCGGCCTGTAGGATGCGGAGATCCTTGTCGGCGTTCGTCCAGGCGACGAAGAAGGCCTGCACTCGGTGCGGGCGCTGGCCGGATTCCGGCGGCGGCTCAGGCCGGCCCGCAGCCAGTCCGCCTGTGCCGCAGGATCAGGCGCCTGATCTGCGACAGGCTCTTACCGGTCACCTTGTGCAGGTAGGCTCGGATCACTCCCCTCCGTTTCTTGGCTTGTCGTAAGTCACCCAGCGAAGATCTCTCCTGGTTCTGGCCAGCGAACCCGGGCGCCTGGCTGGCCTCCAAGAACTCGCCGATCGCTTCCGGGTGCCAAAATTCCGCATTCCGCATCCGAATTCGCATTCCCCCGCAGGATGCCGCAACCGGGCCCTCCCGGGCGCGTTTTCAGGAGCACCTTGTATTGGAAACCAGTTCAGTTTCAGGTCATCTTTCTTGTATTGGACAATACTTCCTTGGACAATACTTCCTGATGGAATTCGCGGGAGATGTGATATAATTCATTTCAATTGCTGGGGCAGCCAGGAGGGGCGTGTGGCGGAGCTGAACGCACGGCACAATTGGCTCGGAACCGATGCAGAACTCCGCACGCTGTTCCTGGGGCTGGGGTTCGTAACCGCCAGCGCGGGCATGGTCCCGTTGCTTCGACGGTCGTGGCGGGCGGCCCAGGTCAGCGACGCGCCGCTCCTTATCGAAGGCGAGACCGGAACGGGGAAGCAAGCGCTGGCCGATGCGATTTACCACCTGGACCCCAAACGTGGCCGCAATCCCTTTGTCACGGTGCACTGCGGAGCGCTCCAGGAATCGCTGGCCGAAAGCGAGCTCTTCGGGCACGAAAAGGGCGCCTTTTCGGGGGCGGTCAGCGAGCGCAAAGGCCTGTTCCAAACCGCGCATCGCGGCACGCTGTTTCTTGACGACGTGAACGACCTCCCCATGTCGCTCCAGCCGAAACTGCTCGACGTGCTGCAGAGGGGCAGAGTGCGCGCGGTGGGCTCGGATTCGGAAACACCTCTCGATGTCCGCGTCATCGCCGCCTGCAATCAGCCGCTCGAACCGCTGGTGCGCGAAGGCAAGTTCCGCGCCGATTTGTATTACCGCCTCGACGTGATCCGCCTGGCGCTTCCCCCGTTGCGCGAGCGCCGGGAAGACATAACGGCGCTGTTGCTGAGATTCGCGAAGCGCTACGAAGAGTTTTACGGCCCGGTTGACTCCGTGGACCCGGACCTCGTCCGTCACCTCTGCGGCCAGCCCTTCGCGGGCAACGTACGCGAGCTCCAGCACGCCGTTCAGCGCATGCTTTTCGCCAAGACCGAGGGCCGTTCGCTCACCCTGGAAGACTGGCTGCGCCAGGCTCCCAAGAGCCAGCCCAGCGCGGAAGAGGACTTAGCCCACGCCGCCGCCCGGCTTTGGAGGGCCATCGACCAGAACGGCGCGTCCTTCGATGCGACCTTGCGCGACCTGGAGCGGCGCCTGCTCGAATCCGCGCTGGCCGAAGGCGGCACGAAGCGGCAGATCGCGATCCAACTCGGCATGAGCGAGCGCAACCTCTACCACAAACTCCGCGCGCACGGAGTGCATGAGCCGCAGTCCGGCGCTGACAGGAAATTCAGCACCACTGTCAATTCCCGCAGATCCCCCGGGACCCTGCGCCAGTCCGCCTGATCCGCTCCGCCGCAGGCGACTTCTCTCTCCGCGAGCCTGCCAGATCCTGCATTCGTCCCAGCGGCGGCCGACGCAGAATCAGCGGGATAACTCCGGCAACGGAAGTGCATCATCTATCGCAACCGGGAGCTATGTGGAAAGCAAGTGGGACGGAGACTGGGTGGCCTTTCGCCTCGCGGACGTTTACCTTCCCGATCCGCGCGAGCCTGTGAGTGCGCTCCCTAGCGATGCGCTGCTCATGGGCCGGCTAGTGGGCTATTCCGACTCGGGTTCGGAGCAGGAGGCCTTCGGCGTTGTGGCTGTGGCCGCGGGCCAGCGTGTCATCGTCCCGACCAAGGTGTTGCGTTGGCTCTCGGTGGCGGAACGGGATAGGCAATGCGGTCCCGGTCCCGAAGAGTAACTAGATGGACGCCGCGACAGAAGACCGGAGCGAGCGCGCAAGCGACTCCGGACGTGAGGGCGTAGTTTACGCCTCCGCCTGGGATCATCTCGCCGATGAGTTGCGCCTCCTGGATGCTCGCATCTACCTCGCGACGCTGCTGCGCCGCGACGAGACCGACTCCGATCCACTGGGCCGATTCCGGTCCGTGGTGGTGACAGAAGACGAGGTCGAGCGGCTCACCGAGGGGTTGGCCGGCGCCTGGGATGACGGCCACGAGGAGCTTGAGCCGGACGCTGAGCAGGCCGCGGTGGCGGAGCTTCTCGACAGGCTCGAGCGCCAGGTCTGGGACCGCAGAATCGCCGCGCGAAGCAACGGCCTGATCCTGCCCCTGGCGCGCCTGACGGAAGTCTTCGGGCTCAGCCGGTTCGAAGAGACGTGTCTGGTCGTCTCGATGGCCGCGGAGCTGGATCGCCGTTACGGGCGGCTTTTCGGATATCTGCAGGACGACCTGACGCGCAACCGCCCGAGCGTCGATCTGGCGATGAGTTTGCTGCGTCTGCCGGTGAGCCAGCGGGTCCGGGCTCGCGCGTCGTTCGGCGCCGAAGGGCCACTGGTGCGGCACGCGCTGATCGCGGTTACGGCGCCCCCGGGCGATCCCGCCGGGCCGCTCATCGACCGCTTCCTCAAGATCGACGACCGCATCGCCGGGTTCCTGCTCGGAATGGAGCAGATCGATCCGCGCATTCAGCCGGCGATCCAGCTGCTTCCGGAGGGCAATGAATCCGCCGGCCTGGACGAAAGAGTCCGCGAGTTGCGGGCGTATGCGGCTCACCACTTCGTCGGCAGGCGCGATGCCGGGCCGATGGTGGTGTGCGTCCAAGGCTCGAACGCTGCCGGCAAACTGGCCAGCGCGGCGGCGATCGCGGAGGGCGCGGGCAGATGCCTGCTCACAGTGGATGCCGACCGTCTGTCCGAGTGCCAGGCTGGCCCCGAGGAGGCGGTCCGGCTTGTCCGGCGCGAGGCCATGCTGCAAGGCGCCGCGCTCTTCTTCCACGGCTTCGAATGCCTGCCGGTTATCGATGGCCGCCGCCCGCTGGTGCGCCCCATTCTCGACGGCGCGGCCGAATTCGGTACCCTCACTTTCCTTTCGACGGTCGAACCGTGGAGACCCGCCTCCATCGCCGGGCGCGTGGCGTTCGCGTCGCTTGATGTCGGAGTGCCCGACGACACAGCCCGAAAGGCGACCTGGGACGGCCGCCTGGAGCGATTGGACGGCATGGCGCCGCCAGTGGACACCGTCGCTCTGGCAAGCAAGTTCCGGTTCACGGAAGGGCAGATCGACGAGGCTCTCGCGCAGGCCCTGTCGCGCGCGCGACAGCGCAGGCCGGGGAGCCCCAAGATCAGCGAGGCCGACCTACACGCCGCCTGCCGCGCCCAGGCCCTGCCCAAACTCGGGTCGCTCGCACGCAAAGTGGAACCGCGCCGCGTGTGGAGGGATCTGGTCCTGCCGGCCGACCAGCTCCAGCATCTGCGTGAGATCTGCAATCAGGCACGCTACCGCCAAGTGGTCTACGGCGACTGGGGATTCGACCGCGCCTCCACGTTGGGCAAAGGGCTGAACGTCCTTTTCTGTGGCGCGCCGGGCACCGGCAAGACGATCTCGGCGGAAGTCGTCGCCAACGAATTGGAGTTGGGACTCTACAAGATCGACCTCTCCCAGGTGGTCAACAAATACGTCGGCGAAACCGAGAAGAACCTCTCGGCGTTGTTCCGGGAAGCGCAGGGCAGCAACGCCATTCTCTTCTTCGATGAAGCGGACGCGTTGTTCGGGAAGCGCTCTGAAGTCAAGGAAGCGCACGACCGGTACGCCAACATCGAGATCGGCTTCCTGTTACAGCGCATGGAAGAGTACGACGGCATCTCGATCATGGCGACCAACCTGCGCCGTAACCTGGATGATGCCTTCGTACGGCGGCTGCAGTTCATCGTGGAGTTCCCGTTTCCCGATGAGGCCAACCGCCTCGCCCTCTGGCGCGGCCACATTCCGCCGGGCACGCCGGCCGCGGATCTGGACCTGGCGTTCCTGGCGCGTCAGTTCCGCCTGGCGGGCGGCAACATCCGCAACATCGCTGTGAACGGCGCGTTTCTGGCGGCCTCCGAGGGCGCATCGCTCGGCATGCGGCACCTGATCCGGTCCACCCGCCGCGAGTTTCAGAAGATCGGCCGCACCTGCGCGCCCACCGAGTTCGGCGCCTACGCGGATTTGGTGCGGGCGACGCACGAGAACGCAGGGACGGAGGTCGAAACCCAATGATCGACGACCTCGATCTCTCCATCGAAGCCCTCCTCACCATGGAGTTCGGCGGCGCGCTGCCCTTCGACCTGAGCTTCGCGATCCCGGACAAGACCTTCGCGCCGGTTTCCGGGTCGAAGAACACTCTCAATTGCTACCTCTACGACATTCGCGAAGACCGCGAGCTGCGCCGCACGGATCCGATTCTGGCGCGCCAACCCGATGGCACGGTGCAGAAGCAATACCCGCCGGCGCGCGTTCGACTGGCCTACTGCATCACCGCCTGGAGCCCGGCCACGGTGAGCGTGGAGATCGCCCCGGCGCAGGATGAACACAAGCTCCTCAGCGATGTCCTGCGCGCGCTGCTCAAGTACCCGACTCTGCCGCCCTCGGCCCTGAAGGGTTCGCTCGCGGGACAGCAGCCGCCCCTGCCCACCACGGTCATCCTGCCCGACACGGACAAGATCGTCTCCGATTTCTGGACTGCTGTCGGAGGACAGCTACGGCCGTCGCTCGACTACCGCGTGACGCTGTCGCTGACCTATCTCGACCTGGTGACCGGGCCCATGGTCACCATGCAATCCAGCACGTTCCTGCAATCCGACCTGGGCGGCCCGTCGGATGAGTGGATTCAGATCGGCGGACAGGTGCTCGACAATGGCCTTCCGCCCAACCCGATCCCGAATGCCTGGGTCCGTGCGGACGCCACTGGCCAGACCGCGGTCAGCGATGCGCTCGGCCGCTTTGTGTTCGTGGGTCTCAAGCGGGGCCCGCAGACCATTCGCGCGCGCGCGGTGGGCTTCAAGGACGGCATTCGCAACATCAACATTCCGGAACCGGCGGGCGATTACAACATCGTCGTCAGCCCCTAAGTTAGGAGGAGCATGTCCACGTCTTACACCACTCCCGGCGTTTACATCGAGGAACTCCCCGCAACCGGTCCGATTCAGGGAGTCGGGACGAGCACCGCCGGCTTCATTGGCCAGGCGCTGAGCGGCCCAATCGAGACGCCCACCAAGATCACGAGCTGGACGCAATTCAAGAACACGTTCGGCTCTTACATTTCGGCGCCCAGGCGCTACATGGCCTACGCGGTGGACAACTTTTTTCGCAACGGCGGAACCGTGGCGTATATCGTCCGCGTGGGCACCGCAAAGGAAGCCTGGCTTGACCTGGCGGACCGGGCGGCGACCAACAGCCTGCGCGTCACCGCTCTCCAGGAAGGGACAACCGGCAACGCGATCACTGTCCAGACATCGGACGCCCAGATCGTCACCGCCGCGACGGCTTTGCGCGCCCTGGCGCCCATTTCCCTGGGAAAGAACAACGCCATCACGTTGACCAACGCCGGCGACGCTGCCCTGTTCCGCCCGGGCGACACCGTCACCATCGACGGCACCGCCGAGCGTGCGGTCATCGATCGGATCACGGGTGGCCAGATCTTCCTGCAATCCGTCCTTACCGCGACCTACAACAACGGCAATGTGCGCATCGCGGATCTCATCGCGACGCAGACCACCTTCCGCGTCGCCGGGGGCAGCGGGCTCGAAGCGGGCAGCGTCATCGTAATCGCGCAGGGCGGCACCACCGAAAACGCGGTGATCGATCAGGTCCTGGCCGGCTTCGTCACGCTCAGCAAGGGCCTGGCCAACCCCAAGTACACCATGGGCGCGGCGGATGCGGCGGTGGGCATTCAGAGCCTGGAATTCACGCTGGTCATCCGCGCGCCGAGCCTTCCGGACGAGACCTTCTCGAACCTGGCGATGGACTCGCGGCACAGCCACTATTTCGGCAAAGTGGTCGACTCGGTGTCGGTCAGCGTGGCGCTGGCGGATCCGCCCTCGGCGGCCGCGCCGCCCAACAACCGCCCCAAGGTGATCGGCGCGACGAACCTGGCCAACGGCGCCAACGACGATCTGAACGCCATCTCGCCCGCGGATTACCAGGACGGCATCGATAGCCTCAAGGTCATCCAGGACGTCAACATTCTCTGCACCCCGGACCGCAGCGACGCTACCGTTCAACAGGCTCTCATCACGCATTGCGAGTCCATGGGCGACCGCGTGGCGGTGCTCGATCCGATCCGCGGCGCTCCCCCCTATGGCGTCGGCAGCGTCAGCGAGCAGCGGGCCGGCCTGGAGTCCGCCAGAGGGTTCGGCGGCTTGTACTATCCCTGGCTCTCGATTCCGGACCCGCAGAGCACGACGGGCGACCTGCTGCTGGTGCCACCCTCGGGCGCCGTCGCCGGCATCTACGCCCAGGTGGATCAGGCGCGCGGCGTGCACAAAGCTCCGGCCAACGTGATCATCGCGACCGCCAGCGGTCTCGAGCGCGTGCTCAACGAAGCCGACATGGGGCAGTTGAATATCGCCGGCATCAACATGATCCGGACGTTCCCGAATGCCACCCGGCCCATCGTCTGGGGCGCTCGGACAACCACCAACCCCGACGAAGCTCCCTGGCGCTATATCAACGTGCGGCGCCTCTTTTGTTTCGTCGAGTCATCCATCAAGCTCAGCTTGCAGTGGGCCGTGTTCGAGCCCAACGACCTGGGCCTGTGGCAGAAGCTGATCCGCACCATCTCCGAGTTCCTTACGCGCGTCTGGCGCAGCGGAGCGTTGTTCGGCGCCACGGCCGATCAGGCCTTTTACGTGAAGTGCGACGCGGAGCTGAATCCTGCGTCGGTGCGCGCGCTCGGGCAGGTTTTCGTCGAAATCGGCATAGCGCCAGTGCGGCCCGCCGAATTCGTGGTCATCCGTATCGGCATCTGGGACGACGGTTCCCAGGTGTCGGAGCAGTAGGCAGGAAAGGAGAGTTCCATGGCGACAGGCGCAGTGGTGGATCCCTATCGTAATTACAATTTTCTGGTCGAGATCGACGGCATCGCGCAGGGTAGTTTCATGGAGTGCAGCGGCCTCGACGCGACCACGGAAAGCATCGAATACCGCGAAGGCGGTGACAACGTCACGGTGCGAAAGCTGCCCGGAAAAACCTCTTACGGCGACATCACGCTGAAATGGGGGGTCAATCCCTCGAAGGACCTGTGGACCTGGCGCAAGCAGGTTATTCAGGGCAACATCCAGCGCAAGAACGGCTCGGTGGTGGTCTACGATCTGGCCAATTCCACCGAGGTGGCGCGCTGGAACTTTGTGCGCGGCTGGCCCGTTAAGTGGGAAGGCCCGCACTTCGACGCCAAAGGCAAGGATGTGGCGGTGGAGACCTTGACCATCGCCCACGAAGGCATCGACAGGGCGACATAGCATATGTTCCAGACCGAATACGAATTCACGCTACCCAAGGGATACGTCGACGTTGACGGCCAACTGCACCGCGAGGGCGTCATGCGCCTGGCCACCGCGGCCGATGAGATCCTGCCGCTTGCGGATCCGCGGGTGGAGAAGAACCCCGCGTACCTGCTGGTGATTCTCTTTTCGCGAGTGGTGATCAAGCTTGGAAGGATCAAGCAGGTGACTCCCAAGACCATGGAGGGCCTGTTCTCCGAAGACCTGGCGTTCCTGCACCGGTTCTTCAACGAGATCAACGGCGTGGGTGCGAGGAGGGTGTCCACGCGCTGCCCCAAGTGCAGCCATGAATACAGCGTGGAGCCTGCGCCGTTGGGGGAATTAGCGGCTATCCCTTAGATCTGCTCCACGAGGAGGTAGCCCTGATCGGCATGTACTGCCACTGGTCGTACACAGAGGTCATGTCGATGGAGCACGCCGAGCGGCGGCGATGGATCCGTGAAATCGTGCGCCTGGCGCGCACGGAGAGAAGCGCGTGAACGACGACGAAAACAATCCGGAACGCGAGCGTGAACTGCCCGGTGCACGCTGGCTTGGCGCGGCCTTGGAGCAGTTGGGACGCTTCGCGGTGGACCGCAAATGGCCCGCGGCCGCGGAGTCGATCCGCGCCCGGTTCGACGCCGTCCCGCGCATGGAGTCGCTCCGCGAGCGCGTGCAAACGGCGCGTGCGCAAACCCCACGAGAAGGCCAGCCCCGCAGGATTCCGTTCCCGCAGCCCGAGCCTCCCCAGACCGCGAGCGTGGAAGACCAGCCGCCGCAAGCCGAGCCCGAGGAAGGCCGCGGGCTCGATCCGGCTCTGCGCGCCCGCCTCGAAAAACTGCTGCGCTTCGGGCTTCCGGCCATCCGCGTCTACACGGGATACGGCGCGGATCGCCTTGCGCGGCGGCACAACGCCGACGCCGTGACGGTTCGCGATGAAATCCACTTCCGCCAGGGCGCCTACGATCCGGCGACGTCCCGGGGGCTGGGTCTGCTGGCCCACGAGGCCACGCACGTTGCCTGGGATCGCGGCGCACGCACGTCCCGTCTGACCCAGGGGCTCGATCCCGCGCAGGCCGAAGAGCGGGCGGCCATCGATAACGAACGGCGCGTTCTTTACGCGGACGCGCGGCCGGCTGGATTGCGGCCCCTGCTCCCGGCTCCCCCTCTACCCATGGCCGGCCCGCCCCCACGTTCCGGCGTCCGCACGGCGCAGACCTCCCGCGACCTGAGCCAGCCCGAGGCGGCGCCGGTCCAGGCCGCCCAACTCTCGGACGCTCAGCTGCGCGCTCTGCGGCACGACATTCACACCTCGCTGCTCGACAAGCTGCGAACGGATTACGAACGAGGAGCCTAGAACATGTCGCTCGAAAAGGCCTCCATCACGAAACTCAGCACCGGCGAGCAGATGTCCGTGATGTTCAATCCCGCCGAATACAGCTTCGACCTGGGCAACACCTTCGCCGAAATCGACATCCCGGGCCTCCGCACGCCGCCCATCCAGTACGTACGCGGCAACGCCAGCTCGCTGCGCATGGAGCTCTTCTTCGACAGCTATGAGAGCCAGTCCGATGTGCGGGCATCCACCACGCAGTTGACCGCGCTGCTCGACGCCGACCCCATTACGTCAGCCCCGCCGATTCTCCTGTTCAACTGGGGCGGATTCGCGCTGAAGTGCGTCCTTGAATCGGTCGCCCAGCGCTTCACTATGTTTCTGGAAGACGGCACGCCCGTGCGCGCCACCCTCACGGCGACGTTCAAGGAGTACGAGCCCGTACAGGTGCAAATCCAGTCCGGGTTCTTCGTCGGGCCGCCCACCGTCGTCAATATCGTTCAGGGAGCCACGGTCAGCAAAATAGCCGAACAGGTGCTCGGCGATCCAACGCAATGGCGGACCATCGCCGACGCGAACAACATCGACAATCCCCGGAAGCTGCAGGCGGGCGGTACGGTGATCGTGCCGCCCAACACGCCGCAGCCTCCTTTCTGAGGCGCCGAAAATGGGATCGTTTTACGCCCCGGCATTCAACGTGAAGATCGCAGGCCTGACGCTGGCAGCCAACGTCACCCGCTCCATCATCGAGCTGGTGTATGACAACAGCCTCACCACCGCCGACATGTTCACGCTGAAGCTGAACAACGCCGACATGAGCTTGACCGATTCGGCGCTGTTCGACGTGGGCAAGAACGTGGAGATCTACATGGGCTATGCCGGCGAC
>Ga0265320_10001810_pt1 | contig 15167 bp, 13 predicted proteins | sample 4827metaG_FD_202087 | JGI IMG/M metagenome (GOLD analysis project Ga0265320, IMG submission 202087) | Rhizosphere microbial communities from Carex aquatilis grown in University of Washington, Seatle, WA, United States - 4-8-27 metaG | ecosystem: Host-associated > Plants > Roots > Rhizosphere >...
GCGGTTTTATCCGTCCGTGCAGGCGCTGCGGGAGCATCTGGCCGGCGGCACATGGGGCACGCTGCGGCACCTTGCGATCGCGGAGGGAGGGCGTTTCTCGTGGAACGCGGCTTCGGTAAAATTTTTCGACCCCGCGAATGGCGGCGTGCTGTTTGACCTTGGCAGCCACGTGCTGGATTTGCTGTGCCATTTTTTTGGCGAGCCGGCGGCCACGACCGCGCGAACCGATGCCCTTGGCGGGACGAATACCAATTGCGTGCTCGCGGCTAATTGGAAGACCGGGACCCAGGCGCGGATCCGACTGAGCTGGGATACGCCGCTGGAAACCGGCTGGCGGATTCAGACATCACGCGGAGAGTGCCGGTGGGATGGCAGTGCGGACGGCGCGTTGCTCTGGCGCAGCGATGGGGCGAAAATCTGGGAGATCATCCCGTCGCCGCCAAAGGTGAGATTTGCCCCGGGCCAGGGATGGTCGGGTTCATTCGTGCGGCAATTCGAAAACGTGCTCGCAGCGATGGCGGGAAAAGAAAAACTCCTCGCGCCGGCGGCGGACGTACTGCCGAGCCTGCGGTGGCTGGAAGAGGCAAAGAATCACGCGAAGCTCCTGGCGCAACCCTGGTTGTCGCCGGAAGAAATGGCCGGGGTGGCAAGGCTGGCAAAATCATGAAACCCATTGCCCTATTGGGAGCGTCGGGATTTGTCGGCGTGCGCCTGGTGGAACTGCGCCACCTCGGCGGCGGTGCGCCGGTGCGCCCGATTTTTTATCGGCCCTCGAGTCTGGCGCCGCTGGCGAGATTTCAACTCGATGGCCGGATGGCGGATTACACGGATGCCGGTGCGCTGGCCAAGGCGATCGAGGGTTGCGATACCCTGGTACATCTCGCCACGGGGGATCCCAAGGTAATCTTGTCATTGCTGGAACCCGTTTATGAAGCAGCGGCGCGCGCCAAAATCAAGCGCATCGTCTTTATGAGCTCGGCCGCCGTGCATGGGCAAACCCCCGCGCCAGGCACCAACGAAGCCACCCCCCTCGCTCACCGCCATCAGTTGCCCTACAATGCGGCGAAGGCTCAGGCGGAAAAACGCCTGCGCGAATGCCGCGCGCGGGGCAAGGTCGAACTGGTCATCCTGCGACCGGGCATCGTGTGGGGGCCGCGCTCGCGCTGGGTGACGGACAATTTTCGGGCGATGGGCGCGGGCACCTTTGGCTGGCTCGACGGCGGCCGCGGCGTCATCAATCCGATCTATGTGGATAATCTTGTCCACGCCATCGACCTCGCCTGCACTGCGACGGTAGACGGCCAAACTTTTTTATTGAACGACCCGGCGCCGGCGAATTGGCGGGAGTTCTACACGCCCTGGTTGAACGCCTGCGGCCTTACGCCCGACGGCGTACCCGAGGCGCCGCCATTCCTTCCGGCCCGGGGATTAAGGGCCCAGTTCGAGCGGTTTCGAATTCATCCGGCCACCCAGCGGCTGGCGCCGAATATCCCCGGCGGGTTCAAGCGCGCAGTTAAAAGTTTGCTCGGCGCGCGGCCCGCTCAAGGCGCACCGGATCCTTTGGCAAACCTGAATTTCCGTCCAACCGGCTCGGCGCAGCTTTCCGAAGAAATGACGCTGCTCGAACGGTGCGCATGGCGATTCCCCACTGACGCCGCCCACACCCGCCTCGGCTGGCAACCGGCCGTGGACTGGCCGACCGCAGTGGAACGCACCCTCGGCTGGTTGAAATTTGCCGACTTGCTGCCGACTGAAGATTCTTCTGCATCCTGACACTTTGACGATGGAGAGCCGAGCATACACCGCTTACGTACCGGTCTACAACCAGGCCGCCACCCTTGGGGCGTGCCTGACGGCGTTGCGCGCGCAGAGTGTGCCGCCGGCGGAGATTTTGGTGGTGGATGACGGCTCGACGGATGATTCAGTGAAAATTGCGCTGGCGGCGGGTGCCACGGTGCTGCGACAAAATGGCAATTTGGGCCGCGGCGCGGCCAGGGCGCGGGCTTATCAGGCGGCGAAAAATGAATTGCTCCTCGGCTGCGATGCGGGGAACCGGCTGCCCGCGGATTTTGCGGCGCGGGCGCTGGCCCATTTTGCAACGGCACCCAAGCTGGGCGCGGTGCATGGATGGTTCTTGCAATCAAACACCGGTGACACGGTCCAGCGATGGCGCAGCCGGCATTTGTTTGCCCGGCCGTCCGCGGAGTTGCATCGCGAGGCCACGCATGTGACTTCCGCCTATCTGGCGCGACGCCAGGCAGTGCTTGACGCGGGAAACTATGATGAGCAATTACGTGCCGGAGAGGACGCTGAGCTGGGTCAGCGTTTGCAATTGGCCGGTTGGGAGATTTGGCGCGATCCGGACATGGGCATTGAGTGTCTGACCACCGACACGAAGGCCAGCGTGTTCGAGCGCTACGCCCGTTGGAATGAAATCCTCGCGCCCGGGCCGGACGCCCGGCTGTGGCGCGATTATGCGAAACGCTGTGCCTATGCGGTCAAGGTATTGGCGGTGCGCGATATTCAGGCGGGCGATTGGGCGGCGGTGCCCCTTTCACTGGCACTACCCAATTACCTCGCGCGCCGGGCGCGCCATCGGCAACGGGACGCCGCTGCCAAGCAGCGGCGGGTGGTCGTACATTACGTAAATACTTATATTGAACCCTGGCTGGACCGCTGCTGGCGGCGCGAGTCGGTCTCCCGCGCGCACCTCTGGGGCGCCGATGCCTTGGAAGCCGCGGGCTTTGACGTGCGGCCGGTGCGGAGCCGGACATCGGGCGCGGGACTAAAGTTCCTGCGCTGGCTGTCGCGGGCAGTGGGGGGACGGCTGGGTGATTTGGCGGTGGACTATCTCGTTCTCACCCGCGCGCGGCGCGGCGACATCGTTTATGCGGCAGCGGGGCCAATGGTCTTTACGCCACTGGCCGTGCGCTGCGGATTATGCCAGGCGCGATTGGTGACGTGGCTCTACAAACCGGTCGCACCGTTTTCCTGGCGTTCGCTGCGCGGGCTAAGCTCGGCGCACCCGTTGCGCGCCGCTTACACGGGCTGGCTCGCACTCACTCCGCATGTCGAAGTCTGGTTGCGGCGGGAGCATCCGGCGGCTCGCGTGCGCCGGGTGGTCTGGTCGGCGGACACGGTTTATTATCCACCGGCGTCCGGCCCCGGCAGTTATTTTGCGGCTACAGGCGTGACACAGCGCGATTACCACCTGCTTCTCGCCGTAGCGCGAATGGTGGATTTTCCCTTTGTCATTCTTGGGCCGGCCGATTTGCAGGCGCACGCCCCGGCCAATGTCACCTGGCGCGGGCGCAAAGCCAACCAACCCCACGCGACCATTGACGACGATGAATTGCGCCAACTCTACCACGGCGCGCGCGCCATTCTCATTCCGTTGCTCCCGGACCCGGACGATGCTTCCGGATTTACCAATCTGCTGGAGGCCATCGCCTGCGGGCGGCCGGCGGTCATGACCCGCACCGGGGCGCTGGACTTGACGCCGGCGGCTCTCGGTATCGGCTACGATATTGCGCCGGGCGATGCCGCCAGTTGGGCGGTGGCGCTCGGGACCCTCGCGCGCGAGCCGGCCGTCGCTGCGCGATTTGCCGCGCGCTCCACCGCGCTCGCACGCGATTTTTTCAACTTGCCGCGTTTTGAAAAGGATTTGACCAATTACTTTCAGGATTTTGTCCGGAACCGTCCCGAACCGCCGCCGGAAAACGTCCTCGAAAAATTGGCCGCGCGGCCGCCGACCGTTGCGAGCCCCAACCCATGAACACGGTGCGCATATTGGGACTGAATTTCTTTCAAGGCACGGCGGCCGAGGCCGTGCAGGCGGCGTGCGCCGGCGGGCTGGTAGTTGCGCCCTCGGGACCCGGCCTTGCCACGCTGCCCAAAGATGATGTTTACCGCACTGCGCTGAGCGCCGCGGATGTGTGCCTGCTGGACAGCGGCCTTTTGGCATCCCTGTGGGAACGCCGCCATCACCAACCACTCGTGCGCATTTCCGGGTATTATTTCCTGGAGGAATTTTTGAAGTTACCCGGGCTGATCGAACCAGCGGCGAGTTTCTGGGTCGCGCCCTCTGCGGCCTCGGCGGCCCGTACCCGCGCGTGGCTGGCCAGCACCCGAAAGATTGCAACCCCGGCGGAAGCCTGGCACGTGGCCCCGCAATATGGTTCCGCCCGCGCCGAAGATGCCAAACTGCTGGAAATCATCCAAGCGCGGCGTCCCAAATTCATCTTCATCGGGGTCGGGGGCGGACCACAGGAGAAACTGGGCGCGTGGCTCAAGGCGAGACTGGATTACCGGCCCGCCATTCTCTGCACCGGCGCGGCAATTGGCTTTATGACCGGCGAACAGGCGCGCATTCCCGGATGGGCCGACCGGGCGCGACTCGGCTGGTTGATGCGCTGTTTACAGGACCCGGGCAAATTCATTCCACGATACTGGCAGGCCCGAAAACTGGTGGCGCTTTACCGCTGCTGGGATGAACAAAGCCCGGTCGTCCGCGAAACCAAATCATGAGCGCGCCCCCAAGATTTTCCGTGGTAATTCCCGCCTGTGGCCGGCCCGAACAGCTGGCACAATGCCTCGCGCGCCTGGCGCCAGGAGCACAGACTTTGCCCTTCGGGGAATACGAAGTCACGGTCTCGGACGACAGCAAGGATTCCCAAGTGCGCGATTTGCTTAAAACCAAATTTCCCTGGGCCCAGTGGATTGAAGGGCCCAAACGCGGGCCCGCGGCAAATCGCAATCACGGCACCCGCCCCGCCCGGGCGGATTGGCTGGTGTTTACCGATGATGATTGCCTGCCCGATCCCGGGTGGCTCGCGGCTTTCGCCGCAGAACTGACCACCGCCGGGCGGGCCGCGCCCGACGTGTTGGAGGGCCGGACCTACGCCGACCGCCCCCGGAGGAGCCTCGCCGAGCGCGCGCCCGTCAATTCGGACGGCGGCTATTTGTGGTCGTGCAATTTGGCGGTGCGTACGGAGCTGTTCCATCGCTTGGGCGGATTTGATGAAGGCTTTCCCCACGCCACGATGGAAGACGTGGATTTTGCCCTGCGCCTGCGGGCGGCGGGCGCAAGGGAGGTGTTTGTGGCAGCGGCAGGCGTCTGCCATCCGTGGCGGGAGATCGCCGGTTTTCGCAGCATGTGGGCGGCTGAGGAAAGACACCGGGCTTCGGTCAAATATTTTCTGAAACTTCATCCCGGGGAACGCCGCAACCACACCCCGCTGGCGTACTTGAAGAATAATGCACGCCAGTTTGTTCGCGTTACTCTTCCCGGCTTTTGGCACTGGCGCGGCCGGGGCATTTCCGCCGCGCTCGCTTGGCACTTGCATACGTTAGGTAATTCCCTAACCTTGCCGCATGGACGCCCACGCGCCACCGGCTCACCGTAAGCAGATGAAAATATTGCATGTGTCCAATTATTATCCGGAACGCAATACGGGCGCGGCCGGGACCATCATGGCGCTCGGCGAGGCGATGCGGACCGCGGGCAATTCGGTGAATCTGTCCTGGCGGAATCGGCCGCTCAGCCGGTGGGGACACAATTTTTCCCGTTTCTTTGAAATTCCGGCCCGCCAATTGGAACAGGCCCAAGCGGAGTTGGCCAAGGAACAATACGACGCAGTGATCGTCCACCAACCGCACGGCTGGCAAATCTTCCAGAAACTTGCTCCGCGGCACCCGTCCTGCGTTTTTATTAATTTCTCCCATGGCTGGGAAATGTGTGTGCCAAAATTTAAGCCCGAGACGCGGTCGCTGGTGCGACCCCTCAAGGATGCGGTGGCAACCCATTACATCCGGCGCCATTGCGATCGCGCGGCCCGGCTCGCCGACGGCATGGTGGTGCTCAACCGGCTCGATGCGGATTACCTGATTCAGCGGCATAGGCTGCAAGCGGAAAAGGTTTGCCTGCTGACCCTGGGATTGGATCCCTGGTTGTTGAACGGCCCGGGCCGCCCCGCCGCCGTTGCCGGCCAGCCGGCGCGATTCCTCTACATCGGCAATTATGTGGCCCAAAAGAACTGCGCGATGATGGAATCCGCCCTGGTTGAACTGGCGCGGGAGAATTCCACTTTTACGTTTACCTGCGTGACCCACGACGACAAGCACGCCGGACTCAAAGCGCGGCTCGGGCCAATTCTGGGTGAACGCCTGACGGTGCTGGGCTGGAGTCCCCGCGAACAACTGGCTGAACTCATGCGCCGCCATGATTACCTGCTCTTCCCATCCGCTTACGAAGGCTTCGGCAAGGTAGCCCATGAAGCGATGGCCAGTGGATTGGCCGTGGTGGGGACCCGTTGCGGAGTGCTCGCCGACCACGCCACCGACGGGGTGGAGGCCTTGCTCTCGCTCCCGGGTGACCGGGCGAAATTTCTGGCTCATTTGCGCCGGGCCGCGGCAAACCCGGGGCTTGCCAATACCCTCGGTGCGCAGGCGCGAGAGAAGGTAAAGGGCGACACTTGGGGCGCGACCGCCCATACCTTCTATGGGTTCATCGAGCGCCTCCGGGCGACGAAACTCTTCCCCAAAACAGCTTCCTGATGCCGAACCACGCCCCGATCGTCGTCGCCAGCCTCATTTGCGAGGCCCATCGCGAATTATGCCTGCAATCGTTCACGGGGTTGATGCAATACAGCGCGGAGCCGGTGCAATTGCATTTGTTCGAGGACGGATCTTTAACCCCCGCCACCGCCGATGCGCTGCGTGTGGCCCTGCCGGGGGTGCGAATTTGGTATTTCAAAGACTATGATCCGCCGACCCGCGAGTGGCTGGCCAAGCAGCCCAATCTGCGAAACTTCCGCGCACTGACGCCAATGGGACTAAAGATCTTTGACATTCCCTTGCACCTGTATGCGACCGTCGGAAAGTTTTTTTACATTGATTCCGACGTGCGCTATTTTCAGCCGTTCTCGTGGCGGGCGCTTTGCGCCCTGCCGCCGGAAGCCGTGCTGTTTGCCCGTGACAGCCAGATGTCCTACTCCATCGGCTGGCGGGAATGGCTGCGCTGGCGTACGCGCCTGCCCCTGCCCTTTGCCGCGAACCTTGGATTCTACAATTATCCGCGAAGCCGCTACGATCTCGACTACCTGGAATGGATTTACAGTGAGCCGGATTTTTGGCGTTACTGGACAGTTATTGAGCAACTTGCCTGGGCGGCGATGAGCCGGGGGCGGGACGTTTATTACGTGGACACCAAACAAATCGTGCAGGCCTGCCCGGGTTACCAAGTGACCGCGCAAGCGGTCATCGTGCATTACCCGGACGTTTATAAAAAGCGCATGCGCTCGCTCGTGGATCACCTGCCGTCCGGAGCACCCCCGCCCGGAGGTTCGCCCGTGGAATTGGAACCCTTCCGCGCCCCGCGGCTGAACTTCTGGCGTTACCTCCAAAACGTGCGTCACCGGCGCAAATTGATGCGCCTGGCCGCCACCGACGAGGCCTATCGTTCTTAAATCATGCGCCTGGTCTTTATCTGCTCTGGCTTGGAACCGGGACGCGATGGCGTGGGCGATTTTGCGCGCACGCTGGCGCGGGAATGCGCGGCCGCGGGGCATTCCGTCCGGCTCGCCGCAGTACGGGACGAGCAAATCCGGGAATCAACCCCGGCCGCGCCCAATGAACTGCGGCTGCGCGACATTTTCCGGCACCCGGAAGAAATGCAAGCGCTGGCATTATGGTTGCGTGAATTTAATCCCGACTGGGCCAGCGTGCAATATACGCCTTTTGGTTTTCATCCGCGTGGACTCGGTGGGCGACGCGCTGTGGTGTTGCGCCACCCGCTGCCGGTGACCACTCACCGGCATATTATGCTGCACGAGATTTGGCTGCAGCCGGGAGTGGACGGCGCGTTGCGGCATCGCGCGCTCGGCTGGGCTCAACGACGCAGCGTTGACGCCTGGACCGGCCCGGGCTGGCAGCCGGCGGTGGTGCACACGCAGGCGCGCCTGCATCAAGCGCGATTGCAGGCGCGCGGCGTGGATGCAAAATTGCTGCCGCTTTGCACGGCCTTCAAGGAACCGGCCGTGAACCAGGCGATTGCACGGGCGAACCTGTTGGAGTGGTTGAAGCCAGGGGACAAAAGAATTGCTGAATCCGGCTATTGGCTGGGGCATTTTGGCGCCTTTCACCCGCAAAACTGGGATTTTACCGCGTTCGCCCAACGCGTGGCCGCACAGCCCAAACTCGCCGGCCGGCGACCGTGTTTTTTGGCGCTGGGCCGGTCGGCGGCGGCGAAGGAGGCCTTTGCCCAGGCCGGAGCGGCCGTTAAAGCAGCCGACTTTTTGGTTGTTGGTGAATTGACCGAAGACAAAGTTCCGATCGCGATGCGGGCGTGTGACACCGCGTTCACCAGCACGCCATGGGATATTATTGAGAAGAGCAGCGCGGTGGCCGCATGGCGCGCGTTGGACGTTCCGGTCCTGGTCACCCGGGCGGGTGCGACCGATGCGAGCGAACTTCCGCCCTGGCCGGACCCTGGTCTGATATTGGTTGGCGGGAATGCGGAATTTTATTTGCCAGGCCGCGGCGAACTTGAACCGCCACCCACGTTTCTTTTCCCGGAGGAAACCGCCCGAATATTTTTGGCCGCGCTGTCGGCGGCTCCGGGTTCGGCCCCATGAACAGCGCCACACCATTGCGGGTTTTGGTGGCCGCGCCCACGCAGGGCCGATTCGGGGGGCTGGAAGCATTTCTGCTGGCCCTGACCGAGAGTCTGGTTTCCGCGCCGGATTTTACGGTGCGGTTGTGTTTCAAACTGGTGCGCGGCGCTTCGTTCAGCGACGAATTACGCGGGCGATGCGAACAAATGAAAGTTCCTTTTGTAGTTGTGCCCCGGGCCAGCCGCGAATTATGGACCAACTTGCGCTGGGCCCAATTGGTCCACGGGCAGAATCCATCGCCGGACATTGCATTCGGCGCGCGCCTGCTGGGCCGGCCGTTATTGCTGACCATCATCAATCACCGGAGTGACGGGAATTCGATGCATGCACGATTATGGGATTGGGCGGCTCGCGCCGCCCGGGCCCGCTGCTACATTTCGGATTTTGTGCGCCAAACCTGGGAGCCACGCGGGTTGCGGGTCGGCAGCCGGGTTATGCCGGCCGTATCCCATTTGCCTCCACCGCCCCCGGTAAATTGGGAACGTGCCGGGTTCTTCTTCATTGGCCGGTGGATTCCAAACAAGGGACTGGAAGAACTGCTCGAGGCCTACGCCACCGCCAATCTGGACCGCGCCCGCTGGCCGTTGACCATCGCAGGTGACGGGCCCCTGCGACCGTGGGCGGAAAAATACATTGCGCATGGCGGACTGGATTCGGTGCGCCTCGCAGGCTTCATTACCGACCAGGAAAAATTTTCCCAAATGGCCCGGTCCAAATGGAATCTCGCCCCGCCTCATACCCGGGAGGATTTGGGTCTGACTCCGATTGAGGCGCGGCACCTCGCCGTGCCCTCGATCATTACCCGCGACGGTGGTCTCCCGGAAGCCGCGGGACCGGACGCCTTGGTGGCGGAACCGGGAGACGTGGCCAGTCTGCGGGCGCGGCTCGAGGAAGCCGCAGCCATGCCGGAGACGGAATACCGCCGCCGCGCCCTGGCCAGCCAGCGACAGTTGGGCGATTTCCTTCGGCCGCTCACGGACTATCACGCATTATACCGCCAACTGGCCGGACGGAGTTCATGAAACTGGCGATTCCCGAGACAGCGTCGTTCCTGGTCGTACACCCGACGGGCAACACCTATGTGCGGAATGATCTCCGTGCATTGCATGACGCCCACCGCTTGCGGCGGTATTTGACCGGCGTGGGTTTCAGCCGGTCGAGCATTTGGGCTCAACTCCCAGATTCCACGAGCATCGGCGCCGAATTGCAGCGGCGCGCCTATGATTTGCCGCCGGCCACGATTAAGGCCCGCCCGGGACGCGAATTGGTCCGTTTGCTGGCGCCTCGGTTGGGCATGCCATGGCTGACCAAACACGAGACGGGTTGGGCGTGTGTGGATGCGGTGTTTAAGGCGCTGGACCGGGCGGGCGCGCGGGAAATCGCCAGCTATCGCGGAATGCCGGGCGCGGTATTGACTTACGAAGACGGCGCAGAAGCAACCTTGGCCGCCGCAAAAACAGCCGGCTGGACGGGCATCTATCATCTCCCGATTGCCTATGGACCCTATGCCCGCAAAATCTTTCACGAGGAGGCTCAACGCCTGCCTGCATGGGCGTTCACTTTGCAGGGTGACCGGGACTCGGAGGAAAAGATGGCCCGAAAGGTTCGGGAGCTGGAACTGGCCGATGTCGTGATCGTCCCCAGCAACTTTGTCCTCGAATCGCTGCCGGCGAAAATCCGCGCCGAAAAGTCCTGTCGGCTGGTTCCATATGGCGCGCCGCCCGTCCCGGAAATGCTGGCGACCAACGAACGGGACGGGAAGCAAGACCGCCCGCTGCGGTTGTTGTTTGTCGGCGCCTTGAGCCAGCGCAAAGGCCTCGCGGACGTATTCTCCGCGCTACGCGCACTCGGTTGCCCGCAGGACGTGGAATTAGTGCTCCTTGGGCAACCCTGCGCGCCTTGGGAATTCTATCGCGGGCAGAACGTGCCCTTCACTTATGAAGCGCCGCGCGCCAACGACGGGGTCTTGGCGCTCATGGGCACGTGTGATGCGCTGGTGCTGCCGTCGCTGGTGGAAGGGCGGGCGATCGTGCAATTGGAGGCGTTAAGCCGGGGCTTGCCCGTGCTCGCCACGCCCAATGCTGGCGGCGAGGACTTGATTACGCCGGGCGAGACTGGTTTCCTGGTGCCCATTCGCGATCCGGCAGCACTGGCGGAAAAGATCAACTGGCTGCGCGAGCACCGGGCAAACTTCCCAGCGCTGCGGGCCGCTTGCCGCGCACGGGCAAAGAAGGTTTCCTGGGTCGCTTACCGTGAGCGTTTGCTGGCGGCGCTGGATGGACCAACCCGCTGAGCGTACGGTTGGCGGCGTCGCGAGGAACCAAGAATAGCACGCCTCACGAAATTTCTCTGGAAGATTCGCGCCAACCGGCGCAGAATGGGCCGGAGCGCCATCCCGGCGGCCCAAACCTTTTCGATACCTGTAATTTTCCCTGCTGCCCATGGCTGCGCCATCCTCAGATCTGAAGTTGCTGAAGCGCCTCATCTGGCTCTATCTCATCCTGTTGCTCATGGAGGGCGCCCTGCGGAAATGGGTGTTACCCAGCCTGGCCACGCCCCTGTTGATTGCGCGCGACCCGGTCGTAATCGTCATTTACATGGTCGCCATGGCCCGCGGGCGCTTTGTCATCAACGCCTTTGTGGCCGGCAATTTTATTTTGGCGTTGGCGGCATTTTGCGCCAGCCTGCTGTCGCCCGACACCAACCTGTTGGTGACGTTAATTGGTTTGCGTTGCTATTTTTTGCATCTGCCATTGATTTTTGTGATGGCCAGGACTCTGGAGGCCGAAGACCTCTGGAAAATGGGAAAATTCCTGTTGTGGTTTGCCATTCCGGAAACCGCCCTTTGCGTACTGCAATTCTCCTCCCCGCAGGGTCATTGGTCCAATCTTTCCGTCGGTGGGCAGGTGACGATGGGCATGACGGGTGCGCTGGACAAATTCCGACCGTCGGGAACGTTTTCGTTTACGACGGGAGTGGCCGAATTCTATCCCATGGCACTGGCCATGTTGCTCGGCTTCCTTTTGACCCGCCACAAACTGCCGCTGTACCTAACGGTCGCTGCGGCCGTAAGCATCGCGGTCGCCATTCCCGTTTCGATCAGCCGCACCAACGCCGTAACGTGCGCGCTGGTGTTACTGGCCGGGGGCGCATCGCTCTTTGCGCTGCCAAGCCCGCCCCGGGCCATCGTGCGCATGGTATTGTTCCTGGGCGTCGTCGCCCTGATTGTGTCGCAGACGCCGCATTTTGATGAAGGCGTGGAGGCTTTTGGCGCTCGTTGGGAAGGTGCCACGGGTACAACGGTGGAAGGGTTTAAGGCGAATATCATCAGCCGGTTTTTCTCGGATTTGATACCGCCCATCGGATTATTTTTTGATATTCCGTTGCCTGGCGTGGGCGTTGGCTCCGGCACCACCATGGCCCAGGCCTATCTCACGGGGGATCGGAATTTTCCCTTCGGCGAGGCGGAATGGTCCCGCTTGATCATCGAACTCGGGCCGATTCTGGGACTGGCCTTTATTACCTTGCGGGTGGCCTTGTGCGTGCGACTGGTGCGCATGGCATGGACGGCTTTGGGGCGCGAAAATATCTGGCCCGCGCTGCTGTCCGTGGAAGCATTCTTCCTGGTGCTTAACGCCCAATGGGGCCAGGCGACAGTTTTGGGATTTGCCACTTTTGCCTCCGGTCTCGCCTTCGCCGCTGTCCACATGAAGCCGGTCGAGGCCCGAGCCGACCGGCGACGCCGCCCGCCCAAACGGCCGCAATGGAAAGAACGATTGTATGAGCCGGAACCCGCCCCGGCGGACGCACGCTTCAACCCCCGACTGCCGCTGCCGTGACTGACTTTCAAGTTGTCTTATTGGGCAATTATGCGCCAGGCCGCCAGCAAAGCATGTTGCGCTTTGCCGAAATGCTGCAAGCTGGCTGGCGACGGCGCGGAGTGCCGGCGTACCTCGTGCAGCCGGAACCCTGGCTGGCCCGCCGCACCCCCTCCCGACTGCGCAAATGGGCGGTGTACGTTGACCAATATGTGCGTTTTCCAGGCCGGGCCGTCAAATTGGCGCGGCAGGCCGGCTGGAATCCCGGCCAGCCAACGGTGTTCCATATCTGCGACCATTCCAATTCGATCTACCTCCGGGGTTTGCGGGGGAGGCGCGTCGTGCTCACCTGCCACGATTTGCTCGCGGTGCGCGGCGCGATGGGTGAGGCAACTTACTGTCCGGCGTCCCGGATGGGAAAGATTTTGCAGGCGATGATACTCTCCCATTTGCGTCGCGTGCCCTGGGTCGCCTGCGATTCCGCGGCGACGGCCGGAGATTTTCGCCGGTTAACCGGACGCGGGGACGATTCGCACATCGTGGTCATCCCGCTCGCCCTCAATGCACCATTCTTTCCCGTGGCCCCCTTGGCGGCGGGTACCCGGCTGGCAAAATATCCGGGTCTGCTCGAAGCTCCGTTTATTCTACATGTTGGCTCGGGATTGTTGCGAAAAAACCGCGCCGGGGTGCTGCGCTCACTGGCCCTCGCCCGGGAGTATTGGAAGGGTCGGGCGGTATTTGCCGGCGAGCCGCTGCAGGAGCGCGAGCGCGCCGTCATGCGTGAGCTTAAGCTGCCCGACGACGCCGTCATGGAAATTCCCCATCCCGACCACGATGACCTCGCGGCACTTTACAGCCGCGCACATGCGCTGGTGTTTCCGAGTTATTGTGAAGGCTACGGCTGGCCGGTGCTCGAGGCCCAGGCCTGCGGCTGCCCGGTGATTTGCAGCAATGTGACTTCGCTGCCGGAGGTTGCGGGGGACGCGGGAATATTGCTCGCACCCGAAGACCATGGGGGCTATGCCGATGCCATCCTTTCCCTCTCTCAATACGGCGAGCGGTCGAAACGCATCGCGGCCGGGTTGGCCAACGCGGCCCAGTTCGGCGAAGCGCAAATGTTCGACGCCTACCGCAAACTTTATCAACGCTCCCTCGCATGAATTTCCGCCTGTTTACCGCCGCCCTGATCGCGCCCCTGCCGTGGTTTCTAAAACGACCGCTGCTGCAATCACTGCTCGGCTACCGGCTCCATCCCACGGCGCGCATTGGCCTGTCGCTGATCGCGGCCGAGCAGGTGGAGCTGGGAGAAGGCGCCCGCATCGGGAACTTGAATGTGGTGAAAGGACTGCAACGACTGGAATTGGGGCCGCACGCGATTATAGCGCAGTTGAATTGGATTACCGGATTTCCGACCGGGCCGTCCAAACATTTCGCGCATCAACCGGAACGAAAGCCCGAGTTGATTTTGGGTGCGCACAGTGCGGTGACAAACCGCCATTTGATTGATTGCACTAACCGCGTGACGATTGGGCATCACACGACGGTTGCGGGGTTTCGCTCACAAATCATGACGCACAGCATTGACCTGGCGGCGGGGCGGCAGCATTCGCAGCCGGTGGATATCGGGGCCTATTGTTTTGTCGGGACCGGCTGCATCGTCCTGCCGGGGGCGAAGCTGCCGGACTACTGCGTCTTGGGCGCCGGGGCAGTGCTACCCCACCCCGTCGAGGAAACCTACACGCTTTATGCCGGAGTGCCGGCACAGCCGGTGAAAAAGCTGAACAAGGACGACCGGTATTTTACGCGGGCGGTGGGGTTTGTGGAGTAGTGTTTTTTTTGTGAACATTCTATGGCAGCCGATATCCAAGATATTATAATGGGAATAACCGCGATTTGCCCTGATGTGCTAGTTCGGCAATTGCAGGTAAAGCATCCGGGGGCAGATGACGACGGATTGTGGTTTTTTGAGAGGGATAACTTAAAGGTCCAATTAGAATCCTCGTCAGGAAATTGCCCGTTCCTAATAGAACAAAGTTCCACCCCGCAACGCCTTCACGCAGATTCAATTGAACAGGCAATTGCGATCCTCAAGATCATCTTCGCTAAATGATTTCTGGAAGTTTCTTCCCAGCTCAAAATGCGCATCCTAAAAACTGTCCATTCGCTTGACCCGGCCGCCGGGGGCGTGGCCACGGCTGTGGATGCGCTGTCGCGCGCGGAAATTACGCTGGGGCATTCCGTGGAAGTCGCCTGTTTGGATGACCCGGCGTCGCTCTGGCTGGCTGGTCGGCCGTATGGTGTACACGCGTTTCGCCCGAAGTTTCTCCGGAGCTACGGATATTGTCCGGCGTTTGCGGCATGGTTGGGCCAAAATGCCGGTCGCTTCGACGTGATGACCGTCGAGGGCTTGTGGCAGTACCACGGCCCCATTGTCCGCAACCTCGCGCTCCGTGCCAAAATCCCTTACGTCGTCTACCCTCACGGCATGCTGGATCCCTGGTTCCAGCGCGCCTATCCCGCCAAGCACCGAAAAAAAATGGTTTATTGGAAGCTTTGTGGACACAAAGTTTTGCGTGACGCCCGGGCGGTGGCGTTCACGACAGAGGAGGAAATGCGGCTGGCGCAGAATTCATTTCAACCCTGGCAGGCCCGCAGTGTCATTTCGCCTCTGGGGGTC
>Ga0265320_10001811_pt1 | contig 15152 bp, 6 predicted proteins | sample 4827metaG_FD_202087 | JGI IMG/M metagenome (GOLD analysis project Ga0265320, IMG submission 202087) | Rhizosphere microbial communities from Carex aquatilis grown in University of Washington, Seatle, WA, United States - 4-8-27 metaG | ecosystem: Host-associated > Plants > Roots > Rhizosphere >...
AGCGCACGAGCCACTCCTGCGCCAGCTTGAAGCCCTCGGGGGTGACCTTGTGGGCGGTGTTGGGCTCGACAAAGTGGGAGAACTTTTCCGGCACGCCGGCCGCGGCGTAGAGCGGGGTGGCGGCGTCGATGCATTCCTTCAGGCCCGGACCCGGGGTGCGGGGATCGATCTCGCCGTTGATCGCCAGCATGGGACGCGGGGCGATGAGTTGCACCATCGCGGGTCCGTCGAACTCCCGGTCGAGCCCGGGCGCGACCCGCGAGTAAAACGTGTGGACGAACTCGCCCGCGGGCTTGGCCACGCCCTCGTCCTTCGCTGCGGCGTCGAACGCCGCCTGCACCGTGCCGATGCGCGATTCCCATGAGTCGTGCTCCTCGGCCCAGCGGAAGCTCTCGATGCTGATGCACGGCACGACCACGGCCACGCGCGTATCCGCCGCAGCGGCGAGGTAGGCCTCGATGCCGCCCTTTGAAACGCCGAAGAGCCCGATGCGCGCCGGATCCACATCGTCGCGGGTGTCGAGGTAATCGATCAGTCGCATCACATCCCAGACCGTATCGTAAAAGAACGGATGCTCCTTGCCGGTGCGATAGGTGCGCAGGATGGCGTCGACGTACGAGGTGGTGTTCTTGCCCGACGTGCTGCGGGCGCCGTGGTAGCGGGCGTCGATCGCGACGGCGACAAATCCCTGGTGGGCGAGCTCCGTGATGAAGCTGAGTTCGCCTTCCTTGGTGCCGCCCGTGCCATGCATCGCGATGACCACCGCTCGCCTGGCCGTACCTGCTGCCGCCGGCTTGACGAGAATGCCGGGCACGCGCTGACCGGCCTCGCTCAGGTAGCTGAAGTCCACGCGCACGACGCCGTCGGCCGTGACCGGCGCCTGCAGCTCGGGCGCGGGCGCCACACGCGGCCGGTCGATGAGCTTGAGGAAGGCGGTGCGCGTGGCGGCGACATCCACGGCGGCGAAACCCGGCCCGCCAGCGAGCAGGCCCAGGCAAATCAGCGGGAGTATGCGATGGTTCATAAATTTCCTTCGGGCGAGCCGCAGGAGCGGGTCAGTTTGAGGAATTTTGTGGAGGCCGCGAGCTTGCTCGCGCTCTCGGAGCGCCTGCAAGCAGGCGGCCTACGGCGCAAACGGACTCTCCACCCGCGACTTCATGGTTCAAGTTCAGCGCTGGAGCCAGACGGGTTGCACGAAGGCGCCGTTGACGGCGGAGTCCCAGACGGCGAAGCGCACCCACTTCTTGCCGGTGGCATCGAAGGGAATGGAGAAATGCTTGGTCCCCATCGGCGTCAACTCGGTGGCGCGGATGATCTGGCGGTCGATTTTATTCCCGTCGCCCCACACCACCTCGACGAACTCCAGCGGGAACGTGTAGTCGACGTCGGCAACGATCGTCCGCTTGTTGCCGGTGCCCTGGACCGCGTAGTTGCGGATGTAGATCTCGCCGGTCGTCACGAAGAAATTCCCGTCGCTCAGGGCCTTCGTGATCGGACTCCAGTCGTCGTCAGGACCCGGCACCTTGTCGATCTTCAGGTAGTTGACGGTGAAACCGGTGAACAGGTCGTCATGGGGCCACTTCTGGTAGGTGTCGACGTCACCGATCAGCACCTTCGGACGCAGGTTCGTGTCGGCGTTCATGTTGTTCATGGTGTCGAGGGCATCGAAGGTCCGCCACTCGGCCAGTCGGGACTCGGAGAGATCCATGCCCATGCCCGGCTTGAATGCCAGGCCGAGGTAATGGTCGTTCTTCACGTAGGGCTTGTCCCAATAGAAGTCCGGGTAGCCGGCCGAGCTCTTGGTGCGCGGATGCGCCGTGTACCAGTAGGTATTTTCCGCATCCAGCATCTGTTGCACCTCCGCCGCGCTGCCCGTATGGTAGACCTTGCCGTACTTCGGATCCTGCTCGACCACGGACTGCTGCGCGGTCCGCACCTTTGAATAATAGAGCGGCCGCGGGTAGAGGATGTTGTAATGCCCGCCGAACGCGATGCTGGGCTCCTCGTAAGGAAGCACGAGGAAGTCGGTGTCGGATGCCAGGCGCGTGCCCGCGAAATAGTCGTGCTGGTCGAGGAACCGGCCGCCGGGGCCCGAATCGTTCAGGTGCAGCTTGTCGGCGTGAAAATCGCTCATCCCGACCATGTTCACCCCGAGCGCCCTCATCGCCGCGAGATCGGGCGTCTGCGTGTCGAGCGAGCCCGAATCGCGCAGCCGGTCGGTGAACTCGAGGTGGAAATGGTTCACGAACGTCTTGTAGCCGGGGATCGGCGTATAGTGGTCGTTGCGGGTGAACGCCAGCGCCCCGGCGCGCGCCACCGTGGCGTCGCCGGGCGTCAGGTAGAAATAGGTCGCCATGCGCTGGAGGGTGCCGGGCGGGGCGTTGTACAGGGCGTAGTTCTGCAGGTCCTTCGCCACATCCTCGTGGTCCGCCTGCTTCACGCCGAAGGAGTACTGCGTGGCGCTGTCCTTGCGGTACCACACGTAGCCGAGGTTGGTGTCCACCTCGCGGGCGGGAAAGAAGACGGTCGGCGGCGGAAAGACCGCGATCGAACCGGACGGGCCCTCGGCAATCATCAGGCGGTTCTTCGCGCGCACGGTCACGAACCCGTCGTGAATCGCGCCCCCGAACTGGTATTCCTGGGGATTGCCACCCGTGTCGGTCCAGCGCACGCGCGGCAGCGTGTCGAGCGCGAGGCCCTTGAGCGCGATGTCATACTTGTACGCGACCATGTTTTTATCGGTCTTCGCGATGGCCTCGACGCGGTACAGGCCGGAGGCGCGGTAATGGGTGAAGCGAATCCCGCCGGAGAAGATTCCCATCGTCAGGCCGGGAAAGTTGACCTCGAGGCGCGCTCCGTCGGTCTTCACGGTGCAGGAGGTCGAGTTGAGCGTGCCCTTGGCGACCTCGATCTCGCTCGGAAGCCGCGGCAGGTCCGGATTGCGGCTGAACTCGCCGGGAACGACGAAGGGCGCGTCCCAGAATGAATACCAGGCCTCGCGGTCCTTCACCGCGCGCGAGGTGATGTCCTGGCCCGCGCGGCCGAAGTTGCCGAGTCCGACAAAATCGATGCGGCGGTGGCCGGTCTTGACCCCGAACTCGGGGGTCAGGTCGTGCCCGAGGACGGCCCACGAACCGCCGGCCTTGTGCACCGCCAGTTCCCGGATCATCGGCTGCCCGTGGTCGATCACGTAGCGGGCGCGCAACTCGCCGCGCGCGGCATCGGCCCACGTGACGGTGAGCACATCCTTCTCGACCGTGGCGGTGAGGCCCGTGGCCGCCGTGTAGCCCGAGAGGTCGCAATTGAGCGGATCGGCCGACAGGCGGCTGAGGCCGGCGAGACCGAGACAGAGGAACGAGCCGACGCGGAGGGCCCGGAGGGGAAACGTGAGGGGAATCATGTTTGGAATGAATTTAACCGTGGAAAGGACGGGAGGACGGACGGCGGGCCGGAGTTCGGAGACAGCGCTGCCGGGTAACAGGGGTATGGCGGTCTGACGATTGGCGCGGCGCTTGGTGACCCGCAATTTCTATGTGCAACCTCGTGGCACCGCCAACCGTCGGGACGGGTGGGCCGGCGTTTGGTTGGCGTGCGAAATCCGCACGCGCGAAAAGCCGCTTGCGCCCGGCTCGCGCAGCAGTTCACGCTGCGCCAACGGTCAGAGAGAGGATCCAATATCATGAAAACCCCGCGGATATTCCTGGTCGCCGCCACCCTGGCCCTGCCCTTTTCCGGCAGGCTCGTCCCATCGGCGGCCGCACAGACGCAGCCGGTTTCGCTCGAGGGCGTCATCGACTTTCACGCCCACTCGGCGCCCGACGTCACCAAGCGCTCGATCAACAGCTTTGAGGTGGTCCGCGAGGCCAAGGCAGCCGGCATGCGGGCCGTCGTGCTCAAGAACCATTACGTTTCCACCGCGGCCCTGGCGCAGCTGGCCATGCAGGAGATCGGCGGCGGCATCGAGGTCTACGGTGGCATTGTCCTGAACCGCTCAGCCGGCGGCATCAACCCGGAGGCGGTCCGCCGGATGGTCGAGGTCGAGGGCAAGCGCGGCAAGGTCGTGTGGTGCCCGACCTACGACGCGGAGAACCAGGTCGTCGTCAGCCATTCGAACCTGCCGTTCGTATCGGTGGTCAAGGACGGCAAGCCGGTCCCGGCCATGGCCGACATCTTCAAGCTGGTGGTGCAGAACGACCTTGTCTTCGCGACCGGCCATTCCTCGCCGACGGAGTCGATCATCCTCCTCGGCGCCGCGCGCGATGCCGGGGTGAAGCGAACGCTGGTGACCCACGTGCTGAGCGAGACCACGCGGGCCAACATCGAGCAGATGAAGACCATGGTCGGACTCGGCGCGACGCTGGAGGTCGTCTGGCTCACGCACTTGGGCGCGAAGCCCCTGCCGGTGTCGGTCTGCGCCGAAGCGATCAAGGCGGTCGGTGCCGAGCATTTCCTCATGTCGTCGGACCTCGGACAGCCCGGCAACCCGGTGCACACCGAGGGCCTGCGGGCCTTCATCACGGCGCTCAAGGCCGCCGGGATCAGCGACCGCGAGCTCGACCTGATCACCCGGAAAAACGCCGCCCACCTGCTGGGACTGGATCCGTGAGCGCAATCGGGGTGCGACAGACTGGCAAGGCATAGCGACCGGAGTACGGTCATCGGGAGCGCGCGGATCATCCGGACGATGATTCCGCGCGAACGCTCCGCGCCACGGGCGCAAAAGCGCGGGCCGGACAGGATTAGGCTGGTTAATATAGAAACCTTCCCTGCGCACCGGTCCGACAAAAAAAGCCACCATTGCGCGCATGCTGCGTCAACCGATGTTATATGCCAGTTGGGCCCCCCACCCACCGATTGCAGGCGACACCGACGAGCAAACCCCAGCCACGTGCGTGGCTTCGGGCACTTGCGGGCGTCTCGCTGGCGGGATCCTGCCTGATTCTCGGCTCGTGCCTGCATCCCGGCACCGATCGCCAGTCCCCTGCGCAGGCCTCGACCGCCTCCACTGCGGCGACGGTTCCCGCCTCCCGCCCCGGCGCCAAATGGGAGGAGTTTCACCGCACGGTCCAGCCCTTCCTCGCCGCGCATTGCTATGAATGCCACGGTCCCAAGGACGCGGAGAACGACCTGCGTCTCGATCTCTTCAAGGACGAGGCCTCGCTGGAGGCGGGCGCGGGCAAGCTGAACAAGGCCCTGGAGAAACTGAAGGCGCGCAAGATGCCGCCGCGCGACGAGCCGCAGCCCGCCATGGCGGAGGTCACGCCGGTGGTCTCGTGGCTGCAGACCTATCTCGCGGGCGACGCCTACAGCCCGATCAATCCGGGTCGCGTCACCCTTCGCCGGCTCAATCGCGCCGAGTACAACAACACCATCCGCGACCTGCTGGCGATCGATCTGCGCCCCGCCGACAGCTTCCCGTCGGACGATTCCGGCTACGGCTTCGACAACAACGGCGACGTCCTCTCCATGGCCCCGGTGCTGCTGGAGAAATACCTCGCGGCCGCGGGTGTGGCCCTCGACAAGGCGATCCTCGCGGATCCCGTGCTGCCGCCACCCGTCAACCGGTGGCCCGCCGCGGAGCTGGAGGGAACGATTCCCAAGAGCGACCCAAAGGCCACGGCCGGCCGCGCCCCTTACACCGTCCAGGTCGGCCGCGTGTTCAATTACAACGGTGAGATTTACATCGACTGCGACATCCCGGCGGACGGCGAATACATGCTCCGCATGCATGGCTATGGCACGCAGGGCCCCGCCACGCACCAGCGGCCGCAGGTGGCCTTTCTCGTGGATGGCACGAAGGTGGAGCAACCCTTTACGATCACGGACGACCAGCGCAATCCGACCTTCGGTGCCATCGACAAGCCCACCCCGCTCACGGCCGGCAAACACCGTATCGCCCTCGCCTTCCTTAACGGTCCCACCCAGGAGGAATACACCATCGCGAAGGTCAAGGCCGATGCCGAGGGACCGCCCAAGGGAGTCGCGTTGGATCCGAACGCGGACGACAATGCCGATCCCAATGCCGATGCCCCCCCGGCGGGCGCCAAAGCCAAGCGTCGCGGCGCCGCCGTCGCCCGGCCGGCGGCCGACGATGCCAATGCCGACCCCAACGCGGATCCCAACGCCGACCCCGCACCAGTCAAGGGCCGCGGCCGCTCCGGCGGGCCCGGTCCAGGCGGCGCCCAGTCAGGAAAGGCGCCCGCGGTGGTTCGCGCCGGTCCCGGTTTCTCCCCGACCGGCAAGCCGACCCTCGGCGTCATCGCGCTGGAAGTCGAGGGACCCATGGCACCCACGCCCGACCGTATGCCGGCGAGCTACCGCCGGGTGATGGTCGCCGAGCCGTCCCCGACGTTGTCCAAGCCCGCGGCTGCGGAAATCATCATCCGCCAGTTTGCCACCCGGGCCTACCGCCGCCCCGTCCGGGATGCCGAGGTGAGCCGTCTGATGGCGCTCTGGACCCGGGCCGACAGCGACGGCCGTCCCTTCGTGCAGAGCATCGACACCGCCCTGCAGGCCGTGCTCGTGTCGCCCGCGTTTCTTTTCCGGATGGAGCTCGACCCGCAGGCTGATGAGCCGTCCGGCATCCACACGCTGAACGAATACGAACTCGCCAGCCGGCTGTCCTATTTTCTCTGGGCGAGCATGCCCGATGACGAACTCTTCGCGCTCGCCGGCAAAGGTCAACTGCGGGCGAACCTCGACGCCCAGGTCCGCCGGATGCTCAAGGATCCCCGGTCGTCGGCGCTGGTGGAAAATTTCGCCGGCCAGTGGCTGCAGTTGCGGACCATGCAGAGCGTGGCCCCCGACCCCAAGCGCTACCCGGAGTTTGACGAGGCGCTGCGGGAGGCAATGACCAAGGAGACCGAGCTGTTTTTCAACGCCATCGTCCAGGAAGACCGCAGCGTGGTGGATTTCATCGACGCCGACTTCACCTACGTGAACGAGCGGCTCGCCAAGCACTACGGCCTGGCCGGCATTTCCGGCGACGAATTCCGGCGCATCACCCTCCCGAAGGACCAGCGCGGCGGCATCCTGACCCAGGCCAGCGTCCTCACCGTCACTTCCCTCCCCAACCGCACCTCGCCCGTGCAGCGCGGCAAATGGGTCCTGGAAAATATCTTCGACACCGCCCCGCCCCCGCCCCCGCCGAATGTCCCGGCCCTCGCGGAAGGCGACAAGGCCGAGCTGACCGGGACGCTCCGGCAGCGCATGGAGAAGCACCGCTCGGATCCCAAGTGCGCCGTGTGCCACGAGCAAATGGACGGCATCGGATTCGCCTTGGAGAATTTCGACGCCATCGGCGCCTGGCGCACCCAGGACGGCGGCAGCGATAAGATCGATGCGCACGGCACCCTGCCCGGCGGGATCTCCTTCAACGGTCCCGCCGAGCTGCGGCAGATCGTCAAGGCGCAGAGCGACCAGTTTTCGCGGTGCCTCGCGGGCAAGATGCTGACCTTCGCGCTCGGCCGCGGACTCGAATCGTATGACGTCCGCACCACCGACGCGATCGTCGGCGCGATGAAGCAGGACGGCAACCGGTTCTCCGCGATGATCGAGGCGATCGTGCGGAGCGACGCTTTCCAGAAACGAAACGGCAAACCAGAAAGAGGTGATTCATGAGCCAGTTGATCATGTCCCGGCGGACCATGTTGCGCGGACTGGGCACGGCGATCGCGCTGCCCGTCCTTGATTCGATGATTCCCACCCGCCTCATCGGCGCCGACGTCAAGGCCGCGGCCCAGGCCGCGCTGGCGCCCCGGCGACTGGCGTGGATCTATGTGCCCAACGGGATCGACATGCAGAACTGGACGCCCGCAGCGGCCGGCGCCGGCTATGAGCTGACGCCCATCCTGCAGCCGCTCGCCGCCTACAAGGACCGCTTCACCGTGCTCAGCGGCCTGGTGTGCGAGAAGGCCAATCCCAACGGCGACGGCGGCGGCGACCACGGGCGCGCCAGCGCCTCCTACCTCACCGGCGCGCAGGCCCGGAAAACCGAGGGGGCCAACCTCAGGTGCGGCCTCTCGGCCGACCAGGCGGCAGCGAACAAGATCGGACACCTGACAAAATTCCCCTCCATCGAACTCGGCGTCGAGGACGTCAAGACCACCGGGCGATGCGACAACGGCTACAGCTGCGCGTACTACCACACCATCTCCTGGCGCAGTGAAACCACCCCGGTGGTGAAGGATTGCGATCCCCGGTCCGTGTTCGACCGCCTGTTCGCCAACGGCGACCCGCGCGAGTCGGCCGAGAGCCGCGCCCGGCGCGAGAATGACCGCAAGAGCATCCTCGACTTCGTGCGCGATGACGCGAGCGGGTTCGAGAAGCAGCTCACCTACGCCGACCGCCAGAAGATGGACGAGTACCTCACGTCGGTCCGCGAGATCGAGATCCGCCTGGAAAAATCGGCCATGGAGCCGCCCGCCGCCCCGCCGGCGGGTCAGGTGCGCCCAGACTTCGACCCGCACGGAGGCAAAGCGGCGACGAGCAGCGACAAGTACGCCACCTGCCTGCCGCTGATGATCGACATGCTCGTCCTCGCCTTCCAGACCGACCGCACCCGGGTCATCACGCTCCCGTTCGCCGATGAAAAGAGCAACCAGACCTATCCGTGGGCCGGCGCCAACGTGCCGCACCATTCCACGTCGCACCATATGGGCGACGCCGCCAAGAAGGCCTTGATTGCCAAGATCAACACCTACCACGTGGAGCAACTCGGCTACCTGCTGAAGAAGCTCGACGCCATCAAGGAGGCCAACGGCGCTTCCATCCTCGACAATTCGCTGATCAGCTACGGCAGCAACATCAGCGACGGCGACCTGCACAATCACGACAACCTCCCGCAACTGCTGATCGGCAAGGGCGGCGGCTCGGTCAGCCCCGGGCGCCACCTGCGGTGCGACAACGTCCCGCTGAATAACCTCTGGCTCTCGATGCTCGATCGCGTCGGCGCACCGATCGAACGCCTCGGTGACAGCACCGGACGGATCGCGCTGGCCTGATTCCCGCACTGCATCATCCATCCTCGGATCCTCGACCCCGGACCGAGCGGATATCGCTCCTGTCCGCATTGTGGAATCCTTGGTTTTCGCAGCCCGCGTTCCGAAAAAATAAAGTCACCCGCCGTACCGCGACACGTCTTGCGGTTGTTGCCTCATCCCCAGGTGCACCTGCGCCTGTTGCATCCCCTACCCGTTACCTCTCCGCCCATGGATTCCGCGAGGATTCCCATGGGTTTTCCAGGATTGTTCATGCCATTGCCTCATCCATGAAGACCCCAAGCATCCCCCTGACCGTAAACCCCGCGGCCCGCCTGCTGGCCTCTGCGTTCCTGATCCTCGCCCTTTTCCACCCCGCGCCCGCGCGCGCCCAGGCCGGCGTCGATGCCGCCACGTTGCAAAAGTACGACAAGAACCACAACGGCGTGCTCGATCCCGACGAGATCGCCGCGATGCAGGCCGACCAGGCCAAGACCGCGCAGACGCCGGTCACATCCTCCGGCTCCGGCAAGGACGTCGTCACCCTGAATCCCTTCGAGGTCGATGCGAGCAAGGACATCGGTTACTACGCGGAAAACACGCTGGCGGGCAGCCGCCTGAACACGAATGTCGGCGACTTGGCGTCCTCGATCACAGTCGTCACGAAGCAGCAGCTTGAGGACACGGGCGCGCTCAACATCAATGACGTGTTCCTCTACGAGGCCAATACCGAGGGCGCCGGGACGTACACGCCGATCTTCTTCGGCCCGTCCGGGGCGACCGACGAGATCCAGGGCTACAGCACGAACAACGGCCCGACCTTCGGCATCGCGCAGGCCAACCGCATCCGCGGCCTGGGCTCGGCCGACACGGCCCAGGACAATTATCCGACGCTGGCCCGGCTGGCCTTTGACAACTACAACTCGAACTCCGTCGAGATCAACCGCGGCCCCAACGCCCTGCTCTTCGGCGCCGCCTCCCCGTCGGGCGTGGTGAACCAGTCGACCGCCGAGGCCGTCCTGAACCAGTGGAAATCACAGGTCAGCGTCCGTTTCGGCAGCTTCGGCGCCCACCGCGAGAGCGCCAACGTCAACGTCCCGCTCGGCAGCAAGATCGCCGTGTTCTTCGCGGCGCTGTACGACGACAAGGAATTCGAGCGCAAGCCCTCGACCGATGTCACCCGCCGCCAGTACGCCGCGATCACGATCAAGCCGTTTGCCAAGACCAAGATCACGGGGAGCTTCGAGAACTATGACAACTACAACGCCCGGCCCAACTACAACGAGCCTGTCGACGGCATCACCCCGTGGCTGAACTCGGGCAAGCCGGGCTGGGATCCGACGACCCAGACCATCACGTTTGCCAACGGCACCGTGACCGGTCCGTACCTGAACTCGACCCTGGATCCCCGCTGGATCGCCAACAAGACCCTCACCAGCAATGGCACGGGTGCCTTCAGCAGCACGACGTCGGCCACCTACATCCAAGGCATCACCAGCGCGGCCGCCGAGGACACGATCTTCGTCAACGCCGGCAAGTTCCAGAGCTTTTTCGTCAGCGCCGCCACCGAGGGCGCGGGCGTGAACGGCTCGACCGCCCTGCCAGCCGTGACCGCGCGGACTCTCCAGCAATGGATCAACGCCAGCATTGCCCGGACGCAATCGGCCTTCGCCGCGGCTCCGCTGCCGCCAGCGTCCACCGGCGCCACGGGCTATGCCGTCTATTACAACCCGGCCATCACGAACAAGGCCCTGTACGACTGGACGAAGTACAATTTTGCCGGTTCGAGTTACGGCACCCAGACCGACAAGAACTACAAGGTCGAGATCAACCAGGAACTCACGACGGGCCTGAACCTTCAGCTCGGCTGGTTCCGGCAGGAACTGTTTGAATGGGATCACTACGACGCCGGCGAGGGCAATGACATCCCCGCCATCCTGATCGACACCAACACCATGTTGATGAACGGAACGCCTAATCCGTTCTTCGGTTCGCCTTATGCGGCCGGCACCCGGACGGACACCTTCTCCAGCCCGGAAACCAACAATAATCTCCGCGCCACCCTCGCGTACGATCACGATTTCACCAAGGCCGAGGGCTGGGCCCGTTATTTCAGCTTCCTGGGCAAGGCCCGGCTGATGGCGTTGGTGAGTCAGCAGAAGGACGTGATCAACCGCGGACGCTGGCGGTTCACGATGGACGGCGGCGATCCCCGCTTCCTGCTGAACCAGAATCCCCCCGTGGCCAACAACTTCACTTGGGGAAATAACAAGAACATGCAGCGCGATTACTACATGGGTTACAACGGCGCCGTCACCCAGGGCTCGCAAAAACTCGGCGAGCCGAACTTCGGCGGGCCGAACAAACTGCCCCTCACCTACTTTGACTGGAACTCGACCAACACCTGGCAGACCACGCAGATGAGCATGGACGACAACCTGTTCATCGCCGGCGCGGGCCAGGGCGTGACCAACAAGACCCTCGATTCGACGAGCTTCGCCTATCAGGGCAATCTCTGGAACAACCGCATCATCCCGACCTTGGGAACGCGCTATGACAAGGTCAGGGTCTACCAGGCCGCCCTCGCGGCGGGTGCGACGGCCGCCATTCCGGTGCCGGCATTCACCACGAACGGCTTCGCGAACTACTCGGCGCTGAGCATCATGAACCCGGTACCCTACGATGTCGGCGGCGATACCACCACCCAAGGCGTCGTGGTCCGCCCGTTCAGCGGCTGGAAACCCATCGATGCAGCGGCCGAAAGGGGAAATGTCCTCGCGGATTTTGTGCGCGGGCTGAGCTTCCACTACAACCACTCGAACAACTTCCAGCCGCCCCAGACCATCCAGACCGATTTCTTTGGCAACCCCCTGCCGAAGCCGTCGGGCAAGGGCGATGACTACGGCATCGGCGGCAGCCTTTTCGGCAACAAGTTGTCCTGGACCTTCAACTGGTACAAATCCACCGCCGAGAACGCGATCTCCGACGCCGCCAACCTGGCGATCGGCCGCGCGCAACGCATCGACACCAGCAGCCTCTTTACCTGGGCGCGCGAAGTGGTGGAAATCCGCAACGGGCAGGACCCGACCGGGCAGTTCTTCGACAACAACACGGTGAATCCACTGACCACGGCTCAGCAGGTCCAGGTGAACGCCCTGTTGGCCGGCCCCGAGGTCAACCGCGCCGGCGTCCAGCTCGTCAACGAATTCTCGGTGGGCAACAATATCGCCTGGCCGAACACCGACACCGAGGGAACCAACTCGCAGGTGTCGAAGGGCAAGGAGCTCACCCTCATCTACAATCCGACGCGCAACTGGAACATCAAGCTGACCGCCGGCCAGCAGGAATCCAGCTACAGCCAGGCGTCGAGCCAGATCACTGCCTGGCTCTACGGCACCGGCAACGCCACCACCGGCAACGGCCGGCTGAACTTCTGGCAGAATGCAGCCGCGGCCGACCTCCCGGCGGTCTACACCCGGTTCAACGGCAACAAGCTGTACCTGGGCTCGTTCTGGAACAGCTACGGCTACACCGGTGACGCCAATTCCAACACCACCGGCGCCACCAGCACCCCGAACAGCACGTACAACAGCATCGTGAACTCGCAGCTGTACACACTGTTCGGCTTGTCGGGTCAGCGGACGCCGGGGCAGCGCGAGTATTCCTCCTCGCTCATCACCAACTATGCCTTCCAGGAAGGCCGGCTGAAGGGCTTCGCGGTCGGTGGTGGCCTGCGCTGGGCGTCCAACGCCGTCTCCGGTTATTACGGAAACCTGAATCCCGCCACGTTCTCACAGCCGACGGCGACCCAGAACCTGATCTCGTATCCCGACCTCACGAAGCCCCAGTACGTCCCGGCGATCACCAATGTGGACGCGTGGATTTCGTACACGACCCGGCTGCCGGTCTTTGGCAAAAGCGTCCGGGCGAAGTTCCAGCTCAACGGCGTGGCCCTGACCGAGAGCGGCGGCCTCACGCCGATCGCCTACAACTCCAACGGACTGCCGGTCAACTACCGCATCGTCGATCCCCGGACGTTCTTCCTCACCTCCACGTTCGACTTCTGATCGTCCGGCCCGCCTCCGCTGGCCTTGGTCTGTCCCGGCTCCCCAGCCCTTCCGGCTGGGGAGCTTAATCTTGTCTGAGCGACGCGGTCCAAAGGTTCATATGTATAACACCGAAAACGACACGAATTCGATCTCCCGCAGGGACTTCGTCCGGACGGCGGCCATCGCTGCGACCGCGGTGGGTTCCGGTCTCACTCTGACGCCGAGTGTGAGTCGGGCCGCGGCCAATGATTCCTCCTCCGCCACCGCGGCGCCCATGATCGGATTCCAAGCCGAGGTCACGTACCTGCTGTCCTACGGCATCACAAAATTCCTCGACGACGTCCAGGCGCGCGCGAACGTCAACACGCTCTTCCTGCACGCGAACACCTTCGAGGCGTCCTGGGCCGGGCTCAACCAGGCCTCCAGCCCCAACGGCAACTTCGCCACCGCGCACCCGCAGTATTACCGCGACATCGCCATGAAGGCCCAGGCCCTCGCGGCCGGGGACTTCAACCTGCCCGACGCGATGGCGAAGATCACCGCCGAGACCCGGAAGCGCGGCGTGAAGGTCTACCCGTGGATGGAGGAGGACAACCGTGCCCCCGCGAAGATCGCCGGCATGGACCAGCTCTACGAGATCGACCTTTACGGACGCCGGACCGCCGGCCACCCGGGCGGACCCTGCCTGAACAATCCGTATTTCCGGAATCTTATTTCCGGCATGGTCGAGGACTACATCCGCGCGTACGATGTCGACGGCATCCAGCGCGGTTCGGAGCGCCAGGGGCCCCTTGGCAACGCGCTCGGCGCCTGGCATCACGGCTCGAAGAGCGATCCCGGACACACCTCCTGCTTCTGCGATTTTTGCGCAGCCAAGGCCGCGAAACAGGGTATCGACATCGCCCGCGTCAAGAAAGCGTTCCTCGCCCTCGAGCCCTACGTCCGCGACGGCCGCGCCGGCAAGCGCCCGCGCGACGGCTACTATGTCGAGTTCTGGCGCATCCTGCTGCGCAATCCCGAGCTGCTGGTGTGGGAGAACTTCTGGGCGGAGAGCATGCGCGAGACGCAGCGGGAACTCTTCGCGAAGGCGAAGGCCATCCGGCCCGGTGTCGAGGTGGGTTTCCACATCTGGCACAACGCCTCCTTCAACCCGATGTACAAGGCGGAGCAGGATTATAAGGTTTACACGGAGTATGCCGATTTCCTGAAGCCGGTCGTCTACGACAACCCGGCCGCCGAGCGCATGACGTCCTACGTGTACAGCATGACCCAGAACATCTACGGCGACCTCAGCCGCCAGCAGATGCTCGACTTCGAGTACAGCATCATGGGGTTCAAGGAAAAGAGCTACGACCAGATCATCGGCCAGCCCGAGGAAGCCTATGAAGCCCAGCTGCGCGAGCTGCCCATCAACGGCACGCCCAGGGGGAAGTTCGAGATTTTCTCCGCCGACTACGTCTATCAGGAGACGAAGCGCGCGGTCGAGGCCGTGGCCGGGACGAAGACCCGGATCTGTCCCGGGATCGGCATCGACGTGGTCCAGAAGAACAGCACGCCCGAAAGCGTGCGCGACGTCGTCCATGCCGTCTTCAAGGCCGGCGGCACCGGCATGGTGCTTTCCACCAGCCACGCCGCCATGCAGCCGCAAAACCTCAGCGCCGTCGGCGCCACGCTGCGCGAGCTCAAGCTGGTCTGAGCCGGACTCCTAGGAGTTGAATTAGGTGGACCGTGACCTCCGGGCACGGTTGGCCTGCGGACTGTGACATCCGCCGCCCGGAGGTCGGCGGCCACCTTTCAGTTCGGTCGTTTCACATTGAAACGGACCTCTAACTTCACGAGCCGCCTCAGGCCCGCTTGACCCCCGCCCTCCGGCGCAGGGTCCACGCGATCACCAGCAGATCGCGGGCAGGCCGCCACAGCAGGCGTCGGAAGCCGTACTTGGACTGCCCGCCCCGGCGCGGGCGGTGCTGCACCGGCGTCTCTGCCACGCGGAAGCCTCCCGACACGGCGAAAGCCGGCATGAACGGATTCAGCATCGGCACCGGCAGGAAGCTCGCCACGACTTCCCGCCGGAAGACCTTCAGCGCACAGCCGGCGTCATTCACGCCGTCGCGCAGCAGGGCGC
>Ga0265320_10001812_pt1 | contig 15142 bp, 10 predicted proteins | sample 4827metaG_FD_202087 | JGI IMG/M metagenome (GOLD analysis project Ga0265320, IMG submission 202087) | Rhizosphere microbial communities from Carex aquatilis grown in University of Washington, Seatle, WA, United States - 4-8-27 metaG | ecosystem: Host-associated > Plants > Roots > Rhizosphere >...
CTTGGTTGCATCAAAATTATCGAACGGACAGGGTTCCTCGTAGTGGATGGCCTTGATGTCCTCCAGCATCCGGCCCACCCGGATGGCCTCAGGCGGGTCGTAGGAACTGTTGGCATCGGCATGAATCACCATTTTATCGCCGAACGCCTTTCGGGACAGCGGGATGAGCTTGTCGGTACGGCCCGGCATGGCGTCCCGGTTGTGGCTCATGCGCCCGCCAACGCGGTATTTGATGGCCTTGGCGCCGGTCTTTTCCACCAGGCCCCTCAGATATTCAATTTCCTGGTCCGGCGTGGTGTCGCGCCGCCCGCTGGCAACGTAAAATGGCACGTTAGTGCGGACGATGCCGCCGAGCATTTCGCCCAGGGACTGGTTGCTCATCCGGCCCAGGAGGTCGAGGATGGCAAATTCCACCAGTGCCACCGGGCACCAGAAGGGCAGGCCCTGCATCTTGTAGTTGCTTTGATAACGATAGACGCCAAACAGGTTCCCTTCCACGTCCCGGGCGTCCTTGCCGATAAAATAGGGGACCACCAGTTGATTGAGGATCGGATGAAAGACATCCATCCGGCCATCATCCACCGACACACCCTCCGCACCGTCCTTGGAGCGGACCCGCACGAAATGGTCCTTGCCCTTGCGAAGCAGTTCAACGGACTCGATGATGACCGGGTCCTTGAGCCCTTTGAGTTGGAGGACCGGCTGGGCGGCGGCGCGTTCAAGGATTTCGTCGGTGACCGGACGGGTGCCGGACGAATGGGCCGGTGGGGCGAACAGCGGGGACGCCGCGGCGCCAACGCCGGCTACGGCAGTGGTGCGGAGGAAATTACGACGGGTGAATTTCATGGCCATGGGTTCAGGTTGTGAAGTTATTGATGGGTGGCGGCGGTGATGTCAACTCTGTTCGGGAAGAAATCTCACTCCGCCAGTTTTAAAGATCGGTCGGCAGTTCATTGGCTGCACCATCGAGCATCCGGGCCGCCCGTTCTTCGTCAAAGGCTTTTTCCCATCGGGCCACGACGATAGTAGCCAGGCCGTTGCCGATCAGATTGGTCACCGCCCGGGCGGCATTGACGAACCGGTCGATTCCGACCAGCAATACCAGCCCGGCAACGGGTATTTTATCCATCGAAGCCAGGGTAGCCGCGAGGGCAATAAACCCGGCGCCGGCCACTCCGGCCGAGCCTTTGGACGTGAACAGGCACACGGCCAGAACGAGCAACTGTTCGCCGAGCGTCAACGGGGTGTTGGTGGCCTGCGCAACGAAGATGGCACCCATGGTCAGGTATATGGATGAACCGTCGGCGTTGAAGGTGTAGCCGGCCGGCAGCACCAGACCCACCACCGGTTTGGCGCAGCCCAACTGCTCCAGCTTGACCATCATCCGCGGCAGCACGGCTTCCGATGAAGCCGTGGCGAAAGTGATCATGATTTCGTCCTTGAAGAACTTGAGATATTTCCAGAACGAGATGCGGTTCATGCGGGCGATGAAACCGAGAACGAGGAAGATAAAAACCGCGCTCGTGAGATAGACCCCGCCAATCAGTTTGCCGAAGGGACCCAGAGTGTCGACACCGTATTTCCCGATGGTGAAAGCCATGGCCCCGAACGCGGCGAGCGGGGCCAGATACATGACAAAACGCACGATGCCGAACAGGCCGTGCAGGACGGAGTCGATCACCTCCACAATCACCTTTCCCCGGTCGGGCAATTGCGCCAGCGCCAGACCGAACAGGACCGAAAACAGGATGATTTGCAGCATGTTCCCCTGGACAAACGCATCCGCAACGCTGGACGGAATGATGTTCATGAAGAAACCGACGGTATCCTGCTGTTTCGCAGCCGTGGTGTAGGTGGCCAGCGCTTTGGTGTCCAATGTGCCGGGATCAATATTCATCCCCACACCCGGTTGCAGGACGTTCACCACCACCAGCCCGATGGCCAGCGCCAGCGTTGAAACAATTTCGAAATAGACCAGCGCCTTGATGCCGACCCGGCCCACCTCCTTCAGGTTGCCCATCTTCGCGATACCCACGACCACCGTGCCGAAGATGATCGGCGCGAGCAGCATCTTGATGAGCTTGATGAAACCGTCGCCGAGCGGTTTGAGCGATTCGCCGAAACCGGGCCAGCAATAACCCACCAGGATCCCCAGCAGAAAACCGAGCAACACCTGGAAATAAAGCTGGCCGAGCAGGTGCCGGGCTTTGCTTTTAGTTGGCTCCATGAGTTTGAAATTCAGTCGCTGACCGATTTAATCAGGCGAAACAATTCGGCCTTGGTTTCAAAGCCGATGCCTGGCACCTCCGGCAAGCGGACATACCCATTCTCGACGGCGATGCCATCGGCGAAACCGCCGAAAGGCTGAAAGATGCCCGGATAAGATTCGTTGCCGCCCAGGTGCAGGCCGGCGCCGATATTCAGCGACATCTGGTGACCGCCGTGGGGCACGACCCGCCGCGTGGACCAGCCATGCTGCTTCAGCACCTCCAGGATGCGCAGGTATTCAACCAGCCCGTAAGAAAGGGCGCAGTCAAATTGCAGCCAATCGCTTTCGGGGTTCATGCCGCCGTGGCGGATCAGGTTGCGGGCGTCCTGGTGCGAGAAAAGGTTTTCACCCGTGGCCATCGGCAAGGAATAACGTTTGGAGAGTTGCGCCTGCAAAGCATAGTCGAGCGGATCACCGGCCTCTTCGTACCAAAACAGCTTGTAAGGTTTCATCGCCTCGCCGTAAGCAATGGCGGTATTGAGATCGAATCGGCCATTGGCGTCCACCGCCAGGAACTTCCCGTCGCCCACTACTTCCAGCACCGCCTCAATGCGGCGGACGTCCTCCTCGAGCGGCGCACCGCCGATCTTCATCTTTACGACCTGGTAACCGAGGTCGCGGTAGTGTTTCATCTCGTCTTTCAAGGCCGTCAGGTCCTTGCCGGGATAATAATAGCCGCCGGCGGCGTAGACCCAGACCTTGTCGTCCGCCTTCCCGCTGCGATAGCGATCCGCCAGCAACCGGTAAAGCGGCTGGCCCGCGATCTTGGCCACCGCATCCCACACCGCCATGTCCATGGCCCCCATTGCCACCGATCGTTCGCCATGTCCGCCCGGCTTCTCGTTTCTCATCAGTGAGGTCCAGATGCGGAAGGGATCGAGGTTTTCACCGGTCTCATCCACCAGTGTTTTGGGATCGGCGGCCATCAGGCGCGGAAAAAACCGTTCGCGCATCAAAGCGCCCTGGCCGTAGCGGCCGTTGGAGTTGAAGCCGTAACCCACCACCGGTTTGCCCTCGCGCACCACGTCGGTGATCAGCGCGACCACCGAACACGTCATCTTCGAGAAATCGATGTACGCGTTGGTGATGGCCGAGGCGATGGAGACGGTCTTTTCGCGAAGTTCGACAATGCGCATTTTATCTCCCCGTGGATGAATCGGGTTTGGCGCATGAAAACCGGCGCAGCGGGCGTTGGATTTTCAAAGTCATGGTCGGGCTCCATAAGACACTGCGCCGGAGAAAAAAACAATGAAAGTTTGTCCCGGTTGTTTCTCCGGAAAAACTTCGCCGGCCGGATGGTGGCTTTCACTTTTCGGACGTGGCGGGTTCCATTTTGGACTGAATGAATTCCAAATCGGCCGTCACGGCCGCGCTGTTCGGGGAGCCGTTGTTGTACAAATATATTATAAACGCGTTTGGAGCGCCGGTTTTGGTAAGAACCACCAGCCCGGCACGATGACCCAGGTTGTCCACCGGAGCGTGGATCCCGGTTATGGAATTGAATGGCACCTTGCACGACGGACCGGCGTTGGCCAGACGGGTGGCGGAATAGAAATAAAGATTGGATTCGGTGATGAAGAGTCGTCCCGGAATTGCCGTTGCCTGGGGCGTGGCAAGTCCTTTGGATCCGGTTTCACCCGGCAACCAATCACACTGGTCATGAACACGCCAGACCGATTCGCCGGCGGGAACATAAGCCGCATCTTCCGATTGCACGAGCGGTCGGTATTGTTCGGACATTTGCGGCGTATGCTCGGGCCATTCGGTGGTCAGATTTTTTTGAACGGTCTGCCGGGTATCTTTCAGAAGGCCCTGCTCGTTGAACTCGAAAAAATAGACGCGATCCGTGTAAACCGGGTCGGGCCCACCGTCTTGCCCTGGGATCAACGACAACCGTGTCCCGGTGATTTTTTCGGTACGGTAGGCCACCTGACGTTCATCGGGAGAAATGGCGTCCGGCACGCCAAGCCGGTTGGTGACTTCCGTGAAGGTGGTCTTGCCCGGGGCGAACTCCTTCAGCACCTGCGGGTCCAGATGGCTTCGCGTCCGGCCGCTTTCGGATGGAGGCACGGGAATGACCACACACCCGGCGCCGCAAATAAGCAGCACCAGGACAAACCCGACCGGCAAAAAAAACATCTTCCCGGGCTTCGGAATCGTCAGCCATTTAACCCGCATTTGTTTGCCCTCACCGGTGACCGTTGCACCAACATTAGAGTATCGTCGAAACCTAAACATTCAAACCGGACCCGGCCGGATTGACGGTCGATTCTGTATCGGCTGTGGTGATAGACAAGATTTATTCGGAGCATTTCATCCGGCCGGATGCCGTCTCAGATTTCTCCCTTGCGAATCAGCTCATTGCATTTCTCCAGCGACAACGGTTTTTGCTTTTGCAGGTCCGCGATCAACTTCAGCTGCTTTTCCGTGGGCTTGAATTCGCGCACCAATTCGGCGGTCACGTCCACTTCTTCGGCGTCCGGGTATTGTTGGAGCGTCGGCTCATCCCATTTGGAAACCAGCAGGGTCACGCCGGCCTGCTTTTTTATTGCTGGAAGCACTTCCCCAATGGCCGCCAGCGCGTTGGTGGCCGGCGCCGTACTGAAAAATTCGCGGTGGATTTCGTCCTGTTGCTGGCGAATCGAGGCACCGAGTTCCTTGAACCGGTTGGTCTGGCCGGCCGCCCGGGCGGCCCGGGCAACTTGCATTAAGTCCTTGAGCTGGCGCTGATGCTCGTCGCTCCCGAACCAGGCATACGCCACGGCCCGGGAATCGTAAACGCCGACCCGTATCGGCGCCGCATTGGTCCCGGCCACATCGCCAGCTATTGCCATCGTCCCGCCGCCAAACCACCAGCAGCCCAGACCGCACAGAACACAGAACACCGTTTTCATGGTCGCCTTTCGTTTCAGGGTTATCAACTCTTCACTCACGCAGGGTAATGCAACTTGCCGCAAATGTTTTTGTCGACAAAACCAGACAGCGCCTCGGTTCGGATTTTTTCCGCGTTCACCCGGCCCCGACGGCGGTTGTAGCGGGCTTTGACCTCAAAAGCGAAGTTGTCCAGGACCGTCGCACTGACGGGATCACCATTAAACGGGAGCGTCAGGCTCAAGACCCCCTCGTGCTCGGCCAGGTGATGGTATTGCGCCTCGGCGATTTTTGTGGGCATGCATTCCAGCGGCCCGACACAAACCACCGCGTCAATCTGCCCGTGCCGCCATTCATGCAACGGCGCGCCCACCGTCAAAACGGCTTCGCCTTCGAGCGCCGGGCTGACATAAGGCCCGGCGGCGGTCAGCGCCTCGACCGTGGAAGGCAGGGCGGGCCAGCCGAGTTCAGGGGCCAGCGCAGCAAACAACGCGGAATCAATCCGCCGCCGCACCAGATCGCTAAAACTGCCGGCGAAACGCCTGCGACCGCCTCGCTGCCGTTGCAGGTAACCACAGTAATTGATCCATTCGGATTTGGGCGCCAGATGGACCCGCAACCCGCGGGCCTCCAGTTTCTCGATCAGGAAATCGTTGCTGAAATCCACGCCGCGCACGTAAATCTCGCCCGTCAATTCCACCCGTGGCCGGTCGCCCGGCCCGCGCAAAGCGGCAAAATCCCGGCCCGCACGCTGCAGCAATGCGCGGATGCCAAACAGCCGGCCGCCGGTAACCTGCCACAACGCCGCGGTCAGTGACAGATCGCCGCGCGCTGCCGATTCCACGCGCGCCAGCAACTCGCGATGACAACGTTCATATAGTCGGTCCGCCTCCCCGCGCCCGATTTCCACCGGTCGCGCGTCCAACCTTGCCTGAAGCAGCAAATCGCAGGCGACGATTCCCGCCAACACGAGCATCGCTGCGCCCGCGGGCAGATCATCAAAATAGCCCGTGTCTTTCGGCGACCAGATACGGACGCGGTCGCGCCACCCGAGACGTTCGAGCACGATTTTGTTGAGCAGGTTGTAAACACCGAACCGGCAGGGGCCATTCGTGCTGGTCATCAGATAGACAAACCGTTCACCGTCTTTCGCCCGCTCCAGCCGCTGCAGGAGCGACCCGAGCGTCAACGGCATGGGCAGGCATTCCTTGCCCGAAGTGTAGCGGCGTCCCCGGATGAGTGACTCCGCGTCGGGTGGAGGCAGGCTCTCCGCATCGTGCCCCAAACTGCGGAACACCGACGCGACAACTTCCGACGCCGGGCCGATATAAGGCACCAGCAACCGTTCGCGCGTACCGTTGCGATGGTCGAGCTGGTCCAGCCGTACGCCGCTGAACTCGACGGTTTGAAAATCATTCAAGATGGCGCCGGGTCGCGCTCTGCGCCGGTCCTCCTCGACGCAATGCAGGAATGCTTCCAAGCGGGTCTTGGTGCCCGCGTCGCCGGAATGACCGTCCGTTTCGACAATAGCGAACGGTTTGCCCTCCATTACGTAAGCGGCGAAGTGCAGATTGAAACTGTCCGGCCCGCACGAATAGTTGCTGCAGTACAGCGCGTACACACCCGTTGTACGCCGCACTTCGTGAGCGGCGCGCAGCAGGTTGTGGCCGTAACCCCAATACAGGTCGGAGAACATCGGCACCTCCGCGGCCACCGGGAAACAATCCGCCGGAATCCCGATCGCACCCTGTTCCCGTAGGATGGCGGGCACGTTCGAATTCAGAACCGGATGGTAAATCGTGTAACTCCGGCCCAGCACCACCACGGGGACAATGTCCTGGGCCCGGCAAAATTCCAGCGCGCGGCGTCCGATTTGAAAACACGCGGCGTCAAACTCCCGTTGCAACGCGACGCCCGCGCGCCAGGCGCTGCGCCATTGGCTGCGGCTCAAACCCAATTCCAAGGCAAGCCGACGGCAACCCTCGAGGAACTGTTTCGATTCGAGGTTGCCTTCGTCAAAATCCAGTCGGGGCGAAAGCATTCGCGGTTTTTGTCTCCGGCCCTCGTCCCGGGTCTCCATCCAGCGCAACAAATCCGGGGTCGCCTGCACCACGGGACAAACCACCGAACAACGCTGCCCGCCGCTGCGCGGCATACTGCGCAACATCGGCACGAAAACCCAATCCGCCCCGGTCGCGATCATCTGTTCCATCAGCCCGTGGAAGAGTTGCATCGGGGCGCAAAACGGCACATTGGCCGCCTGAATGCCGCGCTGGAGCGTGTCGTGGCCGCCGCCGCTGACGATTTCCAGATCCAACCCGGCCCGATAAAAAAAAGCCGCAAAGAACGGAAAGATTCCCTTGAGCATGAACTCCTCGCCGAGTGCAATGCGCGGTTTGCCGCGCGAACCAACGAACGGCGCAACCAGTTGTTGCAGCGATTCCCCGCGTTCGCGGAACGGGTCCGGGGCGAGATCGGGCAGCTTTTTCTTGCGCGTGCCCCGGTCATGCAGCGCACAGCCGCCTCCCCAGGTGAAGTTTGAACGTTGGTGGTTGACCAGGGTGCGCAGTCTTTCGATCCGGCAATGATTGCCCGCACCGCCGCAGCCGCGCGTGGAACCGCAGACAAACATGTCCTTCTGCTCCACCTTCGCTTCGAGGAACCGCGCCGGATCGAGCGGCGCGAGCCGGCGCGCATCCAATTCTCGCGCCGCGAGCAAAGCGATGCCCAGTGCACCCACCGTGCCGGGATTCGGAGGCACGATGATTTCACTGCCCGTTTGCCGCGCCACCGCCGCGGCGAGGGCATCGGCCGAGAAAGGCATGCCCTGGCAGAAAATCACCCGGCCAACGGAGCGATTGCCTTTCACCCGGTTCAAATAATTCTTGATGATGGAATCGTAGAGGCCGGAAATGATAACCGGCGGCGCCACGCCGGCGGCCATTGCCTCGTCAATCACCCCGGCCATGAACACCGAGCAGTGTTGTCCCAACGATACGCCGGCCGGGGCATCCAGGGCGGCCCGCCCCAGTTGTTGCACGTCCGGGATGCCGGCAAATTTGCTGCCCTGTTCCTCGATGAACGAACCGGTGCCGGCGCTGCACGCCTCGTTCATGGCGCAGTCAATGATACGGCCTTCCGCCAGCCGGATGTATTTCGCATCCTGCCCACCGATTTCAAAAATCGTGTCTACGCGCGGGTCAAAATGCAGCGCACCCGTGGCGTGGGCGACGATTTCATTGATAACGAACACGGCATCCCGGCCGTAGCAGGACGTCAGCAGCGATCCGGCCACTTCACGCCCGCTGCCGGTCGCACCGAAAGCGACCACGGCACACTTCGCCGCCGGGCCCGTGGTGAAATCGCGCAACAATTCCTGCGTAACGCCAACGGGATTACCCAGGGTGCGGCGATAGGCTTCCCAGACCGTTTCCCGGCTGGATAGATCCATCGCCACCACCTTGGAGCCGGTCGAGCCGATGTCAAAGCCGAGCACCACGCGCCGGACTTCCCCGTTGACCACCGCCCATGGTTGCGCCGGCAGGCGGCGGACCTGATGAAGCGAACCGGCCAGCGCAGGCAGGCGTTCCAACTTCAATTCCGGCGACGGCAGGAGCAATTTTTCCAGCGCCGGCAACCGGGCCGGAGATTCAGCCGCAACGAGGGCATTGCCGAGCGCTTCCAGGCAAAGTGAATCCTCCCCCCTGGACGGGATTAAATTCATGCCCAATCGTGCCAGCGCCTGGTCAAAGCCCCGGCGCACGCGCGGAGAGCGGCTCACCCCGCCGGTCAGAAACACCCGCGCCGGGCTGACGCCGGGTTTGATCAGTGCGAGAACATTTTCGCAAACGGCATCGAATAAGCCGGCCAGGATGCGCGCACGGTCCTCACCCTTGTTGGCGAGATGCGTCATGTCGGTCTTGAGGATCACCGGACACCGACCCGACAGGGGAGCGGGATCAGCCACGTCGGCGCATAACACACCGGCCTCACCGACCGTGAGAGAAAAGCGCCCGACGAGTTGCTGCAGAAAATTGCCCGTGCCCTGGGAACAGCGGCTGTTCTCCCGAAAACGGGTCAATCCGTTGGCGCGCACCTCTAGCACGGAAAATCCATGACTGCCAATGTTGATGACGGTCACCGGCCCGTCACCCAGGAAGAACCGGCTGCCGCGGAGCAACGCCTGTTTGGTCGGGACTGGCGGCAGCCTGATTTGGGCGGCAAATCGCCCGCTGGTCGCGGCCCCATCCGCGTCAGACCACTGCCAGCGGCGCAATGCGGCAAGCAATACCGGGCCGGGCCGGCTGCCATGTTCAAGGATTTCGCGCCGCCCGATCCGCAGGCCCGCTTCGTCCCGCAGCAGCTCGACCAGTTTGATGCTTTCGGCTCCGGCATCAATGCCAATGAAACGGGAGGGGGGCCGATTGACCGGGTCCGCCGGGCAGAGCCGTGAACCGGCAAAACCGGATGGTTCCAATGTTTTCATAAAGTCATCGCCTCAGGTTAAACCGGGAGGTCGGTTCCGAACGTCCCTTCCGGCCGCGGTTGTTGTTCCGGCGCCTATTTAACTCCGCTTGCTTGAAACTTGTTAATTGATAAAACTGGGGGCAACATCGGCTGGTTCAATGAACGTTCATCACCTCGAACTGTTTTATTACGTCGCCCGGCACGGCGGCATCATGCCGGCGGTGCGGAACATTCCCTACGGCATCCAGCAACCGGCCATCAGCTCCCAGATCGGCCAGCTCGAGGAATTCCTCGGCGTGACCCTGTTTCACCGGCGTCCGTTTGCGCTGACGCCGGAGGGGGAAAAACTTTTTGAATTCATTCTGCCGTTTTTCTCGAACCTTGACAAAATCGCCGGGGAATTTCAAGGCGGGCAGGCGCGGCATATCCGCATCGGCGCCTCGACGATCATCCTGCGCGACCACGTTCCCGGGTTGCTGCAGGGCGTGCGCAAAAAATTTCCCGGGTTGAAGGTGTCGCTGCGCGAAGGCTTCCCGGCCCACCTGTCTGCGTTGCTGGAAAGAGACGAGATCGACCTGGCCATCACCCTGATGGAAAAGAAAAATCCGCCCGGCTTCCAATCGTTGACGCTGCTGGAATTACCGCTGGTGCTGCTCGTGGAAAACAGCAGCCGCATCAAATCGGCGGAGGAGTTGTGGCAACGCGACCGGATTGAGGAATCCCTGATCTGCCTGCCGCCCGCGGAATCACTTTCCAAAAATTTTCTCAACCGGCTCAACCAGCTGGGGGTGGATTGGTTCCCGAGCATTGAAGCCAGCTCGACGGATCTGATTGAAACCTATGTGTCCAAGGGACTCGGGATCGGTTTGTCGGTTGCGATTCCGAAAAAAGCGCCGCCCGCCGGCGTGCGCGCGTTGCCGTTGCCGGGATTTGCCCCGATCATGATCGGCGCGCTGTGGCGGGGACGCGTGACACCATTGCTGCAGGCCTTCATCGAGGAATCAAAGTTGCGGGCCAGAGAGTTGGCATGAGTCATGCGCGGCAAGTTCCGAGACACCTCCCGCCCTAGGTCGAGACAACCCCGATGGTTTTGAGGGATTTTTCCGTCCCGCCAACTTCGCACAGTAACGATTTCCAAGACAGACCGCCCAAACAGGCCATTTGGCGCGCCAGTTGCTGAACCTAGCTTCAGTTTTACCGAATTGCCGTTCGCAATTCAGAAATCGAAAAAATTAACAAAGCAACAACACATGGCCCTGTCATTTCTAAACGGTCTCGCGGGAAAGAAGCGGGCGCAGATGATGGTGATCGATCTGGGCGGCCGGACAACCAAGGCCGTTCTCCTGGAACGGCGGGGCGAAGTGCTGGCGCTCACCCGGTTTGCGTTGCTGGACGCGCCGATTTACGAGAAAAAAATTTCCACCGAGTTGCTGGCTGAACATTTGCGGGCCGTGGCCCTGGCGCTGGAGTCGCCCACCAAGCTGGTCACCCTGGCTATCGGCCTGGATGACACCGTGGTGCGGCAGGTGGAACTGCCGCAGATACCGATGGATGAAATGCGGCTGGTTTTAAAAAACAACACCAAGGGCTACCTGCAGCAGGACATGCCCAATCATGTTTTTGACTGTCACATTTTCCCGCCCAAGGCCCAGGGCAAATCAGCCGAGGCCCCCAAGGCCGGTACGATTCCAAAATTGAAAGTGCTGGTCGCCGGCATGAAGCAACAGGTGGTCAATGATCTTCAGGCGGCGATCCGGGATGCGGCGTTGACCGCGGATCATATTGTGCCCGGACTCATCGGACCGGTGAACGCATTTGAGCTGGCATTCCCGGAAGCTTTTGCCGCCGAATCGATCGCCCTCGTGGACATCGGCTTCAAACATTCCTCCATTTGCGTGATCGATCGCGGCGAACTGGTCCTGAGCCGGGTCGTCAACATCGGCGGCGACAAATTGACGGCGGGACTGGCTGAGTCCATGAACATCACCTACGCCGAGGCTGAGGGCATTAAAGTGGGCATGGCGCCGGAAGTTCAAGCCATGCTGGAGAACCAGGTGCAACCGTTGGGACGCGAACTGCGCGCCTCGCTCGACTTTTTTGAACATCAACAGGACCGCCCCGTATCCCAGGTTTATCTCACCGGAGGATCGGCCCGATCGGAGATGATTTTACAAATGTTGCACCGGGAAATGATCGCCGATTGCAAAACCTGGAATCCGACGGCGTCCTTGCAACTGGCCTTGCCGGGACAACAGGCGGTGGAAATTGAACAGGTAGGCCCGCAACTGAGCGTGGCGATCGGCACCGCGCTGGCAGCCTTTTAATTGAATTTGAATTATGCCCATTCGCATCAATTTGCTCGCCGAGGCCCAGGCCGCCGAAGAATTGCGCCGACACGACCCGGTCAAACGCGTGATCTATTTCGCGGCGTTCCTGGTGGCGCTGATGCTGGTCTGGAGCAGCTCGCTTCAGCTCGAAGCCATGCTCGCCCGGAAAGCGGTGACCGACCGGCAGACGGAGATCCAGACGCGCACCAATGAATTTGAGCGGGTCCTGAGCGACCAGAAAAACATGGCCGCCACCAAAGGGAGGCTGGACGCGTTGAAAAAGATGACGAACAGCCGCTTTCTGCAGGGCAACCTGATGAATGCCCTGCAACAGATCAATGTGGACGGCGTGCGACTGACCCAGCTGAAGGTGGACCAGAACTATTTTTTGGCAGCGGGGACCAAAACGCAGACCAACGGAACCCGCGTGGTGCCCGGACGCCCCGACACGGTGACGGAAAGAATCATTGTCACACTTAACGCACGGGATTCCAGCAGCAATCCTGGAGACCAGGTCAACAAATTCAAGGAAGCCGTTGCCGACGAAACTTATTTCAAAAGCATGCTGAACAAAACCAACGCGGTCCAACTGGTCTATCTATCAGCCCCGCAGACGACCCCCGATGGCAAATCGTACGTCATATTCACGGTGGAATGCCATTTCCCGGATTACTCCAGATGAAAAGATTATCCAAAGAGAAACGCAATCAGCTGATCATCGTCGCCTTCTTGACGGTGGCGGTCCTGGGACTGCTTTATTTCGGAGTGATCCAGCCCCAGTATAAATCCCTTTCTACCATCGCCCGGGCCCAGAAAACGGCGGACAGCAGACTCCAGGGCATCAGGCATACCATAACCAACGCCGATGTGACTGCGATTCAACTGACCGACTCCGCCGCCGCGCTGGTCCGTTCCGAGAAGGACATGGCATCCGGCGACTTGTATTCCTGGACGTATGACACCATCCGCCACTTCAAACAGCAGTACAAGGTGGAAATTCCTGAGGTCGGCCATCCAACGACCGGCGAGATGGATCTGCTGCCATCATTTCCCTACAAACAAATCCGATTTACCATCAATGGGACGGCTTACTACCACGATCTGGGCAAATTCATCGCTGACTTTGAAAATAATTTTCCGTACGCCCGGGTCGTTAATCTCGTTGCCGAACCCATGCCCGGCGCGGAAGTCAACAGCGAGAAACTCTCATTCAGAATGGATATCGTCGCCTTGTTGAAACCCAACGCCTCCTGACTAAAACCATTATGAACCGATGCCCTAATTCTTACAAAAGTGTGATGGCCGCAGGGCTTTCCCTTGTGTCGGTCATGGTGTTGCCTGTGGCGGCGGCCCCCGTCACCCAACCCCCCACGCCCGAAGTGGTATCACGTTCGGTCTTTGTCATCCCCACCAATCCGAAAGAAGGGCGCGACCCGTATTTCCCCAATTCCAACCGGCCTTATGACAGCGCAACCGCCGGCCAGGTTCATGTCGCTGACGTGTCCTCGCTGGTCTTAAAAGGTGTTTCCGGCCCGCCGGACCACCGGCTGGCGATCATCAATAATCACACTTTTGCCGAGGGCGACGAACAAGACCTGGTCACTTCTCAGGGCCGGATTCACGTCCATTGCGTCGAAATTAAAAACGGTGCCGTGGTGATTGAAACCTCCGGCCAGCGTCATGAGTTGAAGTATGTCGCCAATCCTTGATTCCCAAAAAATGGACATGACCACTCACATTCTCAGTCAATCCATCCGGACCAATCTTTTTCAAATGAGGCCGACTGCTGGCACGGAACCTTCTTATCTCACCGGATGCAGCCAGACGCCGACGGCCAAAACGGCCAGACGCCACTAAAAATTTAAAACGTATGTTAAACATAACAACGAGTCGGAGCCAGACCGGAGATAAAGGTATGAAAACAAAAATACTGATCGCAACATTGCTGGGATGTCTTACTTGGCAGCAGGGGGCATTGTCCCAAACTGATACCATTGCAACCAACCCGGCCACCACGGACCAGGTTGCGCCCGTGAGCCAACCCGTCGGCACCACCGATTCCAATCAAGTGACTGGCACGGTTGCGGACAATCCGTCGGCGACGCCCACGGCCACCGACGCTGCAGCGCCGACCGCTGCCGCCGCGGCCACAACGGACGCCAGTATGACCAGCAGCAATGAAGCTGCGGCCGCCACTGCGCCGACAGTTGAGGTTCCCGGTGCGAGCACCAATGAAGCTGCCAGCGCGGCCAGTCCGCAGCCTTCGGCGCCCGCCAGCATACCCTTGATTCAATTTCAGGATGTTCCGATCACCACCGCCATCGAAAATCTGGCCCGTCAGGCAGGCATCAATTACCTGATCGACCCGAAAGTCGGCTATGGCCAGCCCGATCAGAACGGACAAATCAAACCCGAGCCCACCCTGTCCATCCGCTGGGAAAATGTCACCGCCGAACAGGCGCTCATGGCGTTGCTTGACAACTACGGTCTGCAAATCACCACCGAACACAAGACCCAGATTGCCCGCATCACCACCAAGGATCCCACGGCGCCGGTGCCCCTTTCCACCCGGGTCGTTCAGCTTAAATATGCCAGCGTGACGAACATGACGGAATCGATCCAGGCTTCTCTCGCGGACAAACGCAGCAAGGTCTTGCCGGATCCCCGTACCAGCCAGCTGGTCGTGGTAGCCACCGAGGCCGAGCAGGAAGCCATCGACCAACTCATCAACGAACTCGACAAGCCCACCCGCCAGGTCTTGATCGAAACCAAACTGGTCCAGGTTTCCAGCAATCCCACCACGAAGAAAGGTGTTGATTGGTCGGGCACGCTGGCGGCGCAAAACATCTCTTTTGGAAACGGCCTGGTCGGTCCGGGATCTTCGACCACCGCGAGCATTCCTGGCGACACCACCACCGGGACCACTCCCGGCGGCGGACACCCGGCCGGCGGCTCGGCCAGTTCCAGCGCGCAAACTGTCTTGAATATCGTCCAGGGTGTCGGCGGTGTGTCCTGGAATACGGTTGGCGGTTTTACGCCGGGCGTTGGGTTTCTCAATGCCGACGGCGCGCATGCCGTGCTCTCCTTCCTGAATTCGACTTTTGACGCCCAGGTGGTTTCCACTCCGCGCGTCGTCACCCTGGACAACCAGCTCGCGAGAATTGAAGTGACCCGCAGCTTCCCGGTGATCAACATCACCTCGGGCACC
>Ga0265320_10001814_pt1 | contig 15142 bp, 11 predicted proteins | sample 4827metaG_FD_202087 | JGI IMG/M metagenome (GOLD analysis project Ga0265320, IMG submission 202087) | Rhizosphere microbial communities from Carex aquatilis grown in University of Washington, Seatle, WA, United States - 4-8-27 metaG | ecosystem: Host-associated > Plants > Roots > Rhizosphere >...
GAGGCCGCCCGCCAGGTCTGTCCGGAGGCGCCGTTCGTGCACCTGAGCACGAACAAGGTCTACGGCGACGCGCCAAACCGGGTCCAGATGACGGAGCTTCCCACCCGCTGGGATTATGCGGACCCCGCCTATGTCGACGGCATTCCGGAGACTTTCCCGGTGGACCAGTCGACGCATTCGCTTTTCGGGGCCTCGAAGCTCGCGGGCGACGTGATGGTCCAGGAATACGGGCGCTACTTCAGGATGCCGACCTGCTGCCTGCGCGGAGGCTGCCTCACCGGGCCCAACCACTCGGGGGTCGAGCTCCACGGCTTCCTCAGCTACCTGGTCAAGTGCAACCTCGAGGGCCGGGAGTACAGGATCCTCGGCTACAAGGGCAAGCAGGTGCGCGACAACATCCACTCGCTCGACGTTGCCCGGTTCGTGGCGGCATTCGTGGAGGCGCCGCGCCAGGGGGAGGTTTACAACCTGGGGGGCGGCAAGGCGAACAGCACGTCGATCATCGAGGCCTTCAAATTGGCCGAGTCCGTGACGGGCAAGGCGCAGGTCTACACGTATGTGGAGCAGAACCGCATAGGCGACCACATCTGCTACTACTCCGACCTGAGGAAGATCCGTAACCATTTCCCGTCGTGGGATATTACGCAGTCGCTGGCGGAAACCGTCCGCCAGATTGTCGAGTCATGGAAGAGGAGACCCCGGGTTTGACGTAGCCTGAGCGATCCCATAGCGTCTACAGGAGATTATGACCCCCGGCCCATCCATTTTAAGGTGCTTCCTGCGCGGCCTGCGCATTCCGGCCGCGGCGGCGCTTGGCTGCCTCGGGAGCGGGTTCGGCCAGACGTCTCTGGTCGCCAACTCACCGTTCTCACTCAAGGGGGTCGCGGGGCCCGGTGCGAATGCGCCCGCCGAGGCCTACGAACTTGCGGGGGCGACCGTTCAGGGCCCCGACATCTCGGTGTGCATCTACGATCGGCAGGCAAATCACAGCCAGTGGATACCCGTCGGAGGCGACGTGGAGGGCATCCACGTCGTCAGCTATGATCCGTTGGGCGACACGGCGGTCATCGTTATCGCTGGATCCCGGAAAGAGCTCGCGATGCGCACGGCAAAGGTGGCGGCGGCCGACCATACGCCTGCCAGCAGAGCGGCGCCTGCCGGCCGGCCGCAGCCTGCCCCCTCGGCGCCGATCGCTGCCGCCGCCCCGGCAGCCACCTCAAACGCGGCGGCGGAGCAGCGCGAGGCGCGGATGCTCGTCAGCGATCTTCTCGAAATAGGCATCCAGCAGCGCAAGGCCTACCAGGAAGCGAAGCAAAGGGCCGCCACGGCAACGCCCTCTCCGCCTGAGAACTGAGGGCGAAACGGGCGTGCGAATCCTGATATCCGGAATCTGCGGCTTTGCGGGAAGCGCCATCGCCCGCGCGCTCGCCGCCCAGGGCCGGGGACTCGAGATCCATGGGCTGGACAACTTCATCCGGCCCGGGAGCGAGGCCAACCGCTCGGAGCTGAAACGCCTCGGCATTGGGCTTGTGCACGGCGACGTGCGGGCCGCCAGCGACATCGACTCGCTTCCCGCCTGCGACTGGGTGATCGATGCTGCCGCGAACCCGAGCGTTCTGGCCGGCGTCGACGGCCAGGCAAGCTCCCGCCAGGTGGTTGAGCACAACCTGGGAGGGACCATAAACCTCCTTGAATACTGCAAGCGCTTTCGCGCGGGTTTGGTCCTGCTCAGCACAAGCCGGGTGTACAGCATTGCGCCCCTCGCGGCCCTGCGCGTCAAGGTGAGCAAGGGTGCCTTTGAGCCCGACGGCGGCGGCCTGCCGTCCGGCATCGGCCGGCCCGGGATCACCGAGTCATTCTCGACCGCGGCCCCCGTCTCCCTCTACGGCGCGACGAAGCTCGCGAGCGAGGCGCTCGCCCTTGAATACGGCCAGGCCTTCGGGCTTCCCGTCTTCGTGAACCGCTGCGGCATCCTCGCGGGCGCCGGGCAATTCGGCAGGCCTGACCAGGGAATCTTCAGCTACTGGATAAACAGCCACCTGAGGCGCAGGCCCCTTCGGTACATCGGGTTTGGAGGCACGGGCCACCAGGTGCGCGACTGTCTCCACCCGAGCGACCTTGTCCCCCTGCTCAACGCGCAGATGGCGGCCCCGAAGGTCGAGGCAACCGACCGGATTGTTAACATCGGCGGGGGCGCAGCCTCGGCGATGTCCCTGCGCCAGCTGACGGATTGGTGCGACGACCGGTTTGGCCCCCACCCCGTGGCGTCGGATCCGGCGCCGCGCGCCTTTGACATCCCGTGGATTGTCCTCGACCCGGCAAAGGCCGCGCGGATCTGGGGATGGGCGCCGAGGATGCCGGTCATGGCTATCCTTGAGGAGATATCGGCCCATGCCGGGACCCATCCCGACTGGCTGGAGCTGTCGGCGCCCCTCTGATGAGTCTGAATCTGTTCTCGGTCGTCGTTCCCGCGCGCGATGAGGCGGAGTCGCTTCCCTCGACGCTTCGCGACCTCTACGCCGAGTTTGTCCGGGAAGGCGTGCCCCACGAGATCATCGTCGTGGACGACGGAAGCCGTGACCAGACCTGGCAGGTGCTTCAGGGGCTCAAGGCTGAGATTCCCACGCTTGTCGCGGTGCAGAATAAGGAACCCAACGGGTTCGGCCGCGCCATCACGCACGGGTTCGGCCACCTCAAGGGGGACGCGGTCGTCATCATGATGGCCGACGCGTCGGATCTCCCGTCCGATGCCGTCAGGTACTGGCGCCTGCTTTGCGAGGGGCACGAGTGCGTCTTCGGCAGCAGGTTCCTGCGCCGGGGGGACGTGGTGGACTACCCGAGGGTGAAGCTCTTCGTGAACCGCCTCGCGAACCTGTTCATCCGCGGGATGTTCAACATCTCCCTCAACGACACCACGAACGCGTTCAAGGCCTACCGCAGATGCGTGATCGACGGCTGCAGGCCCTTTCTCGCGCCCCATTTCAACCTGACGGTCGAGCTGCCCCTAAAGGCGATCGTCCGGGGCTACACCTGGACCGTCATCCCTATTTCCTGGCGCAACCGGCGGCATGGCGTCCCCAAGCTCAAGATCAAGGAGATGGGAAGCCGTTACCTGTTCATCTGCATGTACGTCTGGTTCGAGAAGTATTTCAGCAGGGGGGACTACCGAAGGCGGTGAACACGGTAATCCATGAGAATCCGGCTGCGCCTTGAATCCCGCCTCGCGCTGCTGATCGGTTCGGTTTTCGGCCTTCCCGCGGTTTTCTTGATCCCTCCCGCCGTCACATTTGATGGACCGAGCCATTACTTCAGGTCTTTGCAGGTCTCCAGGGGTGGGATTTGGCCGCAAGTCTTTTCTGATCGAGCGGTCGGGGGCATTCTTCCCAAAAGTCATGTCGAGTTCATCAACTCGCAATGGGAGTCCTATTGGACTCGCCACGATTTCGGCACGCTCGCGGAGTGGTCTGCCTCTTCGTCAAGATCCCTGGAGGCCACAGGAAACGTGCGGGTGGAATTCACGAACACCGCCGTCTACAGCCCCGCGAACTACGCCCTCCAGGCGCTGGGAATGGGGATCTCGGGCCTGTTTTCGGCGTCGCCCCTTTCCGCGCACAGGGCCGCCTGCCTCCTGAATTTGGCCGGTTATCTTGCCGCCGTAGTCTCTGCATTGGAGCTGCTGCCGCGCTTCCACAAGGGAGCGCTGATCCTGGTGTCTTTCCCCCTTGCCATGATTCAGGCCGCGTCCGTCAGCGCGGACGCGATCAACTTCGCCATGCCGCTGCTTCTGCTCGCCTACGCCTGGAATCTGCGTGAGCGCCGCGAGAGGGCTTCCGGGCGGGACATGGCCATTGTTCTGGCTCTGGGAATGCTGGTAGTCCTCCTCAAGCCCAATGCGGCGGCGGCGCTGACGTGCCTCTGGCTCATCCCGGCGAGACATTTCAGCTCGGGGCTCGCGAAGACCGCCGCGCTGTGCGCATATTTCGCATGTGCGGCAGCCGTGTGGTTCGCCTGGAACCGGGCCAATATGAATGTCGACGTCGCCCGATGGTTCGAGCCGTCGCGGCCGCAACTGTCGGTTCAGAAAGCATGGTTCTTTGGGGATCCGCGGCGGTTCATTCATCCCCTTTGGCACTTTCTGGCAAATGACATGATCCGCCAATGGCCGCACATGTACGCGGGCGTTGGTGGATGGATCCCTCCCCGGCTCTATGGCGGCCTTTCTTGGCTTTCACTCATATGCCTTGCCGGCCTGGCCGGAAGTGGATCGTGGAATAGGCGCATTGATTGGATCTGGGCGGCCGGAATGGGCTTACAGTCCTTCGCGGTGCTGACCCTGATAGCCCTGGCGCTATGGATATCGTTCGGGACGGTCGAGATGGACTACATACCAGGCTTTACTGGGCGCTATCTCCATCTTGCGACCGCGGGTTTCGCCATCACCTGGGCAGAGCTTTTTCACGCCAAGCTGCCAAGGCTGCGGGATGGTCTGTCCTGGATCGCCTTGGCGGCAAATTGTGCCGGATTGACCGCGATTCTGGTATCCATAGCCTCCCGGACTGCCTGAAGAGGAACCGCAGGGATTGAAAACCCTTGTTTCCACGGGAACGATCGATTGGCTTACCCCTTCCCCCCTCGATGATTTATCTATTAGGAGGCTCCGGATATGTCGGCCATGCCTACCAAGCGCTCCTTAAGCGCAAGGGCGTGGAGTTCCGCAATCTGCGCCGCTCGGAGGTGGACTACACCAACCCGGAGACCCTTCGCAAGGCGCTCCTTAGGGACCGGCCCGAGTTCCTGATCAACGCGGCGGGCTACACGGGAAAGCCCAACGTCGACGCCTGCGAGCTCCACAAGTCCGAATGCCTGCTGGGCAACGCGGTGCTGCCCGGGGTCGTCGCGGAGGCATGCGAGGCATCGGGCGTCCCATGGGGCCACGTCTCGTCGGGCTGCATCTACACCGGGGACGGCCCCGGCGGAAAAGGCTTCACGGAGCTCGATACCCCCAACTTCACGTTCCGGACGAACAACTGCTCGTTCTACAGCGGCACGAAGGGGCTCGGAGAGGAGGTGCTGGCCGGGCGTCCCGATCTCTTCGTCTGGCGCCTGCGCATCCCGTTCGACGGTGTGGAGAACCCGAGGAACTACCTGGCGAAGATGATGCGCTACGAGAGGCTCCTTGAGGCGACCAACTCGATCTCGGAGCTCGACGAGTTCGTCGAGGCGACCTTTGCCTGCTGGGCGAAGCGCGTGCCTTTCGGAACCTACAACGTCACGAACCCCGGCAAGGTGACAACCCGCGAGGTCGTCGACCTGATCCGGCTCTCGGGCGTGTGCAGAAAGGAGTTCTCATTCTTCTCGGGCGAGGCGGAGTTCATGAGCTTAGTTGCGAAGGCTCCCCGGTCAAACTGCGTCCTCGACTCCTCGAAGCTTTCCGGCGTCGGGATCCGCCTCACCCCCGTGCGCGAGGCCATCGCCCGTGACCTGCGGGCATGGAAAAGGGCCGCCTGACCGACCATGAACGTCCTGGTCACAGGTGGCTGCGGGTTCATCGGGAGCAACTACATCCGCCAGCTGCTGCGGGACGGGCAGGCGGGCGCGGCGCGCGTGGTCAACCTGGACAAGCTGACCTACGCAGGCAACCCGGCGAACCTCTCGGATGTCGCGGGCGACAGCCGCTACGTGTTCATCCATGGGGACATCGGCGACGGCGATCTCGTCCCTCGGGTGCTCGCCGAGCACAAGGTGGGCCTTGTGGTCAACTTCGCGGCCGAAAGCCACGTCGACCGCTCGATCGACACCCCCGAGCCGTTCGTGCAGACCAACGTGGTCGGAACCCTTCGCCTGCTCGACGCCGCGCGGCGGCATTGGTCAGGCCTCACCGGCGGGGCGAAGGATTCCTTCCGCTTCCTGCACATCTCTACCGACGAGGTGTACGGGACGCTCTCGCCGACGGATCCCGCCTTCACGGAAGGGACCGCGTTTGCTCCCAATTCCCCGTATGCGGCCTCCAAGGCGGCCAGCGACCATCTCGTGCGGGCCTACCGCCACACGTTCGGCCTGCCGACCCTGACCACCAACTGCTCGAACAACTACGGGCCGTTTCATTTCCCCGAGAAGCTTTTCCCCCTGGTCATCCTGAACGCGCTCGATGGGAAGCCGCTCCCGGTCTACGGCGACGGCCGGCAGATCCGCGACTGGCTCTACGTCGAGGACCACTGCCGGGCGATCTCGCTTGTCCTGCGGCGCGGCCTGCCCGGCGAAACCTACAACGTGGGCGGCCTCAACCAATCCGCGAACCTCGATGCCGTCCGGCTCATTTGCTCGCTCCTGGACGAGCGGGTGCCGCGCAAGGACGGCAAGCCCTATTCCGTCCAGATCGAGTTCGTGGCCGACCGCCCCGGGCACGACCGCAGGTACGCGATCGATTGCTCAAAGATCCAGCGCGAGCTTGGGTGGCGGCCCGCCGAGTCGTTCGGATCCGGCCTGGCGAAGACCGTCGACTGGTACGTCGCGAACCGCGCATGGTGCGACGAGATCACGGCTAAGCGCTACGCGCGCGAAAGGCTCGGCAGGACGGTCTGAGCGGACCCAACCCCATACTTATGAATCGCAAAGGGATCATCCTCGCAGGCGGCTCGGGAACCCGGCTCTACCCGCTGACAATCGCGGTGAGCAAGCAGCTCATGCCGGTGTACGACAAGCCGATGGTGTACTACCCCCTTTCCGCGCTGATGCACGCCGCGATCCGCGACGTGCTCGTCATCTCGACGCCCCGGGACCTTCCGCTGTTCAGGCGCCTGCTGGGCGACGGGTCGAGCCTCGGCATGCACATTGAATACGCCCCGCAGCCCCATCCGGAGGGCCTGGCGCAGGCGTTCATCATTGGCGCAGATTTCATCGGCAACGCGCCCTGCACCCTCGTCCTGGGCGACAACCTCTTCTACGGCCACGACCTCCAGAACTCGTTCGCCGCGGCGAACAGGCGCGCAAAGGGGGCGACGATCTTCGGCTACCACGTCTCGAACCCCTCGGCCTACGGCGTCGTCGAGTTCGCGCCGGACGGCCGCGTCCTCTCCCTCGACGAGAAGCCCGAGAAGCCGAAGTCGAACTTCGCCGTCCCGGGGATCTACTTCTACGACAGGGAGGTCGTGTCGCTCGCGCGCCGCCTGAAGCCCTCGAAGCGCGGGGAGCTCGAGATCACCGACCTGAACCGGCTCTATCTCGAGGCCGGCCGCCTGCACGTGGAGGTCCTCGGGCGCGGGACCGCGTGGCTGGACACCGGGACCCACGACTCGCTGCTCGAGGCCGCGCAGTTCGTCCACGTGATAGAGAACCGGCAGGGACTGAAGATCGCGTGCGTGGAGGAGATAGCCTGGAGGCAGGGCTGGATCGACACCGCCCGCCTCGAGTCGAACATCGCGAAGCTCGGGAAGTCGAGCTACGCCCACTACCTGCGCGGGCTCCTCTCAGGGCAGTAGGAGGCCGGAACCCGTGTCAACGAGGAGCCACGGCACGCCGCGCCTGAGCGTCATCACGCCGCTTTTCAACTGCCTGTCGCGCACGCAGGCGATGCTGGCCAGCCTGCGCGAGTCGATTCCGAGCGGCGTCAGCTATGAGATCATCCTCGTCGACGACGGCAGCACCGACGGGACGCGCGGCTGGCTCGCCGGCCTCGGCGAGCCCTGCCGAGTCATCCTGAACGAGCGCAACCTGGGCTTCGGGGCCGCCACGAACCGCGGCGCCGCCGCGGCGCGCGGCGATGTGCTCGCCCTGCTCAACAACGACCTGGTGCTGAGGCGAGGCTGGCTTTCGCCCATGCTCTGGGCGCTGGCGCTCCTGGGCAGGCGCGCCGGGCTGGTCGGCAACCTCCAGATCGACGCCGCGTCCGGAAAGGTCGACCACGCGGGGATATTCGTCGACCCCAAGGGGAAGCCCGAGCATGACCGAAACCCGCCCCACCCCCTCTCGGTCCTTCTGAGGCCGAGACGGCGGGTCTTCGCCGTCACGGGGGCATGCGTGGTGGTCCGTGCGGACACGTGGCGCCGCCTCGGCGGCTTCGACGAGTCCTTCGTCAACGGTTGCGAGGACGTGGACATATGCCTGCGCGCCAGGGAGACCGGTCTCAGGAACGTCGTGGCCCTGCGCAGCAGCGTGCTCCACCACGTGAGCTCCTCCCCTGGCCGCAAGCTCCGGGACGAGGAGAACACGTGGCGCCTGGTCCGCCGTTGGAGAGACGAGCTCGCCGTGGCCGTTGCCGACGCCTACCACCGTTCGGTGGGCTGGGACTACTTCTGGAATCTGATCGTCGAGCCGCGGGACATCGTGGACAGGGCGGCGGCGCTGCGGACGGCCCTCTACTTGATCCACCTCGCGAAGAGGCCGCCCGATGTCTCTCTTGTCCCGGCCAATGCAGCCATCGATCTGGAGCTCGCCCGCTGGCGGGAAATGTTCTCCCATTGAGCATGTCCACGCATCAGCACACCCCCCCCTACGGCGGCGCCTTCCGGCGGCGCTTCACGGGGTATTCGGGGCTGTACTTCGACGAATTCGCCACCGACTCGGCATGGCTGCGCGAGACCGCGGTCATCCACCTGCCGCCCGTGGCGGACATCGCCTCGGTCGTCCTGAAAGGTGAGTTTCGCACCCACCCGCAGGCGCGGTGGCCCGAGGCGGCCTTCCCGGTCCTTGAGGTCCTCCTCGACGGGCGGAGCGTGGCGACGATCAGCTCCAAGGGCCCGGGGCCATGGGAAACCCGCCTCGCGCTGGAGACGGTGCCGGCCCAGAAGGGCTCGGTCGTCTGCCTGCGGCTCCATGGCACCGCGTTCACGAACGCCTTGGCGTGGCTTGGCCGGGTCACCCGGTTCGGGCCCATCCAGCGTTTCCGGGCCCAGAACAAGAACCGCCAGCTGCGGCTCATGGCGATCGAGTCGGCATCGGGCGAGACGATCTATGATTTTTCAAAGAGGGAGAGCCCGTACTCGACCAACTTCGGGCGGGCCCACCTCCGGACCGGGATGAACGTCGTCGGATTCCTGACGGCCGACCTGGGGATCGGCGAGTCGGCCCGGTGCATGGTGCGGGCGGCGGACGCCGTGTCGCTGCCGATCTCCCTCGTGCCGCTCAGGCTCAACTGCCGCAACCGGCTGGGCGACCAGACCTATGCGGGCCGGCTCCAGGACTCCAATCCCTATGGCGCCAACGTCTTTCACATCGATCCGCCCGTGGCGCGCGACATCGATCATCACCACGGGCCGGACTTCAGGAAGGACAAGTACAACATCGGCTACTTCGCCTGGGAGCTCCCGGACTTTCCCGAGGCGTGGATGTCCTCCCTGGACTACTTTGACGAGATCTGGTGCCCGAGCGACTTCGTGCGCGAGTCCCTTGCGCTCAAGTCGCTCCTGCCGGTGCTGACGATGCCGCACGCGATCGGCTTCGAGCGGCCGGCGGGAACCTCCGCGGCCCTTCGGGCCCAGTTCGGCCTGCCCGCCGACCGGCTCCTCTTCCTCTGCCTCTTCGACCTGAACTCGTATACGGCCCGAAAGAATCCGCGCGCCGTCATCGAGGCGTTCAGGATCTCGGGCCTGGCCGCCGCACATGCCTCCCTCGTCGTGAAGGTCCAGAACGCCGAGCTGAATCCCTCGGACTTCGCGGCCCTGCAGGAGGCCGTCCGGGACATCCCCGGCACCGTGATCATAAGCTCCACGCTCTCGCGCGCCGACGTCTACGCGCTCGAGGCCGCCTGCGACTGCCTTGTGTCGCTCCACCGCTCCGAGGGCTTCGGCCTGGCCGTGGCGGAGTGCATGCACCTCGGGAAGCCGGTCATCTCGACCGACTGGTCGGGAACCGCGGAATACGTGAGCAACTTCAACGGATATCCCGTGCGCTACACGCTGGCGACCCTGACCGAGAGCCATGGGCCCTACACGAAGGGTTCCACCTGGGCCGAGCCTGACGTCGCGCACGCCTCGGAGCTGATGCAAAGGGTAGCGTCCCACCCGTCCGAGGCGGCCCAGGTCGGCGCGGCGGCACGGCGGACGATCGAGGAGAGGTTCTCCCCCGCCGTCATAGGGGCCCGGTACCGCCGGCGGCTTCAGACGCTCGCCTGCCTGTAGCGAGGCCGGCGCCCGGCCTTGATCCGGGGGCGAGGGCCGCGCCGATGAGCGCCAGGAGGACGAGGCCGAGCCCGACGCCGGACAGTGCGAGCGTCGCCGAAAGGCCGCGGGGCCAGTATTCGAACCGGACCTCGTAGGCCCCCGGCCCATCCACGTAAATCCCCTTGAAGGCGTGGTTGATCCGCACGTAGGGCGCAGCCTTCCCATTCACGGTGGCGCGGAAATTGTCCTTCTCGTACGCCTCGGTCAGCACGATGAAGCCGGGTCCGGGAGCGGCGACCGTGAACGAAGTCGCATTCGTCGTGAGCGCGTAGTTCGCGGCCGCCACGACCTTTCGCGTCCCAAGGTCCCCGGAAACCCTCGGCAGCGGATTGAGTTTCACCCAGTCGCTGTGCTGGATTCCCGCGAACGGCCGCCCGTCCCCGGCCTTCATCCATGAGCAGAATTGGCCCACATCGCTGTAGACCGCGATGCTGTCGGTGAAGAATGCCCGAGGCCACGCTGACCGGCTCTCGTAGACGTCCATGTCGGACGCGAGGATATGCCCGAGTTCGCTTCCGGGCTTCTGGTCGCCCATGTGGTACCCGAGGTAGAACCGGACGCCGAGCGAATCGAGCGCGGGCTTGAGCCTCGGCACCTCGCCCGGCTCGACAATGAAGCGCCAGTCCCAGACGCGGTTGAATCCCGCCGCGTCCATGAATTCCCTGTAGAAGGGGTTCATGAGGGCGTCCGGCCCGGAGATCCCCTCCAGCCCGTAGACGATCGACCACCCGGGGAGGAGGTCGTTGTGAAACCCCATCGCGCGGGCGGGTGTGTCCATGCGAGCGAGCACCGCGTCCACGGAGGGCGAGTCCGCCTGGAGGTCGACCCGCTTTGTCGGCCTCACGACATAGTCCGAGTACTCCCCGCCCAGCTTGAGACCCTCGCGCCAGTGAAAACTGCCGAAGGCGAGGACCGCCAGAATGAGCGCCGCCGCCGCCGGGGCCCCGGGCCGGCGCAGCCGGTCGAGCGCCCACAGGAGCACCGCGGCGCCCGCCAGCAGGCTCCACCCGTAGGCGTGGATGAAGGGGTCGACCTTGATCAGCCGGCCCCAGGTGACGCTGGCATACTCGCTTCGCAGCACCGCCTGCGCCGTCCCGAGATAGGCGCCGAAAAGGACAATCATGATCGCCACGACGAGGCCGGCGTCCCGCCTCCCGTCGCTCGAGCCCAGGCGCTCCCACGCGTCCCTCCAGCCAAAGCCCGAAAAGACGGCAAGGATCACGATCAGGGCGCACGAGAACGTGTTGTCGATGTGCAGTATGTTCCCAAGGAGCGGCACGCGGGCTACGAGCGCGGGGGAGATGACCCCGAACACGAGCAGCAGCGCGGGCAGGGCCGAGGCAAGCAGGGCCGTAGCTCGGCGGTCGGCCAGGAGCGCGCGCCACCGCACCAGGGCCCACAGGAACCCGACAAACAGGTAGAAATTGGCGGAGGGATTGATCACCCCGGACTGCAGCTGAAAAGGCCGGTAGAAGGCCTCGTCGAAGAGGCCGATGAACATCCCCGGCTGGATCTGGAGCGCCAGCGGCGCGTTGTAGCTCGTATAGGCCCCCTTCAGGGCGCGGTAGAACGTGTACCAGAGCGGCGAGCTCAGGAGCGCGAAGGCGACCCCTGCCGCCAGCAGCCCGCCCAGGAGCCGCGCCTTCTCGCGGACCGGGCGCTCACAGAGCAGCAGCAGGCAAAGGCCCGAGAAATTCATGGAGACCAGCAGGACGTAGGCCTCCTTCGCGGTGCCGCTGCACACCTCGGCCCAGTTCGCCCCGATCAATGCCACCATCCAGAGGATGCCGCCCCGGGCGGACCTCGCGTCGAGGCACCGAAGCCAGCAGTAGAGGATCCAGGGCGAATAGCAGACGCTGAAGACCGCCGGATGGTTGATCCGGTAGACAAAGAATCCCATGAATGCCGCCGAAACCGCCGTCAGGATCGCGGTCGGCAGGTGCCGGAACAGCCGCCACGCGCAAAGCCCGATGCCGCAGGCAAAGGCCCACTTTGCCAGGAGTAACTTGAGGTCCCATGCCCATGACGCGCCGTTCGCGAGGATGGGCAGCACCTGGAGCAGGTCCCCGAAGCACGACTGGCCCTGGCCCAGCAGCGGCAGGCCCGCCGAGTCGTAGCGGTTCCAGAGCGGTAGCTCCCCGTCGCGGAACAGGGCGCTGCGCTCGATCATCGAGAGCGGCAGGTGGTGCCACAGCAGCGCGGCGACGTCCGCCTTGTGGGGGTCCCCGGCCTCGAAGCTCTGCGCCCCCGGGAGCCACGGACTCTGCCCGTAGAGGAGCGCGACCCCGAGGTTCGGCGACACGAGGCTCTTGCCTGCGAATATCACCGGGAAGTTCGCCACCGCCGTGCTGAGCAGGGCCGCGGCCGCGACAGCCCACGCCGGGGACGCGCAGGCCGCCGTCCAGGCGCGCCTAGCCCGCTCATCCAGGCGCACGAACCCGGAATCCCTGGCCCAGGCCACGACAAGGAGCAGGCCGACGGCCGCCATGAAGGCCGCCGCGATCTCGGTCCAGACGGATGGGCGCTCGATGTCGATCGGGGCCTTCAGGCTGATCCTCATGCGCGGGTCGGTCGCCCCCGCGCTCGTCACGACGAGAAGCTTCCCGTCCTTCACCGTCAGCGCCTCGATCTGAAACTCGGGCTTGAACTGCCCCGGGGCGAACGAGGCCAGGACGCGCCCCGAGCCGTCGACGATCCGCGCGCCGGAGATCGTCATCCGGGTGTCCCTGTCCAGCGGGTCGAACCTCAGCGCCTGGCACCGCCCGTAGGGCAGGACGAAGCGGAGACGCGCCGGCTGCCCGGCGATGACCGGCTGGAGCGCGGAGTCCGGCTCGTTCATGCCGCCCCCCAGGTCGTAGTAGATCTGGGCCAGCCCCGACTGCTCGGATTGCACCTCGACCTCGAAGGCGCAGCGGCTGCTTCGCGCCCTTGACCACGGCTCAAGCGGGAGCACCGCGGCGGCCGATGCCACGAGGCACGCCGCCACGCTCCAGAAGCTCAGGGTGCGGTTCTTCAAGGGCACGGGGCAGGATAGCCGAACTGCCGCGGGCTACGAAGCATTTCCAATGGGTTGGTGCCGGAGCCGGCGGAATCGGGGCCTACCCACGGGGCCGCCGCGCAATGTAGACATAGTTGTCAACGTCGCCGTGCTCGCACGTCTCGACGGAAAGGACCTCCGCGCCGGAGCGCGCCAGAACGGCGAGGACCTCGTCCTTCCTCATCGCGTACATCTGCATCTTCGGGGTTCCCGGGAACCACCCCGGGTGGTGGTAGCGGACATGCCGGCTGATCCGCATCCACAGGGTCGGGGGCCAGAAGGAGAACCTGAGCCTGTCGGGGGGGTCTCCGGCCGGCACCCTGTCGGGGATCTGCACGGACATGATGCCGCCGGGGCTCAGGATCCGCATGAATTCCCCCAGGTAGCGCCGCGTGTAGCGGGGGGCGATGTGCTGGAGCGTTATGCGGCTGTACACCAGGTCGAAGGACCGGTCCGGAAAGATCCTCAGGTCCGAGCGGGTGTTCTGGGTGAAGCTCACCCGGCTGTCCCGGCAGTGCTCGCGGGCCAGCTCCACCATCCGGCCCGAGATGTCGACCCCCGCAACCCATCCGAAATGCCGCGCCAGGCCCTGGGTCAGGCGCCCGGCGCCGCACCCGAAGTCGAGCGCGCCGCGCATCCTCAGCTGCGGGTCGCGCAGGCGGACCTGCGCCAGGTCCCTCTCGACCTCCGCGACGCCGGTCGCGAAGAACTCGGAGATCGCCCACCGGTTGCCCTGTTTCTTGGCCTCGGTCAGGACCGCCCAGAAGGGATCGTCCTTCGCGAGCGCGTCCCAGTGCCGCCGTACCTGCCAGAGCTTCATTTGGACAGTGCCCCGGCGGCGGCCGTCGTGGATTGTGCGGCGGGCCTCATCGCTTTCCCTTCAGGTCGATCTCGAGGTGCCTGACCTGGAAGGTGAGCCTCCTCGGGTCGAAGTTGCCGGGGTACGCAGGGGGCCGGTCGCTCTGGAACAGAAGGACCGTGTCGCCCGGCTTCAGCAGCACGCCCGGTATCGCGCCCGGCAGAACCTCGGCGGGCCTCAAGTGGGCCCGCCAGACAACCTTGCCGCCCATCGTCACCGAGGCGCCGCGCTCGTCGACCGAGCGGAGTTTGAACTTGATGTCCGCCAGGATGGCGAAGGGTTGCGGATTGCGGATCGCGACTGTGCTGTCGCCCAGGCTCCACCGGAAGAATTCCCACCGTGACTTCTCGGGACCCCACCAGTTGCTGGGCCCGAACACAGCCTCGACCGTGTGCCTGTCCGAGGGATTGATCAAAAGCGCCCTCGGGCCCTCTACGACGAAGCTCTCCCTGCCGGGTGGCCTCAGGAGGTCCGCCGATCCGATCACACCCAGGTTGCCAGCTACGAGGAGGATCGGCCACAAACCCTTGCGGGGCACTAGGATGTTGAATGCCAGCGTCATCGGAAGGAGCACCCGCGATGCGGCCGAGGGATAGTTCTCCCACACGGCGTCCCCGAGGAAGACCATGAGAACGGCGTAGCACGCCCCCACCCTCCACCAGGGCTCGTGCCACCGCCTCCGTAGGACGAAGAAGAAGAACTGTGCAAGGAGTCCGATGAAGACCAGCAGGTCGAGCCGCGTGACCTCCGGGTTCGGGTAACCGCCGGCAAGCAGGCCCGCGAGCGTGTCCTGAAGCTTGTTCACCAGCCCGGCGAAGGGCCGCGCAAAGTTGCGCGCGCCCACGTCATCCCCGCTGCCGAGCCACAGCCGCAGGCAGACCATCCATGCCGCAAGCGGAAGCAGAACGAGCGCTTCCTGAGCCAGCCACGGAGCCCAGGTCCGCGGCCTGCGGAGCTCCGGGGGCCTGAGCGCGGCGCCGCAGAGGATGCTCGTGTCCTTGCCGAGCCCGCAGAGCCCCATGACAACGGCCCCGGTCCAGGGTCGCCCCGACTCCAACAACATCATCGCGACCACCGTCAGAAGGAGGG
>Ga0265320_10001815_pt1 | contig 15141 bp, 10 predicted proteins | sample 4827metaG_FD_202087 | JGI IMG/M metagenome (GOLD analysis project Ga0265320, IMG submission 202087) | Rhizosphere microbial communities from Carex aquatilis grown in University of Washington, Seatle, WA, United States - 4-8-27 metaG | ecosystem: Host-associated > Plants > Roots > Rhizosphere >...
CCGTCCAGGTCGGGGCCAGGTACGGGCGCACCAGCCACCCAAACGGGACCAGCAGCCAGCCCAACGGAGGCAGTTGCAACACCCGGCCCGACCAGGCCACGTAGTCGCCGATCTGCTCACCCACGGCCAGAGCCTGGGCGGCTTCGCTCTGACGAACGACCAGCCACCAGGTTCCGCCCAGCAGGAGCAGCCCGCCGCCCAGCAGCAGGAAGCGCCGCCACCGGGTCAGGCCCAGTTTGAACAAGCGCTCCCGTACAAACGACGTCGCGATGAAATGCAGATTGAGGGTCGATAGAATCAACCACCAGCCCACGGCGCGCATCAGTGAACTGCCGCCGAGGACCGCTCCCCGCCGGAATACAAACGACAGGATCAAGACGCCAAAGAGGATTCCCATCTGGGAGCGCAGGAGCTTGTAGTGCAGCAAGCCGCGGCGCGAGAGCGGGGCCGGGAAGAGAAAAGCCGTCTCCGCCTCGGTGAAGTTTATCGCCGCGCGGTCGCGGCCGAAAACCCAGCCGAGCAGCACGATGATGAAGAGCGCGGCGGCGCCGAAGGGCACGTATGATTCCGCGCCACCCGGCATGAAATTCCCGAAAGCAGCCCGCGCTCCCGTGCGCCGGAACGCGCCGCCGAAGACGAAGAAATAAAAATAGGCCGCGCCGGCCAGTGCGCCGAACAGGTATTTCGGCTGGCGCAACCGGCGCAGCCGCTGGCGCAGGCTGTTCCACAGCGAGGTGAAGGTCAGGTAGAGCAGGGCACTGAGCACGGTGCGTCCCGGGTTAAGCCGTGGGGGCAGCCGGTTCCAACAGGGGCGGTTCCTCCGTGGCGCGGAAGAACACCTCCTCCAGACTGGCGTCAGGATGAGCCGCGAAACGGGCGCGGATGTCGGCAATGGAGCCATCGGCCACTTTCTCGCCCGTCTTGAGGATGAGCACATGGGTGCAGACCTCCTCCAGCAGGCTCAGCAGGTGCGAGCTGAGAATGAGGGCGGCACCCTCCCGGCCGAGCCGGCGTATGGTCTCCTTCATCCGGCGAATGCCGCCCGGATCCAGTCCGGTCAGCGGTTCGTCGAAGAATATGACCTTGGGCGAATGCAGCAGGCCGCAGGCAATCACCAGTTTCTGCTTCATGCCGCGCGAAAGTTCACCGGGCAGCAGATGTTTTTTTTCGGTCATTTCCAACTCGGTCAGGAGGGAGCCGGCGCGTTCCTGCCAGTCAGATACGCGATAAATGCGGGCAACAAAGTTAAGGTGCTGCTCGACCGTCAGGTGGTCGAAAAGCTTCGGTTCGTCGGGAAGAAAGGCGAGTTGCTGCTTGGCCGCCACCGGATCGGTGGCGAGGTCAATTCCACCGATGCGTACCGTGCCGAGCGTGGGCGGAATGATGCCGGTCACACAGCGCAGGGTGGTGGTCTTGCCCGCGCCATTGGGTCCGACGAGGCCCATGACCTCGCCGGGCCGCACGCTGAAGGAAAGATCATGCACCGCGGTGAATTCGCCGTAGCGCTTGGTCAGGCCGTTGACTTCAATCATGGGCGCGCACTGTGGGCAATTTCCCCGGTGGAGTAAAGCGGCGCGTGGACGGCGGAGAGTGGCGGCCGGTTACAGCCACCGGCAAAATATTTCTCCATCGGGCCGGGCAAAAAATGAAACTTCCGGGCCCGGGGTCGCGTCCCAACGTTAACAAACAATCAACCTGTCATGAAAAACTCCCTTAAACTCATCCTCTCCCTGGCCGGCGTCGCGTTGCTGGCGGCTCCGGTCCTCCGCGCCGACGAACCGGTCGCGCCACCCGCGGACCAACCCGCCCGCCCAGAGGGGCGCCAGGGACGCCGGGAGGAGATGCGCGAACGTTTCCAAAGAATGACCAAGGATCTGAATCTCACGGCCGACCAGCAGGCCCAGGCCGAGGGTATTTTCAAGCAGACCGGTGACGCGATCAAGGCGTTGCACGCTGACCCTTCGCTGACGGAGGACCAGAAACGCGCCAAGATGCAGGAGCTCCGCAAAAACACGAGGGACCAGTTGCATGCCCTCCTGACGCCTGAGCAGCAGGCCAAGGCGAAGGAACTGCGGGAAAAGCACGGCCGGCACGGGGACCAGCCGCCGGCTGACAAGCCTCAGGGCCAGTAAACCATTTCTGCTATAGGGTAGCAGTGTGTGCAAATAAGCGCCGCGGCGTGGGGCCGCGGCGCTTTTATTTTTGGACAACCCGCTCCCGCCGGCGCACGCTGCCGATCCATGGGCAAAAGACAGGTTATCGTGGCGGGTGGCGGAGCGGCAGGATTTTTCGCCGCCATTGCCTGCGCGGAGGCGGATCCCGGCTGCACGGTGACGATCTACGAGGCCACGGCCCATCCGCTGGCCAAGGTGAAGGTTTCCGGCGGCGGCCGCTGCAACGTCACCCACGCCTGCTTTGAGCCGCACGAACTGGTGCAGCGTTACCCGCGCGGGGGGCGCGAACTGCTCGGCGCCTTTCATCGCTGGCAGCCGCGCGACACCGTGGAATGGTTTGAGCAACGGGGTGTGCCATTGAAAACTGAGGCTGATGGCCGGATGTTTCCCGTCACCGATGATTCGCAGACCATCGTGGACTGCCTGCACGCGGCGGCGGAAAAAGCCGGGGTGCGGGTCGTGTTGGGCACGGGGATTCGGCGGGTAGGGCGCGTTATCCCTAACGCGCCGGGTTTGGCTTCCAACATTGCCGGCGCGTTAGGGATAACGCGCCCTGCCTTTTCGGTGGAGCTGACCTCCGGCGAAACAGTCAGCTGCGACCAGCTCCTGCTGGCGACCGGTGGCAACAAGGCCAACGCGGGCTTCGAGATCGCGCGGAAATTCGGACACACCATCGAGCCGCCGGTGCCGTCGTTGTTCACGTTTCACATTGATGATCCGCGTTTGAAGGAACTCTCCGGGGTGTCAGTGGAGGAAGCGGTGACGGCGGTGCGCGGCACGGCGTTGAAAGAGCACGGGCCGCTGCTGGTCACGCATTGGGGCCTGAGCGGGCCGGCGATTCTGAAACTTTCGTCGTGGGGGGCGCGGGCACTGCACGATTGCGGCTACAAATTCACCTTGCTCGTCAATTGGGTGCCGCATTTCAACCGCGAATCGCTGCGCACCATCCTGGAGCAGGCGCGCACGACCAATCCGAAGAAACAGTTGGCAACCTGGTGTCCGCTTGGTCTGCCACTGCGCCTGTGGGAAAAATTGCTGGATGCGGCGGGGATCAAGACCGGGGCTGTATGGGCCAATGTATCGGCCGCAGCGTTGCGCGCGCTGGCGGCGCAGGTGGGCGCCGGGGAGTTTTCCGTGACCGGCAAAAGCATGTTCAAGGAGGAGTTTGTCACCTGCGGCGGCGTCCGGCTGGGCGAGGTCGACTTTAAAACGATGGAAAGCCGCCTCGTGCCGGGACTGCATTTCGCCGGCGAAGTGCTGGATATCGACGGCCTCACCGGTGGATTTAATTTTCAGGCGGCGTGGACCGGCGGCTGGCTGGCTGGCCGGGCCATGGGCGGCAGCCAGGCTTAGCTTGGAGAACAACGTCCCGACGACGCAGGACCTGCCAGCCCGGCGGATATCAAGTAACCCAATAGGTTACACTTGGATTTACGAGCCCGGGACGATCCCCCGCCGTGACGAACGGCGGACGATGCGTGATATATCTTCAGATTACCGGTCTCTTAGGCGTAAAGTAACCCAATAGGTTACCAGTTAAAAATGACAGGCGGCGGAGCTTTCTGGCTTTGCGCTCCGGATTCGTCGGGGCAGGCTGTTCACCGCATGATGTCCTACGGCCACCTTTTTTTCACCATCCTGCCGGTCTTTGCGTTGATCGCACTCGGCACCGGGTTGCGGCATTGGCAGATCATCACCGAGGCGGCCGAGGACAGCCTGTTCAACCTGGTCGTCAAGGTCACCTACCCGTGCTTCATTTTTGAATCGGTCGCGGCCAACGCCACCTTGCACCAGCCGGGCAACCTGTTGCTGCCTTCAGTGCTGGGCTTTGGGCTGACCCTGCTGTCCATGGCCGTCGGATGGTATGTGGCGAAATCGCTCGGGCTTACCTTGGGACATGGCTTGCGGACTTTTGCGCTGGCCGTGGGGCTGACCAACTACGGCTATCTGCCGCTGCCACTGATGGACGCGATGTTCGGCCCGGAGAGCCGCGCGGTGTTGCTGGTGCATAATGTCGGGGTGGAGGCGGCCCTCTGGACGGGTGGCATCCTGGTCGTCACCGGCCTGTCGCCGCTGCAAGGCTGGCGAAAACTCATCAACGCCCCGGTCATTTCGCTGCTGGTGGCGCTCGTGGCCAACCTGACCGGCGCCACCGCGCACGTGCCCGACGCCGCGATGAGCCTGGTGCATGGTCTCGCGCTTTGTGCGATTCCGCTGGGCTTGGTCATGACCGGCGTGAGCCTGCAGCCGCATCTCAACGATCCGAGGCAGTTGGTGAACCCGCGGGTGACGCTCATCGCGTGGTTGCTGCGCCTGGGGATGCTGCCGTGGGTCTTTCTGCTCGCGGCGCGGTACGTGCCGTGCCCGGTCGAACTGAAACGGGTTCTGGTGGTGCAGGCCGCCATGCCGTCCGCCGTCATCTCGATCATTATCGCGCGGGTCTATGGCGGGCAGCCGCTCGTCGCCGTGCAGATCATCCTTGGCACGACCGCCCTGGCGTTGTTCACGATTCCATTCTGGATCCGCTTCGGGCTGGTCTTTGCGGGTCTGGCGCCGTGAGGGATTATGACGCCGGACGCGGAAGCTTTCCGGCACAAAGCGCTGGAATAAACGCTTCCGCTGCGCATGGTGTCCGCCATGAAGCGATTGGTTCTGCTGCTGGCATTTTCCCTCGTGGCCCGCGCCGGCGGGGCGGAAATTCCACTTGAGAAGGAAGTGGCCGGGCTCATCGCGGGCCCGCAGGTGACCGTCGTGCATTTCTGGGCGCCGTGGTGTCCGAACTGCCGGGCCGAGATGGGCCTCGACAACGGTTGGGCGAAATTCATTGCGGCCAACCCCGGGGTGAAGGTTGTCTTCATCAACATCTGGCACAAGGGGCAGGATCCCAAAACACGGCTCGAGGCATCGGGTCTGGGCGCGCAGCCCAATCTGGTCCTGCTCAATCATCCCAATCCTTCGCGGCTCGCGGCGGACCGGCTCCGCTCCTTTCTTGGTCTGCCGGTGACGTGGATTCCAGCGACGTGGGTCTATCGCGAGGGCCAGCTGCGCGTGGCCTTCAATTACGGCGAGATCCGTTTCCCCGTGTTGCAGCAGATGGTGGACGATGCTCGCAACGAATGGTCGCGTTGATCTTTTCCTGCCTGAACCCGCTGCAATTATTATGACTGCAAAACTCAACTGGGGTATCATGACCACCGGCGTGATCGCCCGGAAATTCGTCACCGACCTGCGGCAGTCGCGCACCGGCCGGATCGCGGCCGTGGGCGCGCGCCGGCTGGGGGATGCGGAGAAATTCGCCCGGGAGTTCGGCGGCGCCCAGGCCCACGGCAGCTATGCTGCACTGCTGGCCGATCCGGAGGTGCAGGCCGTCTACATCGGCACGCCGCACCCGCTGCACGAGGAATGGGCCGTCAAGGCGGCGGAGGCGGGCAAGCACATCCTCTGCGAAAAACCGCTGGCGCTCAATCTGGCCGGGGCCCAGCGCATCATCGCAGCGGCGCGCCAGCACGGTGTGCTGCTCATGGAGGCCTACATGTATCGCTGCCATCCGCAGACCCTGAAGCTGGTCGAACTGGTGCGGAGCGGCGCCATCGGCGAACTGCGGCTCATCCGGGCGTCGTTCAATGTCATCTGCAATTTCGACCCGGAGCATCGGATGTTCAAAAAAGAACTGGGGGGCGGCGCGATTCTCGATCTCGGGTGTTACCCGGTGTCATTTTCCCGGCTGATTGCCGGGGCGGCGCTGGGCCGGCTGTTTGCCAACCCCGTGGAATTCCATGCGACCGGCCGGGTGCATCCGCTGACGCAGACGGACGAATACGCTGCGGCGGTGGCAAAGTATCCCGGCGACATCATCGCCGAACTTTCGTGCGGCTCGACTGTCGTGCATGATGTTTCTGCCCGGATTTACGGCACCAAGGGCTGGCTCGACGTGCCGGAACCCTTCACCACCGGTCTGCTGGGCAAGGAGGAGAAAATTTACCTGCACCGCCCCGGGGCGTCCGCGCCCGAGAAAATCACCATCGCGAGCCCGGACATGGGGCTCTACGCCTACGAGGCGGATGCGGTGGCGGCGGCCGTTGCGCGCGGCGAGCGCGAGGTGCCGCAAATGACCTGGGCCGACACCATCGGCAACATGACGACACTCGACGCCTGGGTGGCGGCGGCCGGCGTGAGTTACGAGGGAATCTAGTACAAAACGGCCAATTTTTCTCAATTCAGGCTGGTTTATAACTGTAACCTATTAGGTTACTAATCCTCTTAAAACCGGTTGTTTTGTGGCCGGTCGTTGAAGGAGCAGCGTAGGACCCGGATGTTAGAGTCCGTAATATGGTCGCTCGTCCAGCGTATCGGCGCGCGACAAACACTGGGCCGTGGACACGCAGCAACAAAAGGCCGTGCCGTCCATCGCCGGATTTTCGCCGCCGGTCGCACAACGCTTGCCGCCGCCGGACAACCCGTCCAGTTTGCCCAAAGCATGAACACCCGCCCGCTTCTCTCCCGCCTCGCGCTCGCCGCATCGCTGGTTGCCTCCATGTCCGCGGCCACTCCCACGCTTGAGCAAATCGCCGCCGAGTCGGCCAAGGCCAACGCGTTTTTCGACCGCGTGTTTGATGAAAACCTCGCCCGCAGCCCGCAGTTCATGACCCAGCTGGGCATGAAACGGGATTACGACAAGTGGGATGACCTTTCCGAGCAGCACGCGCTCGAAAATTTCGTGCTTAACGCCCAGCACTTGGCCGAGCTGAAGCGCACCATCAATTTCGATGCGCTCGACGACCAGGCCCGGGTCAGCTACCGGCTCTTCGTCAATGATGCCGAACTGGCCATCGAGGGCTGGAAGTGGCGTTATCACGACTACCCGCTGAACCAGATGTCGGGCCTGCACTCGGAGGCGCCGGCTTTCCTGATCAATTACCACCGCATCGACAACGCGGCCGACGCCCGGGCCTACATCGCGCGGCTGCATGGCATGGCGGTCATGTTCGACCAGCTGCTTGAGGGGGTGAAAATCCGCGAGTCCAGGAACATCATGCCGCCCCGGTTTGTATTGGGGCTGGTCATCGATTCCTGCCGCGAAGTCATCAGCGGCGAACCTTTTGACAACTCCGGCAAGAAAAGCGCCCTGTTGGAGGATTTCGAGGGCAAGGTCGGCGCGCTGAAGGACGTTGATGCCGCCACCCGGCAGCAGTTGCTGACCGACGCCCGCGCGGCGCTCACTGGCGCGGTGAAGCCCGCCTACGAGAAAATAATCGCGGTTATGGCGGCCCAGCAGAAAATCGCCACCGACGATGACGGGGTGTGGAAACTTCCCGAGGGATCCGATTTCTACAATTTCGCCCTGCACCGCGAGACAACCACCCGGCTGACGGCGGACGAGGTTCACCAGCTCGGCTTGCGCGAAGTGGCACGCATCCACCACGACATGGAGGCCATCATGCACCAGGTCGGCTTCAAGGGCGACCTGCAGGCCTTCTTCAAGTACATCAAGGAGGATCCGCAGTTTTATTACCCCACCACGCCCGAGGGGAAGGCCGCCTATATGAAACGGGCCACCGGGATCATCGACGACATGCGGGCCCGGCTCGACGAGTTTTTCATCACCAAGCCGAAGGCGCAACTGGTCATCAAGCCGGTCGAGCCTTTCCGCGAGCAGGGTTCCGCCGGCGCCTTTTACGAGCAGCCCGCGCCTGACGGCTCACGGCCTGGCGTGTACTACGTCAACACGCTCGACATGCGCGGCCTGCCGATCTTCGAGATGGAAACCCTCGCGCATCACGAGGCGATTCCCGGCCACCACATGCAGATCGCCATCGCCCAGGAGCTGACAGGCATCCCGAAGTTCCGGAAGTATGGCGGCAACACGGCCTACGTCGAAGGCTGGGCGCTCTACACCGAATATTTCCCGAAGGAATTCGGCTTCTATCAGGATCCCTACATGGATTTCGGCCGGCTCTACGACGAGCTGCTGCGGGCCGTCCGGCTGGTGGTAGACACCGGCCTGCACGCCAAGAAATGGACACGGGCGCAGGTCGTGGATTATTTCCGGCAGAACACGCCGAATCCCGAACGCGATATTTTCACTGAAACGAACCGGTATATCGTGTGGCCCGGGCAGGCGACGGCTTACAAGATCGGCATGCTCAAGATCCTCGAACTGCGCGAGCTGGCGAAGAAGGAGCTCGGCCCGAAGTTCAACCTTCGTGAATACCACGATCTGGTGTTGAAGGACGGCGCCGTGCCCATGGACATCCTCGAGGAAAACGTCCGGGCGTGGATCGCGCAGAAAAAGGGGTGAGTTGTTTGTCGGGCGGGATCGCTGATCCCGCCATGAGACGACGGCGGGGTCAGCGACTCCGCCCCACAGCTACTTTGCCATCACCCTTCTCAGGTTGTCGCACACGATGGCGGCGGCCACGGCCGCATTCAACGACTCGGACCCGCCATATTTCGGAATTGTCACCCGCTGCGTGACCAGTTTTTGCACGGCTGATGAAAGACCGCGGCCCTCGTTGCCGATGACGATCACCGCATCTCGCAGCGGCGTCAGCGTGTGGACATCATCGCCTTGCAACTCGCAGCCCAGCACCGGCACGGTGCAATCCGTGAATGCTTCGGCCAGCGCCAACGTATGCACGATCACGCGGGCGAACGAGCCCATGCTGGCATTGATGACCTTCTGGGAAAACAAATCGGCGCAGTCGGGCGAGAGCAAAACGCGATTGAGTCCAAACCAGTCGGCGAGCCGCAGAACCGTGCCGACGTTGCCCGGATCCTGGATGCCATCGAGCGCCAGGGTGAGGCCGCGATTCAATGCTCCGGTCATGAGCGGCGTACGGATGATTTTTCCGACGGCCAGTACGCTGGACGGAGCGGGGAAGTGGCTGGCCCGGGCCATTTCGGCGTCGGTGATCGTATGAATTGTGGGACGGGTGCCCCCACCCGTGTTTTTGCTGCGGGGTGCGGGCACCCCGCCCACATCCGGATCTATCCACACCTTTGTCGCGTAGATTTCCAGCAGCGGATAATTGGCGGCGAGCAACTCGCCCACGACTTTCTCGCCTTCGATGACGAACAGCCCGGCTTCCTCGCGGTGCTTTTTTTCCCGCAGTCCGCGCAGACGGGCGAGTTCGGTTTTGGTCAGCGGCATCCCCGCGAGCAGAGCAGCGCCAACAGTGGATGGCAATCGCCGCTTGGTCTCAAATGGAGGCGGAGTGGGGGCACCCGTCTAGAGAATCAGCCAAATGGCTATTTCGATGTTCCGTTGGATCCGGTCCACGCGGCCGCATCCGGCAGATTCCAGCCGCCGCCCAGGGCCTTGTAGAGCTGGACGACGGCCGCCAGTTCATCGCGCCGGGTCTGGGCCAGCGAGACCTGTGCCGGATAGAGCAGTTGTTGCGCCTGCAACACTTCATAATAACTGGCGTTGCCCGAGGCATAGCGCTGCATCGAAATCCTGACGGCATCTTCATAGGCGCGAACCGCGCGTTCCTGCTGTTCCCTGGTCTCGGCCAACTTCTGGCGTGCAAGGAGGGCGTCGGACACCTCGGCGAACGCGTTCAGCGCCGTCTGTTGATACTCGAGTTTCGCTTCCTCCCATGCCGCTTCCGCCGCCTCATATTGTCCGTGAAGCCCGCCGCCCTGGAAGAGGGGACCGGTTGCCTGGGCGCCGACCGACCATAGCCCGGCCTTGCTTGACGTGAGGTTCTCCAGTTGCGGGCTGACGGCGCCGAGCAGCGCGCTCAATCCAATCCGGGGGAGAAATCCACCCACCGTGACGCCGATCCCGGCGTTGGCGGCGCGGGCCGTGGCCTCCGCCTGACGGACATCGGGGCGGCGTTCGAGCAATTGTGAAGGCAGTCCGGCGGGCACCTCGGGCGGCACAATCTGACTCGCCAGACGCGTACTCCGGGTGATTGGGCCAGGATTGTGGCCGATCAGCACACTGATTTGATTCTCCTTGATGGCGATCTGCCGCTCAAGACCGGGTACCCGGGCCGCGTTCGTGGCCATCGCGGCCTCGGCGCTGGAAGTTTCGAGTCGCGAGGCAATCCCGCCTTCCAGCCGCCGGTTGAACAATTTCAGGCTGTCACCGAAAGACTGGGTGGCGTCGTGCGCGATCTCCAGCTCCTCGTCGAGTTCCAGCAGTTCAAAGTAGGCCAGGGCGACCTGGCTGACGAGACTAAGCAGGACTCCGCGCCGGGCTTCCTCCGAGGAAAGGTATCGTGAACGGGCCGCCTCGTCGAGCCGCCTGACCCGGCCCCACAAATCCAGTTCCCATGCGGCGCCGATGTAGCCGTCGAAGCCGCTGGCCGTCGCGCCGGCACCCTGCGTGTAGGCATTCCCCAACTGGGCGTTGCGGCCGCGATCCGCATTGGCGGCATAGCCGATCCCGGGAAAAAGCTGGCCGTGCACTTCGGCTGCGATGGCCCGGGACTGTTCGACCCGGGCGGCGGCGATACGCGCGTCGTAACCGTCCTTCAGTGCGGCGTGGATCAATGCCTTCAACTGGTCGTCCCGGTAAACGTCCCACCACGCCACATCGGCGAGTGAATGCTCGTTGGCAGCGACCGGCTGGTTGCGGAACGCGGCCGGCGTCTCAACGGCGGGGCGCTTGTAATCAGGCCCGACCGCGCACCCGGTGAGGCCGAGAAGCGCGAGAACCGCGGGTATGTTCTGCAAACGTTTCATGTTTGCCGTCAGATTCCGCCGGAGTTCGCCGGGTCATCGCCGGACACGCTGGTGCCCCCTTCAACGACCGGATGAAGCGGTGATGCGTGCGTGCTGTGCGGCCGGCCCTTGGTCGCCCACATTTCTATCACATAAAATGTGACGGGAATCAGGAAGATCGCCAGCGCACTGGCCGCCAGCATGCCGCCGATGACCGCGGTGCCCATCACGCGGCGCGCCACCGCGCCCGAGCCGTCGGCCAGCCAGAGCGGAATGCACCCGAAGATGAAAGCAAGGGAGGTCATCAGAATCGGCCGCAGTCGGACTTTCGCGCCCTGCAGGGCCGCGTCCAGCAGCGGCACCCCGTGCTCATACCGGGTGCGGGCGAACTCCACGATCAGGATGGCGTTCTTCGCCGACAGTCCGATCAGCATGACCAGGCCGATCTGCGCAAACACGTTGTTTTCCATGTGCCGCGCAAAGAGCGTCAGATAGGCACCGAACACCGCGACCGGCACGCCGAGGAGAACACTGAACGGCAGGGACCAGCTTTCATAGAGCGCGGCCAGGATCAGGAAAACGAACAGCACCGAAAGGCCGAAGATGGCGGCCGGGGGAACGCCTTCCTGCGCTTTTTTCTCCTGGTAAGACATTCCGATGTAATCGAAACCCATCTCCCGCGGCATGGTCTGGGCAAAAACATCTTCCAGCGCCTTGGTCGCCTGATTCGAGCTGTAGCCGGGGGCTGCGGCTCCATTGACCTGCGCACTGCGATAAAGATTGTACCGCATGGTGAATTCCGGGCCCAGGCGGTGCTCGACGGTCGTGAAGGCCGAAAGCGGGACCATGGCGCCGTCGCGATTGCGCACGTAATAACTGCCGAGCTTGTCGGGCTGGTCGCGATATTCTCCTTCCGCCTCGACGTACACCTGCCACTGGCGGCCGAAGCGGTTGAAGTAGTTGACGAAAATGCCGCCCATGTAGCACTGCAGCGTCCGGTAAACGTCCGCCAGCGCCACGCCCTGCTTCAGGACCTTGTCCCGGTCCACCTTGACGAAAATCTGCGGGACCGAAGGCAGGAAGGTGGTGGAAAGGCCGGCGAGTTCCGGCCGCTTGCGCGCCGCATCCAGGAACTTGTTCACGTTTTCGGCCAGAAACGCAACGTCCCGGCCGGCGCGGTCCTCGAGCACGAAGGTGAAGCCGCCGGCGGTGCCGACGCCCGGGATGGACGGAGGCGAGAAGGCGAACGCATTTCCCTCGGGAATTTTGCGCAGCTCCCGGTTCAGCCGGGCCTTGATCGCGTCGAAATGTTCCTCGGGTCTGGTGCGTTCGGACCAGGGCTTGAAATTCACGAAGAAGAAGCCGCTGTAGGTGTTGTAGACCGTGCTCAGCAGACTGAACCCGATGACGGAAGTATAGGATTTCACCCCGGGCGTGTTTTTCAGGATTTCCTCAACCTTGCGGGCGACTTCGCTGGTGCGCTGCAGCGAGGAAGCGTTGGGCAGTTGCAATCCGACATAGACGTACCCCTGGTCCTCCTCCGGCAGGAAGGACGAGGGCAGCCGCTTGCCCAGCCAGAGCGCGGCGACCGTGAAACCTGCGAGGATGATGAAACTGACCAGGCTTTTGCGGATCAGATGGCGGGAAATGTTCACGTACCGGTTGGTTCCACCTTGAAAGAGGCGGTTGAACCAGCCGTAGAAAACGCCGAGCGGGCCGCGGGTTTTCTGCCTCGGCCGGAGCAGCATCGCGCAAAGAGCCGGACTGAGCGAGAGGGCGTTGAACGCCGAGATGATCACGGAGATCGCGATCGTCAGGGCGAACTGCTGGTAAAGCCGGCCGGTGATGCCCGGGATGAATGCCGTCGGAATGAACACCGCCGCCAGGATGATGGCGATCGCCACCACCGGGCCGCCCACCTCCTCCATCGCCTTCAATGTCGCGGCGCGCGGCGTCATGCCCTCGTCGATGTGGTGCTCGACCGCCTCGACGACGACGATGGCATCGTCCACCACCAGCCCGATGGCGAGCACCAGGCCGAAAAGAGAAAGCGTGTTCACCGAAAATCCGAACGCCGGGAAAAGGATGAAGGTGCCGATCAGCGACACCGGCACCGCCAGCAGCGGAATCAATGTCGGGCGCCAGCCCTGGAGGAAGATGAACACGACCAGGATGACGAGCAGCAACGCCTGCCAGAGCGTGTTGGAGATTTCATGCATGCCCTCGGCCACCGACTGTGTCGTGTCGAGGCCGACCTGGTAGTCCAGCCCCTGCGGGAAACGCAGCTTGAGCCGCGCCATGGTCTGCTTCACGCCGTTCGCGCAGTCGATGGCGTTTGACCCCGGGAGCTGGTAGACCGCGATGTTTGCGGCTGGCTTGCCATTGAACCGGCCCTGCACGTTGTAAACCTGCGCCCCCAACTCGACCCGGGCCACGTCCCTCAGGCGCACGGTCGAGCCGTCGGGATTGGCGCGGATGATGATGGCGCCGAATTCCTCCGGCGAGGCCAGCCGGCCTTGCGCCCGGACCGAATAGGTGAAATCCTGCCCTTTGGGGGCCGGCTCCCCGCCGATCAGGCCGGCGGGATTCACCGTGTTCTGGGTCTGGATGGCCTGGATGACCTCGCTCACGGTGATGTTGAGCTTGGCGAGCTGGTCCGGCTTTATCCAGTAGCGCATCGCATAGGGTCCGGCGCCGAACACCGCCGCGCTGGCAATCCCGGGAACCCGCGTCAGTTGGTCGTTGATGTTGATGTAGGCGTAATTCGCGAGGAACGTGCTGTCATACGAATCTGTCGGCGAATACAGCGCGATCAGCATCAGCGGCGCCGTCAGTTGCTTTTGCACCGTGACGCCGAAATTGGCCACGTCGGCCGGCAGTTGCGGATTGGACTGCGTGACCCGCATCTGCGTCAGGATCAAGTCGGTGTTCGGATCCGTGCTGACGTCAAAATTGGCCGTCAACCGCAGCGAGCCGTCGCTGCCGTTGATCGAGTACATGTAGTTCATGTTGTCGACGCCGCTCAGCTGCTGCTCGATCGGCGTGGCGACGGACTGCTCGACGGTCTGCGCGTCCGCCCCGACAAAGGTCGTGGTGATGCGCGCCTCCGGCGGCACGATCTTCGGGAACTGGGCGATCGGCAGGTTGAGGAAAGCCACCACCCCGACGATCACGGTGATGATCGCGATGACGATCGCGACAATCGGCCGGTTGATGAAAAATTTTGACACGGCGCGGGCTACTTGACGGCTTCCGGCGCGGCGAACGGCAGCGGATTCACCACCGCGCCCTCCCGGACCTTCTGAATGCCCTCCGCAACGACCCGGTCGCCTGGATGCAGCCCGGTTTCCACCACCCTCAGCGAGCCAAGTTGCTCGCCGATTTTCACGGTCGTGAGATGCACATGGTTGCCCGCATCAACCGTCGCCAGTTGATAGCCACCCTGCAGCTCGGTCAGGGACCGTTGCGGAACGAGCAGCGCGCCCTTTGCGACGCTCACGACGGCCCGCACCCGGGCGAACTGGCCGGGCCGGAGGAATCCGTCCGGATTGGGGAACAACGCCGCCACCCGCAGCGTTCCCGTGTTGCCATCCACCTGGCGGTCGATCGCGAAGAACGTGCCCTTCCGCGGATAGGTTGTGCCGTCGGACAGGACCAGCTCGAACTCGATTCCCTTCGGGATGCTCGGCGCATCGGGTTCGCGCCTCCGGAACTCGAGGTAGGTTTGCTCGCTGATGGGGAAATACGCCTTGATCGGATCCACCGTGGAAACGGTCGTCAGGATGCCCGTGGCCGGCCCCACCAAATCGCCGATCTGCGTCTGGACCAGCCCCGCGATGCCGTCGACCGGGGACACGATGCGGGTGAACCCCAGATTGAGCCGGGCCTGGTCGACGGCGGCGCGGGTCGACGCCAGTTGGGCTTCGGCGGCCAGCCGCGCCTGCACGGCGTTGTCGAGTTCCTCCTGGCTGATCGCCTTGTCTGCGGCGAGCGGGGCGTCGCGTTTGACGTCCAGCTCGGCCTTGCCGAGCTGAGCCTGCGCCTGGGCCAGCTGGCCCTCGGCCTGGGCGAGCGCCGCCGCGAGCGGCCGCGGATCAATTTCAAAAAGCGGATCCCCCTTGGCCAGGACCGACCCTTCCTGGTAATCCTGCTTGAGCAGGTAACCGCTCACTTGGGCGCGAATCTGGGCGTTGACGGAACCGTCCAGGCTTCCGACCCATTCGCGGGTGACCGGTACGTCCCTTTGTTCCACCGCGACCACCTGGACATCCACAGGCGGCGGGGCCTGATCCGCTGG
>Ga0265320_10001816_pt1 | contig 15138 bp, 12 predicted proteins | sample 4827metaG_FD_202087 | JGI IMG/M metagenome (GOLD analysis project Ga0265320, IMG submission 202087) | Rhizosphere microbial communities from Carex aquatilis grown in University of Washington, Seatle, WA, United States - 4-8-27 metaG | ecosystem: Host-associated > Plants > Roots > Rhizosphere >...
AGAAGCTCGTCGGCGACCTGACCGCGAGCATCTCGGCGAAGCAGTTCGCGGAGGCGTACCGGCTCCTCGCCGTCACCATACGCGAGCAGTACATGGGCCTCGTCGGCAAGAAGATCGCGCTCAGGAACACGCAGTTCAACCTGAAGCTTTCCCAGGAGGCGCTCGCGGCGCAGCAGGCGCGCTTCGACGCGGGCTCCTCGTCGCAGGCCGAGCTCGGCAACTTCCGGATGTCGGTCGAGCAGGCGCAGCTCGACGCCGACCGCTCCCAGGAGGACTACGACTACGGCAAGCGCATCCTGACGCGCCTCGTGGGGATCGACGACCTCTCCGAGGACTCGGTCCCGCTCGAGGTGCCCCATCCGCAGTACTCGGGGGCCCTCGCCGACACCGTGCTCACGGGCTTCGTCGGGGAGGGCATCGAGAGCACCTTCCAGAGCGAGATGTACCAGATGCAGCTGAGGCAGTGGGACCTGAACTACAAGATAGCCGCCGTCACCCTGCTCCCCAAGGTCAGCGCCGGCGCCGGACTCTCCTACTCGAACCAGTCGTCGGTCAGCCAGACCAGCATCTCCCAGGTGTCGGTCCTGCAGAAGAGCTACAACATCTCCGCGGCGTGGAGCATCTTCGACGGCTTCGCCACGACGGGGGCCAAGCTCTCGGCGCTCGCCAACAAGCGGGCCACCGAGCGGATCCGCCAGTCCTACATCGACTCGGCCGTCGACCAGATCAGCGACATGAGAAAGCAGCTCGGCTTCGAGTCGCGCGCGATGCAGCTCGCGGAGGCCCACAACGCGCTCATCGCCGCGGAGGTGAAGCGCCTCGGCCAGGACAAGGACCTCGGCTACGCCTCCCAGGCGACCATCGACACCGGCCTGCTGAACCTCTACGCGACCGAGTTCAACATGGCCTTCGCGCGAACCCAGTACCTGAGCCGCTGGAGCGAGTTCATCTCGCTGGCGGGGATAGACCCCGCGCTGGCCAACCTCTCCCCCCGCTATGCCCGATAAACCCGCCCGGTTCCCCCTATGGCTCAAGGCCGTCGCCGCCCTGGTGCTCCTGGGCGCCGGCGCCTACGCGTTCCTCCTCTACTCGAGGCCGACGGCCCTCGTGGAGACCGTGGTCAGCGGCGAGGCCGTGAGCGCCAAGCCCGGAAGCGTCACCGTGAAGGAGGAGTACTCGATGCAGATGAAGAGCCAGATCGCGGGGCGCGTCCTCAGCAAGGACTACCACCTCGACCCCGGGATGAGGATCAAGGAGGGCGACATCCTGGTCCAGCTCGACACGGGCGACGTCGACATCGAGATCCAGCAGGCCGAGAACGCCTTCGCCTCGGCGAAGAGCAAGGTCGCCGTCGGCTCGGCCCAGAAGTACGCGCTCGAGTCGGCCCAGTCGGACTTCACCAACACGGAGCGCCTCTACAAGATGGGCCAGATCTCCGAGAGCGACTACAACAAGGCCCGAAGGCTGGTCCAGACGATCCAGCAGCAGCAGGCGATGGAGGACGTCGTCAACAAGGAGAACCTGGACACCGACGAGACGACGCTGAAGTCCAAGCTGCGCGCGAGGGACAAGATGACGATCACGGCGCCCTTCGACGGGCAGGTCTCCGAGGTGTTCGCGCACCCGGGCGACCTGATCGACTCCGGGTCCCCGATCGTATCCCTCATCACGACGACCCGCGTCGTCGAGGCGAAGATCAGCGAGGAGGACTTCGCCAACATCGAGGTGGGCCAGAGGGTCACGGTCATCTTCCTGCCCTACGGCGAGTTCGAGTACAACGGGACCGTGAAGAAGATCCTCCCGATAGCCGACCCGCTGACCCAGCGCCACCTCGCGTGGCTCGACATCACGGACATCCCTCCGGCGAAGCTCATCCCGGGCATCACCGGCGAGGTCAGCGTCATCGTGGGGCGCCACCAGGCGAAGGCCATCGTGCCGCGCCGGGCGCTCCTCAACGAGAACGTCTATGTCGTCAAGGACGGCAAGGTGGAGCTTCGCCGGGTGAAGACCGGCTACGAGTGGCTGAGGGGCGCCGAGATCACCGAGGGCCTCGAGCCCGGCGAGCAGGTCATCGTCGAGGAGCTCGAGAACTTCAGGGCGGGCCAGAGCGTGCGCACGCAGGAGCTGCCCTCCGACGTCTTCAGCGCCAAGAAGTAGCCGTCCGGATGTCCCCGAACTTCCGCATAGCGTTTCGCTTCCTCACGGCGAAAAAGCGGGCCATGCTGATGAGCCTGTCGTGCATCGTGCTCGGCGTCGGCCTCTTCATCGTGACGCAGGCGACGACCACCGGCTTCCAGACATTCTTCATCAAGACCATCCTCGGGACCAACGGGGCGATCATGATCCAGGACAAGCTGCAGGCGACGATGCACAGCATCGACGCGGGCGGCTACAACTCGCCGATCGAGATCAGGGAGAAGCAGGGCAAGAGGTACATCGAGGGGATCGAGTACCCGAAGCTCCTGAAGCAGGGGCTCTACGCCTTCAGCAACGTCTCGGGGGTGTCCGAGGTGCTCAGGGGGACGGTCACGATCCGCAGCTCCTTCAGGGACCAGACGGGCCAGGCCTACGGCATCAACCTGGACGACCACCTGAAGGTCTCGGACCTGCGCTCCCAGATCGTCGAGGGCTCGCTCAACGACTTCCGTGTGCAGCAGGGGGGCGCCCTCATCGGGCGCGTGATCGCGGACCGGCTCCAGCTCGAGGTGGGCGAGACCTTCGAGCTCGTGAACAACGGCGACATCCACCACTACCGGGTGAGCGCCATCTACCAGACGGGGGTGGACGACATCGACAACAAGAACGTCTACCTGAAGATGGAGGAGGCGCGCTCGCTGTTCAAGAAGCCGACCGGGGCGACGTACCTGCAGGTGAGCCTCTTCGACAAGGACCGGGCGCGTGAGGACGCGGCGGCCATGACAAGCACCCTCGGGCACAGCGCGGCCGCGTGGCAGGACAGGGAAAAGTCATGGCTCGGCGTCTTCCGGGCGCTGCGGATCGCGACCGGGATCACGGTGTCGGTCTTCACGCTGATCGCGGGCCTGGCGATGTTCAACACGCTCGCCATGATCGTCATGGAGAAGACGAAGGACATCGCGATCCTGCGCTCCATGGGCTACACGCGGGGGGACATCACGCACATCTTCCTCTGGCAGGCCGCCATCGTGCTCGCCATCGGCACCGTGCTCGGCTGCCTCATGGGGGCCGGGATCACGTACGCGGTCTCGCAGTTCCCGCTGCCGATCACGGGCATCTTCACCTCCCACAAGTTCCTGGTCGAGTGGTCCCGCTGGCACTATGTCGAGGCCGTCTCGACCGCGCTCGTCATGGTCATGGTGGCGAGCCTCATCCCGTCGCGCCGGGCCGCGAGGCTCGAGCCCGGCGACATCATCCGGGGCACCGCCCAGTGACGCCCATGGCCGCGGGAACCGACATCGCCCTTCGCTGCAACCAGCTGCACCGCTTCCTCGGCAGGGACGAGGGCCGCGTGCACGTCCTGAAGGGCGTGACGTTCGAGGCGAGGGCGGGGCAGGTCTACGCCATCGTCGGGCCCTCCGGCTGCGGCAAGTCGACCCTCCTGTACCTCCTCGGCCTCCTGGACCAGCCCGACGCCGGGGAGATCTGGATCCGGGACCGGCTCATGTCGAACGGGGAGGACGCGCTGCGCACGGCGGCGCGCGGCGAGCACATCGGCTTCGTCTTCCAGTTCCACTTCCTGATGCTCGAGTTCACGACGCTCGACAACGTGATGATGCCCATGCGCAAGCTCGGGCGCCTGACGCAGCCGCAGATGGAGGAGAGGGCCGCCCACCTGCTCAAGTCGGTGGGCCTCGGCGACAAGACCCACCGGCTGGCGACGCACCTCTCGGGCGGCGAGCAGCAGCGCGTCGCGATCGCCCGGGCGCTCGCGAACCAGCCGACCATCATCCTCGCCGACGAGCCGACCGGCAACCTGGACATCAAGAACGCGACCCTGGTCTTCGACATCCTGACGCGGGTGGCCAAGGACAACGGCCAGGCCGTGGTCCTCGTGACGCACAATCCCGACATCGCCAACAGGTGCGACTTCACCCGCCCGATGCGGGACGGCGTCTTCGTCTGATTTGCGCCCCCGCGGCGCATAAGAACGGGTGGTGCCCGGGGGTTCGGGCGCTTATTATGCCATCTAAAAGCGATCGGCTGGAAATTAAGGTTTACAACCCAAACCGGGCACCCTTCTTTCGGAGGCGATTCCAGCCATTAAACGACGCTCCGTGAGCCACGATCCATCGCGTAAACGCTTCCTCGCAAAGGTGCTCGGATTTGCAGCCGTGGGCGCGCTTGTGCCCGGGGCGCTGGCGAGGGCGGCGGCCCCGGGACAGGCCGGCGCGAAGGCCCCCAAGGCGGCCTCATTCCGGATCCGCCCGCAGCCCAGGGCCGTGGCCCGCCGCGAGGGCCAGGCCTAGGACGACGCAGCATGCCCAAGCTGTTCCCCAAGTCCGCCAACAGGCTGCCCCTGCAGCTCACCATCTATCTGGTGCTGCTGGCGTGCATCGCGACGGCGGGGGTCAACTACTACATGACCCCGAAGTTCACGCGGGTCGGCTACGCCCCGGTCCAGCCGGTGCCCTACAGCCACAAGAAGCACGTCGGCGAGCTGGGCCTGGACTGCAGGTACTGCCACAACTTCATCGACACCGCGGGCTCGTCGATCCCGACGTCCCAGACGTGCATGAACTGCCACAGCCAGATCAAGACGGCCAGCCCCGCCCTGCAGGTGGTGCGCGACAGCTTCCAGTCCGGCAAGCCGGTCCCGTGGGTCCACGTCCACGTGCTGCCGAGCTTCGTCTACTTTGACCACTCGATCCACCTGAACCGGGGGATCAGCTGCGTGGAGTGCCACGGCAAGGTGAACGAGATGGACGTCGTCACCCAGATGAAGCCCTTCAGCATGGGCTTCTGCCTGGACTGCCACAGGAACCCCGCGGCCCACGTCCGCGTGAAGGGCGACATCTTCAACCTGGACTCAGCCACGATAGCCGAGACGCAGGGCAGCAAGGCCGCGGCCGCCTTCGTGCACGACTGGAACATCAAACCGCCGCAGAGCTGCTCCGGCTGCCACCGATGAAGCGCAAGGTCGAACATCCCGGGCCCTCGGAGCGGGCCATGACCGGGCCGCGCTACTGGCGCAGCCTGGACGAGCTCGCGGAGACCCCAGCCTTCAAGTCGGCCATCGCACGGGAGTTCCCGGAGGGCGCCTCCACGATGGACGGCGTCGACCGCCGCCAGTTCATGAAGATCATGGCGGCCTCCTTCGCGCTCGGCGGGGCGGGGCTCGCGGGGTGCAGGCGCCCCGAGGAGAACATCCTTCCGTTCGGCAGGTCGGTCGAGGGCGCCGTCCCCGGGCTGCCGGTCTACTTTGCGACGGCGATGCCGATGCGCAGCTGGGCCGTCCCGCTCCTCGCCGAGACCCACCAGGGCCGCCCGACGAAGCTCGAGGGCAACCCGGCCTACGCGCCCCACGGGGGCTCGAGCTCGCTCCACGCCCAGGCCTCGGTCCTCGACCTCTACGACCCGGACCGCTCGACCACCCACACCCAGGACGGCAAGACGCTGGACGACGCGGCCGTCAGGGCCCTCCTGGCCGGGATCGGCAAGGCGCACCGCGCGACCCAGGGGCTGGGCCTGGCCTTCCTGGCCGACGCCTCCTCGTCGCCGACCCGCCTGCGGGTGATCCGCGCCCTCTTCGGGCGCTGCCCGAAGGCGACCTGGGTGGAGTACGAGCCCGTGACGGACGAGCCGCCGATGGCGGTCAGCCGCACGCTCTTCGGCGCCAACCTGAGGCCGATCTACCGCTTCGAGAAGGCCAAGCGGATCCTCAGCCTCGACGCCGACTTCCTGCAGGCCGAGTCGGGGAGCCTGCAGTACGCGAGGGACTTCGCCAAGGGGCGGCGCCTGACGAAGAAGGACGACCCGATGAGCCGCCTCTACATGGCGGAGAGCGGCCTCTCGATCACGGGCACCATGGCGGACCACAGGCTGCGCCTGGCGTCGAGCCACATGTTCGCGCTGGCGGCGGCCGTCGCCTTCAAGGTCACCGGCGACGCGATGTACGCCAAGGCGGCCGAGGACCTGGACGTGAAGCCCGAGTGGATCGCCGAGTGCGCCGCGGACCTGGTCGCCAGCAAGGGCGAGTGCCTGGTCGTCGCCGGCTCGCACCTGCCGGACGGCGTCCACGGGATCGTCTACGCGATCAACGAGGCCCTCGGCAACTTCGGGACCACGCTGGACTTCGTCTACAGCACGAAGCCCCAGACGATCGGCATCGCCGGCCTCGCGGACCTGATCGAGAAGAAGCAGGTGAAGACGCTCGTCATCCTCGGCGGCAACCCGGTGTACAACGCCCCGGCCGACCTCGGGTGGGAGCAGCTCCAGAAGTCGGTGCCGGAGGTGGTGCGCCTCGGCTACTACGCCGACGAGACCTCGGCCGCGGCCCACACGCACATCGCCGCGGCCCACTACCTCGAGTCCTGGGGCGACGCCCGGACGGCGGACGGGACGGTCGTCCCCGTGCAGCCGATGATCCTGCCCCTCTTCGGCGGCCTGACGCAGAACGAGGTCCTGGCCATGATCGCGGGGATGGCGAACCCCGACCCGTACCGGCTGGTCTACGACACCATCACGCTCGGGGGCCGCGAGGGAAAGAAGTCCGAGGCCCTCTTCCGCAAGTTCCTGCACGACGGGATGCTCGAGGGAAGCACCTTCCTGCCGGTCCCGCGGCGCTACAGCCCCGGGGCGGTGCACACCTACCTCGCGGGCCCGGCGCCGCTGCCGAAGGTCTCGCTGGAGTCGATCGAGGTGCGCTTCGTCGCCGACGCGAGGGTGGACGACGGGCGCTTCGTCAACAACGGCTGGCTGCAGGAATGCCCCGACCCGATCACGAAGATCAGCTGGGACAACGCCATCCTCATCAGCCCCAGGCTCGCGAAGGACCTCGGCATCGACTCCCCGCCGGACGGCCTGCGCCAGGTGGCGCGCAAGGAGCTGGCCAAGTTCGACAAGGGCATGGAGAACGCCCACGTGGTCGAGCTGACCATCGACGGGCGCAAGATCAAGGGCCCGGCCCACATCCAGCCCTGCCTGGCCAACTACTCCGTCGTCGTGCCGCTCGGCTACGGCCGGACGAGGACCGGCAGGGTGGGCGAGGGCACGGGCTTCAACGCCTACGCCGCCCGCTCGTCGGCGGCGCCCGACGTCGCGACCGGCGCCTCGATCCGCGTCACGGGCGAGAGGATGTTCCTCGCCGACTCCCAGTGGCACTGGTCCATGGAGGGCCGCGAGATCGTGCGCGAGGGCAACCTCGGCGAGTACCAGGAGAACCCCGGCTTCGCCCGCGAGATGGGCCTCGAGGCCGAGGAGCCGAACCCGCTCCTGACCCCGGACTTCGGCTCCAAGACCCCGGCCCAGATGGCGACCGAGATCCCGAGGGGCAACTCGCTCTACGTGACGCCCAAGTTCGAGGGCACGCAGCAGTGGGGGATGAGCATCGACCTGAACACCTGCATCGGCTGCAACGCCTGCGTCGTCGCCTGCCAGGCCGAGAACAACATCCCGATCGTCGGCAAGGACCAGATCCTGCGGGGCCGCATCATGCACTGGATCCGCCTCGACCGCTACTACTCGGACGGCAAGGCGGACGCGGCGGCCTTCGGCGGCGGCGAGGGCAACCTTGAGATCCCCGAGGATCCCCAGGTCTCCATGCAGCCGGTGGCCTGCATGCAGTGCGAGCTGGCGCCCTGCGAGATGGTCTGCCCGGTGAACGCCACCGTGCACGACGAGGAGGGCCTGAACACGATGGCCTACAACCGCTGCATCGGCACGCGCTACTGCGCGAACAACTGCCCCTACAAGGTGCGCCGCTTCAACTTCTTCGACTGGAACATGCGCGAGATCGACAGCTTCTACATGGGGCCGCTGGGCCACGAGGGGATGCCGGAGCTCGTGCAGATGGTGAAGAACCCCGACGTGACGATCCGCATGCGCGGCGTCATGGAGAAGTGCACGTACTGCGTGCAGAGGATAGAGAACGGCAAGATCGAGTGGAAGGTGAAGATGGCGCAGGCCGGCACCCCGGAGAAGGTCAACGTCCCGGACGGCGTGATCCGCACCGCCTGCCAGCAGGCCTGCCCGGCGGGGGCGATCGTCTTCGGCGACATCATGGACCCGACGAGCGCGGTCTCCATCGCCAAGGCCAGGGACCAGGACTACGGGCTCCTGTCCTACCTGAACACGAGGCCGAGGACGACCTACCTGGCGAGGATCCGCAACCCGAACCCGAGGATGCCCGACTACACGGCGATGCCGCTGAGCAGGGTGGAGCACTGGAACAAGAACCACCCGCCGAAGAAGGCCTGACCCATGTCCCACGCCGCAGAGACCGCACCCGACGCCCCCGCCATCCTGGCCGAGGTGAACCCCGTGGCCAAGCCCCGCGCGGAGCTGGTCGGCCACGGCCGCGGCTTCTCCTGGATCACGGAGAAGATCTGCGGCATCGCGGAGGAGAAGACCCCGGTGTGGTGGTGGTACTGCTTCATCTCGGCCTGCATCGTCGCCTCCTTCACGGTCGCCGGCCTCATCTACCTCGTCGCGACCGGCGTCGGCGTCTGGGGCCACAGGAGCCCCGTCTTCTGGGCCTGGGACATCGTCAACTTCGTCTTCTGGATCGGCATCGGGCACGCCGGCACGCTGATCTCGGCCATCCTGTGCCTCCTGCGCCAGAAGTGGCGCACCTCGATCAACCGCTCGGCCGAGGCCATGACGATCTTCGCGGTCGTCTGCGCCGGAATCTTCCCCGTCTTCCACCTGGGCCGCGTGTGGTACTCCTGGTTCCTCTTCCCGCTCCCGAACTCGAACTACATCTGGCAGAACTACCGCTCGCCGCTGGAGTGGGACGTCTTCGCGGTGTCGACGTACGGCACGGTCTCCGTCCTCTTCTGGTACGTCGGGATGATCCCCGACCTGGCGACCATGCGCGACCGCTTCGCCTCGGTCGGCAAGAACATCCGGGCGAGGGCCTACGGGATCTTCGCCATGGGCTGGCGCGGGTCGAGCCGCCACTGGAGCAACTACGAGATGGCGTACCTGATCCTGGCCGGCATCTCGACGCCGCTCGTCCTCTCGGTGCACACGATCGTCTCCTTCGACTTCGCGGTGTCCCTGATCCCCGGGTGGCACACGACCATCTTCCCGCCGTACTTCGTCGCGGGCGCGATCTTCTCGGGCTTCGGGATGGTGCTGACCCTCATCCTGCCGCTGCGCGCCGTGTACCACCTGGAGGACCTGATCACGCAGTACCACATCGACTGCATGTGCAAAATCATTTTGGCGACCGGCACGATGGTCGGCTACGCCTACGCGATGGAGTTCTTCATCGCGTGGTACGGCGCGAACCCGAACGAGGGCTTCGCGTTCATCAACCGCGCGTTCGGGCCCTACTGGTGGGCGTACTTCATCATGGTGTCGTGCAACGTGATCACGCCCCAGTTCTTCTGGTTCGGGGCGGTGCGCCGCAACACCTGGCTCGTCTTCATCCTGTCCCTCGTCGTCAACGTCGGCATGTGGTTCGAGCGCTTCGTCATCATCGCGACCTCGCTCGCCCGCGACTTCCTGCCGTCCAGCTGGGGCTACTACAGCCCCTCGATCGTCGAGATCTTCACCTTCTTCGGGACCTTCGGCGTCTTCTCGGTCCTCTTCCTGCTCTTCGTGCGCTTCCTGCCGATCATGGCGATCGCGGAGCTGAAGGCCGTCACCCCCCAGGCCGACCCGCACGCCGCGGGGGACCACCACCCTGCACCCGGCCATGGCTGAAAGACCCTACGGACTCATAGCGATGTTCGAGACCCCCGGGGCCCTCATGCGCGCCGCCGAGCAGGTGCGCGACGCCGGCTACCGCAAGTGGGACTGCATCACGCCCTTCCCGGTCCACGGCCTGGACAAGGCGATGGGCGTCGGGCGCTCCCGGGTGCCGAGGATCTCGCTGGCCGGCGGCATCACGGGCTTCTGCACGGGCATGTCGATGATCTGGTTCATGGACAAGTTCGACTACGGCCTGACGGTGGGCGGCAAGCCGCTCTTCAGCCCGCTCTTCGCCTTCCCGGTGTCGTACGAGCTCACCATCCTCTTCACGGCGTTCGCGACCATCGGGGGCATGTTCCTGCTGAACGGCCTGCCGATGCACTACCACCCCGTGCTCAACTACGAGAACATCCGCAGGGGCACGGACGACCTGTTCTACATCGTGATCGAGCGGGAGGACCCGAGGTTCAGCCCCGAGAACACGCGGGCGCTCCTGGAGAGGGCCGGCGGCCGGGAGATCACGGAGCTCGAGGGCTGAAGCCATGCGCCACGCCTACCTCATCACCGCCTTCCTCGTGGTCGTCACGGTCTCGATCTTCGGCTTCCGGGGAAGGACCTTCACGCAGCCGCCGATGGACGTCTTCCCCGAGTGGGCGTTCCCGGGCATGAAGTACCAGCCGAAGCTGACGCAGCAGGTGCCGAGCAACTTCTTCGCGGACGGCCGCTCGGACCGCGCGGCGCCCCCGAACACCGTCGCCGCCTCCTACGGCCCGGCCGGCCAGCCGCTCAGGAACGACGACGTCCTCTTCCTCGGCAAGGCCCCGGACGGCTCGTTCGCCAGGGGCTTCCCCTCGCGGATAAGGGTGGACATGAGGCTCCTCGAGCGCGGGCGCGACCGGTTCACGATCTACTGCTCGCCCTGCCACGGCGCGGTCGGCGACGGCAACGGGATCACGAAGAAGTACGGCATGGGGGCGACGCCGACCTACCACGACGACCGGCTGCGCAAGATGGCCGAGGGGGAGATCTTCAACACGATCACGAACGGCAAGGGCCAGATGAACTCCTACGCCGACAAGCTGCGGCCCGGGGACCGCTGGGCCGTGGTCGCCTACGTGCGGGCGCTGCAGCGCGCCCAGACGGGCACCCTGGCCGACGTGCCCGAGGACCACAGGGGGGACACCGGACTCAAATGACGAAGCCCGACTCCAGCAAGGCCCTCGGGATCGGCATCGCCGGCATAGCCGTGACGGCGGCGGGGATCCTCGTCTCCGGCGCGCACGCCGTCGCGACCGCCTGGCTGGTCGGGATCGGCTTCTGGACGGCGATCGCCATCGGGATGCTGATGATGATCCTCATCCACCACATCTTCGACTCCTCCTGGTCGGTGGTCCTGCGCCGCCAGTACGAGCACGGCGTGGCCGCGTTCCCCTGGCTGCTCCTCCTCTTCCTGCCGCTGATCGCCGGCTCCTACCTCGGCAAGGGGGACCTGGTCTGGCCCTGGATGAACCCGGCCCACCAGATCACGGCCGAGCACACGGTCAAGGACGACCTCCTCTGGGTGAAGAAGAGCGCCTTCCTGAACGTCCCCCTCTTCACGATCCTCTCGATCGGCTTCTTTGGCGCCTGGATCTGGATCTCCGCGAGGCTGCGCAAGGCCTCCTTCACCCAGGACACCGACGGCGACCTGAAGTGGACCCGCATGAGCGGCAAGACGGCCGGCTTCGGCATCCCCATGGTGGCCCTCGCCCTCACCGGCGCCGCGATCTACTGGTTCAAGAGCCTCGAGTACCACTGGTTCTCGACCATGTACGGCGTCTGGTTCTTCGCCAACTGCATGCGCGGCGCCCTGTCCTGCGGCGTCCTCATGATGCTCTGGCTCTACGGCCGCGGCGACCTGAAGGGGATACTGAAGACGGACCACCTCTGGGCCATCGGCCAGATGATGCTCACCTTCACGGTGTTCTGGGCCTACGTGTCCTTCTCGCAGTACTTCCTCATCTGGAACGCGAACGTGCCCGAGGAGACCTTCTGGTACAACATCCGCGAGTTCGGCGACTGGTGGTACGTGAGCCTCTTCATCGTCTTCGGCAACTTCCTGCTGCCGTTCCTGCTGCTCCTGTCGTACCGCTACAAGGTCACGCACCGGACAATCCGCCGGATCGCCCGCCTGGTCCTCTTCGTCGTCTTCATCGACCTCGTCTACAACATCCTGCCGGCGCTCAAGGACGCGCACGGCAACCCGCTGCCGTTCCTCTCGCTCAACCTGCTCTGGGCCGCGACCTCGGTCGTCGGCGTCGGCGGCATCTGCATCGCCGCCTACCTGCGGGACCTCCCGAAGACCAAGCTGATCCCCATCCGCGACCCGCGGATCGGCGAATGCCTGAACCATGATGACTGACCCGGACACACCCGCGCCGCGGCCCGTCTCCCTGCTGGCGGTCGCCTCCATCTTCATCCTCCTGTCCCTCTTCGGGTTCCTGGTGGAGCGGGTCTACGTGCGCCACAGGCCCCCGGCACCGCAGAACCAGGCCCCCGAGAACCTCTCCAAGGACCTCGCGTGGAAGGCGACGCCCGAGAGCCGCAGGGCCTACCTGGCCGACCTGCGCCATGCCCAGTCGGAGCAGGCGGCGGCCTACGGCTGGGTCGACAGGAAGACCGGCGTCGTGCAGCTGCCGATCGAGCGGGCGATGGAGCTCGTCGTGAAGGAACAGGGGGCCTCCAAATGAGCGTGAAGGGCGAAGTGACCCCCGTGGACGGCGCCTCGCGCTGGCCGCTCCTCTTCCTCCTGGCGTCCGGGCTCGTCTGGCTCGTCGTCGCGGGCGCCCTGGGGCTCCTGGCGGCCATGCAGCTGCACTCCCCGGGCTTCATGGCCCAGTGCCCGATCCTCACGTACGGGCGCACGACGGTCATGGCCGAGACGGCGTTCGTGTACGGCTGGCTCGCGAACGCGGGCCTCGCGCTCGCCCTCTGGGTCCTCGGGCGGCTCGCCGGCGAGCCCCTGCGCGCCCAGAACTGGGCGCATGCGGGGACGGCGTTCTGGAACCTCGCGGTGACGGGCGCGGTGGTGGGGGTCGCCGTCGGCGACGCGACCGGCTTCGAGCTCCTGGGTCTCCCGCACTACGTCCATGTCGCCATGCTCTTCTCGTACGCGGCGATCGCGGTGCCCGGGCTCCTCGCCTGGTCGGGCCGCCTGCGCCAGGTGTCGTTCGCCTCGCACTGGTACGCCGCGGCGGCCCTCTTCCTCTTCCCCTGGCTCCTGTCCATCGCCCACGTGATGCTCTTCTCGGCGCCCGTGCGCGGCGTGGAGCAGGCGATCGTGGCCGGCTGGTACGGCCAGTCGGCCTGGACGCTCTGGCTGGCGCCGCTCGCGCTGTCGGTCGCCTACTACGTCGTCCCGAAGGTGACGGGCAGGACCCTCCCGTCCTATGAGTTCGCGGCGCTCGGCTTCTGGTGCCTCGTGTTCGTCGGGGGCCTGACGGGCGGCCGCCACCTCCTCGGAGGCCCGGTGCCCGCGTGGATACCGTCCGTGGCGGTCGTCGCCTGCGCGCTCCTCCTCTTCCACACCTTCGTCGTCCTCCTGAACCTGCGGGGCGCGTTCTCGGGCAAGGGCGTCGCCCTCAAGTTCATCGCGTTCGGCCTCGCGGCCTACCTGCTGGGCGCCCTCACCGACGCCCTGACCTCGTTCCACGGCGTGGCCGCCCACACGCAGTTCACGTACTTCTCGGAGGCCCAGAAGCAGCTGGCCCTCTACGGGGCGGCCTCGACCATCCTCTTCGGGGGCATCTACTACGCGCTGCCCCGGATCACGGGGAAGGCGTGGCTTTCCGGAGGCCTCGTCAGGGCGCACCTGTTCCTCACGGTCGCGGGCGTCCTGCTCCTCCTCGCCTCGCTCACGCTCGCGTCGGTCACGCAGAGCCAGGAGCTCCTGGAGGCCGGCGTGCCGTTCGCCGACATCGTGAGGAACACGAGGCCGTGGCTCGCCGGCGCCGTCGCCGCGCAGGCCGTCCTCCTCCTCGGCAACCTGGCGCTGCTGGTCAACTTCTACCTGACGTCGTGCCGGATCCTCAACATCTCGGAGCCCGCCGCGTTCAACCCGCCCGCGGCCATGGAGACCCCCGCGCCGTGAAGAGCAACCTGTACTTCTTCGTCGGCGTCTTCTCGGCCCTGCTGATCTCCTGGCTCGGGATCGTCATCGGCTCGAACTCCCAGCTGGGGGGCCTGGCGCCGTACTACGACGACGGCGACGGCCAGACCCATCCCGAGTGGATGCCGGGCGTGGCCGCCCAGGGGCAGCTCGTCTACAGGGACCTGGGCTGCGTCGCCTGCCACACCCAGCAGGTGCGCCGCCCAAGCTTCGGCTCCGACCAGGCGCGGGGGTGGGGCGAGCGCCAGAGCGTCGCCCGCGACTATATCTACCAGCCCGCCCCGCAGCTCGGCCTCATGCGCATCGGCCCCGACCTCACCAACCTGGCCGACCGCAAGCCGTCGGCGATGGACGCCGACGACCTGCTGAACCTGCTCTACACCGGCAGCGACGGCATGCCCTCCTACCGGTTCCTCTTCGAGAAGCGCGAGGTCGGCGTCGGCGCCCAGCACTCGGAGAAGGCCCTGAAGCTCACGGGCGCCCTCAAGCCCAAGGAGGGCTGGGAGATCGTGCCGACCTCGAGGGCCGAGTCCCTGGTCGGCTACCTGGTGAACCTGAAGACGACCTACACCTACCCGGAGGCGACGCCCTTCACGCCCCCCAAGCCCGAGGGCGAGGCCGCGAAGCCTGCGGCCCCGGTGGCGGCGACTCCGGCCCCGGGGGCAACACCCGCGCCCTCGGCAGCCCCTGCTGCGGCCCCGGGCGCGGCGACACCCGCTCCCTCCGCGGCTGCGGGATCAGCCCCTTCTGCCCCGGCCGCCCCCGCACCCGCCACGGGACCGGCCGCCGGCGCCGCCCCAGCGGCCCGAGGGGCCGCGACCCCGGCTCCCTCCGCGGCCCCTGCGGGAGCACCCGCAGCCGCCCCGGCTCCTGCTCCGGGCGCGGCAACACCCGCTCCGTCTGCGGCTCCAGGGGCGGCCACTCCGGCTCCCCCGGGCGCTGCAGCGGCCCCCTCGGCGGCCCCTGCGGGCGCAGCCGCACCTGCGCCAGGCGCGGCGACACCCGCTCCGTCGGCCGCGCCCGGGGCGGCTACCCCGGCCCCGGCCGCGGGCGCACCCGCTTCGGCACCGACGGCGGCGCCCGGCGCCACGGGAGGGACCAAATGAGCACCCCATCCGACAGGGACCCGCGCCTGGACCAGGCCGCGGCCAGCGACG
>Ga0265320_10001818_pt1 | contig 15129 bp, 10 predicted proteins | sample 4827metaG_FD_202087 | JGI IMG/M metagenome (GOLD analysis project Ga0265320, IMG submission 202087) | Rhizosphere microbial communities from Carex aquatilis grown in University of Washington, Seatle, WA, United States - 4-8-27 metaG | ecosystem: Host-associated > Plants > Roots > Rhizosphere >...
CATCGACCAGCCTTTGCCGAACTTCCACGTTTCGAAAGCTACGTTCTGTAAACCCATTTCTTCGAGTTTCTTCTTTGCCCAGTCTGCGGCTTCCTTGAATTCAGGAGACCCAGTCAATCTCGGACCGTACACGTCCGAAAGATAGCTGAGCGTTTCCATGATCCTGGAATTGTTCATTCCTTCGGCACGTATTTTTGAGATCATTGCGGTGTCGATTTTTTCCGCTGCCGGCTGAGCAGCAGCGCCGACAAATGCCGCCGCGAAGAGAACAATACACGCTAGACGCTTCATGACCCTTGCTCCTTCAATATACTTTTGGGGGGATGCATGTTGTCGCCATCCGATTGTTTGAAGCAATCGGATAGCTCATAAGCCTACCGCTTTCTTCGCGGATTATACCGCGGTCGAGAAGAAATTTTACGCTCGTGATGCACCGGGCCGTGCTTTGGGTACTTCTCGGGTATCGGCGTCAGCAGATCTTCTTCCGGAAACACGCATTCGATCTTTTTGCCGAGGAATTCCTCCAGCTTCGGAAGCTCATGCGAATCCTCTTCATCGGCAAAATTGATGGAGATACCGCTCGCTCCTGCGCGGCCGGTACGCCCGATGCGATGAACGTATTCCTCCACATCGAGCGGCAAATTATAATTGATGACGTGCGAGATCGCTTCGACGTGGATTCCCCGCGACGCTACATCCGTAGCGACAAGAACGCGAATATTTCCCTCGCGAAAACGTTCCAGACGGCTGATACGCTGCTTTTGGTCCACGTCCCCCGAAAGAAGCGCGCAGCTGATGCCGTAGGCCTCGAGCTGTTCTTTCAATCGGCGGGCTTCGTCGCGGCGGTTCGCGAAAATCAAAACCCGTTCGAGTTTTTTTTGCATGATAAGGTTGAAGAGCAGCGTCGGCTTTTCTTCCCGCGTCGTGATGTACGTGATCTGTTCAACGCTGTCCACTGCGATTTCATCGGGTTTCACCGTCACCTGGAACGCTTGCCGCGTCCACGATTCTGCGAGCCGTTTCACGTCGGACGAGATCGTTGCGGAAAAGAACATTGTCTGGCGTTCCGATTTCGGCGGGGTGCTCAGGACGATCGATTTCACAGCCGGAATGAACCCCATGTCCAGCATACGGTCGGCTTCGTCGAGGATCAGGATCTCGACTTTGCCCAGATCAACGAGCTTCTTCTTCTTGAAGTCGATCAAGCGTCCCGGCGTACACACGAGCACGTCGCACGGTCCCTGCTGCAGTTGTTTCTGCTGCTTCAGATAGTCTATTCCGCCAAAGAGAGGAAGCGTGCGGCACGGAACGTACACTCCAAGATCGTGGGCGTCTTTGTCTATCTGCATGACGAGTTCACGCGTGGGGGCGAGAATCAACGCGCGCGGCGTACCAAGCGGCCGTTTGCCTTCGATGGGATGCGCAAGAAAATGGCTGAAAATTGTAATAAGAAACGCGGCGGTCTTTCCCGTTCCGGTCTGCGCCTGGGCGGTGACATCGTCGCCGGCGAGCGCTTTGGAAAGCGTCTCTGCCTGTACCGGAGTACAGTATTGAAATTTCAGGTCATAGATCGCGTGGAGTACTTCCGGAGGGAGGTCAAAATCCTGGAACCTTTTTTTCCCTTCTAGCGGCGGGACAGCAAAAACGGAACTATCCCACGCTTCAGCAGGAATACCGCGCTGCGCAGCGGGCGAAATCTGCTGCGGCTCGCGCTTTGCATGGCGTGCGCTGTACTCCTCGCGCGTTTCCTTCTTTCGATTTGGCCGAGGAGCCGATCGTGGACGCTCCGGATGAAGAGTCCTTCTACGGGAATCAGCAGCGGGTTTCTTTTCGTTAGTCGCCGGAGCAGGGGGAGGTGAGATGTCTTTGGGCTTATTGCCCTGAAGCCCGTCTCCCTTAAGGAAGACCGACTTAAGTTTGGTTAACAGTTTTCTTAACAAGGAATCGCTTTCCCTAATTGATCATCTTCGTTGGTGTATAGTAATATACAAAAAAAATAATCGGCAGGCATGAAAAACCGGCGCTTCGGAGCAACACTGAGCAGTCAGGCACATCAAGGCTCTATATCTTCGTTAATTTAGCCGACTTCTGGGAAAGCAGACCTCTTGGCAAATGGCTGTCATTCGGAAACATAAGTCAAGGCTGCAGTCTATTGTAGTGATTAGCGGGTAACACCGGGAAGAAGGCCGAAAACTTCCAAATTGGTACTCCCCCTTTTTCCTGTGAATTTCTTTGCTTACATTCCTCTTGTGAGAAAAAGCGGGCAGAGATTCGAAATGACGTGGGAGCAAAAAACCGAGCATGTGTTATTGTTACGGTCTCTATTAGGTATGTGCCTGCTTTTTGCATCTTGCCAGGCGGCTCTTGCCCAGCCTCATTTCGCGTTAAAACCCGAGCAGCAGGAAAGCAATAAATTTGATTTTGAGAAATCGGCTTTTGGACAATTGCAGACAGAGTCGGCAGCGAGCAGTTGGTTCGACGTCACGTACTATGCACTTGATCTGGACATCTCCACAAGCCCGGATTTTCTCAAGGGCGATGTCACGATCGGCGGAATTTGCCGTCAGGATAATTCACAATTACTCGTGCTCGACCTCATGAACACGATGCACATAGATTCGGTCCGGGTTAACGGACAGGATTGTCTTTTTCTGCAGCAGAGCAGTTCCTTCAGCATCACGCTTGATCATTCATATCAATCGGGCGAGATTATTTCGGCAGATGTTTACTATGAAGGTGTCCCGGTGCCAACCGGATTCGGGAGTTTCGAATTCGATTCCCACACGGGTGTGCCGTGGGTGTATACGCTGAGCGAGCCGTACGGAGCCAGAGACTGGTGGCCATGCAAGAACAGCCAGAGCGACAAAGCCGATTCTGTCGACATCATTGTGTCGTGCGATTCGGCTTATAAAGTCGGGTCCCAGGGGATTCTCGTTTCAACGACTTTTCGGGCCGACGGAAAAGCAACGTACCATTGGAAAGAGCGTTATCCCATTTCGTCATACCTTATTTCCATCGCGCTTACCGACTACGTTCAATTCTCGAATTGGTTTCGGTATTCCAGCACCGATTCGATGGAAATACGCAATTATGTGCTGCCTGAACACTACGCCGCCGCTCTTCAATCCCTCCCGCGGGTTGTTGACATGCTCACGATCTACTCAAATCTCTTCGGACTGTATCCTTTCATCAAAGAAAAGTACGGTCACGCGGAATTCGCAAGCGGTGGCATGGAACATCAAACCATGACATCAATCGGGACATTCGACGAGCAGGTCATCGCGCACGAGCTTTCTCATCAATGGTTCGGGGACAGAATTACGTGCAGGACCTGGTCTGACCTCTGGCTGCACGAGGGTTTTGCAGAATTCTGTACGGCAGTCTATCTTGAAAAAGAATATGGGACGTCATCGTATTGGGATTTTATCAATCTGCTTCAAGGCAACGCAATAGCGGGAAAGGGAGCGGTGGGAGAGCCCGACACGACAAACGCGCAAACTCTCTTCAATTATGCACTCGTTTACGCTAAAGGAGCGTTCGTGCTGCACATGCTCCGGCACGTGCTCGGCGACACCGTCTTCTTCAACGCTCTCCGAGCCTATGCCAATCAGCCGTCGCTGCAGTATTCTACCGCAACGACGAAAGATCTTCAGACAGCTTGCGAGACTGTATCGGGAAAGGATCTTGGATATTTTTTCCAGGAATGGATCTACGGAGAAGGCTATCCGGTGTACCAGTATTCGTGGAACTGGAAGAACAGCGGAGATTCGTCCGCGGTGACCTTGAGTATTGCGCAGGTCCCGGGCCGGCTTAACCCGGATTTTTTTGCGATGCCGATCGACGTGCGAATTCTTTCGCCGGGGAAAGACACAACGATCAGCGTGTTTAATAACGCTCAGAGCCAGACCTTTACAGTCCGCTTTCCTGCGATGCCGACGTCTGTTCTTCTCGACCCAGACGGATGGATCCTGAAATTGACGTACCCTGCCGCTGCTGTTCCTCCTTCAGCTTACGCGCTCGAGCAAAACTATCCGAATCCATTCAACGGTTCGACAACGATCAGATACCAACTTTCCCATTCAGCGAACGTAACGCTTAGGGTCTATGATCTCTTAGGACGGAACGTCGCGACTCTCGTGAACGCGCGACAGATCCCGGGAAATTACGAGTATCCGTTCTCGGGGCAAAGTCTCTCAAGCGGTATGTATGTTTACCGGCTGACGGCCGACGACGTCCATCTGCACAAAAAAATGATCTTATTAAAATAATAAATCCGCGGAGGGCGATCGCCGGCCCTTTCGCACAACTGTTCATTCTCATGAGGAGCCGATGAAGGACTTTGCAACAAACGCCGCCAAATTCATTTTCGCTTTAACGATCCTGTGTTCGAATCATGCTCGTTCACAGGAAAAGGACAACACTGCCGGCGGTATTCAATCGAAGGAAAGCCAGTACGCGCTTCATTTCAAGAAAGCAGACTATCATCTTGGCAAATTCGAGTTTAAGGAGTCGCTGAATGAGTGCGAGTCTGCGCTGAAATTCAAGCCCGACGATTATCTTATTCGTGCGATGATGTGCCTCGACTACTACGAAATCGGCGAGAAGCTCGATGCAAACAAATCGGAAGACAAAGAGAAGAAAATTGCGATCTATGATACGATGGTAGTGATTGCAAACGAGGGGATCCGCTGCGCTCCCGACAAAGGAGAATGTTACTTTATGCGGGGATTAGCGTATGCACGGAGAGCAACGACGAAAGGAGTATTCTCCGAACTCTTTACGGCGAAGCAAATCGAGAATGATTGGCTCATCTCGGTCGATCGCACATCTGATTACACAACTCCCAACGGCGAAAATCTTCAGGCGTCCAGCTGCATCGCCTTAGGCGTCTATTACCGTTTGTGCCCGACCTTTTTCATGCTGAATTGGATATTTGGCATCAGCGGCGACCTAGACAAAGCGGTCACCTACTGCACGAGAGCGTACATCCTTGATTCAACAAGGATCGAGATCGTCAAAGAGCTAGGCGTGGCCTTGATAACGCGGGGACTGGATAGAAACAATAATGCCGACATTGAAGCGGGAAAAGAGTTTTTACGAAAGGTCCCTTCGCTCCCCTACCGATTGCAGACCGACACCGTCGACATCCGACACAGTAAAATGCTGCTCAACGATATCAGTCTTTGTCCCGGCTATTCGAGGGATGAACAACAAGATGTCTCAGAGGAGGCATTCAAGAAGTCGAACTAGCGACAGGGCGTTGGTAGACAGCCTTTTGTTTAACCGCTAAGACTCAAAGAGCGCCTAGGGGATTATTGCCCGCTATACGTATGATGTATTGGCGAGCTTGGCGCCTTGGCGGTTAAGCAAACGTTACAAGTCTTCTCCGGGTATTTTTCCTGCGGCTTCCAATCCTTTCAAACGCAACTCTTCCAGCTTTTCGTTCGAGTAAGCGATTCGCGTAATCGTAATGAAGAGGACCGGAACGATGAAAATCGCCAGCATCGTTGCGGAGAGCATCCCGCCGAGCACAGTCCAGCCTATTGTCGACCTCGCCTGCGCTCCGGCGCCTTCCGCAAACGCGAGCGGCGATACGCCGAAGATGAACGCCAGCGACGTCATAAGAATCGGACGCAGGCGCAGCTTCACTGCTTCGATCGTTGCCTCAATCATCGGCATCCCTCTGTCGACGCGTTCCTTCGCAAATTCAACAATGAGGATGGCATTCTTCGCCGCAAGGCCGATCAATGTGATCAAGCCGATCTGCGCATACACGTTGTCGCTTAACCTCGGGATCAGGGTGAGAGTGAGGATAGCGCCGAATGCTCCGATGGGGACGGCCAACAAAACGGCGAACGGCACGGACCAGCTTTCATACAACGCGGTGAGGAATAGGAATACAAAGAGCATCGACGTTGCGAAGATCGTTATTGTGCTGCTTCCTGCCTTAATTTCTTCCCGCGATAAACCTGAAAATTCATATCCGTAATCGGAAGGAAGGACCTTTGCCGCCACATCCCGCAACGCGGTAATAGCTTCACCGCTGCTGTAGCCGGGGGCGGCGTTCCCGTTGATCTCCGCCGTCCGGAACAGGTTGTAATGAGAAATCATCGGCGCGCTTTCTGTGACCCTGTACGTCGTCAGCGTGCTGAGGGGAATCATTTCACCGGCCGAATTCTTGACATAGTATTGAGACATGTTCTGAATATCCGCACGGTACGACGTGTCGGCCTGCGCGACCACGTGGAAGTTGCGGCCGTAGATCGAGAAGTCGTTGACGTAGCGGCTCCCGAGAAATGTCTGAATCGTCGAATAGACGTCGGAGATGGAAATACCCAGCTTCTTGCATTTTTCCCTGTCGACATCCAATTGAAATCCCGGCGTGCGCGCGGTAAAGAAGGAAAAGACACGGCTCAACTCCGGCCGTTTGTTGGCTTCGGCAACAAACGTCTGGACCACGTTCTCGAATTGTTTGATGTCGTCGGTGCTCTCGTGCTGCTCCAACTCGAACGAGAAGCCTCCTGTTTGCCCCAGGCCGGGGATAGCGGGAGGCGATATCACGACAATATTCGCACTCTTGACGATAGAGAGTTTCTGCTGCAGTGTGGAAATCAAAGAGGCCAGTTGCAATGATTTATCCGTCCTCTCATCCCAGGGCTTCAGCTGCGCGAAGATTGTGCCGCTGTTCGATTTTGTCGCGAATGTGATCGCATTCAATCCTCCCAAGGCCGCAAAGTGAGCAATACCCGGAGTTGTTTTCAAAATATCCATCATTGAATTTAACGCGTCCAGGCTTCGGGTTGTCGAGGATGCCTCGGGCAATTCGAACGTGATGTACAGACGTCCTTCGTCTTCAGTCGGAATGAAACCCGTCGGTTTGCTCTTAAACAAGATCGCCGTGCCTGCGAAAATACATATCAACAGAACGAGCACGATGGGAGCTTTATCGATACACTTCTTGACGCCCGCTGAGTACGAATTTGTCGTCCGTTCGAACCATTCGTTGAACCTGAAGAAGAGTCTATTCAGCCCTCTCGAATTGGCGCCGACCACAGTAGGTTTCAGGAACAGGGAGCACAGTGCGGGGGTCAGCGACAACGCGATGAAGGCAGAGATCAACACGGAAATTGCTATTGTGATCGCGAATTGCTGATACAATCTCCCGACGATTCCGGGGAGGAATCCGACGGGCACGAATACTGCGGCAAGGATTAACGCGATCGCGATAACGGGACCAGAGATATCTTTCATTGCGTTGTGTGTGGCTTCCTTTGCCGACATACCTTCGTGGTCGATATAGTGCTGGACGGCCTCGACAACGATGATGGCATCGTCAACGACGATGCCGATCGCGAGCACAAAACCAAACATGGTCAGCGTGTTGATCGTAAATCCGAGAGGAACGAAAAAAGCGAAGGTGCCAATAATCGAAACAGGGATGGCAAGCACTGGGATCAGCGTAGCGCGCCAGCTTTGGAGGAACAAAAATACCACAAGAACAACAAGTCCGAGAGCTTCGATCAACGTCCAGACGACCTCGCTGATCGATACCTTCACGACGGAGACCGACTCAAAAGGGACGACGTAGTCGACATCCTTTGGAAACGATACCTTCAGGCCATCCATGACGGCATAGACACCCTTTGCCACTTCGAGGGCATTGCTCCCGGGAGCCTGATAGACGAGCAAGTACGACGCTCGCTTGCCATCGACGAATGAATTGCTCGAATAACTGAATTTGCCCAGCTGAACGCGAGCCACGTCGCGCAAATGAACAGCAGACCCATCTTTCGGGTTCGTGCGGACAATAATATTCCGAAACTGTTCTTCAGAATTCAACCTGCTGTTCGTAAATACGGAATATTCGAATGCCTGGTTGTTGGTTTGAGGCGGCGCCCCCACAGAACCGGCAGCGATCTGCAGATTCTGCTCCGCCAGAGCATTCACCGCATCATTCGCCGTAAGACCGAGCTGCGCAAGCTTATCGGGCTGGAGCCAGATGCGCATGCTGAAGTCATCCGCGCGGGTAAATACGTCGCCGACGCCGTCGACCCGCAGAAGCGCATCCCGCACGAATATGTTGGTATAGTTGTCCAGGAAGGTAACGCCGTGCGTTCCGCCGGGGGAGTAAATAGCGACCAGCATCAGGATGCTCGGATTTCTTTTCCGCGTGGTCAAACCGAGCCGTTTGACATCGTCGGGTAATTGGGGCGTTGCGATGCCGACCCTGTTCTGGATGTCGAGCGCCGCGATGTTCGGGTCTGTGCCGACGTTCAGCGTGACAGTGATCGTGCTGTGTCCGTCGCTCGTGCTGTTCCCCTGCATGTAGGCCATGCCGGGGGTTCCGTTGACCTGGGATTCGATCGGAGTCGTGACGGTCTGTTCGACGGTTTGAGCATCCGCCCCGTTGTAGACGCCCGTTATCTGAACTGTTGGCGGTGTAATATCGGGATACTGACTGATTGGCAATTTGGAAATGGCCAAGATACCGTTCAACACGATGACGATAGAAATTACTATGGCTGTTACCGGTCTCTTAATAAACAGATCTGCAATCATTACATTTCCTGTTTAGGGATTATTTGCTCTGGGCGGCTGCCACACTTGGTTGCGATGATGCGGAAATAACTGTCACCGGAGAATTATCACGTAATTTCTGAACTCCTTCCACGACGATCTGTTCTCCGACCTGCAGTCCATCATTAACAATGACCATAGCGTTGATAATCTTTCCCAGACCAATTCTGCGTTGGGAGACTTTGCCGTTGCTGGCCACGTACACAAAATATTCTCCCATCTGTTCCACCACTGCTTTGTATGGAATAAGAATACTTTCGGCGGAACTGCTGGCCTGCACGCGAAGATTGCACGTTAGTCCGGCCCGGAGAGCATTTTTTGCGTTTGGGAAGATCACCCGTATCCGGATCGTCCCAGTCTGAGAATCGACGGACCGATCCAGAAAGCTGATACGCCCCGGAGACGGATAGGCAGATTGATCGGGAAGCACGATCGTAAAAGTCGAATCGCGCAAGCTGTCACCCGCCTGGAGGAGATGGGTAAATCGTCCGATCTGTTTTTCATCCACCGCGCAGTCGACGGCCATTGGGTCGTCGGATGAAAGCGTGTTGAGCAGCGTTTGCCCCGCCACCACCGACGACCCGAGTTTCACGGACGAGATGCCGATGGTGCCGTCGAACGGGGCTTCGATGACGGAATAGCGCAGGTTCGTCTGCACATTTTTGACGTTCGCCTCTAATGACGCAACCTGGCTTTTCGCCGATTGCAGATCGGCCTGGGCGTGTTCTAACGTTTGCCGTGCGACGGCATCTCTCTTGGCGAGGTCGCGGTACCTGTCGGCATCCTGTTGAGCCTTCGCAAGAGTTGATTTTGCAGAATTTAAATTGGCGATCGCTTGATCGTACGCGGCTTTATATTGCTGCTGGTCGATCGCATAGAGTTTCATTCCTTTGCTGATATGCTGGCCGTCCTTGAAATAGATGTTCGTCACGTAGCCGGAAACCTCGGGCCTCACTTCAACCTGATTGATCGCAGTGACCGTCGCCGGGTATTCATCATAGTACACTGAAGCACCAAGCTTGACGTCATATACCGCCACCTGCAAAGGCGGAGGCGCTTTTTGTGCGCCGGCATTATTGTTGCTGCATTCCGCAAGGACAAAAGACAGGAAAATTGCTAAACTTACCACGCGCATTGTATTGTTCATAGGTAGATGGATGATGTTTTAAAATCCCGGCAATTCTTGCTATTGATATTGAAGCGTTCCGAGAGCCTTTTGAACGTCCAGCTTGCTGCTGAGCAGCTGGTACAAGGCGTTCGTGTGATTTACCTGCGCGGCCCGCAGATCGGTCTCGGCCGATATAACTTCGAGATACGTTTTCGTTCCTGCTTTGTATTGAAGCTGGATGGTCTCATAAACGTCCTTTGCGAGTTCGAGGTTCTCTTTAAGGACATGATAATTGTTCAGGTCGCTCTTGTAATTTGCCATCGCTTCGGCATATTCCGTATTAACAGAATTCTTCAGTGAGATAAAGTCGTAATCGAAGAGGTCGAGCTCCAATTGGGCTTGCTTGATCTGCTGGTACCTTTTCCCCCCTTCAAAAATCGGGAAAGAGAGCTGCAGTCCTACGACCGAACTCGGGTAATTAGTATTGTAGAGTTGAGCGTACGCCCTGCTCGCATAGTTGTAATTATAGCTTCCAAACAACGTCAATGAGGGGAGAAAGCTCCATTCATAATAATCCAGATTGTCCTCCTGCAGTCTCTTTTGCGTCTGCAGCGATTGATACTCAATCCTGTTTTCATAATGAATTGATTGAGCAGTATCGAGCAGCGCTTCCCGCTCCATCTGACCGCTGCTGTAGGTCAGCTTCAGTACTGCCGCCGGCGGATAGCCCATTTGTTCCTTCAGAAAGGCGTACCGCGCTTTCAGAAATTCTTCGCTCTGTTTTTTTTCGGCCTTCGCGTTGTTCAGCAAAATGGTAGCCCGCTTGTAGTCGGTCTTATCGGCGATGCCTCCTTTATACTGATCGAATGCATCCTGGTAACTTCGCTGAAGACGTACAATATCCTCGTCGATCAACTCAATTTCTTCTTGAGTTACCAGCACCGAATAGAATGCTTTGCTGACGTTTGCTGTGACTTCGATCTTGTCGGCGACCGTTTGTTCTGACGCGCGGCGGCGGACATCGCCGGCGCTGCTGCTCGCCAACAAAACGTCTCTATTAAAGAGAGTCTGGGACAAAGAGAACTGACCGACTGAGACATATGGCAAGCCGGTCGCCACTTCCGTCACACCGCCTGCCATTCCAATAGACGTCGGAACGTTGGGGAAATGCTCGTAAGAGTAATTAAAATTGATCTGAGGGAACCAATCCGCTAGCTTGCCTTTAATAATTCTTTCCGTTATCTCTTCATCCATGAGAGACTTTTCAACCGACGGCTGATGAGACAAGGCATAATGCACACAATTCTGCAGTGTGGCAGTTCCAAGCAGCGAATCCGAACCGGCACGTGTTTGCGCCTGAAGAGGCCAAAAGAGAAACACAATTGCGGTAAGGGTCCATCCCCAGGTGGATACAGATCTTTCTATTCTTCTATTCTTCTGCTTCATGTCGTCGTACTATTTCATTTCTATAAATACAAGAAAATCACCGTCGTTCATTTGCAAACGTATATATTGAGTATGGCAGAGACGCTTAACATAACGCCTGCACCCCATCTTCGGATCCGGCCGGCGCAGGAATGGAACTCGCCATTGTTCCAACAGGTACTACGGGATCCCGACGTGATTCTATAAATGAACTGCTCGATCAGGGTTGTTGACTGTTTGAATTGGCAATGGATACTGAATTTCGCAATTTTTCTAATGAAATTCAATCGAGATGCCGATAACGTTTCTGAAGATCCTACAGAATCTTCATCAACTTCTGAAACGACCTGTCACGGCAATGCGATGGCAATGATTGCAGCGGCTCCCGCGATCAAAACGGAGTAGAGGATAATCTGATAGGCCTTCTTCTTATCCTTTGCCTTTGAAAGATCATCGTCTATGTGGTGAATTCCGCCAAGAGCCCCGAAATTATAGAGCCCAGCGCGGCCAAACCCCGAACAAAAATGGTAGAATGCCTGCAAAAAACCGGACGCAGACAGAGCTGCCGGAAAGAAGACCAGCAGGCGCCACCATGGATCAACTCCGGCACCTTCCAGCGTTCCGATCAGCACGAGGGATATGGCGAGAGAAACCCAGCCGACATTCCGCCGGCGCGCTATTTCATCCGGACCTATGTTGCATTGGCCGGGAATATATTCATTCTGAGTCATAATTTCCGATCAGCGATTTCACTCTTCTGCGTTAGTGAACAAAAATGCCGGACATTGAATTCCATTTTCAACCCACGATGAGGCCGGCTAATTCCTCGCCGCTTTAAGTGTTTTGGCAAGGGTGATCAATTCATTGAAGAATGTTTCGACGCGATCTCCCCGCATCCCTTCGCGCAGCGGTTTGAACAGCGCGGGATTCACCGGAACACTTTCCTTCATCACCGCCATATACACTTCGGCGGGAACATGAATCGCATTCCGGATCGGAAACATCTGTAATTCAATAACGACTTGCCGGAGTTGTTCAATGGCCCGCGCCCCTCCGGCATTTCCAAAACCCACGAAGCCGACCGGCTTACCGTTCCACTGCGGGAAGACCCAATCCAGCGCGTTCTTGAGGACGGCAGGATATCCGTGATTGTATTCCGGAGTGACCATGATATATCCATCCGCCTCACCGACTTTGGCCGCCCATTTCTTCCCGAGCTCATTCGAATAATTTCCCTTGTTCGAAGCCGAAGAAATCGGTTCGTCGTAAAAAGGGAGCGGCCAGTCGCGAAGGTCGACGAGCTCGCACGCGACGTCCGCCTTCTTGCTCAACTCGTCGAAGATATACCCGGCCGGTTTTTCGCTAAAGCGTTTTTGGCGGGTGCTGCCGACGATGACATGTATTTTTGGTACGATCGTTTCCAGAATATTCGTTGCCCTCATGATGTATCAATGTCTTTGCGATTTTCTGTTTTTCAAACGGTCCGACAAGTTTTTAAGAAGGCCGAGCAGATATTCAGCGTTGACAGAATAGTACACCTCCTGGCCGCGGCGCTCGTCGACGACGAGACCGCTGCCTTTGAGCGTTTTCAAATGCTGCGAGACGGCAGGCTGTGAAAGCTCAACGATCCGAACGAGTTCGCCGACTGTTTTCCGGCCTTTGATAAGAGATTCGAGGATCCGATAACGGCTCTTGTTTCCGATCCCTTTGCCAAACTCATTGATTTCTTTGCACAGATCGGTCATACAATGATATTTGCATATAAGTATGTACTTATATTTTAACAGGTCAGGAATGGCGATAAGTTCCTTGGATTACGAGATTATCCCGTGCGATACGGGGATCGGATCGGAGGGCATAGAGCATTGGTGCTGCCAATTCAGAAGGATCATAGCGCCGACAACCACGCAGGAGATCAGAATATGGGAAGATTGTCCTTCAACGAATATAGATCAATTTTTGAATCTGTCGGACCCCCACAACTTCCAGCCTGGCAATATAAACGCCGCTGGCCATATTTTCAGGTTTCCAGACGTAGCGGTGCTCACCCACGCTCAACGCGCCTGTTTGCAGCGTGGCAATTTCTTTTCCAAGGAGATTATAGATTCTTAGAGACCCTTGCGCAGATCGCGGACAGAAGAACGTCAGCACCGTCCCGCCATTAAAAGGATTGGGATAGTTCGGCAACAGGTAAAAGGATGAGATCGCCGCAGGAGATTTTGCAGCGACCGCAGTGAGGTGAGAAACAGCCGCAGTATCAAGAACACCAACCAATTCATCGGCGTTGTTATAGACACGGATTTGTACAGTCGCCGCGCCGTTAGGAATCGCAAGATTTTCCTGGAATAAAAATTCCGAAAGGGGCGTGACAAAATGCGGCACCCCCTCATACAGAATCTCTCCCTTCGCATCGGTGAAGACTGCTTTTGCAGTGCCGCTATAGAATACGCCGTAAACGGCAGACAAGGTTTGCGCGATAGGATCATAGGCTAATCGTTCGGCAATCGCGCCGACAGAATCCACGTCCACTATTGGATCCCGAACTTTCGCAGCCCACCAATTTTCAGTAAAATCATATTCCCCCCCGTTGGCAGCAAGTTCAACCATCGGCCCCTTCACTTCAATCTCCATGTACGGCGGGGGGCCGTTCCCGCTGACATATACTGAAACGCGTGCTCCGTTGTCCGGATACTGAGCGTCTTCAAAGATTGGAAAAGTTTTTGCGAAGACAGCCGTATCCGAACGATCGGCATAGGCGATCCAACCTTTATCGGGGTCAGCGAAGATCTTTTGATTGTCCGGGTAAAATTGAACGCCGTATATGCCCGGAGCAACTTCGCCTTTCCAGGAACTTGAATTCCCCTGAGGAGAGACGCCGCTTTGTCCATAATGACTGTTGGGATTGACAGGAAAATAGGCCCAGTAATTCTGGTAATCTGTTTTGCCGGGATGGTTGACGATCGACTGTGTTATACTCCACATGCTCCAATTCACCGCTGTCGTCCCTTCATTAATAATCGTCTCATCCATTCTCACCCGGCTTGTCCCTGGGTACATTGTCGCCTTGCGTTTGAATTTAATGCCGGGTGCATACCACTGTTCCGTCGAGCTCGAGATAGCAACGCTGACTGAATCTTTTGTCCTGGAAGTATCATCTATTGTGTACGCTCCATAATCAAGCGTAGGAGGAGGAGGCCACCCTCCTTGACTCCATGCGCTTTGAGGCGCGGGCCAGGTCTTGTATCCTCCAAAGTTATACCAATTGCCGTTCTTCGCGGGAGTGAAGGTCGTATCGAACAGGCTCGAGTTAACAAGAATGGAGGGAAAATTCCCCAAATCGTACTGCATCACGCGACCGCCGATGGCCGGCTCAGTTGCAATTATGATGAGACCGTTCTGCATGACGACCGCATCCCAACCCCATGCTTTGTAATTGGAAATAGATTGAAGTGTGAGGTTTGAATCTTGCGCTTGCAGGAGGATATAATGCAAAGACGCCAGGAGGATATATGTTTTTCGCATTTCTTCTTTCTTACTGTGCGGTCATTTTCGTTTGATGAAAACTATCGCTGCGGAATATTCCTAACCAAGGTAAGCATAGCAGGTCTCCAAAATCAAGCGAAATTAACTTTGTCTAGTGGTGCCCTAATTTCGGCGGACATGTAGGAGACGTGAGGATTGTCATTCTGGGGACATCTTTAGTAACCATTCTTGAAATTAGGGAACTACACTCTGTATTGATTATTCCCGTCCTACCGACTACATTTAATATAGCCTGTAATCCATTACGAACCCAAATAACGTTGACAGTAGATCTTTCAGTTGCGCGGCGGAAGGACGCTAATTACTCACGCCGACGACCAATGGAGCGATACCTTCAAACGACATCTAATTTTTTTTGCAGCAGGTAATCGGGCCTTTGCACATCGTGAAAAGCATGAGCACTGAGAATTTCGATAAGGTCAGCATGACCGCTACGTTTGTAGCTTATTGGAGGCAGTACACGGACATCCCTTTCG
>Ga0265320_10001819_pt1 | contig 15128 bp, 9 predicted proteins | sample 4827metaG_FD_202087 | JGI IMG/M metagenome (GOLD analysis project Ga0265320, IMG submission 202087) | Rhizosphere microbial communities from Carex aquatilis grown in University of Washington, Seatle, WA, United States - 4-8-27 metaG | ecosystem: Host-associated > Plants > Roots > Rhizosphere >...
CGACAAACAGACGATCAAAGAACTGGTTCCGGACCTGAAAAAACCGCTCTTCTACGTTTCCGGCCCTGAACCGATGGTGGAAGCCATCGGGAAAATATTGCGACAGCTTGGCATTCCTCAAAAGCGGCTCAAACAGGATTGGTTTCCTGGTTATCCTGCGGAGTAGCCCCGAAAGCTTTCGCTCCAAGCGGGTCACGGGTAAGACAAGAAGATGGATGGATATCATTGCCAGTTTGTCTTCGCCCGCAACGCCGGGCACGTGGATGGCAGAGTGAAACAACAAACGTTGGCTGAAGCCCTGGAATGGTTGTGGCTGGATTACCATCCGGTGATGAAATAGGGTGGTGGAAAACAAGTGACGGCAAGCCGCAACGCGGGAATGGCGATGTGGCTTTGGAAAGTTTGGGCATGACTGCTAATTTTTTCTTGCAGTCACCGCATGACTGGGAATGACAAATAGAAAATTGGGCGCGCTCAACTGCACCCCGGCCAGCCCGGCCTGCTTCAAAAATTCCTCATACTCGTGCGCATGGCGAATGTCCATCAGCAGCAGCCGTCCGCCCGGTTTCAACACCCGCACGATTTCGCGCAAGGCCCGCTCGCGCCCGTCACGCTGATAAATGTTGTGCAGCGCCCAGCTTGATACCACGGCGTCAAAGCTGTCCGCCTCGAAGGGAAGCTGTCGCGCGTCGCCGGTCTGGATTTCAATCCGGCCTTCCATGCCTTCGGCCCGCGCGTTGGCTCGGGTCGTTTCAGGATTGTTGCCGGATTGGTCCTCGGCCTGCCAAAGATCCACGCCCGTAACCGAACCGCTTGTGAGCCGCTTCGCCACGCCGATCAGCATCAATCCGCGGCCGCAGCCTACATCCAGCACCCGCTCGTCGCCGCGCCAGGGAATTTTATCCAGCAACCGTTCACGCAACCTCACCTTGAGCACCTTGCTGCCGAAAACCATCAGCGCCGCCGTCAACATCCAACAGCTGCCGCCCCAGATTCCGATGCCGGCCAGCAGATTGATGATGACTGACCCGTGACCGGCAAACTTTGCCAGCGCCAGTCCGCAAATCAAACCCGCCACACCGCCGAGAAAAAACTGACGCACCACTTTGGGCGCGTCCACACCATAGTCGGCCTTGCACGGGGTTATTCCTGACTCCATGAAAAAAGTTTAGCGAACCGATGGATGGGAGTCACGAACGCAATCTGACCGCCTCGCGGTCCAACGCGGATTGCCAACTCCTCCCCAAAACCCACGCTCTCCTTGATCTGCATCCGAAAGGAAATTGGTTGAGAGTTCACGGTTTAGGGTTGAGCGTCACTGTCGCCACTTCGACCTGGGTTTGTCATCGTCATACTTCACATGAAATCCGATTTCGCGTTTCGGCCGGCCTGGCGGCGACATAAGCTGCCGGATGGCATCAAAGACAACTTTGAACTGCGCGTCATATTTATTTTCCAGCGCCGCGAGCTTCCGCGCCAGTTCGGCATTGGAGGCCAGCATCTGCCTCAACCGCACGAAGGCGCGCACCACCTGCACGCTGGTCTGCGCCGCCCGCTCGCTGTTCAACACATTGGCCAGCATCAACGCGCCGTGCTCGGTAAAGGCAGAAGGCAAGTACGGCGAAAATTTGAGCTGAGCGAGGTGGTCACAATTTGTGACCACCTCGGTCTTTTCCTTTTCGGTAAGCTGGAACATGAAATCGGGCGGAAAGCGGCTCAGGTTGCGTTTAACTGCTTGGTTGAGAACCTTGGTGGGGACGCTGTAAATGACAGCCAAGTCGCTGTCGAGCATCACCTTCTCACCGCGAATGGAGAGGATTGCCCGCTCAATTCGTTCCACCGGAACGACAGTCATCTGCCCGTTCATTTCACGCCTTTCTCTCGAGGTGGTCACAGTTTGTGACCACCTTTAAGGTCGCAATTTACGACATTAACCGAACCGATCACAGTTTGTGACCGGTTCTTCGAGGTGCCAATTTGGCATCTCAAAATGACGCGCACGGAGTGACGCGCCCTATCTGACTAATTCTTCGCCGTGGCAAGTTCTTCCTCGAAATCCACGATTTTCTTTGCTTGCACCAGGAACCACCGGTCAATCTTGGCCAGGCTGAAAATCTCGTCGATGGTAAAGCCGGCACGAAGAGCGATTCAATATTTCTTCAGCCCCCAATGGTCAGCAAGACGTTGGGCTTCCCCCGCCGTCAGCGAAATGACGGCGCCGTGCTTGGGCGAGGAAAAATTCGTGGTTTTCATCACCCCGTCGTTGAAATAGCCGAGTTTGGTGAAGGTCTTGAAGTCCGTGGTCTCGCTGAAGCCCATGTTGTTGGGATGCAGACCAAAGACGTCATACATCAGCACCCATTTGTTTTCACCGTTGCGCTTCCAGATATTGGGCGCCTCGCACCCCACCGTTTCCGGATCCACCTTGGCCGGGTCAAAAACATAGTCCCGGTTGATCTTGTCCGACACAGCTTGTTTGATGCCGCCACCGGGTTCCTGGGCCACATAAAAAAGGTGAAACTGGTCGCCCACTTTGGAAATGTCCCCGTCCAAGATTTGGGTGTCACGGGGATATTTGAAAAGTTCTTCAGGATACGTGTCCAGCTTCGTGAACGCGTCGTCCGTGTAGCTGTAATAGAGCCGGGTCTTTCCGTGGCCGAGGCGCATGGTGAAATAAATCATCATTTTGCCCTTCGCCGCATCGTAAATGGTCTCGGGCGCCCAGACACAGCCGACGTCGGCCAGGCCGGGAAACGCCTGGTCCACCCGTAGATCCGTGTGCGACCATTCAACGAGGTTGGTTGATTTCAGGAGCACCAGGGCGCGGTTGTTGCCCCAGTCATATTTTTCCGCGTCGCGCTGCCATTCGGTCGTGCGATAGCCCATTTGTTTCCCGAAAATGTGCAAGTCGGTCATCGAAAGGTAGAACGCATTGTCGGGGCCGCGCACGATGTGCGGGTCGCGGATGCCCTTCTGTTCGGCGAGATCGGCCCCCGCCATGACGGGCTGGCCGCTGTTTACGTCGGTGAACGTGTAGCCATCGGAGCTTAGCGCGAAATGGAGGCTATGATCTTGATCCAGAAAATAAACCAGGAGATACGCGGCCAAATCCTTTTCCGCAGGCACCTTTGCTTTCTGTACTGTGGCGCATCCGGTGGCCATCAGGATTGCGGCGGCGAGCAATGACAGCAAAGTTTTCATATGCGCGTCAGTTTCTTTGACGCATGGAAGCTTGGCAAGCCATTCTCACCCGCCCGATTTGGAACGCAGCGTGAAACAACAAACGTTGGCTGAAGCCTTGGAAAGGCTGTGGCAGGACTACCAGCCGGTCGCAAAGCAAACGGGGCGCGGTTATTGTTTCAACTCCAGCGGAGTTGTGTCAATCGGCCCAGTGTGGGGCACCACCTTGAATCGAACTTGTCTGGCCGGTTCGCGGCTTGCACAATCAGCGTGCATCAAATGAAAAAACTTCCTGGTATTCTTTACGTCTCGCTATGGCTTGTTGGCTCCGCCTTCGCTGAAGTTCCCAGTTGGGGATTGGGACCGTTTGCCCGCCCCGCAGGTGTCAACCCCATCATCGCACCGAACACCAATTCGTTCTTCACCTGTCCCATGAGCGGAAAGCCGGTGCCTTGGGAAGGTTTGCACACGTTCAATCCCTCCGCTGTCGTCAAGGACGGCAAAGTCTATGTGGCGTATCGCGCCGAGGACGGTTCCGGTTCGGCAGCCATCGGCTCGCACACGTCGCGTCTGGGTTTGGCGGTCAGTGAAGATGGTTTGCATTTTAAAACGCTGCCCACACCGACGCTATTTCCTGCAGACGACAATCAACAAACCAACGAGTGGCCCGGCGGCTGTGAAGACCCGCGTTTGGTGGAAACCGAAGACGGCATGTTTGTCATTACCTACACGCAATGGAATCACCACGTTGCGCGCCTGGCCGCAGCCACTTCCTGGGATCTGCTTCAATGGACCAAACATGGCCCGGTCTTCAGCGACCAGCCCGGTTTTTGCAAATCGGGGGCCATCGTCACCAGGCTTTCCGCTGGACGATTGAAGGCCGCAAAGATCAACGGCAAATACTGGATGTATTGGGGCGAAGGCACCATCAGTTGCGCCAGCTCAGATGACTTGATCCATTGGCACCGCGAGCAACCCGTGCTGCCGGCGCGCGCCGGCAAGTTCGACAGCGCGCTGGCTGAAGCCGGCCCGCCTGCCGTCCTCACCGACCAAGGAATTGTCGTGCTCTACAACGGCAAGAATGCCGATCCCGGCGACGTGTCACTGTCACCTGGAATTTACTCCGCCGGACAGGCGCTTTTCGATGCCAAAAGCCCGACGCATCTCCTTGCGCGCACCGACCAGCCGTTCTACCAACCTGAAGCGCCCTATGAACGTACCGGCCAATATGCCCCCGGCACCACCTTCATCGAAGGCCTCGTGTTCTTCCACAATCAATGGTTTTTGTATTACGGCTGCGCCGACTCTTTCGTGGCCGTGGCTGTGGGTGATCCGGGAAGAAAATAAAAATCAGTTCCGCGGCCGGTGCAGCGGGTAAACCGCGAAAGATGCCAAATATCAGTTTGTATTCGCCCGCAGCACCGGGCACACCGATCGCGGCGCGAAACAGCCGAAAACTGGCTGAAGCCTTGGAAAGGCTGGGCAGGACTGCCAGCCGGTGATGAAGTAAAGCGGGAAACAGTTTGGTCGCATTTTGCACGCTTCCAAATGAAATGTCCGACTTCAACTGAGTCACTGAAGCTGGACAGGGATTCATGGGCGAAATACTGTTGATCCATGAAGCGTTTGCTGCCGGTCGTCAGTCTGTTGCTCCTGCCGGCCGGCGGTCTGCGCGCCGCCGACTGGAAATTGGCCTGGTCGGATGAGTTCAACTACCAGGGTTTGCCGGCCCCGGCCAAATGGGATTACGAAGAAGGCTTCGTCCGCAACCACGAAAGCCAATACTATACCCGGGCACGCTTGGAAAACGCCCGGGTGGAGAACGGCCATCTCATCCTCGAATGCCGCAAGGAGCATTACCAGCCAAAGAACCATGTCCCGGTGGAATACACCTCCGCCAGCCTCATCACGCGCCAAAAGGCCGACTGGCAATACGGCCGCATCGAAGTCCGCGCCAAACTGCCCCAGGGCAGCGGAGTGTGGCCCGCCATCTGGACGCTGGGCACAAACATCACGAAGGCCGGCTGGCCGCGCTGCGGTGAAATTGACATCATGGAATTCATCGGCAAGGACCCTGAAACCATCCACGGCACCATTCATTATTTTGCGGACGGCGGGCACCGGTCCAACGGCGGCACCCTGAAGACGGTCCGGCCGTTTGATGGCTTCCACACCTACGCCATCGAATGGACACCGGAGCGGATTGATTTCTACTTTGACCGGGAAAAATACCATTCCGTGGACGTTGGCGCGGCGGATCAGCCCGGCGGCGGCAATCCCTTCCGCGCCCCGCACTACTTGCTGCTCGACTTTGCCCTGGGCGGCTGGGGCGGACCGATTGACGACGCGAAGCTGCCGCAACAATTCATCGTCGATTACGTCCGAGTCTATCAGGCGATATCGCCCAAGGAGCCAACGGCGACAAGGTAACTCCAACGGAGTTACGTCATTCAGCCCAGCGTTGGCGGTCCGAGCCGGACGGGCGAGGAGCGGCTACGCTGGGTAATAATCGCAAAATGAAAACAACTCTGGAGGAGTTGTGCCGGGCGGCGGCGGGATGGTGGCCGTGCGCAAGCACCAACTCCTTCAGAGTTGATGCAATTGTTGGAACAATTTCCCAGGGTAGTCCCGAAAGCATTCGAGGCAACCGCTGGGCTGATGGATTTGAATCCCGTTCGGATTCGCGGACGGAGCGCGAAGCTAAACCCGCTTCTTCGGCAAATCATCGAACAAAGTTTTGTGAGGGATTTCTCCCTGATATCCAAATTGCGAAACTTGGCTAACCCAACCACCAGCATGCAGCATCCATTGAGACCAATGCTCGCGCATCTTGGCTTCTGGAACTTCGAGGTCTTCCCAAATTTTTCGAACCTGCCGCGGGTCACGCATAAGCAACGCATACGCTCGTTGCCGCTGTTCGTAAGAAACAAAAGTTGCACACAAGGGAACTTCAATCCGAAGGTTTTGATTTGCGAGAATGTCTTCCTTGTTATTGGCGATAACGTCGGCAAGCTCAAGTGTATTCAAGGCTAAATAATACGCACACAAAGCAACTTCGAAGTTTTCTTTGTCAGTGAAAATTTCATTTAACCAAGGTAGCGCTTTCGGAAGCTCTCGGAGATATTGCCATGCGATCTTGGCGTGACCGTTGAGTGATTCGGGCCAACCAATTAACTTGCTCTGGTGAAAAAGAGGTTCACGGCGACTAGAGTTGTCAGGATCTTGAATCTTGGCCTTTGCAAGATTCATGGCGAGATCCAACTGTTGTGTCTCAAGGCACAATGCCCCGTGCAGAGCTTGGTAAGAAAAAGCTGCCGCCGCCGGAAATTCTCCAAGCATTACGTAGCCACCCCGATTCCAATTCTTTGGCGACAAAAGGTCGTCCATGATTCCAATTTGGCTTTTCATAGCATCTCTCCCTGACTCAACCCCCGCAAGAGCCACTGAAATCAGCGAGTCATATACTTGAATACCATCTAAGCAAACCAGAATAGCTTCGTCATTTTTCAGCACTGGTTTTTCCCACCGCTTTCGCCACACGGCCAGCCGCTCAGGAATCATTGCTTTAGCTCGTTGTGTCAACCGTCTCCAAATTAAAACATCGCCTGCGCGCGCAACCGATAAAGCGTTGTGGTAGTTCGGATCAGGAATGATAAGTGCCGTACTTTCAACATTCGATGAAGCCGGTGTGACAGGTGCTGGTGGCGCAGCAATCGCAACTTCGGTTGCCGGCACTTCTTTGCCCCCGGGTGTTTGTGCGAATGGATTCTTTCCGATCGGAGGTTTTTTTAAAGCTGGCTCGTCATGAAGTTCCCTTAACAATTCTTCAAACTCCTCCTCGAGTTTTTGCCCCTCGCTCAAATTGACGTAGAATCGTGTCCCCATGAATTTTGGAACTTCCGCCTTTCCTTCGCCTTGTCGAATAATCGGGATGAATTTTGTCGTGCCCAAATCTCTAATCAGTTCGCCGGTGACAATCATTGCCTCGTATCCGACCCCGCCTTTTCCCTCGTCAGCTTTGCGAACGTAGGCATCGGTGCAAATCATTAGGACGCGATCAGCCCAAGTGACAGACTGCTCCATGAACTTCGCGACATCTTCGCCACGCCTCAAGTCCCAGCGGTCGAAGCGAACATCAATTCCGTTCTCGCGAAGTTTAGTAGCAAGCTCAGCAACCCATGCCTTGTGCTCGGGATTGTCATGCGAATAAGAAATGAAGACTTTGGGAATTTTTTCTCGTTGGTCTCCATTCATAACCAAGCTGCGCTTAGTTCTTCGACCCTGCCAACTCCTCCTCGAAATCCACAATCTCTTTGATTTGCACCAGAAACCAGCGATCAATTTTCGTGAGGTTAAAAATCTCGTCGATGGTGAAGCCGGCTCTCAGCGCGTGCCGGATGAAAAAAATCCGTTCGGCATTGGGCACACTCAGTTTGCGGCTGATGACGTCGCGCGGGAGGATGTCGCGGTCGCCATAGATTTCCGTGCCGATGCGCCAGGGTTTGCCGTCGCCGCCCAAACCGCTGCGGCCGATCTCCAGCGAGCGCAGGCATTTTTGCAGGCTTTCCTTGAACGTCCGGCCGATGGCCATCGCCTCGCCGACGCTTTTCATCTGCGTGGTCAGCGTTGGATCGGCCTGCGCGAATTTCTCGAACGCGAACCGCGGAATCTTGGTGACAACGTAATCAATCGTCGGTTCAAAGCTGGCCGGGGTCTCGCGCGTGATATCGTTCTTGATCTCGTCGAGCCGGTAGCCTACGGCGAGCTTGGCGGCAATTTTCGCGATGGGAAAGCCGGTGGCCTTGGACGCCAGCGCGGAACTGCGGCTGACCCGCGGGTTCATCTCGATGATGACCATGCGGCCGTTGTCCGGGTTGACGCCGAACTGGATGTTCGAGCCGCCGGTCTCCACGCCCACGGCGCGGATCACGGCAAAACTCTGGTCGCGCATGATCTGGAATTCCTTGTCCGTGAGCGTCTGGATGGGCGCCACGGTGATGGAATCGCCGGTGTGCACGCCCATCGGGTCGAAGTTTTCGATGGAGCAGATGATGACGCAGTTGTCGGCCTTGTCGCGCATCACTTCCATTTCAAATTCCTTCCAACCAAGCAGCGATTCCTCGATGAGGATTTCCGAAACTGGCGAGAGGTCCATGCCGCGCTTGGCGAGCTCGTCAAATTCGTCGCGGTTGTAGGCGATGCCGCCGCCGGTGCCGCCGAGGGTGAACGCCGGCCGGATGATGAGCGGGAACCGGCCGATTTTCTCCGCGACGGCGCGGGCTTCATCCACATTGTGCGCGGTGCCGGAAATCGGGACGTCGAGCCCGATGGAAAGCATGAGGTCCTTGAAAACCTGCCGGTCTTCGCCCTTCTGGATGGCTTCGGGTTTGGCGCCGATCATTTCCACGTCATGCCGTTCGAGCGCGCCGTTTTTGTGCAGGGCCATGGAGGTGTTCAACGCCGTCTGGCCGCCGAGCGTGGGCAACAGGACCAGCTTGCCTTTTGCCTTGAGCTTTTTCATCTCCGCCTTCTCGCGCACAATGATTTTTTCGACGCATTCGGGCGTGATGGGCTCGATATAGGTGCGGTCGGCGAACTCCGGGTCGGTCATGATGGTGGCCGGGTTGGAGTTGACGAGGATGACGCGGTAGCCTTCCTCGCGGAGGGCCTTGCAGGCCTGGGTGCCGGAATAATCGAACTCGCACGCCTGACCGATGATAATCGGTCCGGCGCCGATGATGAGGACGCTGTGAATGTCAGTGCGCTTGGGCATAGTTCAAACGGCCCAGATGAAACACGGATTTGGCACGGATTAAAAGACAAAACAAAATCGATCTTACAGCAATCTCGACTGATTTCCTGCCGCCGTTTTCAATCCCAGCTTTTTGTAACTCAATTCCGTCGCCACGCGGCCCTGCGACGTGCGGTTCAAATAGCCTTCCATGATGAGATACGGCTCATAGACCTCCTCGATCGTGTCCGGTTCCTCACCCACGGCCACCGCCAGCGAATTCACCCCCACTGGACCGCCACCGAATTTCACGATGACGGCTTCCAGAATGCGCTTGTCCATTTCATCCAGGCCGTTCTGGTCGATTTCCAGCATGGCCAGCGCCTTGTCCGCCACGTCGGCGGTGATGCGGCCATCGTGCCGCACCTGGGCATAATCGCGCACGCGGCGAAGCAGGTTGTTCGCGATGCGCGGCGTGCCGCGGCTGCGCCGGGCGATTTCATGCGCGCCCGCCGGCTCGATTTCCACCTTCAGCAGACGCGCCGAGCGGACAATGATCGTCTCCAGGTCCACGGCGATGTAGTAATCCAGCCGTTCGCGCACGGCAAAGCGCGTAAGCAGCGGCGCGGTGAGCAGGCCGCTGCGCGTGGTCGCGCCGATGAGCGTGAAGCGCGGTAGGTTCAACCGCACGCTGCGCGCGTTCGGCCCCTGGTCGATGATGATGTCGAGTTTGAAATCCTCCATCGCCGGGTACAGGTACTCCTCGATGGTCTTTTGCAGGCGATGGATTTCGTCAATGAACAGCACGTCGCCTTCCTCGAGATTGGTCAGCAACCCCGCCAGGTCGCCGGCCTTTTCAATCGTCGGGCCGCTGGTGCTTTTGAAACTGGCCCCCATCGCCTTCGCCAGAATGTTCGCCAGCGTGGTCTTGCCCAGACCGGGCGGGCCGCTGAGCAGGATGTGGTCGAGCGGCTCCTTGCGTTGCTTGGCGGCGGCGACCCCGATTTCCAGCCGTTCCTTCACCTTGGGCTGGCCGGTGAATTCAGAAAACAGCGAGGGCCGCAGCGTCATTTCCAACGCCACGTCTGGTTTGTTCAAAGTGGAAACTGCGCGTTCGGGCATCGCTGCAAAGATGCGGAAACCTTCCGCGAGCGACAAGGTCAAATGCGTCCGGTCCGATCAGCGCAGACTGGACAGAAAACACCAAAACAATTTTGGGAGAGTTCTTTGCCAAAAACGGTTGGCAAGTGTCACCCGCACTTCCGTATGTTAAGCTCGTGCAATTTGTTAAATTTCCTATGAGAAATATTAAAATACTGACATCGATGGCTGCAATGTTCTGCTGGTCCGGCCTTGCCACAAACGCCTTCGCCAGCGAAGCGGGCATCAACATTCCGGATCTGACCCAGGTCAGGTTCGACGGCCTGGCCGGCATCAGCGGCGTGACGCTGATGTATCTGGGCATTGTGATGTGTGTCATCGGCGCCGCCTTTGGCCTGGTGCAATACCGGTTGACCAAGGCCTTGCCCGTGCACGCCAGCATGGGCAGCGTGTCGAACATGATTTGGGAAACCTGCAAGACCTACCTTTTCCAGCAAGGCAAGTTTCTCCTCATCCTCTGGGTTTTGATCGCGGTCTGCATGGCCTATTACTTCATCGGCCTGCCTTGGAACAACCCCGACAATCAACTGAGCCATGGCATATTGGTGCGCAATGGCTGCGTCATTTTGCTCGCCTCGGTCCTGGGCATCCTGGGTTCCTACGGCGTGGCCTGGTTCGGCATCCGCATCAACACGGTGGCCAATTCGCGCGCGGCCTTCTCGGCGTTGAAGGGCAATCCGTTGAAGACATTGCTGATCCCTCTCCAATCCGGCATGAGCGTCGGCCTGCTGCTCGTGTCCGTGGAACTGTTTTTCATGATTTGCATCCTCACCTTTCTGCCGCGCGACCTGGTCGGTCCCTGCTTCATCGGTTTTGCCATCGGCGAATCGCTTGGCGCCTCGGTGCTGCGCATCTGTGGCGGCATCTTCACCAAAATCGCCGACATCGGCTCCGACCTGATGAAGATCGTCTTCAAGCTGCCCGAAGATGACCCCAAGAACCCGGGCGTCATTGCCGATTGCACCGGCGACAATGCCGGCGACAGCGTTGGCCCGACGGCCGATGGTTTTGAAACCTACGGCGTGACCGGCGTCGCGCTGATTTCATTTCTCGCGCTGGCGCTGGCCGCCAACCAGGCGGTTTGTGCCACGCTCATCATCTGGCTGTTCGTCATGCGCGCGCTGATGATTGCGACTTCGCTGGCCTCCTATTTCCTGAACACCATCGTGAGCAACGCGAAATACGGGAAGCTCAAGGACTTCGATTTCGAGGCGCCGTTGACGCATCTGGTCTGGATCACCTCATTATTGTCCATCGCGGTCACATTTTTCGCCAGCCGGGTGCTGCTCGGCAGTCAGCCCGGGGTTCATCCCGACCTGTGGTGGGTGTTGTCCTGCATCATCAGTTGCGGCACGGTGGCCGGCGCGTTGATCCCTGAATTCACCAAAATCTTCACCAGCACCAACTCCATGCACGTCAAAGAGGTGACCAACTGTTCCAAACACGGCGGGGCTTCATTGAACATTTTGTCCGGCTTTGTGGCCGGCAACATGTCCGCGTTCTGGATGGGTTTGGTCATCATGTTGTTGATGTTTGTTTCCTACTACTTCTCCCAAAATCCGGCGTTGCTGGCTATCATGCCGGAAAAATTCACCTTTGCCGCGCCCATCTTCGCCTTCGGCCTCGTCGCCTTCGGCTTCCTCGGCATGGGACCGGTGACCATCGCCGTGGACAGTTATGGACCGGTGACGGACAACGCCCAGTCGGTTTATGAATTGAGCCAGATCGAAGGCATCAAGGACATCCGGGCTGACATCCAGAAAAATTTCGGTTTTAACCCTGATTTTGCCAACGCCAAGTATCTGCTGGAAAAGGGCGACGGCGCGGGCAACACCTTCAAAGCCACCGCCAAGCCCGTGCTCATCGGCACGGCAGTCGTCGGCGCCACCACGATGGTGTTCGGCATCATCATGCTGCTGGAAAATAAATTCGGCAACGTGGTCAATCATTTGAGCCTGGTACAACCCGAGGTCATCCTCGGCCTGCTCACGGGCGGGGCGGTGATTTACTGGTTCACCGGCGCTTCCACCCAGGCCGTCGTCACCGGCGCATATCGGGCCGTGGTTTACATCAAGGAGCACATGCATCTCGATGAGAAAACCGCCTCGGAAGCGGACAGCAAGGAAGTGGTCCGCATCTGCACGGTCTATGCGCAAAAAGGCATGTGGAACATTTTTATCGTGATCTTCTGCCTCGCGCTGGCGTTGGCATTCTTCGATCCGTATTTCTTCATCGGTTACCTGATCGGCATTGCGTTCTTCGGCCTTTACCAGGCCATCTTCATGGCCAACGCCGGCGGCGCCTGGGACAACGCCAAGAAAATCGTGGAAGTGGACCTCCGCCAAAAAGGCACCGACCTGCATGCCGCAACGGTCGTCGGTGACACCGTGGGCGACCCGTTCAAGGACACCTCATCCGTGGCGTTGAACCCGGTGATCAAGTTCACCACGCTGTTCGGCCTGCTCGCCGTCGAAATCGCGGTGACCATGACCAACCAGCACATCAAGACCGGCATTGGCTTGTTCTTCGCGGCGATCGCGCTGACCTTTGTTTACCGCTCGTTCTATTGCATGCGCATTCCCGAGGAAAAAGTGATCCCGCTTTTGCCGGCAGACGACGAAATGCCGCCATCAGCCAAAAAGATTTACCCATCCACCCAGACCCGTTCGGGAACGACCGTCGTGGATGAAACGATAAACGTGGAAAACTAAGCCAAACATCGAAGCTTTCTCCGCCGCCCTCCTGTCTTCACCGCGAGGGCGGTTTTCTTTGCGGGCCCAACCCACACGGGTGGAACAGATTCCGTCCGTGCAAATTATTCAAAGATTTCTGCTGGAAATCCAAAGTGCGTTTCGGTAGGCTTCGCCGGCTTATGGCCGTTGTCAAAAGACTTTATCGCATTATTTTGCCTCTGTTCCTGTGGTCAATGGCCATCCCGGCCGGGGCCGGAGAAGCGGACATTCAACTGCCCGGCCTGGAGCAGGTGAAATTTTTCCACGGCACGGTCACGGGTCAGACCATTTTGTATTTCGGCCTGTTCGTCTGCGCCGTCGGCGCGGCCTTCGGCCTGCTCGAATACGTCCGCACCCGCGCGCTGCCCGTCCACCGCTCGATGAGCGACGTCTCCCACATCATCTGGGAAACCTGCCAAACCTACTTGTGGCAGCAGGGAAAATTTCTGGCCGGCCTCTGGGCGCTTATCGCGGCGTGCATGATTTATTATTTTATCGGCCTGCAAGGGAAACCGTTGGGCCAGGTGCTCGTCATTCTGGCCTGCTCGGTTTTTGGAATCCTGGGCAGCTATGGCGTCGCGTGGTACGGCATCCGCATCAATACCATCGCCAACAGCCGCGCGTCGTTCGCCTCGCTGCGCGGCAGCCCGCTGAAAACACTCTTCATTCCGTTGCAGGCCGGCATGAGCATCGGTTTGCTGCTCATCTGTGTGGAACTCGCATGCATGATCGGCATCCTGGCCTTCGTACCCACCGAACTCGCCGGGCCGTGCTTCATCGGCTTCGCCATCGGCGAATCGCTCGGGGCTTCGGCCCTGCGCATCGGCGGAGGCATCTTCACCAAGATTGCCGACATCGGCAGCGACCTGATGAAGATCGTTTTCAACCTGCCGGAAGACGACCCGAAAAATCCGGGTGTGATCGCCGACTGCACCGGCGATAACGCCGGTGATTCCGTCGGCCCGACGGCGGACGGATTTGAAACTTACGGGGTGACCGGCGTGGCCCTCATCGCGTTCCTGGCGCTGGCCCTCGCGCTGTCGCCCGACCTGTGCGCCAAGCTCATCATCTGGATGTTCGCCATCCAGGCGCTGATGGTGATCGCATCGCTCGGTTCGTTTTACTTCAACATGGCGCTGGCCCGGGCGCGTTACGGGAGCGACAAGAATTTCAACTGGGAGGCGCCGCTTACGGACCTGGTCTGGATCACGAGCCTCGTCTCGATTGCCGCCTGTTTCGGCGCGAGCAAACTGTTACTCGGCGATTTTACGGTCACCCAAACCGTCGAGGGCGCGGTGAGGGAGGTGCCGTTACCGAATCTCTGGTGGATCCTCTCCAGCATCATCGCCTGCGGTTCCCTGGCGGGGGCGCTCATCATGGAGTTCACGAAAATCTTCGTCAGCACCACTTCGAAGCACGTCCAGGAAGTGACGGATGCCTCCGACCATGGCGGGGCCTCGCTCAACGTCCTGTCCGGCCTCGTTGCCGGCAATTTTTCGGCGTTTTGGATGGGCATGGTCATCCTGGCGCTGATGTTCATCTCGTTTCTGTTTTCACTGCACCCCGACTTCGTGGCGCTCATCCCCGCGAAGTTCTCCTTCGGCGCCCCCATCTTCGCGTTCGGTCTCGTGGCCTTCGGCCTCCTCGCGATGGCGCCGGTAACCATTGCCGTGGACAGCTTCGGTCCGGTGACCGACAACGCGCAGTCCGTCTTTGAATTGAGCCGCATCGAGAAGCAGCCGGGCATCAGCGCGGAAATCGAACGGGACTTCGGCTTTCAGCCGGATTTCCAAACGGCGAAAGTCGAGCTCGAAAAGGGCGACGGCGCGGGCAACACCTTCAAGGCCACCGCCAAGCCGGTGCTCATCGGCACCGCCGTGATTGGTTCCACCACGATGATTTTCGGGATCATCATGCTCTTGGAACATGCTTTTGGCGGTGCGCTCGGGCGTTTGTCGCTCGTCATGCCCCAGATCGTGTTTGGCCTGCTCATGGGCGGCTCGGTGATTTACTGGTTCACCGGCGCGACCATCCAGGCGGTCGTCGCCGGCGCCTACAGCGCGGTGGTGTTCATCAAGAAAAACATCAGGCTCGACAAGGAGTCCGCGTCGATCGAGGACAGTAAACGCGTCGTGGCCATCTGCACGCGTTACGCGCAGAAGGGCATGATCAACATCTTCGTGGTTGTGTTTGCGTTTGCGCTGGGCCTGCCATTTTTAAACCCGTATTTCTTCATCGGCTATCTCATCGCCATCGCGTTCTTCGGACTCTTCCAGGCCATCTTCATGGCCAACGCGGGCGGCGCCTGGGACAACGCCAAAAAA